>Ga0265293_10005597_pt1 | contig 20833 bp, 19 predicted proteins | sample Munlanlewell138R_FD_192505 | JGI IMG/M metagenome (GOLD analysis project Ga0265293, IMG submission 192505) | Leachate microbial communities from a municipal landfill in Southern Ontario, Canada - Leachate well 138R | ecosystem: Engineered > Solid waste > Landfill > Unclassified | place: Canada... | reverse complement strand
GGGACGATCGACGCGGCCCGCGCGTGCTGGTCCATGCTCGGCAAGCGCGGCGGGGTGGAGCGCCGATACTGGAAGCAGGACGGCGGGCGCTGGGTGGAAGGCCCCTGACGCGATGCAGGGAAATGGACCGCGCGATCTTGCGGTGCAACATTTTCCCGGCTAGGGGCCGCGCCACTTTACAAAACGACACGAAAAAATCGCAAGGAACCCAACCATGGCGGTCACTCGCACATTCTCGATCATCAAGCCCGACGCCACGCGCCGCAACCTGACGGGCGCCGTCACCCGGATGCTGGAAGAGGCCGGCCTGCGCGTCGTCGCTTCAAAGCGCATCCACATGACGAAGGAGCAGGCCGAAGGCTTCTACGCCGTCCATAAGGAACGCCCCTTCTTCAACGATCTGGTCAGCTTCATGATTTCCGGCCCGGTCGTGGTGCAGGTGCTGGAAGGCGAGGATGCGGTGAAGCGCAACCGCGACGTGATGGGCGCCACCAATCCGGCCGATGCCGCCGAAGGCACGATTCGCAAGGCTTTCGCCGAAAGCATCGAGGCGAATTCGGTCCACGGTTCGGACAGCGACGAGAACGCCAGGATTGAGATCGACTATTTCTTCAAGCCGGAAGAGATCGTCGGCTGATCTGCGATCACGCCCATGACGTATAGCGAAGGCCGTCCCCCTGGGGGCGGCCTTTTCGTTTGAAACGGCGGGGCGGGGCGCTTATCTTTCCGGCAAAGGAGATTGCGATGCTGGGCATGGGTCAGACGGGCGAGGATTGCCCCTTTGAATTCAACTTCGATGAAAAGACGTTCAAGGTGGGTGACACGGTAAGCTATCGCGTCAACGGCAGCCTTGAGGGGTTCCCTTTCGTCGGGACGCTGGTGGAAGTGCATGACGATCATGTCATCATCGCGCCCGATCCCACCAAGCCCGACGACCGCTATCGCGGCACGCGTGAAAGCCGCCCGATGGTGGACGAAAGCGAGATCAAGTAGCGCTATTCAGAACTGATCGGCGGCGTCCATCAGTGTGGTGAGCCGCCTGGGCGCCACCGCGCGCCAGCTTCGTGCCAGCCAGTCCGTCACCAGTTCCCAATCCACGCCGGGGCGGTTGAGGATCACGCCGACCCAGCCATGGGCGCCGTAATAGGCCGGACGGAAATAGGCGTCCGGCCGCGCTTCGACCAGTTCTTCCAGTTCGTCCTGCCCACTGGTCTTGGCGAGCAGTGCGATATGCGGCGTGCCGTGATGCTGGTCGTTGAAATAGGCGAAATATTTGCCGCCGGCCCGCCAGCCGGGCGCGCCGTGCGAAGGGCGCTCTTCCGCTTCCGGCAGCGCCATCGCGAGTTCCCGCACGCGCGACAGCAGCCATTCGGGTGAGGATTCCCGGCTGACGAGCCGTTCCAGACAGCGCGAATAGAGCTGGTGTTCCGCGATCAGGACGCGCGCGGCGAGTGTGTCGGGGGTATCGCCCGGCAGGATGGCGACAGGCGTCTGACCCAGGATCGGCCCGGCATCGAGTTCGGCCGTCACCAGATGCACCGTCACGCCACCATGCGTGTCGCCCGCTTCGATGGCGCGTTCATGAGTGTGCAGGCCGGTGTATTTCGGCAGCAGGGATGGATGGACGTTGAGCAGCCGGCCTTCCCACCGCGCCACGAACTCCGGCGTCAGGATGCGCATGTAACCGGCCAGCGCCACGTATTGCGCGCCGTGTTCGCGGATCGCCGCGTCCATCGCGTGATCGTGATCGGCGCGCGCCATGCCCTTGTGCGGCAGGGCGAACGTGGGCACGCCTTCCGCCGCCGCCAGCGCCAGCCCGCCGGCTTCGGGGTTGTTGCTGGCCACCAGCACGATTTCATAAGGGCAATCCGCCGCGCGGGCGGCATAGAGCAGCGCGGCCATATTGGTGCCGCTGCCCGAAATCAGGACGGCGACGGGCGCGCGCCGGGATTGCTCCGCCTCAGGCAAGGTGCACGGCTTCCCAGGCCGCGCGCGCGCTCCACGTCTCGGCGGAGCCCTGCACGGTGCAGCCGCGCTGCCCGGCCTCTATCGCCCCGATGACGAACGCCTCTTCGCCCGCCGCCGCCAGATCGGCCAGCAACGATTCGGCATCGTCCGCCGCCACGGCGAGCACCATGCCCACGCCGCAGTTGAACGTGCGCGCCATTTCGGCGGGCTCGATATTTCCCTGCGCCTGGAGGAAGGCCATCAGCCGGGGTTGCAGCCACGATCCGGCATCGACGCGGGCGTGCAGTCCTTCGGGCAGGACGCGGGGAATGTTTTCCAGCAGGCCGCCGCCGGTGATGTGGGCCAATGCGTGGATGCGGCCGGAGCGAATCAGCGGCAGCAGGCTTTTCACATAGATGCGCGTCGGCGCGATCAGTGCGTCGATCAGCAGCGCGTCCTGATCGAACAGGGCGGGGCGGTCCAGCTTCCAGCCCTTGTCGGCCGCCAGCCTGCGCACCAGCGAATAGCCATTGGAGTGGACGCCGGAGGACGCCAGCCCGATCAGCACGTCGCCTTCGGCCACTTTGTCTCCGGTCAGTTGCTCGCCGCGCTCCACCGCCCCGACACAGAAACCGGCGAGATCATAGTCGCCCGGCGCATACATGCCGGGCATTTCCGCCGTTTCCCCGCCGATCAGCGCGCAGCCCGCGATACGGCAGCCATCGGCGATTCCCGCCACGACTCGCTCCGCGACGCCGTTGTCCAGCCTGCCGGTGGCGAAATAGTCGAGGAAAAACAGCGGCTCCGCGCCCTGGACGATCAGGTCGTTCACGCACATGGCGACAAGGTCTATCCCGATGGCGTCGTGCCGGTCATGGTCAATGGCCAGCTTCAGCTTGGTGCCGACACCATCGTTCGCCGCCACCAGCAGCGGATCGGAATATCCCGCCGCGCGCGGATCGAAGAAACCGCCGAAGCCGCCCAGTTCCGCGTCCGCGCCGGGCCGCGCGGTCGCTTTCGCCAGCGGTCCGATCGCCTTGACCAGCGCGTTTCCGGCCGCGATGGAGACACCTGCCTGTTCGTAACTGTAGGACTTTTGCGTGCGATCGTCTGACATGATCCGGCGCCTATCCTTTTCCGGCTTGGATTTCCATGACCGTTTGGGCAAAAGGCATCCGGTTTTCCCCGATGACTGATGCAACTCCCTTCTCCACGCGGCTTCTGGAAGAGCGGCGCAAATGGCGGACCCGCCCGGCGGCGCGGCTTGCCGTCCTGCTGGGCGCCGCGCTTGCGCTGGCGCTTGCCGCCATCGGGCCCGCCCGCCTGATCGCGCAGATCGAGGGGGAGCGCGGCATCGCGCCGCTCGCCACGACGACTGACATTCAGGTGGGCGGCATCGAAGTCGACGTTTCGGGCAAGAACGGCGATGACGCGCGTCTGCAAGGATGGAAGCTAGCCCAACGCAAGGCGTGGGAAAAGCTCGGCGGCGCGCAGATGAGCGACGGACAGATCGACGCCATGGTTTCCGCTGTCGTCATCGAGCACGAGCAGATCGGCCCGCGCCGCTATGTCGCGCGGCTCGGCGTGATCTTCGATCGCGCCAAGGCGGGGCAGTATATCGGGTCCGCGGGCGGTAGCCGGGCCGTGTCGCGCTCGGCGCCGATGCTGGTGATACCGGTGCTCTATTCCGGCGGCACGGCGCAAGTGTTCGAGGTTCGCGGGCCGTGGCAGCGCGCCTGGGCGGGCTTCCAGGCGTCGGCCAGCCCCATCGACTATGTGCGCGCATCCGGCGCGGGTGGCGATTCGCTGTTGCTGACCGCCGGGCAGCCCGGCCGCCGGAGCCGGTTGTGGTGGCGCACGATTCTCGATCAGTTCAACGCTTCCGACGTGCTGGTCTCCGATGCCCGGCTGGAACGGCAATGGCCGGGCGGGCCGGTGCGCGGCACGTTCACCGCGCGCTATGGGCCGGACAATACCTGGCTGGGCAGTTTCGCGCTGACGGCCAACGACGAGGCGGGCGTGCCGAAGATGCTCGATGACGCGGTTCGGCGGATGGACGGGCTGTTCAGCGATGCGCTGGCGCAGGGACTGTTGCGGCCCGATCCGACGCTGAATCTCGATCAGTCCGCTTTTGCCGCGGCTCTGGCGAAGATCCGCGCGGCAATCGGCCCCTTGCAGGAAGCCGCGCCCGGCGGACCTGCAGCCACGCCGACTCCGGCCGCCAGCGCTTCGCCCACGCCATCGGCGGCAGTGGCGGCTTATACCATCCAGTTCGCCTCGCCGGATGCGGCGGCCGTCGATGCCACGCTGTCCGCGGTGCGCGGCACGCCCGGCGTGCAAGGCGCGGCGACCACCAGCATCGCCATCGGGGGCACGTCCGTCATGCGCGTGACTTATGCGGGCGATAGCAACGCACTCGCCGCCGCCCTGCGTGCGCGCGGCTTCCAGGTCGGCGGCAGCGGCAGCGTGCTGACCATCCGGCGCTGATCGCGGCAAGGTTCGGCCCATGCGCCAGATCGCGCTTCCCCTGACGGCGGATTCGGAAAAAGGCGGCGCCCGGATCGTCACCGGCGCGGCCAACGCTCATGTGATCGACGCTTTCGCCAACACGGCCGCGTGGCCCTTCCGCACCGCGATCCTGTTCGGTCCGCCGCGTTCGGGAAAGTCCCTGCTCGCCCGGTGGTTCGCGGGCAGCGGGCTGGGCGAAGCGGTCGACGATGGCGAAGCGATGGACGAGACCGAACTGTTCCATCGCTGGAACCGCGCGCGGGAAGCGGGGCGGGCGCTGCTGATCGTCTGCAATCGCGATGAAACCGGCTGGCCGATTGCCTTGCCGGACCTCGCCTCTCGCATCGGAGCGGCGCTTCATCTGTCCATCGCCCCGCCCGATGATGCCATGATGGCGCAATTGATCGAGCTTCACGCCGAAAAACGCGGCCTCGTCCTCGATTCTTTCGCCACGTCCTATCTTGTCCCGCGCTGCGAGCGTAGCCACATGGCAGCCGAACGTCTGGTGGGGGCGATCGACCGGCTCAGCCTGGAACGAAAGCAGCCGCCGACGCTGGGAATCTGGCGCGACGCCTTGCGGGAAATCGCGGACGCCGCCGGCCGGACGGAGCAGCCGCGCTTGCTTTGAGGCGCATTTTGAGGGAACACGGGGCAAGATGTTTGCCAAGCTGACCGATTATCTGGATTCCATCGTCGCGCGCGATCCCGCGCCGCGCTCGCGCTGGGAAGTGCTGCTCTATCCCGGTCTCTGGGCCATGGCGTGGCACCGCGTGGCGCATTGGCTGTTCGAGGCGCGGCTCTATTTCCTAGCCCGCGCCGTCAACCACCTGTCGCGCTTCCTGACGGGAATCGACATCCATCCGGGCGCCACCATCGGACGCCATCTGTTCATTGACCACGGCTTTACCGTGATCGGGGAAACCGCGCTGATCGGCGATAACGTCACGATCTATCAGTGCGTGACGCTGGGCGGCACCAATCCCGCGAATGGCGTGGGCGGCAAGCGCCATCCCACATTGGAGGACAATGTGATCGTCGGGTCCGGCGCGCAGATTCTCGGGCCGATAATCGTGGGGCAGCGCGCGCGCATCGGCGCCAACGCGGTCGTTACGGACGATGTGCCAGAAGGCGCCACCATGGTGGGCGTCAAGGCGCGTTCCACGCTGGTCGCGGCGGAAACCTGGGCCAGGGACTTCATTCCCTACGGCACGCCCTGCAAGGAAGGCTGTAAGGATCAGACCGATCCGGCAAGCCAGCGGATCGCCGAACTGGAAGGCGAGATCGCGTTGTTGCGGGCACAGGTGCAGGAACTGGTGAGTGAGCGCCGCCCGACAAAGCCCGCCTCATCCCCGCCGCGCAAGCGCACGCGAAGCTGAACGGAGGCTGACGGCGGATGGGGGCAGGCACGAACGGGTCCGGCGCCACTGTCATCGCATTCCCGCAGGCCCAGCTAACGCATGCCCGGTCGTTGCAAATCGGCTTCGATCGGCTGGAACTTCAGCGCATCCTCGATCTCTATGGCCGCATGGTCGCCGCCGGGCAGTGGCGGGACTATGCGATGGACTTCGGACGAGACGCCGCGAACTTTTCCGCCTTCCGCCGTTCGTCCGAACGACCGCAGGCGCGCATCGAAAAACGCCCTTCGCTGCGGGGACGGCAGGGCATGTGGACGCTGTTCGGGGACGCGGGCCAGGTGCTCAAGCGCGGACATGAGCTTTCCGGCGTCCTGTTTCCGCTCGAACGCCGGTTGCTCAAGATCGTCGAGGAATAGCGCGCGCGGTCAGCTCTCGGCGCGCCCGGCCTTTTCCAGCATGGCGATGGCGTTGAATGCCTGTTCCAGACCGTTCTGCACCGGCGAGTCCCCCGTCCGGTCGCTGATCCGCTCCCACGCGGCGGCGACGCCTTCGGGCGTGCATTCGGCGTCGGGCAACAGCACGCCTTGGTTCATCGTTACCCAGATCGACTGGAAAATCCCGGCGCCTGCGCCCACGATGGCATTGCCGGGCGCATCGTCGCTGACGAGGAAAAGCGCCGCGGGCACGACATCCTTGGGATCGAAGGCGTGGAACGCCTGTTCGGGCAGGATGTCTTCGGTCATTCGCGTCGCGGCGGTGGGCGACAGCGCATTGACCCGGATATCGTGTTTCGCGCCTTCGAAATGCAGGGTCTTCATCAGGCCGACCAGCCCCATCTTGGCGGCGCTGTAGTTTGCCTGTCCGAAATTCCCGCCGAGGCCGGCCGACGATGTCGTCATCATCACACGGCCGTAATTCTGTTCGCGCATGATGTCCCACACCGCCTTGGTGGCAAAAGCGGAGCCGAGCAGATGCACGCGCAGGACCATTTCGAAATCGGCGGGTTCCATCTTCGCGAAGCTCTTGTCCCGAAGGATGCCCGCGTTGTTGATGAGGATGTGGACGCCGCCCCATGCCTCTTTCGCGCGGACGGCCATTACCACCATCTGTTCGTAATCCGCGACGTTGCCGCCGTTGGCCATGGCCTCGCCGCCCGCGCCGCGAATTTCGTCGACCACGGCGAGCGCCGCGTCCGAATGGCCGGTGCCGTCGCGCGAAGTGCCCAGATCGTTGACCACGACCCTGGCGCCCCGCCGCGCCAGTTCGAGCGCATAGGCTCTGCCAAGTCCGCCGCCCGCGCCGGTGACGATCGCAACCCTGTCCTTGAACGAAATGGCCATCTTGCCGTCCGCCTCTTTTCCGAAATTCCAGCCAGGCGGGACTGACACGGGCGGATGGGCATGGCAACCACGCAAAAAATGTCAATCAACCGTCATAAATATGACGTAGGGGCGTCATCGAATTGCCAGTCAGCACGTTCAGGGAGCTTTTTCGCCGTGGCCAGACCGATCCGCACGTCCGCTTTCGCACTTGCCCTGGCGGCTGGCTGCTCGGCGCTGCCCGTCCATGCGCAGGACACAGATCGGGCGTCAATCCAGCAGGAACTGGCCGCCATGCGCGCCCAGATGGCGCGAATGGCCGAGAGGATCGATTCGCTCGAAACGCAACTGGCCGATGCACAGGCGCGGGCCGACGCAGCGGGGAACGCGGCCGCGGCGGAGCCGGAAACGCGGATCAAATGGGACGGCGCGCCGAAACTGGCCACGAAAGAGGGCTGGTCGTTCAAACCGCGCGGACGGCTGCAATTCGATGCCGCCGGTGTCGATACGCCGGACGGGATCGCGGCCCGGAAGCAATTGGGCTTCGGCACGGAAATCCGGCGCGCCTACATCGGTTTCGACGGCACCATGCCCGGCGGGTTCGGCTATCGGCTGGAAGCCGATTTCGCCGACAACGAGGTGGAGGTTACCGACCTTTATCTGACCTATGCCGCCAGCAAGCAAATCACTGTCACGATCGGCCAGCACAAGCCGTTCTGGGGCATGGAAGATGCGACTTCCGACCTGTTCCTGAGTTTTCAGGAGCGCGCGGCGTTCAACGGCGCGTTCGGCTTTGAGCGCCGAATGGGCGTGAGCGGCGCGTGGCAGGCCAAGGCATTGCTGGTGCAGGCGGGCGTGTTCACGGACGATGTCGCCGATCTCGGCAGCGACCGGAACAACAGCTATGGTTTCGATGGCCGTATCGTCTTCATGCCGAAACTGGGCAAAGGCCAGCTTCACGTCGGCGGGTCCGCCCACTTCCGGGACTTCAACGATCATACGACCGGGACGCGTTACCGCGCCCGGCCTTTCGTGCATACCACCGATCTGCGGCTGGTCGACACGGGCACGTTCAGCGCAACCGGCGAACGCAACTATGGCGTGGAACTCGCCTATATCCGGGGCCGTTTTCACGCATCCGCCGAAAGCCATTGGCTGACGGCGCGGCGCCCCGGACTGGCAGACCCCACGTTCAACGGCGGCTATGTCGAAGCGGGCTATCTGCTGACGGATGACGTGACGGCATACAAAAACGGCGGCTACGATCGTATCCGGCCGAAGAAGCCGGTCGGTGCGGGCGGGATCGGCGCGGTGCAGGTCAATGTCCGCTATGACTGGCTAGACCTTTCGGATGCCGGTGTCGTCGGCGGACGCCAGCGGTTGGCGGGTGTTTCCGTGGTGTGGATGCCGACCGATTATGTCCGCTTCCTCGCGAACTATGGCCACCTGTGGCTGCGCGGCGCGGCGGTGTCCGCGGGCGCGGATCGCGATTATTCGGCCGATGCCTTCGGAATGCGCGCCCAGTTCGATTTCTGAGGGGGCGATTTCCGAAGGGGCGGTGTCATCAAGCAAAGCCTTGCCCCCGGCGCGGGCAACGGCCATAGGCTCGCAGCCGAATCCCCCGCACATGCGCGAAAGGTCGGCCATGAAAGTCCGCGTCTATGTCAGCCTCAAGCCCGGCGTTCTCGATCCGCAGGGGCGCGCCATCCACCATGCGCTGGAAGGGCTGGGGTTCGCGGGCGTCAACGACGTGCGCGCGGGCAAGCTGATCGAGCTTGATGTGGACGACGGCGTGACGGACGCGGCGCTGGACGAAATGTGCCGCAAGCTGCTCGCCAACATGGTGGTGGAGAATTTCCGTATCGAGCGGGTTGCCGCCTGAAAGGCCCAAGATGAGCGAGTTTCGTTCCGCTGTCGTCACGTTTCCCGGATCGAACTGCGATCGCGATATGGCGGTCGCGCTGGAGAAGGTTTCGGGGCAGGCGCCGTTCCGTGTCTGGCACGGTGATGCCGAACTGCCCGAACGGCTCGATTTCATAGCCTTGCCGGGCGGGTTCTCCTATGGCGACTATCTGCGCTCCGGCGCCATGGCCGCGCGTTCGCCGATCATGCGCGCGGTGGCGCAAGCCGCGACGCGGGGCGTTCCGGTGCTGGGCGTGTGCAACGGCTTCCAGGTCTTGACCGAAGCCGGATTGCTGCCCGGCGCGCTGATGCGCAATTCGGGTATCCGCTTCGTATGCCGCGATATTGCGCTGACCGTGGAGAACACGCAATCGCTGTTCACTTCCGGCTATGAGGCGGGGCAGCGCATTCTCGTTCCCGTCGCGCATCACGACGGCAACTATTCGGCCGACGATGCCACGCTGGATCGGCTCGAAGGGGAAGGGCGCGTCGCGTTCCGTTATGCCGAGCCCGTGAACGGTTCCGCGCGCGGCATCGCCGGCATCCTCAACGATGCGGGCAACGTGCTGGGCATGATGCCGCATCCCGAGCGCATGATCGAGCCGGCGCAGGGCGGCACCGATGGCCGCACCCTGTTCGAAAGCGCCGTGCGGGGCCTCGTTCGCGCCTGATCGCGCGTCAGCCTGTCACGGCCGCATCCTTCCGTCAGGCGGCGGCGGGGCCTTGCTTGCGGTCGCGTGACAGGAACAGTTGCAGGGTATCGTCGGCGGCCATCGGGCGGCCATAGTAATAGCCTTGGATTTTCCGGCAGCCGAGCTGCTGCACGGCCGCCAGTTCGGCCGCCGTCTCCACGCCTTCCGCCGTCGTCGACATATCGAGGCTGTCCGCCATGGCGACCACGGCGCGGATGATCGCAAGGCTTTCCGGGTTGCCGGTGGCCGCGCCCTGCACGAAGCTGCGATCCACCTTGATATTGGAGAAGCGCAGCCGGCGCAGATAGCCCAGCGACGAATATCCCGTGCCGAAATCGTCGAGCGCGACATGGCAGCCCAGCGCCATGACCTTTTCCAGCGTCGCGCGCGCTAGATTGTCGTCGCGCACGAAGATGCTTTCCGTCACTTCCAGTTCGAGGCGCTGGGGTGCGAGGCCGCTCAGCGACAGCGCGCCGACCACTGTCGCCGCGAAGTTCGAATCGAGCAGTTGCTCGCCCGAGACATTGACGGCGACCCGGATGTGCGGGGGCCAGCGCATCGCTTCCCGGCAGGCTTCCCGCAGCACCCATTCGCCGATCGGCACGATAAGGCGCGTGTCTTCGGCAAGGGGAATGAATTTCGCCGGACTGACCAGCCCGTGCTGATCGTTGTGCCAGCGCAGCAGGGCCTCGAAGCTGACGATGCTTTCGTTGTCCGCATCGACCACGGGCTGGAAATTCAACTGAAATTCGTTGCGTTCCAGCGCACGCCGGAGGGCGAATTCCAGCTTGCGGCGTTCCTCGGCATGGGCATGAAGGGCGGGCTCGTAGGTGAAGTGACTGCCGCCGCCGCCGTCCTTGGAGCGATAGAGCGCCAGGTCCGCGTTGCGCATCAGGGTTTCGACCGTGGAGCCGTCGCGCGGCCCCACGGCGGAACCGACGCTGGCACCCACAAAGAGCGTGTGATGATCTATTTCATAGGGTTGCGAAAGCCGGTCGATCACGCGCTGGGCGACCTGTTCGACGCGGCGGCTGTCCGATGCATCGCGCACCACGACCGCGAATTCGTCGCCGCCCAGGCGGCCGCACAACTCGTTGTCGGTCATCTGTTCCTTGAGGCGTTCGGAAACGCAGGCGAGAAGTTGATCCCCCACCAGGTGTCCCAGCGTATCGTTCACGGCCTTGAAGCGGTCGAGGTCGATCATCAGGAACGCGCAGCGCGTGCGCCATCGTTCGGCATAGGCGAGGGCGTCGCCCAGCGCCTCAGTCAGCATCATGCGGTTCGGCAGGCCCGTCAGCGTATCGTAACGGGCCATGTAGGCGATCTTGTCGGAGCTTTCGCGCTGTTCGGTGACGTCGGAACCGACGCCGCGGAACCCCTCGAACACCCCCTTGTCGTCGATGCGCGGCGTGCCCGAAAGCTCCCACCAGCGATGACGTCCGGCAATCGTGACGCGCACCAGCAGGTTGGAAAAGCTTTCACGGCGCTTGAGGCGTTCGGCAAGGTCATGCAGGCTGGACGAGAACTGGCCGGTATCCCATGCCGGTCCGGCGATAAGCTGAATGAACGGCTTGCCCTCGATCTCCCGGGAATCGAGGCCAAGGGCATAGGCGAAACGCGGGGAAACGCCCTTGACCCGGCGTGACGTGTCGATTTCCCAGAGCCAGTCCGCCTCGTTCTCTTCGAATTCGCGCAGCAGCAGCGAGACGACTTCGTCCTTCTCCGTCATGGCGGCTTCCGCGATCTTCATCGCCAGATGCCGCCGCGCGTCGGCGATCGCACCCATGCAAACGGTGGCGACAAAGGCCAGCGAGGCCAGCACCATGATCCAGTTGCCGGAAAAGGCGAAGCTGACAGCGGCCCCCCCGCCGACAATACCGGTGAACATGATCGTCCCGAGCGGCACCGACGGCAGGACAATGGCGGAAATAGCCATCACCATGGCAATCACCGTCCACAGTTCGAAGCGTTTTTCCAAACCGCCATACAGACTGAAGACCGCCAGCGGCACGACCCAGACCAGCGCGAGTATGATCGCGCTGCCGGTCTGGGCGTTGACTTCCTCACGCGTGATACTGCGCGAGTCGGCGTCTATCAGCGACGAATCGACATGACTGGCATAGAAAAGCGAAGCCGCGAGCGCCACCAGCCAGGCGATTACCGGCACCAATCCCACCGAGTCCTTAAAAAGCACGCCGATTACCAGCGCGGCAAGTCCATGCGTCAGGCTTCGCGCCCGGTTCGATCGCGCGAGGCTGGCGTATTGCAGGCCGCGCAGCCGTGCCCAGTCGCCATCGGCATGCTCGGTCAGGCCGAGCACCGTCAGGACCGGAAGCTCGGTCTGGATATCGCCGGGGACTGGCTGATCGTTCTTCACGCCGGTGCTATAGGGAGGAAAGAGTTATCGCCGGGTAAAACCCCCGGCTGGCAATTGCGCGCCGGTCGACTTTTTTCGGCGCCGGAGGCAAGACGGCGGATAATTATGGAGCAACCGCGAAAACCCCTGCGCATCGCCGTTTCCGGCTATGTCGGAACCGGCAAGACCACCTTCTGCGAAGCGCTGGCCGGGTCGCTTGACGCACCGATGATCGCGGAAGGCATGGACGGATTGCTGGCGGCGGAAAACGCCTATCATGCGGCGGTGCGCGTGCCTTCGCCCGACCGGCCTGCCGTGGCGGCCGCGCGGGAACGGCTGCTCGGCGCCTTTGCCGAGTGGGCGAAACGGCGGGAAGCCCTTTGCGCGCGGGAAACATCTTTCGTGGCGGACCGCTGGGAAGCCGATCTGCTTGTCTGGTGGTTGACGCTGCTGGGCGGCAGCGGCATGGCCGTGGACCGGGAGACGATGACACTCCTGCGCGATCTCAGGGCCAGGGCTTCGCGGCTGACGCATGTTATCGTCATGCCGTTCCAGAAACCGTTTCCGGGCCAGCGCAACAGTGACGGAATGGTCCGCCGCGCCGATTTCACGACGCAGGCGCTCTATGAAGCGACGCTTGCCGGAGTCATCGCGTCCTTTGCCGGGATTCGCGCGATCCGGTTGCCCGCGGGCGCGGTGTCAGTCGAACAGCGGGTGGATCAGGCCCTGCGGGCGCTCGGCGTTATTCGACCGTGACGCTCTTGGCGAGGTTGCGGGGCTGATCGACGTCCGTGCCCTTGGCGCAGGCGACGTGATAGGCCAGCAGTTGCACCGGCACGGCATAGACCATGGGTGCGATCAGGGGGTGGACTTTCGGCATCTCGATCGTGGCGAGGCAGCCTTCGCCCGCTTCGGCCAGCCCTTCGGCGTCCGATATCAGAACGATCCTGCCGCCGCGCGCGCGCACTTCCTGCATGTTCGACACGGTCTTTTCGAACAGCGGGCCGGAGGGGGCGAGGACGATGACAGGGACGGCATCGTCGATCAGTGCGATGGGACCGTGCTTCATTTCGCCGGAGGCATAGCCTTCGGCATGGATATAGCTGATTTCCTTGAGTTTCAGTGCGCCTTCCAGCGCCAGCGGGTAATCCGGCCCGCGCCCGAGATAGAGCACGTCGCGCGCGGGCGCGATCAGGTGCGCCATGGCGGCGATCTCGTCGTCGTGGGCCAGCGCCGCGTTGAGGCAGGCGGGCGTTTCGATCAGGTGGCGGACGACTTCGCATTCCTCCGCCCGGTCCATGCGGCCCCGCTTGACGGCAAGATGCGCGGCCAGCGCGGCCAGCACGGCAAGCTGGCAAGTGAATGCCTTGGTGGACGCGACGCCGATTTCCGGCCCGGCGTGCGTGGGCAACAGCAGGTCCGCCTCCCGCGCCATGGAGCTTGTCGGCACGTTGACCACGACGGCGATGGTCTGCCCTTCGGCCCGGCAATGGCGCAGCGCGGCCAGTGTGTCCGCCGTTTCGCCGGATTGCGAGATGAACAGCGCCAGCCCGCCCGGTTCCAGAACCGGCTCCCGATAGCGGAACTCGCTCGCCACGTCGATGTCGACGGGCAGGCGCGCGAACCGCTCGAACCAGTATTTCGCCACCATGCCCGCGTAGTAGCTGGTGCCGCAGGCGACGATGGTGACGCGATTGATGGCTGACAGGTCGAAGTCGATCTGCGGCAGCGCGACGGACTGGTCCACTTGCCGGACGTAGCTGCGCAGGGTCTGCGCGACGACCGTGGGCTGCTCGAAGATCTCCTTCTGCATGAAGTGGCGGTAATTGCCCTTTTCGATTGCGGTCGCGGACGCGCCGGAACTGACCACGGCGCGCTTGACGGGGTTGTTGTCCTTGTCGAACACGCGCGCGCCTTCCCGCGTCACGATCACCCAGTCGCCTTCGTCCAGATAGCTGATGCGCTGGGTGAGGGGCGCCAGGGCCAGCGCGTCGGAACCGAGATAGGTTTCTCCCTCGCCGTAACCGACCACCAGTGGCGAGCCGAGCCGCGCGCCGATCAGCATGCCGGGATGGCGGCGGAAAGCGATGGCGAGCGCGAAGGCCCCGCGCAGCCGGGGTAGTACCGCGGCGACGGCGCTTTCCGGCGATTCCCCGGCCTCGATCCGTTCGGACACCAGGTGGGCGACGACTTCCGTGTCCGTCTCGCTCTCGAATGAGCGGCCGCGCGCGATCAGTTCCTCGCGCAAGGCGCGGAAGTTCTCTATGATGCCGTTGTGGACGAGCGCGACTTCTTCCGTTGCGTGGGGGTGCGCGTTGGCGGATGTCGGCGCGCCGTGTGTCGCCCAGCGGGTATGGGCGATGCCGGTCTGTCCCGGAGCAGGGTTTTCCGCCAGTTCGGCAACAAGGTTCAGGAGCTTGCCCGGCGCGCGGCGGCGGATCAGTTGCCCGTCGTGAACAGTGCAGACGCCCGCGGAATCATAGCCCCTGTATTCCATGCGGCGCAGACCGTCGACGAGCCGGTCCGCCACTTCGCCCTTGCCGACGATTCCGATGATTCCGCACATGCTCTTGTTCTGTCCTTCCTGAACCCTTCGCCGGCGCCTAGCGGCTTTCGGCCTTTTTCTTCTTCATCGCATCATGGAAGCGATCGGCCCAGCCGGGCTTCACCAGTTGTTCCGCGCGCACCAGCCGCAGTTCGCCATCGGCCACATCGCGGGAAACCGCGCTTCCGGCGGCGACAATGGCGTCCGCGCCGATCCGCACCGGCGCGATGAGGGCGGAGTTCGATCCGATGAAGGCCCGTTCGCCGATCACGGTCCTGTGCTTGAAATAGCCGTCATAGTTGCACGTGATCGTGCCCGCGCCGATGTTCGCGCCCGCGCCCACTTCGGCATCGCCCAGATAAGTGAGGTGGTTGGCCTTGGCGCCCTTGCCCAGCACGGCCTTCTTGATCTCGACGAAATTGCCGACCCTGGCCTTTTCCTCCAGCACCGCGCCGGGGCGCAGGCGGGCATAGGGGCCGATTTCGGTCCCGGCTTCCAGAGTCGCGCCTTCCAGGTGGCAGAAGGCATGGATCGTCACGTCGTCGGCCACGGCCACGCCCGGTCCGAACCAGACGTTCGGCTCCACCGTCACGTCCCGGCCCAGCACGGTGTCCCACGAAAACCACACGGTTTCCGGCGCGACCAGAGTCGCGCCGTCGGCCATGGCCTGTTCCCGGCGGCGTTGCTGCCAGCGGACCTCGGCCTGCGCCAGTTCGCTCCGGCTGTTGATGCCCGCCACTTCGTCGGCATCGTCCGTCACGACCACGGCGCAGGTGCGGCCCGCTTGCGTGGCGACGTTCACGATGTCCGTCAGGTAATATTCGCCCTGCGCGTTGTCGTTGCCCACCCGGTCCAGCAGGCCGAACAGATCCCGCGCGCGCACGGCCATCAGGCCCGAATTGCACAGGCCGCAAGCGCGCTCTTCGTCGCTCGCGTCCTTGTGCTCCACCATCTTCGCGATTACGCCGTCCCGCGCGATCACGCGGCCGTATTGCAGCGGATCGACCGGCTCGAACCCCAGCACGACCACGGCGGGGGTATCCGTCCCGTGCAGCCGGGCGATCATCGCGCGCATGGTGTCGGCGCGGACAAAAGGCACGTCGCCGTAGAGGATCAGTACATCGCCAGAAAAGCCCGCCAGCGCGTCGCGCGCCTGCATCACGGCGTGGCCGGTGCCGTGCTGCGGTTCCTGCACCGCGATGGCCGCCCGCTCGCCCAGCACCTTCTCAAGCTGTTCGCGCCCGCTGCCCACGACGACGACTTGCCGTTCCGGGCGCAGTTCGCCCGCGCTGTCCAGCAGGTGCTCGATCATCGGCCGCCCGGCCACGGGATGCAGCACCTTGTGCAGGCTGCTTTTCATGCGCGTGCCCTTGCCGGCGGCGAGGATGACGATCGCGAGCGGGGGGGCGGGCGAGGTTTCGGCTTCGGTCATGGATGGGGCCATGCCACCAAAAGCTTGCGGATTAAAGAATCGCGGGGCATCGGGCGGGCACCATGAACGATTTTCCTTTCGATGTGGTCGGCTTTGACCTCGACGGCACGCTTCTCGACACATCCCGCGACCTTGGCGAAGCGCTCAATCATGCGCTGGACGTGGCCGGGCGGCCCGCCGTGGCGGTGGAGAGCGTGGCGCGCCTGATCGGCGGCGGCGGGCGTCAGATGCTGTTGCGGGCGCTGGAGGAAAGCGGCGGCGTGCCTGACGATACCGCGCCCCTGTTCGACGCATTCTTCGCCTATTATGCCCGCAACATCTCGGTCCATTCGCGCCTGTTTCCGGGCGGAGAGGCGATGCTGGACGGGCTTGCCGCGCGCGGCGTGCACCTTGCCGTGGTGACGAACAAGCGGGAGGATTACGCGGTCCAGCTTCTGTCGGACCTTGGCCTTGCGCCGCGTTTCTATACGATCATCGGCGGCGACACTCTGGGGCCGGGCAGGGCCAAGCCCGCGCCCGACCTCCTGCATGAGATGCTGGCGCGCGCGGGCGGGGCAAGGCGGGCGGCCTATGTGGGAGATACCACGTTCGATACCGGCGCGGCGCGGGCCGCCGGGCTGCCCTGCGTCGCTGTCAGCTTCGGCTTCAACGACCTGCCGCCGCATGAGCTGGGCGCGGCCGCCGTGATAGACCACTATGACGAACTGATTCCCGCGCTTCTGGAACTGGGAGAAATCACTGCGCCGGTTCGGTGAAGTCTCTTGGCAGCACGTCGATCTCCACGGCCTGCGCGGGATCGAGGTAGCGGCTGGCCAGCAGGGCTATATATTCCGGCGTTATGGCCATCAGCCGCTCCTTGCCTGTGAGGTAGCGCCCGATCCGGTCCGATTCGCTCTGCGCCCGGTCTACCAGCAGGAGCCAGCCGCTATTCGTTTTCAACGCGTTGTCATGGCTTTCGAGCAGAGGCTGGCGGGCGCGTTGCAGGACATCGTCACTGACCGGCGCGGCGCGCAGCGCCCGGATCGTTTCCAGAATCGCCGCGCGTGTCGCGGCAAGATCGCGCACGTCGACCGAAGCCGACAGGGAGAACGTGCCGTAACCCTGCCAGTAGCGTGAGGGTGAACTGGCGGCGCCGGGGGAATAGGCCTTGCCGAGCCGCTCGCGCAGCGTCTCGATCAGTTCTATCCGCACGATACGCTCCAGCAGGTGCAATGCACTGGCATCCATCGCATTGCTGTCGTCGCGCGTTGGCCAGACGAACTGGATCAGCGCCTGATCGGCAGGGCCATCGTGGCGCACCACGCGGCGGGTCCGCCTGTCGGTGAAGGGCCGGGGCGGCTGATCCGTCATCGGGCGGAAGTCCGCCTCCCGCGCGGGCAGGGCGCCGAAGGTGCGCGCCACGGCCGCGATCGCCGCATCCTCGTCGAAATCGCCGACCATGCCGATCTCGATCGCACCCTTGGCCAGCCGGTCCGCCAGATCGCCTTTCAGCTTCGCGAAGGTGAGCTTGCGGTAATCCTCCACGCTCTGAAGCGAGAAACGCAGATCGCCATCGGACAGGATGCCGCCGATTTCCGCGCCCAGCGCCGAGCCGGGCGTAGCGTTCTTGCGCAGGAAATAATTGTTGATGTCGAGCCGGTAACGCAGTTCACCTTCGGAACGGTATCCGGGGTCCGTGACGAAGGCGGCGAACACCCGCATCTGAAGTTCCAGATCGTCCGGCGTCGTGCGCGCACTCGCCACGAAAGCATCGGCGCGCGACGACAGGCCGGTGCCGACGGTGTGCCCGGCCAGAATGGATTGCAATTCGTCCTGGCTGTGCTTGCCCAGGCCGCCCGCGACGAACATCGGGATCATCTGGACGGCGAGCGGATTGCCTTTCGTCGCCAGCCGATTGCCGCCGTCGAGCGTGACTTGCGCCAGCACTACGTCCTTCTGGAGATCCGTGCGCTTGAGGTTCAGGCGCACGCCGTTGGCGAAGCGCAGCCGCCGGATGCCGAGCATCGGTTCGCGCTCGTCGGCGATCACGCTGCCTGGCTCGCCGAACGCGGAATAGGCAAAGGCCGTAGCGGTGTTGGCGGGTGCCTTTGCCGGGGACTGCTTCTGGATTTCCTGCCATGCCTGCCGCAGGGCATCGGCCCCGCCGGTGGGCAGGCGGCGGCCCTGGAAGCGGATCAGAGGCTTGTCGAGGGCAATGGCTTCGCGCTTCAAGGCGTCCAGCACCGATTTCGACGTGATTTCGGGAATCAGCGCTTCCAGCCGCGCCAGCGCGCCCTGCGGCGGGGTGGGCACCCTGTCGTCGCGCAGCAGGGCCATGATCGCGTTGACATGGGCCGTATTGCTACGCGTATCGGCGGAAGCCGCAGCGTTGATGGCGGCGCGGCGCAGGATCGCGACCTGCTCGGCCACTTCCACTTCAGTGAAACCGTGCTTCAATGCGCGGCGCAGTTCCGTTGCGCCGGCAATGAGGCCCGGCCGCCACTTGCCATCCACGGTATCGACGACAAGGTTCGTCGTCCGCCCGGTGCGGAACACCATGCCGGTTCCGAAACCGGCATCGCGGAACGGCGGGTCGGGCAGGCGGGAGATACGTTCCAGCCTGCGGTTGACGATGGCGTAGCCGATCTGGCGCAGCACGTTCTCGCGCCGGTTGGCGGCGGTGTCCGGCTCGTTCAGCCAGCGCCCGTGGCGGGAGGCGACGACTCGTTCCGACAGGGCCTGGTCGATATGCGCATCCGCCTTGTCGGCGCGTCTGATATCGACAGGCCCGGCATCGGGTTGCGCTTCGGCGGGCGGCCCCTGCCAGTCGCCGAAGCGGCGGGCGATCATCGCTTCCACTTCGCCCGCGTCGATATCGCCCACCACGATCACGGTCGTCGCGGCGGGCACGTATTCGCGCTGCCAGAACGCCTTGAGCGCCTCGGGCGTGGCGGCGGCGACGGTTTCCGCCACGCCGATGGGGAAGCGGCGGGGATAGAGCGCATGCGGGTGCAGGAACGCGGCCTGTTCCCTTGCATTGCGCAGCGCGTAATTGTTGCGGTCCCGCATTTCCGAGAGGACGACGCCGCGTTCGCGTTCCACGGCGGCTGGGGAGAACGTGAGTTCGCTGGCGGTCTCGCGCATCAGCATCAGCGCGGTGTCGATCAGGCCCGCGCGGTTGCCGGGCAGGTCCAGCTTGTAGGTCGTGGCCTGAAAGCCGGTGCTGGCATTGGTGTCCGCGCCGAAGGCCAGCCCGTCGCGCTCCAGCAGGCGAACCATTTCGCCTTCGGGGACGTTGGTGCTGCCGTTGAAGGCCATGTGCTCGACGAAATGGGCAAGGCCGCGCTCGTTCTCGGCCTCGTCCAGCGAACCGGCGGCCACGTCCATGCGGACCAGCACGGTGCCCTTGGGATAGGCGTTGTGCCGGACGACATAGCGCATCCCGTTGGCAAGGCGGCCGAAACGGTATTCCGGCTCGACGGGAAGGTCGCTGGCCTCGAAGGCCCAGACGGGTTTCGCGGCCGATGCCGCCGTGCTGTTCAGCCGCTGGGCCTGCGGCGCGCAGGCGGCGGCCAGCGCGCAGAGAAGGGCAAGCGCAGCCGCGGCCGGACGCAAGGTTATTTGCCCCGCAGCTTCCTGTGCTTGGACAAGTCGAACACTTCGCTCGGACCGTTATCGTCCTGAAGCAGACCCAGCCTGCGGGCCACTTCCTGATAGGCTTCGGATTCCCCGCCGAGGTCGCGGCGGAAGCGGTCCTTGTCCAGCTTTTCGCCCGTGGTCATGTCCCACAGGCGGCAGCCGTCCGGGCTGATCTCGTCGGCAAGGATCACGCGGCTGTAATCGCCGTCCCAGATCCGGCCGAACTCCAGCTTGAAGTCCACCAGACGGATGTTGATCGCCGCGAACATGCCGCAGAGGAAATCGTTGACGCGGATGGCCATGGAGGAAATGTCCTGCATTTCCTCGTTGGAGGCCCAGCCGAAGCAGGCGATATGCTCTTCGGCGATCAGGGGATCGCCCAGCGCGTCGTCCTTGTAATAGTATTCGATCAGCGTGTGGGGCAGCGGCTCTCCTTCAGGGATGCCGAGGCGCTTGCTGATCGAACCGGCCGCGACGTTCCTCACCACCACTTCGATGGGCACGATTTCCACCTGCCGGACAAGCTGCTCGCGCATGTTCAGGCGGCGGATGAAGTGCGTGGGGATGCCGATATGGTTGAGGCGCGTGAACACGAACTCGCTGATGCGGTTGTTGATGACGCCCTTGCCCTGGATCGTGCCTTTCTTCTGGGCGTTGAAGGCCGTGGCGTCGTCCTTGAAATACTGGATCAGGGTGCCGGGTTCGGGGCCTTCGTAGAGAATCTTGGCCTTGCCTTCGTAGATCTGGCGGCGACGGGACATGTCGTGGTTCCTTGACGGCGCGTTTCGCGCGGCGGGCGGCATCTTGCCGGAAAGACAGGCCCCGGCGCAACATGGCTGCTTTCCGTTGAAGGGGGCAGCCCGGCTGGCCGGGGCATTTGCGTTCCGCCCATATCGCCGGGCGGCTTCAAATGCAATGACAGCCTATGACCGCGCCAGCGCATCGGCCAGCGCGCGCGCCGCGCGGCTGACCTGTTCCCACGTTTCGGCAAAGCCCGCCTCATCCCCGTAATAGGGATCGGCGACGGATCGTTCGGCGGCTGGCCGGCCCGCCATGCCCGGCACATGATCGAGCAGCAGCGAAAGCCGGGCTGTCGCGCCGGCGGGGCGTATCCGCCGCAGGTCGGCGAGGTTCTGTCCGTCAAGCGCGAGGATATGCG
>Ga0265293_10005596_pt1 | contig 20833 bp, 18 predicted proteins | sample Munlanlewell138R_FD_192505 | JGI IMG/M metagenome (GOLD analysis project Ga0265293, IMG submission 192505) | Leachate microbial communities from a municipal landfill in Southern Ontario, Canada - Leachate well 138R | ecosystem: Engineered > Solid waste > Landfill > Unclassified | place: Canada... | reverse complement strand
TTCCTTTAATCCCTGATCCGGCCTTAATTTTAGCTCTTGAAGCTGTTCCTTTGAAACAGCGGATGGAGCCAACATCATGGGATCGGAGGCGCTTTGAGTTTTTGGAAAAGCCATGACGTCGCGAATAGTGTCTTTTGCTGCCATCAACATTAGCAATCTATCCAAACCAAAGGCAATTCCTCCGTGAGGCGGGGTACCATATTCAAAAGCATCTAATAGAAAACCGAACTTGCTTTTTGCCTCCTCTTGACTGAAACCCAACAAAGAAAAAAGCTTTTCCTGGTTCTTCCTTTCATGAATCCGAATACTTCCCCCGCCAACTTCAACCCCGTTAAGAATTAAATCATAAGCTTGAGCACGAGCTTTTAACGGCTCTAAATCTAATAGTGGTACATCCTCTTTCAGTGGTGAAGTGAATGGGTGATGAACAGCCACATATCTTTTTTCCTCCTGGCTATACTCCAGCAATGGAAATTCCACAACCCAGGCCAAATTAAATTCATCGGGATTAATCAAGCCCAACCTTTTACCGAATTCCACCCTTAAATTACCAAGACTTTGCGCCACAATAGCAGGCTGATCCGCCACAAATAAAAGCAAATCCTTGGTCTTTCCTTCCAAACGGCCAACGATTTGTTCCAGCTCCGTTTCTTTAAAAAACTTGGCGATAGGTGATTTAATCCCGTCATCGGTCAAAGCAACCCAAGCCAAGCCCTTTGCCCCGTAAACAGCCACCAGTTTTGTTAAATCATCTATCTCCTTTCTGGAATAGGTTGCACAACCGGGTATTTTTATACCTTTAACTTGTCCCCCTTTTTTAGCAACAGCAGCAAACACTTTAAAATCACAATCAACTACTAAATCGGTAATATCCCTAAGCTCCAAACCAAATCGCAGATCCGGCTTATCGGAACCGTATTTATCCATTGCCTCTTGATAGGTCAACCTAGGAAAAGGACTTTTTAACTCAACACCTAAGGTGTTCTTAAACACGTAGAAAAACATTTCTTCTACCAGGTCCATAATCTTCCCTTGATTCGCAAAAGATATTTCCATATCCAGTTGTGTAAATTCTGGTTGCCTGTCTGCCCTCAAGTCCTCATCTCTGAAACAACGGGCTACTTGAAAGTACTTTTCTATTCCCGCCACCATTAACAATTGTTTATAAATTTGTGGTGACTGGGGAAGGGCAAAAAATTCCCCGGGATGCACCCTACTGGGCACTAAATAATCCCTGGCACCCTCCGGGGTGCTTTTGGTTAAAATGGGCGTCTCAATATCCAAAAAACCCTTCTTGTCTAAAAAGTCACGAATGTTTTTAACTACTTTATGTCTTAAAATTAAAGCCGATTGCATTTCAGGGCGCCTTAAATCCAGATAACGATATTTTAGGCGAAGGTTTTCATCCACTTCAATTTGATCTGCGATATAAAAAGGAGGAGTTTTGGCTTTATTGAAAATTGTTAAGGCTTCCACTTCTACTTCTATTGGACGGGTTTGTAAGGCAATATTTTCTGTACCCGCCGGTCTATGACGAACCCTCCCCTGTAGGGCTAACACATATTCGCTTCTTATTGCTTCGCCCATTTTAAAAACGGCTTCATTTTGCTCCGGACTCAATACGCCTTGCACTACTCCGGAACGATCTCGCAAATCTAAAAAAATCAAACCCCCATGATCCCTTCTTTTGCTGACCCAACCCATAATGGTAACAATCTGCCCCACTTGATCCAAGCCAAGTTCACCGCAATTATGGGTTCTAATGAATTCCTTCGTCTTTTCAGCCATTTGCTAATCCTCCTTAGGAGCCTGTACCTCAAATTTTTAGTGCGTCTTTTAAATAAGTGTTTAGTTCTGCTAAGGGAATAGTAATTTGTTCTCCTGTTTCCATTTTTTTTAGGGCCACAGATTCATCGGCCAACTCGCTTTCACCTAAAATTGCAACAAATTGATACTCCTGCCTTCCCGCATACTTTAGCTGAGCTTTAATACTTCGCTCTAAATAATCCATCTCCACTCTAAAACCCCTCTTTCGTAACTCAGCTTGCAGCTTAAACCCCATTAGCTTTGCTTCGGCATTCATCGTAGCGATGAAAAGGTGGGGCTTGTCTTCTGCTTGCAACTCAACTCCTTGCTCCTGAAGAGCAAGCAAAATTCGCTCCAGTCCCAGGCCAAATCCAATTCCAGGGAGAGATTTCCCCCCCAGCTCCTCCAACAATCCATTATATCTGCCACCGCCGCCAATAGCATTTTGGGCACCTATCCCCTCAACTAAAATCTCAAAAGCTGTATGTGTGTAATAATCCAAACCCCTGACTAACCGGGGATCAAGTTGAAATACCACACCAGCCTCCCCCAGATAAGTTTGTACCAACTTAAAATGTTCCGAGCAGGACTCACATAAACTATCCACTATTGTAGGACTATTTAACACCAGCCTTTGGCAATGAACATTTTTGCAATCAAAAATACGCAAAGGGTTTTTTTCGTATCTATTTTGACAAGTGTCACATAATTCCCCCAATACCGGTTCAAGGTGAACCTGTAATAAGTGGCGATGCTTCTTCCTGCATTCCGGACAACCCACGCTGTTTAAAAGAAGCTTCAAATTTTTTAACCCCAGCCGGCGATAAAAATCCATTGCTAAAATAATGATTTCCGCATCCAAAGCAGGATCATTAGATCCAAAGGCTTCCACGCCGAACTGATGAAATTGTCTGTAACGACCTGCTTGAGGCCTTCCGTAACGAAACATCGGCCCCAAGTAATAAACCTTGCCGGGAAGCAATTGTTTTTGCAAATTATTTTCTAAAAAAGCTCTAACCGTAGGGGCAGTTCCCTCCGGTCGTAAGGTTAGCTGGCGATGGCTTTGATCCAAAAATGAATACATTTCTTTTTCTACTATGTCTGTTGTATCGCCCACTCCCCTGACAAATAGCTCAGTGTGTTCAAAAATTGGTGTACGGATTTCTTTGTACCCGTATTCCTTACAAATTTGATGAATAGTTTTTTCCAGGAAGCGCCAGCTGTGAATTTCATCCGGTAAAATATCATTTGTACCCCGCGGGCGTGTTGTAAGCATCCACTCATCTCCTCATAATATTACAAGAACCTCCAATCCCAGATCATCTTGGACGGGAGGTTGCATAACTTTTTATGTTTTCTACAATTTTAAACAATCCATTTGTTATTGTCAATTTAATATAATTTCAACTCAGAAGAAAGGGTTATGGCTTTTTTCGTACTCCAAAGTACTACCGGGACCGTGGCCGGGCCAAACTTGCCGATCACCAGCTAAAGTAAAGAGCTTGGTTGTGACAGCAGTTATTAATTGCTGATAGGATCCCCCGGGGAAATCTGTTCTCCCTATAGATCCTGCAAACAAAGTGTCTCCGGTAAATAAATGTTCACCTGTATCTAAACAAATTCCTCCGGGGGTGTGTCCCGGGGTATGGATCACATTAAAGGTATATTTATTACCGAAGCTGATTTGATCCCCTTCCTTTAAAAGCCGATCTGCCGGAATCCCTTTAAAAATCTTTCCAAACATACCGGTTAAATTTTTTTTAGCATCCAATAAATAGTCCCCATCCAGTTCATGAATCAGCAGTGAAGCATGGGTACTTTCTTTTACATCCTTGTTAGCCAAAATATGGTCCCCGTGTCCATGGGTATTAATAATGTATTTAATGGTTAATCCTAAATCGGCTATTTCTTTTAATATTCTTTTACTATCCCCACCAGGATCTATCACAACACCTTCCAAGGTCTGGGAACAACCAACAAGGTAACAATTAGTGCTGAAGGGACCGACTTCAATCTTTTTTAAAATCAAATTACCACCGCCTTTTTCTAGTTTTCCCTGCTATCAACAACAAAAGTTACGGGCCCGTTATTATTGATTTGCACCAGCATTTCCGCCTGGAATATACCCGTTTCTACTGCAACACCTTCTGCTGTGAGTTTTTGAATAAAATATTGGTAAAGCTCTTCCGCTACTTCAGGCACTGCTGCATTAACAAAGCTGGGCCTTCTTCCTTTACGACAATCCCCACATAAAGTGAATTGTGAAACCACCAAAAGCTGCCCCTGCACCTCTTTAACTGATAAATTCATTTTGCTGTGGGAATCAGCAAAGATTCGTAAATTTACTATTTTGCTTGCCAAATAATCCGCATCCGCCTTGGTGTCCTCCTTAGAAACACCTAATAAAATTACTAAACCAAGGCCGATTTGTCCCACCAACTGTTGGTCAACAACTACCTGACTGCTGCTAACTCTTTGAATAACCGCCTTCATTTTATTATTTTCACCCTTAATTAGGAATTATCCTTTTTACTTCTATAATGTCTTTCAATCTTTTTATCCTGCTAATAATATATTCCAAGTGCTCTATACCTCTTATCTCTAATTTTAAATCCACGGTGGCAAGGTTGCCTTTTGTGGCCCTCGCATTTACCGCATTAATGATAGTTTTTGTATCAGTAATAGCCGTCATGATATCCATTGCCAACCTGGGCCTATCAATTGCTACAACTTCTATTTGCACCTGATATTTACCATTATCATAATTATCCCATGCAACTTCAATCATCCTTCCCGCATCATCACTGAGATAATGGTTAACGTTAGCACAATCTGCACGGTGGACCGAAACACCCCTCCCCCTGGTTATATAACCTACTATCTCATCACCCGGCAATGGATTACAGCAGCGGGATAAACGAACCATCACATTATCAATACCCTTAACTCTGATGCCCTGGGACGGTTTCCCATACCCCTTCCAGGGAGAAACAGTCACTGCCGTTTTATCTCCGCTTTCCACTACCTTTTTCAGCTTCTCCCTAAGTCTGACAACCACCTGAGTCGCGGTTATAATCCCATCACTTATAGCCAGGTACATTTCATCTACACCTTGAAAATTAAATTTTACCGCTATTTCAGCTAAATAACTCAGACGATAATCCTCTTCGGATAAGCCATGTTTTTTCGCTTCCTTCTCTAATAATTCCCTGCCTTTAGCTACACTTTCATCCCTGACTTCTCTACGGAACCATTGTCTAATACGATTTTTAGCTTGGGATGTTTTAACTATATTCAGCCAATCCCGGCTTGGGCCGCTGGTTTTTGAGGTTAGAACTTCAACTATATCGCCGGTTTTTAATTCATAATCCAAGGGAACTATTCTACCGTTTATTTTAGCCCCCACGCAACGATGCCCCACATCTGTATGAACACGGTAAGCGAAATCAATGGGTACCGAACCGGCGGACAGCTCAACCACATCCCCCTTTGGTGTAAAAACATAAACCCTGTCAGAAAATAAATCTATTTTAAGGGAATCCATAAACTCCCTAGCATCACCCATTTCCCTCTGCCATTCTAAAATTTGTCTCAACCAAGACAGTTTATCCTCATATTCCCGATCGGCACTCGTTGCACCTTCTTTATACCGCCAGTGAGCGGCAATCCCATATTCCGAGGTACGATGCATCTCCCAAGTGCGAATTTGGATTTCAAAAGGCTCACCCCTTGGGCCGAGGACAGTTGTATGCAATGACTGATACATATTAGGTTTGGGCATCGCTATATAATCCTTAAACCTACCTGGTATAGGCTTCCAGATGGAATGAATGATACCTAAGGTGCCATAACAATCCCTTACGGTATCCACAATAATACGAACCGCAATTAGATCATATATTTCACTGAGGTTCTTACCTTGCTTCACCATTTTATTATATATACTATAAAAATGTTTGGGCCGCCCCTCAATATCTGCCTTAATCTCCATTTCAGCCAAGTTTTCTTGCAGAATGTCTATCACTTCATTCATGTAGGCTTCCCGTTCTTGTCTTTTCATTTTAATAGTCTGTACCAGTTGATAATATTGTTCTTCCTCCAAATACCTTAAAGCTAAATCCTCCAACTCCCATTTTAATTTAAAAATTCCCAAGCGGTGGGCCAAAGGAGCAAAAATTTCCAAGGTTTCTTCAGCTATTTCTTTTTGCTTCCCCGGACTTTGATGCTTTAATGTTCTCATATTGTGCAAGCGATCCGCCAGTTTGATCATTAAAACTCTAATGTCCTTTGCCATAGCAATAAACATCTTTCTAAGATTCTCTACTTGCTGTTCCTCTTTAGACTTAAAGGCAATTTTACTTAACTTTGTTACCCCATCAACTAAAAGTGCTACCTCTTTACCAAATTCCTTTTCTAGCTCCATTAGGCTGATATTACAATCCTCCACAACATCATGGAGTAAACCGGCTGTAATAGTTACCGCATCTAATTGTAGCTCCGCTAAAATTTGAGCAACGCCTAAAGGGTGAATAATATAATCTTCTCCTGATTTCCTTTTCTGTCCTTGATGAGCAATAGTGGCAAAATCATAGCCAAGTCGAATCAAATCCCCGTTCACACTGGGGTCATATGCTTTAATTTCTTCAATTAATTTTTCAATTTCCTGACTCTGATCCAATTTTACCACCTGCCTTTAATGAAAACTAATTATTCCCTGCCAAGAAATAATTAGCCAGAACCTCATCCTCTTTAGTTAAAAGGTATTTCAAGTTGGTTATGGCTTCCTTTTCCAGTTCTGCCAATTCAAATACCCTAGTTCCTAAAAAATTAGCAAAGCTTTCTGGAACACTTCCGTTTTGCAATTCAAAAATTATATCCAGAACATATTGCAAAGTAAAATTTTGAAGCTTCGGAAACCCTTTCTTTAAAACATTTGCTATATACCGGCTATCCCTGTTTTTTATATCATGCTGATTAGCCAAATAACGAAACAATAAAGCCAAATCTTCTTTTGGGGGGTAGATAGTTTTCAAAATCTTTTCATTTAACCCAAGCTCCTCTTCCGTCCAAATCCCAAATACCTGAACCCCATCTGTTTCAGGCCGGGACTTTAAAAAAAGCTCCTCCTGATTATAGGGAGCCTCAGCCAAAACCTTTGTTTTTGCTCCCATCCAATTATATAAACTAAGTTCAAATAATTCGCTTGTTATAATAATATCCGCTGAACCTGCAAGAGCAGCCTGTACAATTATTTCTTTTTGTTCAAAGGTAAGATCCGCATGGTAACACCAAATATAATTCTGACTTTCGGGAAAAGTTTTTCTGAGAACATAGTGTAAATCAACAGCCAAGCCTTTGCGGTTAACATAAATTATTAAAGGCTTCTCACAGGAACCGGAAAGTTCTTTCAAGTATGAGATTCTTTGCGGTCCAGACATCGGCTTATGGCTAAAAAGATATTTTTTAAAGGTTAAAGGTTTAAAACCAACGAGCTGATAGGTATGGTTCTCGACTCTTTCCGGGCTTCCTTCAAATTCGGGAGGCAAATACTTGATATGAACGAGATCGTTTTCGGACAACAAAGGAGTCTCCCTAGCTAAATAAGCATGATTAAAAGACAAGCTACCAGACCCTTGTCCAAAAACTTCACCGTTAGTTAATCTACTACAATCTACCCCATTTCTCATTAGGTTTTCGCAGATAAACCCCTCATAAAGAGCTAAAATTCTTTGGGAGGGAAATGTCAACAGAACCTTTTTATTATATGCAACCCGGGACTCTATTAAATCCACCAATAAGCGTAAATGTTCGCTACCGTGGCTACAGTAATAATTTTCACTACCATGTAAAAAAGTTTCCCTGACGATTAATGATGGCTGGTTATTGATCGGTGACATTTTTTTAAGATGACCGTAGCTACATTTTTTGAAATCTTCCAAGACTAATTGGATTTTTGAATGTCCGTTCCAATTATTCTTTTCCATTGAAAAGGCTAAATCCACAGGCTCACTGAAATCAAACTCATCATTAGCCAGCCCCCCCATATTAAATCCGATACCATCCAACTCGGCCTTCTCCCAAAGCACCTTGCATTTTAGATGGTTATTGTTTTTGCCGACAAAGCGGCAGTTTTTTAGGAATGCATTTTGTATACCAAAGGTCGGTCTCGGATTACCATAGCCGAAGGGCTCAAGCAAAGCCAGCTGGTCAACTAACTGAGAATCCAATTGCTCCATCATTACAAAGGTATCCAAAGCAAACTTGGCCTCCATTAATTCAGATCCCATTACCATTTCCGCATACTGATTAATCAACGCCTCGAACTCGGGTAATTTGCATTCATCCAGTGTAATACCTACTGCCTGAGAATGACCCCCAAACTTTAGTAATGACTTTTCGCAATATTTTACCGACTCAAGTAAATCAAACCCGGCTATACTTCTACCTGAACCTTTTGCCTGCTCCCCTTCAATAGTGAATAAAATCACTGGCCGGGCAAGAATCTCCGTCAGCCGAGAGGCAACGATGCCCAATACACCAGGATGCCACAAGGGGGATGCCAAAACTAATATTTTTTTTATGGGCTCAGCGCTTTCCTTTTCCAACTGTGCAAGGGCTTCTTTTTGTATTGTTTGTTCCAACAACTGCCTACCATTATTAAACTGCTGCAGGAGCTTAGAGTTTTCGTGGGCTAACTGAATGGAATTAGTCAACAATAGCTCTAAAGAAACCAAGGGTTGGCCCATTCTGCCCGCAGCATTTAAACGGGGTGCCACTACAAATGCCACATGGTATGTACCCAAATCCTTTCCCTTAAAGCCAACGGCTTCCAGCAGTGCCTTAATTCCCGGCCTTTCGGTATTCTGTAGCCTTTCCATACCGTACTTAACCAGTATTCTATTTTCTTTGGTCAGAGGGACAATGTCAGCAATGGTACCCAAGGCGACCAGATCTAAATATATTTCAAGTTGACCAAAACTCAAATCCAATTTTTCTGCCAACCCCTGGACCAATTTAAAAGCAACACCTACCCCCGCCAACTCCGAATAGTGTTTTTCCCCTTTATCCAGCTTAGGATTAATGATGGGCACCAATTCGGGTATCCCGTTACCCGGCTCATGGTGATCCGTTATAATAAAATCCAAACCCAAGCTTCTGCCATAGTTAACCTCCTCGGCCGAGCCGATACCACAATCAACAGTTATAATTAAACTGTAATCCTGCTTTTTTATTGAGTCTAGTGCAGACTTGTTTAATCCATAGCCTTCTTCCCTATTTGGTATATAATAACCGGGATCCATACCCACGGCTCTAAAATATAAAACTAGCAGGGCCGTGGCCGTCATCCCATCAACATCATAGTCCCCATAAACAAGAACTTTTTCTTTATTATTAATAGCTTCAATAATCCTATTAACTGCAGGTATCATACCCGAAAACTGCCAGGGAGATGAAATGTCCTTTAATGTCCCATGTAAAAAGATCTCTGCTTCTTCTGACGTATCAACACCCCGATTGATCAAGACTTGAGCGGTAATGGGCGAAATACCCAGTTCCTTCGCCAGAAAATGCTGTGTCTCCCAATCAGGATTTGGTACATCCCAAGTGTAGTTTCGAAAACTCATATTTTGCCTCCCTAGAAGCCATTATAATTTAACCTCTCATTAGGTGCAAGTAATGTGCCCGAAAATGGGTATTCCGGCACCAATTGTCATAAAGAAAAGTGAAGTAGCTCACACTACTTCACACATATCCAGGTTCCAAACCAAACAAGAGCTATAACAACAAGCATCTTTTCTATTTCGCTTAATACTTAAGTCAACAGGTTTGCGCCTCTTTTTTATCGGCTGCTTCCTTTTCCCCTGTCCCATCGGTCGGGGAGTTTTTTAAATTTTCCAGCTCTGTTTCCAGTAATTTAAGTTTGCTACCATCATGTTCTTTTTCTTCCATAAGCTTAGTCAATTCAATTTCCAGCTTACGAATTTTACCTTCGGCCTCCCTAATTTTCCAAGCCATTTTAACCTGTTTCATGGCCCCAACAATAAATAAAATTACAGCTCCTGCAACAGCCGAGCCCAGAATAACCAGCACTAGAGAGATATCCTTAAACTGCCAGGTTAAAAAACGGATATCAACCGCTTCGGCATTTTGAATAGCAAACAAGGCTACGATTAATGCAAACAGCAAAGACAAAATCCAATAAAATTGCATGGTTTTAGCCAACTCCTTCGGGGGCCTGATTTTTCTGTATTTCGCCATTTAGCTACAGTTTCCTGCTAAAAAACCAAACAATTTTACGGTTTTGGAAAAATCATGTTCCTGCTATCGGGATTTTACGGGCCTTAAAGAAAATCCTTTAGTAACTTTAGTTTTCAGATCAAACCATAAAGAAGTGGCGATGCAAACTGATGAATAAGTCCCCACCACAGTTCCAACTAATAGAGCAAAAGCAAAAACTTTGGTACTGCTCCCACCAAGAAGCAATAAGGATACAAGGGCGAAAATAACAGTTAAAGAAGTACTGATGGAGCGGAAAATAGTTTGCTCAATACTAATACCCACAATATTTATGAGCTCAACTTTTTTCATAATCCCCATGTTTTCCCTGACTCTGTCAAAAATTACGATCGTGTTGTTAATAGAATAACCTACAATTGTGAGCAAGGCAGCAACAAAAGCACCGTCAATCTCCATTTGTAACAAAGAAAATAGCCCGATTGTGACCAGAACATCATGGAGCAAGGCAAGGACCGCCGCTATACCAAAGGTCATTTCAAATCTAAAGGAAATATAAATAATCATTAACACTGAAGCGATAGCTAAGGCAATCACCGCTTTTTGGGTTAACTCTTTGCCTATAACCTCACCGATCTTCTCATTTCTTTTAACTTCATTTTCTCCCAATTTTTCAGTCAGTGCGGCAAGCAAACTCTTGTTCTCGTTCTCTGTCAGCTCCTTACTGCGGATCAAATATTCAGAGGAACTTCCGGCGGCCTGAATAGAGTAACCGCTTAGGCCTTGCTCAACAAGCACCGTTTCCACTTCTTCGGCGCTAACGGATGCTTCAAATTCTACCTGCAGCACATTGCCTGAGGTAAAATCAATGCCCTTATTTAGCCCTTGAAAGGCAAAGGAAACCAAACCCACCAGCAAAAAGAATAAGGACAGGCCATACCAAATTTTACGCTTTGTCATCACAAACATGTCCCTACCCCCTCAACCCAAAATATTTTGGTTTATTAAAGAAATTAGAAGCTATGGTAATGCGTAACAGCCAACGGGTTAGGGTAATAGCGGTAAACATACTGGCAACAATACCAATACTCAGCGTGACTGCAAACCCTCTAATGGGGCCAGAACCGAAATAATAAAGAACTATGGCCGATAAAAGAGTTGTTAAGTTAGCATCAAAAATCGTCCAAAAGGCCCTTTTAAAACCGGCTTCAACTGCGGCTCTTAAGGTTTTTCCGTTACGCAGTTCATCCTTTATTCTCTCATAAATAATTATATTAGCATCTACTGCCATACCGACAGATAGTAATAAACCTGCAATACCGGGTAAGGTAATAACCGCTTTTAAAAAATATAAAATAGCTAAGACTATTACGCCATAAACAACTAAAGACAAATTCGCGATAACACCCAGAACCCTATATACCAACAATAAAAACAATCCAATCGCTAGCAAGCCGACTAAAACCGCAATTTTACTTTTTTCAAGGGATTCCAGCCCCAGACTGGGACCCACCGTTTGTTTTGCTATTACATCCGTTTCCACGGGAAGGGCTCCTCCCCTTAATAAAGCGGCCAGGTTTGCTGCCTGATCAAAAGTATCAAAGCCCCCGGACATTTCCGCTTTACCATCGGTAATCGCATTTTTAACATTTGGATTATGGAGCATTTGTCCGTCAAGAAAAATGGCAATCTTGTTGCCGGCGGATCCGTAGGGATACTGAGAAGCTGCTATTGTAGCTGCAGCGAAGGCTTTTGTTCCTTCGGCATTAAACTCCAGGTGAATAACAGGCTGGTTATTTTCCGGGCTATGACCGGCCCTAGCATCCTTTAGCTGACTACCTTGAACCACAACAACTCCTTCCGAATTTTTAAATTCCAACATGGCCGTTTTTCCAATTAACTCTACGGCTTCCTCCGGGTCATCCAAACCGGCAAGCTCAACAATCAGGCGGTTTTCACCGGCAAGCTGGATCCTGGGTTCCGAAATACCCAGCTGATCAACTCTTTCCCTGATGACTGCTTGCAACTGCTTCATTTGCTCACCGGTAACTTTTTTACCTTCCAGTTCTTTCGCTTGTAACGTAACCTGTACCCCACCCTTTAAATCTAATCCCATATCCAAGGATAAAAGCAGTGGTTTTATAGCAAAAATGCCAATGGCAATAATGGCTATAATAACTATTGCCAGCTTGGTGGCACGTCCAAATTTCACTGGTTTCCCCTCCTCAGTTCGATAAATACTCAATACTTTTAAATTATAATCCTCAGCTTAAACCTTGTCAATGAAAGAGCAAGGTACCATTACTACTTTAGTGACTCGGAAGTTTTATTTTTTAAAGCCTGTTAGCAATTTTAAAAAGCCCCGAAGGGCTTTTTTATTCATCTTTTCCTAAGATCCTATTGACCGCGTTTCTTTCCATTTCAACTTCTGTTTTATCGGCTATCCTAACGGTAAGAACATCTTCCCTGATTTTAATCACTCTTCCGTAAATGCCGCCGATTGTTACAATTTTGTCGTCAACCTTAACCGTACTTAACATAGCAGCTCTTTGCTTTTGCTGTTTTTGCTGGGGTCTGATCATTAAAAAATAGATAATTACCAATAAAAACGCTAAATACGCTAATGACCCTCCCCATTGACCTAAACTTTCGCCCATAATTTCAACATCCTTTCTCTAAAACTCTTTAATTTACATTCTGCATATTTCTTCCGATACCTCTAAATAGGGTAAAGATTCCTAATTTCTTTTGCAAAATTTAATAATCTTTCCTCCTTAATAGCCCCGCGAATTTCCCTCATTAGATTCATCAGGTAGGCCAAATTATGAATGGTTGTTAATCTTAATCCCAATATCTCATTTGCTTTAAATAAATGGCGCAGATAAGCCCTGGAAAAATTTCGACAAGTATAGCAATCACAATCACTGTCAAGGGTTTTGAATTCTTTAGCATGGATTGCGTTTCGAATATTTATCTTACCCTCACTTGTCCACACTGTGCCGTTCCTAGCAATCCTGGTAGGTAGTACGCAATCAAACATATCAACACCCCTGATTACCCCTTCCACTAAACAATCAGGGGAGCCTACCCCCATCAGGTAACGAGGCTTGCTCGTCGGGAAATGGGACATCAGCTCATCTAGAACCTCGTACATTATATCCTTAGGTTCACCAACACTCAAACCACCTATACCATAGCCGGGGAAATCCAGCGCCAACAATTCCTCTAAACTTTTTTGACGTAAATCATGATAAATTCCCCCCTGTACAATGCCAAATAAATTTTGGTAGTCATGCTGATGAGACTCCTTGCAACGTTTCGCCCAGGCGGTTGTCCGATTTAAATCCCTTAATGCGGTTGAATGATCGCAGGGATAGGGGGAACAGACATCAAAAGCCATTGCAATATCAGAGCCTAGAGCCATTTGTATCTCAATTGATTTTTCCGGGGTAAAATAATGGGAGGAACCATCCAAATGGGATCTAAATGTAACACCATCGTCGTTAACCTTTCTCAAATCGGCTAAACTAAACACTTGGAAGCCTCCACTATCAGTTAAAATGGGGTGCCTCCAATTCATAAACGAATGAAGACCGCCCCCCTCCTGAATTAATTCATGCCCGGGTCTTAAATACAAGTGATAGGTGTTACTTAAAATAATTTCTGCCCCAACTGCAACCAACTCCTCCGGACTCATTGCTTTTACAGTTGCTTGAGTCCCAACAGGCATAAACACCGGGGTTTCCACTGTCCCGTGTTGTAGGATTAACTCCCCTAGGCGAGCAGAACTTTCCCTACTTTGATAACTAACCTTAAACTCCAACACCTAAACAATCACCTCGTCAATTATTGAATCAGCATCGCATCACCAAAACTAAAAAATCTGTACCTTTGTTTAATTGCCTCCCGATAGGCTTCCATTATAAACTCCTTACCGGCGAAAGCACTGACCAGCATTAGTAAAGTAGATTTAGGCAAATGGAAATTGGTTACTAAGTTATCAATAAGCTTAAACCGGTAGCCCGGATAAATAAAAATATCGCTCCAACCTTCGGCAGCCTCCAACTGACCACCGCTACCCGCTATGGTTTCCAACACGCGTACAGTAGTTGTACCTACCGCGATAACCCTGCCCTTTTGCTCCTTTACTTTATTAATGATCTCTGCTTCCTTTTGCTCCAATCTGTAATACTCACTGTGCATCCGATGTTCTTCTACTATGTCCGTTTCCACGGGACGAAATGTCCCCAAGCCAACATGTAATAACAATTCCACCACTTCAACACCCTTGGATTTAAGCTGCTCAATCAGTTTTTCTGTAAAATGCAAACCCGCCGTAGGTGCCGCGGCAGAACCCCAATGCTTGTTGTATACGGTTTGGTATCTGTTCCGGTCCTGCAACTCTTTATGAATATATGGAGGCAAAGGCACTTGACCTAAACTTTCCAACAGATTTTCCAGATCCCCGTTATAAAAAAGCTCCAAAACTCGCCCCCCATAGGGGGTATAATCTTGAACTCGAGCCGTTAATTCTCCCTTTCCGAAAATCAACTTGCTGCCCAGCTTTACCTTTTTACCCGGCTTTACCAAGACTTCATAATAATTCATTGTTAATCTACGCAACAACAACACTTCTACTCTAGCGCCGGTATCTTCCTTAATCCCAAGTAACCTTGCCGGCATCACCTTTGTATTGTTCAAAACTAAAACATCGCCTGCATTGAAGTATTCTCCGATGCTATAGAAGTTTTGATGCTCCAAGGACAATGCCTGTCTATTTAAGACCAATAAACGAGATTGGTCCCTTACATTTAAAGGTTCCTGAGCAATTAACTCCTTGGGTAAAAAATAATCGAAATCAATTGTTAACATAATTTTGCTATAACCTCACTATTTTAAGCCTACCGTCATTATTGTTTTGATTATAATAGTATTCAAGAATTTGCTGGTAATTATACCCTGCCTCGGCCATCCCCACCGCCCCCCATTGGCTCATTCCTACTCCATGCCCATTGCCTTTGCCAATAAAAGTGAACCCATCCTTAGACAGTTCCATTTCCTCAAGACCACCGCTTGTGAGTACACTCTTTGCGGTCTCATCCAAGAAGGATGTTTTCCCCTTGGCGGCAATAACAGCCATCTGGACGGGGCTATTGTGTTGCACTACTTGGGAATACCCGGCTATCAGGTAAAAAACAGATTCACTATCTAAATCAAACAAGGTGCTTTTCAATTGAAAGAGCTGTCTTGCCTTTTCCCCGGAAATTTTAACCTTTCCACCGGAACCAATAATTTCGACTTCCGCTACTCTCTGCAATTCATGATTTTGGCCGTTTTTAATTAACCTTAGGGATTGTATATTGCCCACCTTGATTTGCTCCCCGGGCCGGTTTCTGTTCCAGTTATTAATGATGGTCTGCAACTCGGTTAAGCTAAAATGAGCACTCCACTGATAAGTATTGCCCGGCCAGCTATTTGGATTACCCAGGTATTCAAGGGCATAAGAGTCAAAGGGTGAAATCACCGGTTGAAGATAGGGCCGGGCACCACCCCAGATCTCTTGGCTGGAAGCAGTTTGTCCCCCGGCATTGGAATGGAAAACCGCATTAATTACCCCATCATCATAAACTAACACTTCCCCTGCAGTACTATCTACTGCTTCTTTCACTCGGTTTTGATTTGGATTTTCCTCCGCATCATAGCCACCATAAACTTGATCACCGGTACCTGAGGTCACATCATAATAAACAGAACTGCCTTTTCTATAGGTCGCAAGGGTTCTGCAAGATACCGCCTGGGCTTTTAGCGCCTCCTCAGCCAAATTGGGGCTCAACTCTTTAGGCAGTACTCCATATAGGTAGTGTTCCATTGAAAGACAGTTAACCACCATAATCCCTGTTGCAGCACTTTGAAATATTAAATCACCACGATACCTGATTCCGTTAATACGAAATAAATTCAAATCGTTTTCTTGTCCGGAACGCAAAATAACGGAGCCAATGGGTTTATAAAAATTATTCTCACCCTTTTTTTGCAATTTTAAATTCAGACCTTCCCAGGTAACAGTCCAAAGCTCCCAAGGCTTGATTTCCGCCAGGGAAAGTCCCGAACTGCCGTCTATTAATTGATAATTACCCTGGACTACGGCAAATTCAAAATAATTCTTATTATTATCCAATAAAACCCTAATTTGATCACTGGCATAAGCCTTGGGAATGATTAAGAAAAAGGCAAAAAATAAAAAGACTGCGGTAAACCATCGGAAAAGCTTCAATTCCTCACTTCCCCTTCCACTGAGTAATATACATTCACTCAATGTTTTTCGACAAGGTCTACGGAAGTCCTTCATATAGGGCTTAGTTTTCTTATATTATTCTAGGCTGGCTTTTAAAAATAACTCTTCAATCAAATCTGCCAGACCACTGCTATCCTCCAAGGAAAACTCGGGGACTCCTATCTTAAAAGGCTTGTTAGTGGCAAGGGCTATCAGATCCTCTTTTTTACTATATAGCTTCTCGGATCTTGGGGAGCGAAAAACCTCTATTTTAGGTTTATTTTCGCTCTTGTAACCCTCTGTCAAAATTAGATCTACATTTTCGATTCTGGCTATAATCTCATCCAAACTAATCTCGGCTGTTAACTTCTCAACCAAGGCAAAAAGTGATGACGAAGAAATCGTTACAATATCTGCGCCCGCCTCCCTATGCAGCCAACTATCTTTACCGGGATAATCAATTTCAAAGCCGTGGGCATCATGTTTAATCACACCAACTCGATATCCCCTGCTTTTTAACTCTTTAATTAGTTTAACCACTAAGGTGGTTTTCCCTGCTTTCGACCTGCCAACAATTGAAACAATCGGAATCAACCCTAGACCCCCATTCTACCTAACAGTTATTTTTAGCTACATCCCTGTAACTTTTTGCCATCCTGATCGCATCATTAAATTCCTGAGGCGTGTTAACATTAATAAAAATCATTGAATTACAACCCCATTTTTTTAGCTGCTCCTCAGTAACAACTTTTACATTTAATTCATCAAAAATCTCTGTTGTCTTCCGTCGGCCTTGTTTTAAATGCTGTTCAATTACCGGTAAACAGCTTTTGCCGTAAATAGCCTGCAAGGGCTGAAAACCGCCGCTTATCTCAGGCACAACCACGTCTTCGTTTTCTAAATTTTTGACTAACATGGCACCTAATTTCATGCTAGCAAAGGGCATATCACAGGCAATTACAAAGCTATACTTGAAAGAAGATTTAGTCAAACCCGCATGAATGCCTGCTAAAGGACCTTGCCTAGGAATGAGATCCGAAATAACTATGGCATCCAAGTACCTGTATTTTTCTATTTCGTTGGTAACTACGATTATTTCTTTAAAATATTTTTTTCCTTCTTCAACCATTTTATCAATTAATCGCTGGTCTTCAATCATTAAAAAAGCTTTTTCCTGTTTCATTCTGGTGTTTTTACCACCGGCTAGAATAATCAAAGTTAAGTCTTGCAAAATTTCACCTCTTATTCGTCAACCTGATCTTTATCCTTCAAATCATCCTCGTAATCAACCTTCTTAGGTTTTACCAGTCGAGAAACGAGGATACTTATCTCGTAAAGTCCAAGGAGAACCGTTGCCATAAGAATTTGCGAAATCACATCCGGAGGAGACAGAATTGCACCTATCACAAAACTGGCAACGATGACCATTTTCCTGTGTTTAATTAACGCGGCAGGAGATAGCACACCTACCTTGGTTAAAAATAAAACTACTAAAGGTAGCTGAAAAATGATACCGAATGGCAATAAAAAAGCCAACAAAAACGAAATATAACGACTGATGGAGATCATAGCTGTTAAATCTTCACCCGCAACCAGCAATAAAAAATTAGCTGCAAAACGAAATACAACAAAATAAGCAAACATAATACCTCCTGCAAACAAGACCAGCGATGCAGGAAACAAGGTTAATAAGGTCCGCCTTTCGTTTTTATGAAGGGCTGGAACTATATAACTCCAGATTTGCCACAAAACTATAGGTGAAGCAACAACAACTCCGGCAACTACCGAAATTTTGACCCTTGTTACAAAGGCCTCTGGAATGGTAATGAATACTAATGAAAGATCATAGCCTTTCAACGGATCTATGGCCAAATCGAGTAGTTTTTCACCCCATAAGAAATATGATGTAAAACTAGCCACCACAATAGATAAAAAACTTATCACCAGAACACGGCGAAATTCACCCAAGTGTTCCACAATAGACATGCTTTTTTCATCCATTTTACCCTCTCCTCTTGCTTAGATAAGCCTACTTTAGTTAAATTAGCGGCTCCATATATTCATCCAAAACAATTTGTCCTGATATATCTTTAGGTAAATCTATGCCAAAGTATTGGTAGCTATAAGGGGTTGCAACCCTTCCCCTGGGGGTTCTTTGCAAAAAACCTTGTTGCAACAAAAAAGGTTCATAAACATCTTCTACAGTTATAGTTTCTTCCCCGATAGTAGCGGCTAGGGTGTCCAAACCCACCGGACCACCCCCAAACTTCGAAATAATGGTTATCAGCATTTGCCTATCCGTTTTATCTAAGCCGCTTTCATCTATCTCCATCATTTTTAGGGCTTTTTCAGCAGTCCCTTTATCTATCTTGCCGTCCGATAAAACCTCCGTATAATCCCGTACTCTTTTCAATAAGCGATTGGCAATCCTGGGAGTACCCCTAGATCTGCAGGCAATTTCTTTAGCCCCTTCCAAATCTGTAATAACTCCTAAAATTGCAGCCGAGCGAAGCACTATCTCTGTCAGCTCATTAGTAGAATAAAACTCCAACTTATTCATCAAGCCAAAACGATCCCTTAGGGGGGATGTTAATAAACCAGCCCTAGTTGTTGCCCCAATCAAGGTAAAGCGAGGTAGCTCCAACCGAATGTTCCTGGCACTCGGACCCTTCCCCAACACCAAGTCAAGCATATAATCTTCCATCGCCGGGTAAAGAACTTCTTCGATTTGACGATTTAACCGATGAATTTCATCAATGAATAAAACATCTCCTTCCGCCAGATTTGTAATGATAGCTGCTAAATCACCGGCTCTTTCGATTGCCGGACCGGAAGTTGTTTTTATCTGTACTCCCATCTCATTTGCTACTATTGTAGCCAATGTGGTTTTACCTAGCCCCGGGGGGCCATATAACAGCAAATGGTCTAAGGTTTCCCCCCTTTGTTTCGCAGCTTGAATAAAAATTGACAGGGTTTCCTTAACCTTGGATTGTCCAATATATTCAACTAATTTTTTAGGACGTAAGTTGCCTTCTATATCTTGATCTAAAGGTAATTTCATACCTGATACAAAGCGCTCATCCAACTTATTACCCCCTTCCCGCCCTGCCTTGATCCATCAACACAAAACGAATTAGGTCCTGGGAAGAGTAGCCCGGCCCTAATTGGCTCTTGCCCTTCACCAGTAAAGCTATTACTTCTTGTTTTTGGTAACCCAAATTTAATAAAGCTTGCAATGCATCATCCAGACTTGCATCAGATAAATCGCGGGCCTCACCCAAGTTTGCCATAACTTCTTCAGTGATCTGAAGTTTATCTTTTAAGTCTAAAATTAAACGTTGGGCAGTTTTTTTGCCCACTCCCGGTAGCTTAGTCAGGAAATTTAAATCCTCATTCAAAATAGCGGCCACAAATGGTTTTTCCTTTGTAGACCCCAAAATATTAATGGCGACCTTTGGACCAATGCCCGTAACCGAAATAAGTTGTTTAAATAAGTTCAGCTCCTCTTTCTCGACAAAACCATAAAGGGTAGCGCCGTCCTCTCTTAAGTTAAAATAGGTGTTAATTTGAACCAAACTACCCATCGGTGGAAGTAAATCCATGGCATTCTTGGGTATTAAAACTAAGTAGCCAACACCGCCAACATCCAAAACGATACTATCCGGCTCCTTAGAAACCAGCACACCTTTTAAAAAAGTAATCAATTTTTTCGCCCCTTACCTGCCCTTTTGTAAGTATATATTATTTAGAAAACAACTCCTGCAAATTTCTTGAATGAGCGTGACAGATAGCGACAGCTAACGCATCCGCAGCATCATCGGGGGTAGGTCTTTCTTCTAGTTTAAGCAAAACCTTTACCATTTCCTGCACCTGTCTTTTTTCCGCTCTGCCATAGCCGACTATAGCCTGCTTTACCTGGAGAGGGGTGTATTCAAAGACCGGCAAATTTTGTTCCCTACCCGACAATAAAATGACACCCCTAGCCTGCCCCACAGACAGGGCTGTTTTAGTATTCTTATTAAAAAACAATTGTTCAACTGCTAAACAGTGGGGTTTAAAATCATTGATAATTCCCTGCATACTAATAAAAATTTGATGTAACCTTTCCGCATCACTATCTTTTGCGCTGGTTCGGATACAACCAAAATCCACAATCTTATATTGAGATCCCGCTAAATCAATTAAACCAATGCCAACTATGGCTGTTCCAGGGTCAACCCCCAATATCCTCATCCTTTGTCCACCTCTTGGTAATTATTCTACCTTTAAAAGCCACAGCCTGCAAGTTCTATAAGCTAGGAAATTTGCAAATAAAAACCCCGGGTAACCAGCAAAAAATTTCCTGGATCTTTACCGGGATTTTTGATTAAAAAAATTATATTAACCAATTTAAACTATAATGGCACTATTCCTCAGCGTAGCTGGTACTCGTCCAAACTATCCAATGCCTCTAACAAGGCAGTTTCACTGTCAAAAATCATTTTGCCTTCTAACAGCACAGTTTGCCACTCCAATGGC
>Ga0265293_10005595_pt1 | contig 20834 bp, 28 predicted proteins | sample Munlanlewell138R_FD_192505 | JGI IMG/M metagenome (GOLD analysis project Ga0265293, IMG submission 192505) | Leachate microbial communities from a municipal landfill in Southern Ontario, Canada - Leachate well 138R | ecosystem: Engineered > Solid waste > Landfill > Unclassified | place: Canada... | reverse complement strand
CTTTAGAACCATAGTAATTCACTTGCAATTATATTCATATTTACATTGATAAGCGCAGTTTTGATTCCATCAATTCTATTGATAATATGTTTATTAAAAAGAATAGTGATGGTAACAATTTTTAATAAAAAAAGAAAATTAAAAATTAAAACACTTGTTAAAATTTAGATATTAAATTTAATTAATTTAGAAATTGTAATAAATATATGGATTATAAACATTTAAATATGTTTTTGCTGAGGTTAATATGAAATCAATTAAAAAAGATATTTTCGTAAAATTAGAACAATTGTATTATTCTAGTAATCAAGATTTTACAAAACCACAATATCCAGGGGGCATTCAAGATGTGCCAGATATTTCTGATGAAAAAGAATATAAAACACAAATTGAAATACCACCAGCAACGACAGATTCAATGAGAGAAGATGATAATAATATCGATGAACCAGAAATTAAAACCAAAAAAGGGAAAACAATTTTAAGAGAACCACCTAGTCCAGAATCACATCCAGAAGATGTTGAATTAGTTGATAAAAAAGGAAATGAAGTAGAATTAAAAAGTTTAGATTCTACTGAATTAGAAGAAATGATTTCTATTTTTGAAGATTCTCTCTATGAACAAGAAACTAAAAAATCAGAAGAAGATAATTCTGAAATGGATATGGGTGAACAAAATACAGAAACAGGAGAAGATCCTAATATAGATCCTAATCAAATTCAACCAGATCCAAATGCAATGATGGGAGGAGACTATCCAAGTTCAACAGGGGCTGGTATGGATATGAGTGGTGGTATGGGAATGGGGGCAGAACCACCTAAAACTGCAGAAGAAGTTGGAAGAATATTTGAATTAAAAAAGATATATTCAAGATTATTAGCAATTGAATCACAATTATCATTTTCCCCAGATATAATTTTATTAAAACTTAGAAAATTTATAAGTCAATCTATAGAACTATTTGAAACATTGATTTCGAACATTAATGCATTTAAAAATGAGGTTGATGATATTATTATATTATATTATCATTTCCTTGAACAAGTATATGATATTATGAAAAGATTTTATAAGATTAAACAACGAGAAGAAATTGAACAAAATAAAAATAAATAAGTATTTTAGATAGAGGAGTTTAAAAATATATGCAAAACTTTATTATTGAATCTGCTGTTTATCAAGAACCAAAAGTTCTGAAAATGAAACCAGAAAAAGCTATTTTTAAAATGGTTCTTCAAACAGCGGATGAAGTTAATCAAAATAAAAGATTATATCCTAAAAAAGTATTAAATAATGCAATGAAACAAGCAGAAGAAAGGATTGAAAATAGAAAATTTATTGGTGAATGTGATCATCCATTATTAAGTCAAGGAGGGTCTCAATCATATGATGGAATGAGACAAACAACTGTTTTATTAAAAGAAGCTTCTCATTTAGTAACGAGTTATGAATGGAAAGGGAATTTACTAGTTGGAGAATTAGAAACATTAAGAACACCAAATGGCAAACTAATTCTTGGATTATTGCAAGATAAAATAACTGTTGGTTTAAGTCTTAGAGGAATGGCAGAACTTTCAAAAGAAGATGGAATTAATATAGTACAAGATCCTTTGTTTACTATATGTTATGATTTTGTTAGTCTTCCTTCTCATAAATCATCAGTGGTAAACTTTAATGAAATGAGATTTGAAAATACAAGTCTATTAACCGAATCATGTGGAACAGTTTGTTATAATGGTGTTTGTTATCTGGCAGAATATTTTGATAAGTTAGTAGATACAAAAGTTATAAAATTTTTTAATAGATGGATTTAAAACTTTTGAGATAGATAAATAATTTTTGGAGAAGTTAATGATTCTAACTAATTATCTTAATTTTTTAAATGAACAACAATATGGAATAGCACCAAAGAGGCCAATACAACGACCGCAAACGGGAAGGTCATCATATCAAAAACAAACTAGAGTTCCAAAAGTGCCTCAAAATCCTGTTCCTCCTCAAGTAATAAAAAAGAAACAAGTAGCAAGAAAAAATATGAATCCAGAACAAAATAGAGAACAAAATACGTATAATCCTAATAGAACAACACCAAAGGCTTATTTTAATTATATGTTGTGGACAAGCAGAATTTTAAAGCAAGGGGAAATTTTTAGAAAAAATTGTTATGAACAAAATTGTTCTCAGTTTGAAATTGGAACTGGAGATAGAAGAATTTGTAAAGATAGATGTGATATTGAAACATATAAAAAAGTTATCGCATTATTAAAAGCTTCAATTAGTAAATGTACCACTTCAATGTTTCCAGAAAAATGTAGAGTTAGATATATGCAGTTAATCCCATTGTATCAAGAAAAATTAAATATAATATCCAAAAAATATATTGAAGCTCAAAAAATTAAGAAAAATGCTGAAATACAAGTTGGGTAATAAAAGAAAGGATTTAAATTGTGAAAATAATACAAATATCACCTATTCCATCAGTTTATAAATTTAAAAATAAAGAAGATTTTTGTAATAGATTAATACAAGAAATATTAATAATATGTAAAAATAATCCTTTGTATTTAAAATCCAATAAAAAACTTTTATCTTTATCTAAATATAAGAATACATTAGTTGAAAAAAATGAAAAACTAGATTCATTAATAGAAAAATCAATAGAAATGAAAACAGATATAATAAATAAAATATCTTTATTAACAGATGATAATAATCAATATAGAAACAATCTATTAAAAATTTTGGAAAAAAATTAGAATAATTAAAAGAAATATTACTAAAGAAAGGTATAACTAAAAATGAGAATAATTGAAACTGATATAAATGACTTTAATATAGAAAAAATAAATAAATCAAAAATGAAATTAGTTGAAGATATTATAGAATATGTTCAACCAATTTTTAGTCAAGAATATCATAAGAAAATTACAGAGATTAAAATTTTAAAAAATTCTTTGAATGAAAAAAAAGAATTGATTAAAACCAATAAAAAAGAATTAGAAAATTTATTGAAAATCTTTTCTAAAAAAGATAAAGAAAGTCAGCTCCTTAGAAAAATGGGAAAATTAATCCAAACTGGTTTAATACAAGAACATACGAAAAATGAATTATCCAATATGTTGAAGTCATTTGAACATATGGAAGAAGAAAAAATAGTTGGATATCTTAATGAAACTATTAGATTAGTTAGTCAGAAGTTCGCTAAATCATAATTGAAACTCCTCTAGATGTTTATTAATGAAGATCTAGAGGAGTTTGATCCGTTGTAAATTTTAGATTAGTTTATTCATCCAATAAGGGGTTATATATATTTAATGGAATATTATCTTTAAGAGCTCGAAATTCTAAAGATTTAAAACAATCTATTCTTACTTCTTCTGGAAAAGTATCTAATATATCTTTTGTTTTTAATAATCCTAGTTTACAAAAATCCCCAATTACAATAGATTTTGGATGAATAAAACCATGCGGAAAATTAGTTGAATATTTGATAATTGTTTTTGAAAATAAAAATTTTATAACTTTTGAAGTTAATTGTACAAAATATGGAATTTCAATAAATTTATATCCATTATCTAGAAAATGTTTTTTTCTTATTATATCTAAATATGCAATTTTTGAATTAGTATAGTGTTGATAACCTTGAAATTCAACAACTGTTTTTGATGGTTCCATTCTATAATCTGGAAAGTATGATTTTTCTTTTAAAATAATTTTTTTGTTATGAATAATTTGATCTTTTGTAAATAATTGTTCTAAAATATTTTTTAGTTTATTTTCACAGTTCCATAATTCTTCTCCTTTTTTAATACCTAATAAAAATGTATCTTGTTCTGTGCCAATACCATCGATTGTTATATTCATGTTTAATATCTCCTTTTAATTATAATATATATAGTACAAAAGAAACAAACTTAATATACTTAAGAAACAAACTTAATAATCTTCTATACTTGGTTTAAAACTGATATTGGTATTTGTTAAGAACAAACAACAAATACTTATACCTATTTAATGTCATGTTTTAAACTAAAATCACTACAGGAGGAAAATTAAAAAATGAAGGAATTGTTAATGGAGTCCTACCGGGCGACCAAAAAAAAGACCGGTATTGACCCTTCAAAACCTGGTAACCTAAAGCAGGTTCTAACTGATGATAGAGCTTTTAGCACTTATGTTACTAGTCTTGCAGAGTCAATTGAAAATAAGAGGGATAAAGAAAATTTCACTATCCTTGCAGAAAATACTCGGGTAAATCTTTTAGAGAATTCAATGTTCCAAATTAATCCATATGAGTCTCTCACATTACCCATTCTTCGCGTATTCTATCCTAAATTAATTGCAAAAGAAGCAGTTACTGTATCACCAATGGATAAACCAGAATGTGTGAAAGCATTTATCACCGCTAAGTTCACCCCTGCTAATTCTTCCACAGAATATGATGCCCCCGTAACTGGAACAGATATTTCTGGTGGGCCTTCTATTGGAACTCCAGTTGTCGCAACCATGCCGGTTCCTAGTGAAAATTTTGATGTTCTTTCCAAGATGTCTTTATCAAAAAGCCAAGCACATCTTGAAAGAGATTTTGAGATTACTGCAGTATCTGCCGACGGAACTGCATTTACAGATGTATCTGTTATTCCGGCCGTTGAAGGACATTTTTCAGCCTCAGTGACGATTGATGGAAGTACAGATGTTATTTCTGGAAAAGTTGACTATCTAAATGGAACTGTATCAATCTCGTCTGCCACTGGCAAAGTTACGGATGTTAACTATCAGGTAACTTGTTCATTAGAAGAGAATAGAGTAAATCCAACAATTAAAATTAATGTTGATAAGATTCGCCTCTATGCTAAAGATCGTCAGATTAGTGCAAATTGGACCATTAATATGGAACAGGATATGCGTGCATTATTTGATGTTTCTATGCAGGCTGAAATTGTTAATCTACTTGGTCAGCAGATTGCCCTTGATATTGATAGAGAAATTGTAAATTCTCTGTTAACTGCAAATAGTCGGTTAAATGCTCCATCTCATACTGGATCATTTGCTAGAACCGCACCTGGTGGATATACGTGGGGAGATAAATATTGGCATGAAAATATTATTCCTGTTCTAAACCAGCTCTCTGGTCAGGTTTATACTGATACCAATATTGATTCTGCTAATACTATTCTTGCAAATCCTCTTGATGTTGCAATTCTTGAAGATCTAAATGGGTTTGCCTATACTGGCACATCTAGCGCAGATGGTGATGTTGGGTATCGTACCGCAACAGTTGCTGGTGGTAAGTGGAGAGTTTTAACTAGCGCAGTAGTTACTAAGGGTACAATGCTTTTAGTATATAAGCCATCTGATGAACTACGAAGCATTTATTTCTATAGTCCTTATGTTCCTGCAATTTTACACCCTTATCCATTAACAACTACTCCAAGTTTAACTATTTTGAGTAGATATGCGAACGCTCTTGTTCGTAGTAATGGAATTGCTGCTTTAACAATTGGTGCATAAGTTATAGATTATATTAAAAATTCAACAAAAAAAATATGACCCAGATTGAGAAATCTTTCTGGGTCATATTTACCGTCGAACTATTTTAAAAATTTTTTAATATTATTTTCTAAGAAACCATAACAACATCAAGTAAATTTGCCCCATTATCAAGTTTTTGTTTATCCCATAATTCATCTAAAGATTTTTTTGTTGGAAATCCAACTGGGAAAAATAAACTTAATTTTTTCATTGATAATTGTTCATCACTTTTTATTCTCGATTTCAGAAAGTATATATACATTACAGCACATCCTGGGGTAGAACAAATGCAACCTAAAAAAGATTTCACCAAATCATTCATTTTAAGATTGATATAATCAGATCTTTTATCAATAATCTGGAATAAAAAATGTTTTTTAAATTCATTTGGGATTGATTCATTTTTTAATTCCATTAAGGATAACATAAGAAATATTTTTCTAATCTCATCTTCCATTGGTTCTTTATTACTTTTATCAAAAAGGTCACACCAATTTGTAAATAAGTTATTCATATAATTTTTCCTTTCTAATTTTTAACTTCAAAGTCACCTATATCTTTTGATAATTCAATCAATTTTTTTCTGTAGACTTTTTCTAATTCTGATAAATTTTCATCTTCTAAATGATCTATACATTCATATAAAGTATGGAATGCATTTTCAAATCTAGAATAATTATTCCAATTTTTAATTTTAATTTTTTTTAGAAATTTTGTGAACTTTTTCTCAATAGATGAAATAATAACCTCTATAAACATTTTAGATAGTAACCTTTTTAAAATACTTTTTTATTCATTTTCATTGAATGGTTTTCTAATTTCATATGATTCATTTTATTGATATGGATTTCTTGAAAAAGATGATTCATTTGGTCATTATGGGTTTCTAAAATGAAATAATTCATTTGGAGAAGTTGGGTTTCTTTGCATCCATAATTCATTTAGCATTGTTGGGTGGTTAATTTTCACTAATTCATTTACTCATCATGGATTTCTTGGTGTTGATGATTCATTATTTCTTTCTGGATTTCTTGCGACGTCTGATTCATTTTTATTCATTGGCAATCTAACTTATCCTGACTCATTTTTATATATAGATTTCTTATTCTTAATGATTCATTTTGTTCACTATGGATTTCTTTTCCCTAATAATTCATTTGTTCCATGTGGGTATCTGGTTTTATGTAATTCATTTCATTTTCCTGGATTTCTTTTCCTTAATGATTCATTTTTTTATTTTGGATTTCTTTTCCCCTGATAATTCATTTCTTTTCAATGGATTTCTTTTATTACGTAATTCATTTGTTCCATGTGGAGGTCTGGTTTTACATGATACATTTATGAATCCTGGATTTCTTAGTCTTGATAATTCATTTTTCTCCAGAGGATTTCTCTATGATATTGATTCATTTAATAGTTGTTGCTATCTAATTCCTTATGATTCATTTTTTAAATATAATTTTTAAGATCAATTTGATTATGGAAAAGCATGGATCTCTTTTATAATCTAGGAGATCCATGCTTTTTTTACATATTTACAACTGACGGATGATCAAACATTCCTAACTTTGCAACTTCATAAGATGGATCTGTTGGCAACCCTACTGATTCTCTATGTTTTACCCAAAAATCAATTAGGAATCTTTTAATTGGTGCTCTAATTGCTCTTTTAAAGATCCAAGCTTTTTGTTTTGGATCAATCTTTTTAATTAACAAATCTTTTTGCTTGGATTGATCATAGAAAATCCGATAAGGGGAACTTTTTTTACAGAATGACATTTTTGAAAAGGTTAACATTTTTGACTTCATATGATTAGAATATTTAAGGGATTCTTTAATTTTTATATTTTTATTTTTATCTACATATTCTCTTAAAACCATATGTTGTTTCCCTGTAGCTTTTCCATCTGGTTCTACGGCAAGTCCACAATAACTAATATAACAACTTGCATGTCTTGCTCGATATGGATTTAGAAAAGCCAACAAATATCCTTTCATCTTTGGACCAACACCATTGATATGATTCAACCATTCATTTAATTCTGGAAAATTTTGAGCAACTTTCATTTCAATTACTTTTGTTGCATCTTTTTCCATTTTCAAATGATGCATATAATCATCAATTAAAACAAGTTCTGCTTCATCCGTAATAATTTTACTATCACGTTTTTTCATAGCTTTAATTTCTTGTTTCAATGATATCATTCCATCAGTAATTCTTTTATATTCTGATGTAATGACATTTAACATTTTTAAAACTTTTACTTGTTTTTCTAATCTTTTTTCAAATTCTTCCTCTGTTTCATTATCCTTTTTTTCTTCATTCTCTAGTAATTCTAATTGTTCCATTAAATCTTTTTTCTTAATATCTTTTCCAGGATCAAACCCTAATTTATAATACATACTGGATACTATAAGATTTCCCAATGCAATTCTTCTATCCATCGTACTATATAAATGTGTTACTAACGGACGAATAATCATCATTTTTTTAATGTATTCATGTTCTTCTTGAGAAATCATTGATGTATTTTGAAGAGGTAAAACTTTTTCTCCACGAGAAATTCTTTCTGTAATTCTTTTTTCTTTTTCTGTAATATCATCTTTAATAACGTTCATCTAAATTATCCTTTCTTTTTGGTTTTCTATTAATTTAAATATTCTTGAAATAACTTATCATAACTAATTACAGGGATTCCAAATTTTTTAGCAGATTTCATTTTTCCACTTTTTGAATCAGGATCATTTGTTACAAGATAATTAGTATCTTTATTAATTCCTTTTAATTCCCCGCCTTTCTCTTCAATTAATTTTTGAATTTCAAATCTTTTTAAAGGACCTTCTCCTGTTAGAGCAAATTTTAATCCTCGTAATGTTTTTTTACTCATATCTTCCTCTACAAATTTTAGACCGATTGATTTTAAATAATCATACAACCATTTAAATTTTGGAAGGTTTTCAATCAAACTCATTGATTTGATAGGACCAATCCCAATTACTTCTGGGTCTTTAATTTCAAACAATTCATCCAATGTAAATCGTTTACATAAATCTTTGGATAATGTTTTACCAATCAATGGTAATCCAAAGGCTGATAAAAGTTTCTCGGGGGTAACATTTAAAGTTTTCTTTACTTGTTCTACTATGATTTCAGCCTTTTTCTCACCAAAACCAGGAATTTTTTCTAGTTTTTCTTTAGTTAATTGATAAATTTCTGGAATCGATACAATTCTAAGGTTTTCAAATGATTTATCCGAGAACCCATCAACCCCCATTTCAATAAAAAAGTGAGATGTAATTTGAATATTTTTTTGAAAACATTTTGGATTATTACATAACAATTCTTTACTTTTTTGAATTAATTTATAACCACAACCAGGACATATTTCTGGCAAAATTGGAATACTGGGGACAAAAACTTCTGTTATATAAGGAATAACATCCCCGGATCTAACTACTCCAATAACTGCGTCCTTATTAATTTTATTGTTAAGAATAAATTCTGCATTGAATCCTGATACTCTTGAAACAGTAACCCCCAGAATATCAACTGGATCAATTAAAATTACTGGTTTAATATATCCAACTCTTGTAACATTCCATTCAATATCATTAACATTACATATTTTAGCTAACTCATTAACTTTAAATTTTACTTTATTTTTTGGATACATTACATTTTCTCTAATAGAATTATTTCTGGTTAGAACTAAACCATCAATATCATAAGAGGAATTTTCTTTTGATTCCTTCAAAAAATATTCTAAATACTCAACAGGATCTTTGTTTTCATAAGGGATTAAACAAAAATCTGGAGCTCTTAATCCCATATTTCTAATAAATAAAAATCTTTGTATTTCATTTCCTGAAAGAATATCTTCTGGACCTTCAACAATTTCATAAAATAATACTGATAATTTAGATAAAATATTAGGATTTATTTCATCTCTTCTTAACATACCAGTTACAGCATTTCTTTTATTTTTAAATCCTAATGATTTAAAAATATCTCCTTCTAATAATACTTCTCCTCTTAAACTAATTTTACTTTTAATTGAAATATCCGGAATACAATAACAAATTTTATTAAGAAGATTTTGTCCTTTTTTTCCATCGCCTCTAGATGCAGCAAAAGTCAGAGTTCCATTTTCCCAACTACAGGCAATGCTATTTCCATCCAACTTTACAGATGCAACAATATCATCTTTTTCTTTCTTAATCCATTCTAATGCAGTTTCTGGATCAACTTTATCCAACCCTCCCATTATAAATGGTAAAGAAATTTCTTCAAATTTAGAATCAATTGTTGCACCTATGTTTGAAAAATATGGATCATTTGGAAATTGTTTTTGGGTTTTTGATTTTAATATATCATATTCTGTATCTGTTAAAGGACTGGTTCCTTCATTAAAATATAATCTATCGTATTCTTTTAATTGATCAATTATAGTCATTTTTTATCACCCAATTGTTTATGTTTAGAACATATGACTCTTCCAGTTCCTCTTATTACTTTTCCATCTATTCCTGCTTCTTTACATATCCCACATATAAAGTCTCCCCCATAAAGCGACCCACAATATGCGCAATAAGAATGTTTTTTAGGTGGTCTGCATCTACATTTATTTTTCATTATTTTTCCAATACCCAAGAATTCTATAAAAATTATTCCCAAGAAATTGCATTTAATCTAATAACTCTATTAACTTGTGAAGTTACTGCATGACAATCAATTGAATAATTATATTCATGCAGACACTTGATGCTAACATCCCCTTTTTTATATTTTGGCTTTTCCAATAAAAGAGCCTTCGTTATTTCATAATTACTCCATTTCAATTCTATAACCGTACCAGGCTTTAATTTACATACTTCTTTTTTGTTCATTTTTCTTTCTCCTTTTAAAATAATATGATTGATTTTAAATCATTCTTTTAAATTTTCCTGATTTGAATTCCAATACCACCAATAATCCATTACCATGATTTCGTTTCAAACCCATCCAAACATGAGGATTAACATTAAAATAATACATCCAATTAAAATTATTTATAAAGTTACTATTGTTTGTATAATTTTTTCCTTATTTTTATTTCTTATGGAATATATTCTAAAAGTTAATATTCTTGTTAAAATCCCAGCTTATACAAAGATCTCTTGGATCTGGATGTTTCCATTGATTTTCATCAACTTTTTTCTTTTTATCACATTTTATAGATAAAAAATAAATACAATTTCCACAACATTTCATATCTTTGATTTGTTTTTCAAGCTTCTTGATATATTCGGTTGAAAGTTTCTCTTTTAAATTATGACTTATTTCAATTCTTTTTAACGTTTTCATTATTTTTCCTTTAATTTCATTATTTTTCCTTTTTATAAAAAATAGTTGCTTTAGAATCCATTATTTTTATTTGGTGCCCGGAGTGAGATTTGAACTCACACAGTCTTAAAGACCGAGGGATTTTCTTACCACTATAGTTTTCACTACCAATGATTATATCATTGTTTGTGGTCTGGACTTTCTCTTCACCATGGTTTTTATTAAAAACTTTAGGTGCCTCCCGTTAAGTCTCTACACCTTCTCTTTTTTAAGAGCTTGGCTCGGGATTATCAGTTAAGACTTCCCCGAATTTGAGAGGTTCTACTTCAGATGTTTCCACCTGAGCACTCAAATTTTTAGAAACAAAGAACACTCTTGCATAATTTCTTGTAGATATTTTTAATCCACAAGATAAAATAGTTAAATAGATATTGTTCTTATTCTTTAATAATTCATTTTTAATCATATCATCATCTATTTCAGAAAATTCATTTCTTGAACGATTTCTGAAAGTTTTAGTTTGGGAATGACAATTTGGGCATAAAAATCTAAGATTTTCCAACCTATTGTCATACTTGTCCCCATTGATGTGATCTATTTCCAAAACTATGGGTGCATTATTCCATTCGTCTATTCCACAAATATTACATTTATATTTCATAATATTTGTCTTTAAGACGTAGAAAGTAATGCTGCCTACCCGTTTGTGAAAACTAAAAATTTCATTATTAGAATAAGTTTTTCCCCTATTTGATTTTCCCATTTTAAATTTAACTTCTTTAGAAAAATCAGTTGGGGTTTTCTTTCTTTTTTCAAAGTACGCTTTTTTTAATCCGGTTTTATTTTTTTTAATAATCGCCGGACACTTTGTATAAAAAGAAGAACAACATTGTTTACCATTTTTCAAAGTGTATTTTGCTTCTTGGTTACATCCGTATGAACACAACATATTAATGTCTCCTTTTTATTTATGTTCAGGGAAACATAACATGTTGGTTCAACAATGTATACCTATAGCTAAAGTCCCTTGCGTCTACCCATTCCGCCATCCAGGCATTATATATTATATGGGATTATTTATAATCCCTTCATTTATAATCATCTCAAATTATTTTTAATTTCTTCTGAATTATTTTTTAAATAATTAAATGCTGAGAAAGAATTTTTACTTCTTTTGGATCTTCTTTTAAATTGTTCTTCAATATAAGAACTTGTTTTGTAATAATATCTTTTATTATTTAAGGTTAACATGATTTCAACTATAACATATGACCAATATTTTTCTGTAGATAAATGAATAAATTTCATGTTAACTCTCCTTTCTATTTTAAATATAATATATGTAGAAGTTTGTTTTTAAACTAATTAAAAATGAACAAAAAACCATTTACATCTTAGATACTATTCCGTATCTAAGAATGGTTTTTTATTTCTAATAAATAAATCAGCCAAAACACCTGAGATTTTTTTACTACTTTCTCCATTTGTTATTTTTTTCATTTCTTGACCCCCTTCTTTCATTAAATGTTTTTTTTACTTAGATTCAGGTTTTTCTTATTGATGTTAATATCTCTTGAAACCATCCTCCTATTTCCCATCCTATCACCTCCTATCATCTGTTTACCCCCCCCTAGTTAAAAAATATGGGGTAGTGAGATTCGATCCGCAAGAAGGGGGTCTTCAGACCTGCTAAAAAACAGGACGCGTTTCTTTTCTCACTACCCTTTTTATATTATTTCATTTATTAATATATGTAGTAAATCAAAAAATTATGAATTCAAAAGTTCATCCATTGAACATCTTGTTCCATCAGAATTAAACAAATTTAATTGAGAATCATTTGTAGTATTATTTGGTTCTGAATGCACTTGTTTTGAAATATTTAAAATATTTTTAGTAATATCTTCATAAAATTTTTCAATTGTTTTATCTAAAGATAAACAACTATTAAAATTTGTTATCATTTTATCAAAATAAAATAAATGATCTAAAATGAGATTTATTCTATGAGGATTCACTGTAATATGATAGACAATACGATCAAGAATCATAATTAATTTTTTTGCATTAAAATCTTTATAATATGTATCAATTAATTCACACATTGTTAAAAGACAATTTTTAAGTCCTTGAAGAGGTTCCTCATTGACACCTTCCATTATATCTCTACAAATAGTTGTTGTTGTATTAAATATCATATCTTCTAAATCATTTTCATTTAATGTATCTTTTTCCATTAACATAATTTCCTTTCTAATAATAAATTAATTAAAAAAAAGACTACTATGATTGTTAAAAAATCATAGTAGTCTTTTAAAATTAGTTATTATTCAAGAGCAGCAAATGTATCAACAATGGCTGCATTAAATAATTCACGATCTTTTTGTTTCCAACCTTCCCATATTGCATAAATTGCTGATTCTCTCCAGAAAATTTCTTCCACTTGTTTTTCTGTAGAATTTTTGGCTAATCTCCTTTTCGGGTTTTTAATCATTCCTGTAACATAAATGAACGTTTCATCAGTTAGAGGTTGATCTTTCATTTGAGCAAGATGTGCTACATGTTTAAGAACTTCAATTTGCATAACTTTGGTAAAATCCGAAGAATTTTTTAACATAAACTTTGACTGTTCTTTATTAAATTTTTTGGATTTAGCCATTTGAATTACATCTTTTTCAGTTACACATTGATAAACATAATCATAAAGCATTTTCGATTCTTTAATTTTTCCACCTTGAGTTACATGAGCTTTCCAATATTCTCCATTCTTTCCTTTATCATACATTGTTGCTGAGAAACATGTTGTGGTAAGAGAAAAAATAGCAACTACCGACATAACTACTACCAACTTAATTTTTGATTTCATTTTTAACTTCCTCCTTTTAATTTGTTTTAAACTGTTAATTCAATTAAATACGGGTAACTATCTATTGTATAAAATATATTTTTAATTTTGACATATTCAATATATTTCATGCAATCTTTACAAGGTTTACTTAATCGAAATTGATTCTTTTTATTGATTCTCACTACTAACAAGGATGTTCCTCTTAAATCACGTTTAGCATTAATTATTGCTAATACTTCTGCATGTACGCTAAATGGATATCGTTGAAATTTTGGATGTAGTTTTTTAATAGATCTTTGACAAACATTATGGCCTTTTGAAAGAATTTTCTTTTTATCAAAAATGATGCATCCAACTTTTTGCTTATGATCACTTTTTTTAGCTTCTTCAATTACAACATTTATAAAAGTAGATTGAATATTCATTATCTCAAGTACTCATAAAATTTCCATGTAAAACTTTTAGATTTTCCACCATCTCGTAAAATATAATCAAATACATGACCAATTAAAGTTTCTTGTTCATCTCCAAAAATACAATATTTTGATTCTCCTGGATTAAATATTATATTTTCATTTTCTGCAGACTTGATTAATTCTTGTTGATTATAATTTTTATTTTCTCCGTAATTATATTCTTCTATAAATTGATCAATTAATTGAGGATTTTCTTTTACAAACTCAATTAGTGTTTGTACTTTATTGGTAACATTTGTAATTATATACGCAGTTGAACTTGAATTTGTTATAAAATCTCCTTTGATTTTCATAATTTCCCCTTAATCTTTTTTAGAAAATTGTTTTATATCACAAGACTTCTTTCTTGCAACAAATTTATCAGTAATGATACACTTCTTGTTTTTTCTATTTTTACAATACTGACAAATTTTCTTTTGCTCGTCCATCATTTTTTTCTCCTTAATTTTTTGTTAATTTAGAATATACAATTTCTGCTATTAAAAAAAGTATAATCATAATAATAGTTACAAGGTAGATTTCCAAATTACTATCTTTATTTAAAAACTCATCTAACTTATCAAATAACCAGGAACAATATGTTCTACAAAATTGAATTATTCCATATCCAGAAGTTATTAATACAAAAGTTAGAATGGTTACATTTAAAATCATCTGATGTTTAATTTTTTTCATTTTCTTAAAATTTTTCTCCTTTCTTAAAAATTTTTAGAACAAACTATAAATTAAGCGAAAAGTCAGAATTTCTATTAAGATGTGAAAGGAATAATATATTATGAATCAATATGATGAAAAGGGATTGGTTATTTGTCAAGAATGTGGAAAATCATTTGGCCAAATAACTGTTCAACATTTAAAATTGCACAATATGTCACAAGCTGAATATAAAACAAAATATCCAAATTATTCAGTAACAGGTAAACCTTTTAGAGCCAAACAGAAATTTAAAAATATTAAAATTTTTAATGATTCTCCATCTGAAATTCCTCTACCAGAAGAAATTAAAATTGAAGAAACTAATGAATTTGACTTAGATAAAATTCCTATCGTATCAAAAGAATTTGCTAATGACATTTCCGCTTTTATAGAAGAAGTTAAAACTTTTACCGAAGAAGATAAAATACATAATTATCCTGATCCTACTAATTCAATTCATAAAGATAAATTAAAAATTTTAAACTTTTTATTATTTTATTTTAAAGACTTGAAAAATTCTTATTTTATAGAAAAGAAAAATATATTTGGTATATTAGAATATAGATTAATAACAGATATTTGTATTCCATCAAGAAAAATAAATATTGAATTTCCCAATACATTTTGGCATAATAGAGATATTCCAAAAGATAATCGAGATAATATGTTAAAAAATTCAGGATGGAGAATTATAGATATTAATACAATTAGACCAACAGTAACTGATGTAAAGAATGCTCTTAAAAAATTTAATCTAATATGAACTTTTACTTAGAACAAATTATAAATAACTTTCTATACCAATTACTTTGATTTAATTACTTTGATGAAATTTTGGGGAAGAGACTAAGTGTTCTCTTCCCTAATTTTCCGTTGCATTATTTTCTTTTTTCTTTAATTCGTTTAATTCGTTTTTAAAGTATCTCTCTAGTATTTCCATAAATTTATCCCCGATTTCATAATATCTAGAATCTAATTTTGATAATGATTCCTCCTTGTATTCTTCTAATTTTTCTTGAAAAAATTCCTTGTATTCATATGAAATTTTTTCTATTTCCATAAAACCATCATCAACCCATTCAACAACATCTCTGCATTCATATAATAAATTTAAAATTTTTGTAATGATTTTATTGTCTAGAAAACTTTCTTCAAAAAACTGAATTAAGTCATTTAAACAGCAGGAATATCCATTGAAATCCCATTGTGAAAATCCCCCATTTTCAACTTGATAATTTAAATTTCCAGTTATTACTGCTTGGTAATGAATCTCTCCAAGATCTTTTAAAACTCGATCCAGAAAATCTAAATACTTTTTAATTTCATCATTATCATCCCATTTTTTGTAAGCCTCTTCCATTAAATTTTGATGGATGCTTTCTTTTTCTTTACATGTTGGTACGTTTGTTTCTTTCATAATAAAAACCTTTCTTTAATTATTTTAAATATAATATATGTAGTTCTGGTCAGAATTACTAATTTTTAGAACTGATCTGTTCTATTTTTTAGAACAAAAAATAAATGAGACTAGTTTAATTGTATTTTATACATTATAAATATTTAATATAAAATTATTTTTAAGGAGATTTTTAAATGGGAAATATAATACCTCCCCAAACAAGAACAATAGATCCTTATTCTTCGTATAACAGTAACATAGTAAATCAATTAACCAGAATGGTATCAAATAATACAAATTGTTTTTTTGGTACTCATGCGATGGATGTATCAATTGATACAACAAATCCTACAGTTGGTTTAATTGTATCTAAAGGAATGTGTTTTAAAGATGACGTTATTATCGAAATAACTGATGAGTTTTATGTGGATATGCATGATGATGATTTTTATTTTTCTTCAGATCATTTTGATGAAATTGGATTTTATTATATTGCTCTAAAATATACATATGCAAAATCTAAACCACCTCCAGAGGCAAAAATTACAATTTTTAGACCTTCAGAAAGAAGCTTTTTTGATTCTGGATATTTATTTTTAAAAGCAGTATATGTTGATGGGACCCCAGGAAATTTAGCAATAGTTTCTGTTCATGACTATGATCCAGAAAATCCAACTATTATGAGAACATATACGCAAACGTATATTAGTGTTGAAGAAACATTACCGGTGTTTGATAATAATAGAGATGAAGGAAGATTAATTTATGTTAGAATAAAGGATAATGTTTATTTTGGGGCATCTCAAGGATGGATAGCATGGGATGCCGTAAAAGATAATTTAGATACAATTGGATGCCCGATTGGATCTTTAATATATTTAAATGGAACTTCCGCAGATTTAGCGAGTGCGAGTGCAATAGAAACTTTTGCGATCGGTGTTGTTATACAAGAAGGATTATCTTCAGACGGAAGTGGTTTAATTAAATTATTTGGTAAGTGTGATAATGTTCCCGTTGAAACAGGAAGAACATTATCACCTGGGGATAGATTATATCTTTCTGAAAATGAAGCGGGTAGTGTAACCCCTGCCTCACCAATTCCATACGCGCAATTTGTTGGTGTATGTATATCTTTTGATATTATACTTCAAACTTGCTCAATCTGGTTCATGCCTGGCTCTGAAGGGTCTTCTGGTGGCGGTGGCGGTGGTTCAATAACTATTAATGAATATACAAATTTATTATCGCAATCTATTTATAATAAATTAACAGTAGATGAAATTATAAATGATGATTTTATTAATAATTCCACCACAACAGCAACTATTAATTTTAACAATGGTTATATATCTGGTAAAAATGGTGATGAATTTTATACAAACAATTTATCTGAGACTGGTTATTCTTCTCTAATACCATCATGTCAAATAATGGCAAATATAGATGTGATAAATAACTCAGATATTTCTTGGTATATAAGTAATGGGTCGGAAGTAGATGAATTTGAGCCTTTAGAATTAAATACTGTTCATTATTTTAGCACTATAAAAATACCAATTAATAATATAGTAGGTAGTCCAACCATAGGATCAATTGTTACTGGATTAACATCTTTAAATACGGCAATTGTATGTGCAATTACCCCAACTAATTTATTTCTAAGAAATGTTGTTGGGAATGGAACATTTATATTATCTGAAGTAATATCTGATGGAGTTGGTTTTACTTGCGGAGTCAACGGTATTCAACAAGATAGAACCACTTCAGATTATTCTAATTTGTATATTTATGCTTATTTTAATAATGATGCAATTATTGATGACTATGGTGTGATTTATGAAGAAGATACAACTATTGTTGGTTTTGATTTTTCTGCATTTGATTCCGGAGTAGGGATATTTACAGATCTTGATACAACTCCTTCTATTTTTGGACATAAAATATGGAAAACAAATGTATCAGTAGTGACAATTATTGATTTTGATGATGGATATGATGGTAAAGAATTAACTATTATATTTACTAATTCTAATATTACAATACAAAATAATGTTAGAATAAAGTTAGCATCTGGAATAGATTTTAATTCATCAGAAAATTCTACATTAAAACTAGTTTATTGTAGGGTGGACAACAAATGGTATGAACAATCTAGAAGTATAAACTAAATTTTAAAAAGGATATAAAAATGAAAATTGAATCGATAAATAAAAACATGTATAGAAAAATCAGAACTGGCGCTGATTCTTTAGGGGTTAGCGGTTATTCTGGAATTTCTGGTTATAGTGGAATTATGGGCTATAGTGGAATTAGTGGTTATTCTGGAAGTGGTGTAAGTGGATATTCTGGTCTAGGATTAAGTGGTTATAGTGGGTATTCTGGTCAGGATGCTGAATATACCGGTCCATCTGGATTTAGTGGTCATTCTGGTTATAGTGGCACCCCACTTTGGTCTTAAAGATTTAATAAAATGAAATTATTTTATATATTAAGGAAACTTTGTTAATGATTACCACAACTATAACAGGAAGACCTGGAATATCTGGTATAAGTGGTTACTCTGGTAGAGGGGTATCAGGATATTCTGGGTTTAGTGGAATAATCGGTTATAGTGGAATTAGTGGGTACTCTGGTCAGGATGCTCAACTTATAGGTCCTTCTGGATTTAGTGGAATTAGCGGATATTCTGGTCATAGTGGAATTAGCGGATATTCTGGTCATAGTGGAATTAGCGGAATAAGCGGATATTCTGGTATTTCTGGATACAGTGGAATAAGTGGAATTTCTGGTCATAGTGGTCATAGTGGAATAAGTGGATATTCTGGAATTTCTGGTTATAGTGGAATTAGCGGATATTCTGGAATTTCTGGATTTAGTGGAATTAGCGGATATTCTGGTCAGGATGCCCATCTTATAGGTCCTTCTGGATATAGTGGAATTAGTGGATATTCTGGAATTTCTGGTTATAGTGGTCATAGTGGAATAAGTGGATATTCTGGAATTTCTGGTTATAGTGGTCATAGTGGAATAAGTGGATATTCTGGAATTTCTGGTTACTCTGGATATAGTGGAATTAGCGGATATTCTGGAATTTCTGGTTACTCTGGATATAGTGGAATAAGTGGATACTCTGGTCAGGATGCCCATCTTATAGGTCCTTCTGGATTTAGTGGAATTAGTGGGTATTCTGGAATTTCTGGTTATAGTGGAGTTAGAGGGTATTCTGGTTATAGTGGGACAAGTGGTTATTCTGGAATTTCTGGATATAGTGGAATTAGCGGATATTTTGGTCATAGTGGAATTAGTGGTTATTCTGGAATTTCTGGATATAGTGGAATTAGCGGATTTTCTGGACAGGATGCTCAACTTATAGGACCTTCTGGATTTAGCGGAATTTCTGGTTATAGTGGGGTCAACGGATATTCTGGTTATTCTGGAATATCAGGGAGATCTGGTTATAGTGGAATAAACGGTACTACTGGAACATCAGGAATTAGTGGGTTTTCTGGAATAAACGGAACAATTGGGCCATCTGGTTTTTCTGGTAGATCAGGCTATTCTGGATTTAGTGGAATAAATGGAATTGCTGGGGAATCAGGTTATTCAGGCTCATCTGGTATGTCTGGACTATCAGGAATTAGTGGTTTTTCTGGAAGATCTGGATTTAGTGGAATAAACGGTATTACTGGGGAATCTGGAATATCAGGGTATTCAGGATTAACTGGTTCTATTGGAATTTCTGGTTATAGTGGAATAAACGGAACATCAGGAATTAGTGGGTTTTCTGGAATTTCTGGTTATAGTGGAATAAACGGTATAACTGGGCAATCTGGTTATTCAGGATTAACTGGACCATCTGGATTTTCTGGATCATCAGGAATTAGTGGGTTTTCTGGAATATCTGGTTATAGTGGAATAAACGGTATAACTGGGGTATCTGGCTTTTCTGGAAGATCTGGATTTAGTGGAATAGACGGAACATCAGGAATTAGTGGTTTTTCTGGAAGATCTGGATTTAGTGGAATAAACGGAACAATTGGGGCATCTGGCTTTTCTGGAAGATCTGGATTTAGTGGAATAAACGGTTTAACTGGGGAATCTGGTTATTCAGGATTAACTGGGGAATCTGGATATTCTGGTAGATCTGGATACTCTGGCATAAATGGTACCACTGGGATATCAGGAATTAGTGGTAGATCTGGTTATAGTGGATTTAGTGGTATTAATGGTTCTATTGGAACATCAGGAATATCTGGATTTAGTGGTAGATCTGGTATAAATGGTTCTATTGGGACATCTGGAATTTCTGGTTATAGTGGAATGAATGGTACAGATGGAATCAGTGGTTTTTCTGGGGCAACTGGAACATCTGGATTTAGTGGAATAAGAGGATATTCTGGTTATAGTGGAATAAATGGTTCTACTGGGACATCAGGAATTAGTGGTTTTTCTGGAAGATCTGGATTTAGTGGAATAAATGGTTCTACAGGGACTTCTGGTTTTTCTGGTTATAGTGGAATAAATGGTACAATTGGAGCATCAGGAATTAGTGGTTTTTC
>Ga0265293_10005594_pt1 | contig 20834 bp, 23 predicted proteins | sample Munlanlewell138R_FD_192505 | JGI IMG/M metagenome (GOLD analysis project Ga0265293, IMG submission 192505) | Leachate microbial communities from a municipal landfill in Southern Ontario, Canada - Leachate well 138R | ecosystem: Engineered > Solid waste > Landfill > Unclassified | place: Canada... | reverse complement strand
GACCTTTGAGCAAGCCAACCTGGATCACGCTCCTTTCTACGCCCGGCAGTTTCGGGGTGTGGAGGACGAAGAGTCGGCGCGACTGATGGATCTCATTTTCCATGACGAGATCAAGCACGTTCACTTTGGGAGTCATTGGCTCAAAAAGTACCACGGACAGGAACAGTCGCTCTTTGAAGCGTTTGTGGAGAACTGCTCCGCTCACAATATGCCGGACCGGGCCCGAGGTCTGGAGTTTCAGGTCGAGGCCCGGCGTCAGGCGGGGTTGGATGACGATTTTATCAACGCCGTTCAGAACTGGTGAGCGATGGGCGAGGTGGCGGTCTGGTCTAATCTAGACTTCGAGTATGAGCTGATCGGGGGAGTGGATCTTAGGGCCAACCCTCCGTTGCAGAAGTTGTGTCGGCGCTGGCGGTCCATCCTGCGGCTGCTGCCCGACTGCGAGCAGGCAGAACTGGAGCCCCGAGCGGGAGTTCGCCTGGTTCCCTGGGGAGTGTCTCCATCCGTGCTCAGGCTGGCGCCCCGGCAAGGGCTTCCGGATCCCGAACTGGTCAGGCGCCTGAACGACAAACGCTTTTCTCACGAATTGGAGCTGGAGTTGGGTTGCGCGCTGCCCGGAGCCCGGGTGGTCGGGGGGCTGAGGGAGTTGGATGAAGCGGTGGCCGAGTGCCAGGGGGATTGGGTGTTGAAGCATCCGCTGGGAGTGGGTGGTCGAGAGCGAGTGACCGGCAAAAGTGGAGGAGAGTATTCTCAAGCCCGGCGCTGGGCGGAGCTGCGCTTTCAGGAGGGCTGGACCCTGCTCTTTGAGCCCTGGATCTATGGCCGCCGGGAGTTTTCCTTTCACTTCGAGATCGTTGAAGCCGCGGCCACATTTTTAGGACAGTGCGAGCTTGTTTCCGACGAAAGTGGTGCGTTTCGAGGCAACCGACTGGATGCCCAACGCCTTCTCGATGAGGAACTGTTGGAGACCGTCCGGCGGGCCATGGAGCGGATCCGGGAAACGGGCTATCGGGGACCGGTGAGCGTGGATGCCTTTCGGGGTCTCTACGAAGAGCGACCGGTGGCCCGCCCGATTATGGAGATCAACGCGCGCTACTCCTTCGGCCGCCTGGCTCTGGAACTATTTAGCCGGGTGCCCAAGGGCTGGTCACTCTATTGGTGGCATCCCAAAGCTCGAGAGCGGGCCGCCGCGGCACGAAAAGCAGCCGAGTTTCCGCTGGCCGACTGGCGCCCGGGTCTTTATAGACTGCCCGAGTTTGCGGATCCTGGCGGGGCCTCTGGAAGCTACCTGGTGGTCGAATCGTGAAGGCCTGGCCAGCGAGCCGCCGAAGCTTTGAGCGATGAAAGTCGAGCACGTCTCTACCAATAGTAAGAAATTATTGCCCCGCATGTGGTGGAATTCCGAAGCCAATCGAGGCGCAGCGCTCGGTCGAGTGAAGCAGTTGCTGGATGGTCAGGAAGTGGCCTGGAATGCCATGGTGGGCATGTGGGAGCGGTCGGGCGAGGGCCAAGCCCCCCCCCGAAGCCCCCAGTCCCGGGAGCAGGTGCTGGGCGAGAAGATTCGGCGCTTTCCCTGATTTTAAGGCACTTGCTTGGCCGATCATGCTGTGCGGGGTGGGCGCGGCGGGCGATGCGTGTTCGGAGCATGCGACCCCGCGCGGCATGCTCATGCGGCTTGGCGCTGCATGCATTTGGTTTGCGCGGTGTGGGTGAGGAGCATGCGACGCCGGGTGGCATGAGCATGCGGCTCGGCGCGGCATGCATTGGGCCGACGCGCCGCGAGTCAGTCGCTTCAACCCGTTATTTCCCGACGCGCAGCAGAGGCAACGTACGCCGCAGGGCTTGAGGAAGCGCGGGGGCGCCGCAACCCGCACGGCGGCGGGTAAGCTTTAGGGTGCAAAAATATAGACTTTTGTTTTGTTGCTGGTGATCCCGTTAAACTTGGCCTGGATCGTATAATCATTCTGATCTGGAGTCTTGATGATATCGAGCTTCGTTTGTCCATTCGGAACTTGTACGACTTTGAAGGCATCACTGGGAGGTTCGATGACCCACTCCACTCCGCTATCGGGCGTGTGGAACGTGTGACTACCATCGGAGTAGTAGCCCCATAGACTCAGTGAGATATGGGAAGGTATGGTATCAATTTCTCTTTCGTCTTGACTGAGTAGAAGAGATTCGAGTTTTTTGTGTGGAATTGTCCACTTGGCCACAGCGTGAGGTGAAGTTCTGAAAATTTGTCCGGTAAAAACGTCGCGAGCGGTAACATAAAAGTGTACCGCGCCCGGCTCTAGAAAGACCAGTAGTCCAGGATTATCCTGAAAGCCGACTTCTTTGTGCTGGGGTGACAGCCGATGAAAACTTCCGGAGGGATAGTTGACAATACATCGAAATTACTGATGGGAGTGGAACCCTCACCATCACTGGCAATCGTTTTGATAAGCCATCCGATGATTCATTTATCGTGATGGAGAATAAGGACGTCAATGCGACTGTCAATGCTATTGGGAATACCTTCTCCAATGACTCAGTTGTTGGGGTAGAACTCTTCCCGGTCAACGCCGTAGGCACCAGCGCCCTGGACCTCACTTTTAAAGATAACACGGCTATAGGTAGTCAGGCCTATCCATTCTCCAGGGGTCTATCCTGTACAAGTATGAACAACGGTTCGTGTAAGGTAACGGTGGTCGGCAATGAGTTCTCGGGTTTCGAGGGATACGCGATCGGAGTTTTTGCATTTCTGATAGACACAGGGGCCACAAACTCCGGAACGGTATCCGACAACACGATTAGTGACGCCGGCAGTGGTGTGTCTCTCTTAGTTCGCACTGGGACTGATACTCTCACCGTCTCGGGAAATACCATCATAAACTCAAAGCTCGAAGGGATTAGCGCACTTTTTTCTGGCGCAAGCACGTTATTGGTTGAGAACAACAATGTCAGCAATAGTGGTAATCGAGCGGTCGCGATTGGTAGTACAGTTTATGCTGCTGATGCCAAGATCGCCCTCAGAAGCAATTCTTTCAGCGGTTCGGGAGGCGTGGACGTCGAGGTTTACGGAGCTAACGGCGGCACTCGCTGTCTAGACATTATCAGCAACACCTTCTCCAAGAATCTTTACCTGCAGAACGAGGGCCTCGAGTCCTTCACTGTCGAGCGTTTCGATCAGGGATTGGACAGTTTCAATACCTTCAACGGTACTAGGGCCTGTGGACATTCAGCCTTCGGTCACCAAACTTGTTCATTTTCCACCTCCTGAAGCGAAATTTTCCTCAAATAGGTCCACTATTCCACAGAAAATTCCACTCCAGGAGGAGAAAAATGTCCTGCGTTTGGCTCGGAATGCCAAATGTCCACAGGCCCTAGTAAAGTGGAGGTCCTAGGAACCGTCACCGAAGGTGCCTGTAACATTCCTTGATCATTTGATGATGGTACGCCCGCTTCGGACTTACCGTGCTCAGCGGAGCCTTGAGATGAGTGAGGACGTACCCTTCAAATCGAAGTGTTTGATGGTCGTCGAAGTGTTTGATGGTCGCATTCGTCGTAGGTCTCGCGTTCTGGACCGCCGCACCGCCCACCCTGCGCCACGAGCGGGTCCGCTTGCAGCAGACCAGCCGCGCCGCCCACGCCGGGCGATCTGTCTCTATCTCCCCTTGAGTACTAGACGTCCCTCAGAAAGTCGTTATAATGTTGAGAACGAGGAGTAGATAACTTTATGTATCCAGGCAACGTCGGCGGAAACCAGCATATCCCTCACCAGTATCAGCAGCCCCAAACGGGTGGCTACGGGCCCCAGATCGGGCAGCCTTATGGTAGGCCCCAGGTGGGTGGATTTAACCCGTATCAGTTCATGGGTTTCTTTCAACAGCTGATGCAAGTTATGCAGCAGATGATGCAGGGCTGGCAAGGATACGTGCAGCCCGGTCCGCATCCGTTTCCTCGACCGAACCCGGGGCCCATCGCCCAGCCTCTCTACGGGGTTTCCATCGGACCGCAACCGAACCCGGGGCCCATCGCCCAGCCTCTCTACGGAGTCTCCATCGGTCCGCAGCCCAATCCGGGTCCTATCGCCCAGCCGCTCTATGGAGTCTCCATCGGGCCGCAACCCAGTTTTCCGGGTCCCATCGCCCAGCCGCTTTATGGGGTATCCATCGGAGGGCCTGGGGGCTTCCCTGGACCTATCGCCCAGCCGCTGTATGGCGTCGCCATCGCGGGTTAATACAACTTGGCCCAAACAAAGCTTCAGCGTCGAACTCATACCAACGCTGTTTGGGAAATCACACTCAAGTGCAACTTGGCCTGTTCGCATTGCGGTTCCCGAGCCGGTGACGAAAGGGTTGAAGAACTCTCCACCGAGGAGTCTCTGGATCTGATCCGCCAACTGGCCGAGGTGGGGATCCAGGAAGTGAGTCTGATCGGCGGCGAAGCTTTCTTGCGAAGCGACTGGTTGGACCTGGCTGAGGCCATAACACAGGCCGGGATGGTCTGCACCATGACCACCGGCGGCTACGGGATCTCGGCCACCACCGCCGAGCGAATGAAGAAAGCCGGGATCCGAGCGGTCTCGGTCTCCATCGACGGGTTGGAGAGCACCCACAACGGCTTGCGGGGAAGAGAGAAGTCTTTTCAATACTGCCTGGAGACGATGGCTCATCTTCAGAACGCGGGTGTGCTGGTGGGCTGCAATACCCAGTTGAATCGACTCTCGGCGGTGGAGCTTCCGGAGCTATATTACATCCTGCGGGACGCGGGCATGAAGGCCTGGCAGATCCAGATGACCGTGCCCATGGGGCGAGCCGCCGACAACACCGACATGCTCTTTCAGCCGGCCGAGTTGCTGGAGTTTTACCCGATCTTGGCCAGGATCGTGAAGCGAGCCTACGCCGATGGGGTGCTGGTGAGCAGTGGAAACAATATTGGCTACTACGGGCCGTATGAGCGTCTGTTTCGGGGAGGGGGAGACCCCAAAGAGTGGACCTTCTGGCAGGGCTGCCTGGCTGGACTGGCGGTTCTCGGGATCGAAGCCAACGGAGCCATCAAGGGTTGCCCTTCGCTGCCCACCTCGGCTTACACCGGTGGAAATATTCGCGACAAAAGTTTATACGAGATCGTATCCCAGGCTCCGGAACTCACCATGAATCTGCACGAGACCACCGAACATCTCTGGGGGTTTTGCAAGTCCTGCGACTATGCTCCGGTCTGCAAGGGGGGCTGCTCATGGACTGCTCACGTTTTCTTTGATCGCCGGGGCAACAACCCCTACTGCCACCATCGTGCCCTCACCCAGGCCTCCCGAGGCAAGCGGGAACGGGTGCGGAAAGTGAAGGCGGCTTCCGGTCTTCCCTTCGACAACGGAGAGTTCGAATTGATCGTCGAGGACTACGCGGCACCCTGGCCGGAAAACGATCCCTTGAGGTTTACCGCTGATAAAGTCCGATGGCCCGCCGACTGGCAGGACGCCTAGCAACCCACGACACATTACTCCGCCATGGAATACTCGATCTACGCACTCAGAGTCGGTTCTGCCCAGGACGTGAAGACGGCCGTCTCTGCCCACCTGGGACACCAAGCCTCACCTCAAAGCATCCGGCTAGCGACTACCATCCCCATCTCCAACCAGGGCTGGTCAAACGAAGCCGTGGGCAGTCTGCTCAGGCTAGACGAACGAGGGGCCCTCATCGGGGCCGAGCACCCCGAGGAGACCCCTCGTATTCTGGTGCCCTGGTCCAACGTCGCCTACCTGGCAGACGGCTTAGAGGAGATCTAAAAACCTAAGCCTCGGCGGCGGTGGTGTTCATGGCCAGCACGTCGTCGATGAAGACTTTGCCGGCGCGGGTGGCTTTGCCCACGATGTCGGGGAGTTCACTCTCTCGAGGGTGGAAGCTGTTTCCGATTTCCATGGTGATGGAGAAGAGGCCGTTGGCGTGGTGGATGTCATGAGATCCGCCGCTGGTAGGGTATAGGCTGACGCTTTGCATCAAGCGGTATTTTCCTGTGCCGATGGCGTCGTTCATCCGAGTGCCCACGGCCCGATAGGTGTCGGCGTTCTCCACCTCTTCACGGGTGTTGCCCCAGGGGTAGAGGATCATTCCACCGTAAGAGTGATAATCCAGCACACCTTTCATGTTGCTTCTTCCAAGTTCCAGATTTAGCAGGCTCTGAACTTCAATTTCGCTGGCTCCCGAACGGCCTCGATAGGTGTCGCTCTGGGGGTTGTCGCTGGTGGCCCGGCCATCGTCGCGGGTGGAGCAAGGGCTATCGCCCTTGGGTCGATAGATGTGGGCGTGTTCGGGTTTGCCGTCGGCGTAGTTTCGGTTGATGTCCACTCCGTAGGTCTCCCGGGTGATCTTTTCGCCGCAGGGGTTTACCAGTTGCGGGCTGCGGTTTTTTCTCCACCAGGAGTTCTCAGTACGACTGTATTCAAAGCCATCGGGGTTGGCCACCGGCACGAACCAGAGTTCGCCTCCGTCGATCCGCTTTTTGGCGGCCGGATCGCTGGAGTAGTTTTCCAGTGTTTCGGTAGCGATGGTTAAGGGGACCAGGCTGGTGGCCCACTCCCGAGCGTGATGCACGCCGGTGACCACCACTCCGGGGCGTTCCTGGGTGGAGTCGGAGTTGACGTCTTTGGAGACCTTCAGGGCCCAGATGTCCCGGCCTTCGTGGGTCTTGCCCAGGGAAACCTTGAGGGCTTTGTCGGGGTACTGCTTGACCAGATCGTCCATCTGTGCCGAGAGTTGGTCATACGACTTGTAGGCTGAAAGAGATTCAGGCATCTTGCCCTGCAAGTGGTTTTTGTAGTCGGCCAGGATCCGACTATGATCGTGCTGCTCTCCCGAGACGTGTCCGCAGAGATCGTCGTTCTTTCCAGATAGCTCAAGATTTCCGCGTCGTCGAGTCGGCTGTCGTTGTTCTTATCGATCTGAGCCGCTTCTCCGGAACGCTTCTGATGAACCTGAAAACTCTTGTCTCCGGAATAGATAGTGAATGAAGATGCTGGGGACAGTGCCATGGGAGTTTTTCCTCTTTCTCTCTTTCTGTCTACTAAAATACGCCAAGGAACACTTGGAAAAGTAAAAATCATGTTACAAGCACCGCCGATCAGGAGTAATCGGCTGGCGGCGAGCGAATAGCCGACGGGACCGATGAAGAAGTGGCGTGTTTTAATAATCGGGGCGGGTCCGGCGGGTAGTTCGGCGGCTCAAGTCTTGGCTCAGGCAGGTCACCAGGTCACGCTGGTGGAGGCCAGTCGATTCGATAAGCCTCGGGTTGGGGAGTTGCTCTCCCCGGAGGGTCAGGAGTCGGTGAAACGACTTCTGCCGGACAAGTACAAGAAGTACTTCCTGACTTCGATCGGCATCGTGGGGGCGTGGTATCACTCTGAACTCCAGCGCTTTGCGCCTCCCTCGTGGTGGACCGTCGACCGCCTGGGGCTGGACCGGGCCCTGGCTCGAGCGGCCGAAGAGGCGGGGGCGTCGTTGCACGTGGGCACCCGGGTGCAAGACCTCCAGCGGGTCAATGGTGAATGGCTGTACAAGCTCGAAGGCGTGAAGGCTGAAGCCGATTGGCTCATCGTGGCTACCGGCCGCAGCGGTCAGATCACTCGCTTGGTACCCGCTCAGCCCCAAAGGTTCGATCGGCAGATCGCCCTGGTGGGGTTCTTGGAGGGGGAGTACCGGTCCAGTTCAGACATGCTCTTAGAAACCACCGCGGCCGGCTGGTGGTACGCCGCACCGATCGAGAAAGGTCGGGCGGTGGCGGTTTTTATTACCGATAGCGACCTCGATAGGGGGGAGGCCCAGACCGCCTGGGAAGCCCGCCTGGCTGAGTCTCTGCACGCCCGGGAGCGCTTCGGGGCGATGACCCTCTTGGAGAAGCCGTCTCGGGTGGCAGCGGGTTTTTCCGTACTGGTTCCCAGTTGTGGAGAGGGCTGGGTGGCCATCGGGGAGGCTTTCTCGGCTTACGATCCCTTATCCAACCTGGGGATCGGGAGGGCAGCGGAGTCCGGGGAAAAGATCGGAAACGTCTTCGTGGAAGCGGCCAAGAAGGGTGTCGATCCGGATCTACTCTTCTACGCCGAGAGAAAAGGGGCCGAGTTCCGGACTCACTCCGGGATCTTGCTCGACGACTATCGCAAGGTGCACCAGTATCCGGATTCCGTGTTTTGGAATCGGCGGATGCAGGGGGCCATGGGAGATGCGGTCCTGCGCCACAAGTCTCGGGGTGAGCAGCAACGGACCCTCATTTTTGCCGGCAATCAGAACTTTGAATGCAGTCAGTGTGCCAAATGCTGCAAAGGTGCCTGGAGCGCCACCGTCGAGCTTTCGAGAAAGGACGTGGTAGGCTTGGCGCCTGAGACCCGGGAGATCGCCGGTAGAGCCGGATTTATGCCCCTCAGAGTGCTCAAGGACGGGCGGCTTGCGACCAGTGTTACGGCTTCGGGTGCCTGTGTCTTTTTGAAGGAAGACTCCGGTTGCTCTCTTTATGAGAGCCCTAGCCGACCCAACTCTTGCGATCTCTTCCCGTTTCTGCTTCGAGATACGCCGGAAGGCGTGGTGGTGGGTGTTTCTTTTCTCTGCAACTCGGTCCAAAAGAATCAGGGCAGACCCCTGGAGACCTATGCAGAGGAAATCCAGAAGCTGCTCTCCTTACGCTTGATGCCAGTGCTGCCTCAGAAAGTTCCGGTCTCCTGGGGTAAGGGGGTGGATAGGGAGCAAAGCTCGGCCTGGGAAGTGCTGCTGTTGGAGTCGGACTCGATCGTGCCCGCCGGTCGCGAGATGCGATGGCAACTCGGTCGCTGGCTGGTGGAAGAGGGACGGAGCCCGGACTTCTCTCTGGGCTGCCCCTTTCCGGCGGAACCGTTGGTAGAGTTGGAGTATCAGATGATGCTTTATCTGATGAGCCAACTAGAGCATGCGTTTTTTCGCACTCCCAAAGACTTGTTCCATGATCTCCTGGAGAATCGCAAGACGCAGTTGTGGAAGGTGCGCTGGAAGGGCTGCTTGCTAGATACCCTGTCCGACTATAAGGTTTTAGAACTTTCCTGGCTCGAGCAAGAGATCGAGCGGTACCTTCGAGCTCTGATCGAACGCAAGTTTTTGACCATCATCGGCCCTTTTTATCACAATCTTCTAATCCTGGCTGCGGTGCCAGGGGTGCTCCGTTGTTTCACCGCCGTCTACGCCAGTATCCGTGGCTCCGAAGTGGCCGAGCCGGAGGATTACTACCGGGCCATGGATCGGGTGGAAACGGAACTCACAACCTACGGACGGCAGGACAAAGCGGCCCAGTCGTTCTTCTTCTGGCACATCAATTTCCTACGAGATTTTCTGGCTCATTCAGAACAGCTCTAGGAGGCTGACCGGAAACCCCGCCGCCATCTCGCTCGTTCATTATTATCCCTCCGGAACAGTCCATTTGTCGCGAAATATTCCCGATATTACTCGAAAATGTCCAATTCCGGAGGACTAAAATGTCCTTCGCGATCTGGCAACGGGGTTTCCGGTCAGCCTCCTAGCATTCTGGTGAGGAGGGCCATGAGGACGGCTCCCAGCACCAGCGCGGTCAGGGCTTTGCCGAACCCCAGCTCTTTGTAAGCCTTGGGCGCCAGGTCTTTGCCGGCCACGTAGAGCATCGCACCCCCGGCAAAGCCCAGCCCGGGTGGGATCAGAAGCTGAGCCCAGGAGACCAGGATGGCGGCGGGCACGGCCACCAGAGGCTGGGGTGCGCTGGACAAGACCGAGAACCAGAAGCATTTGGCCATGGAAGCACCGTCGCCGCGCATAGCCAGAGAAATGGCCAGACCTTCGGGGATATTATGAACGGATATTACCAGAGCTAGCAGGATTCCAAAGGCCAGATCGCCGGTGGCAAATCCGACCCCGATCGCCAGCCCTTCGGGGAAGGAGTGGATCAGCATGACCAACCACAGTTTGAAACCAGCGGGTTTCTGCTCACCTTCGGGCAACCACTGGTCCAGGCCGTATACAAAAACAAAACCCGCGATCACTCCGAACAGGCCGGAAGTAAGGTGCATGGCCAGGGCTTCCACGATGATGGCCTCCAGGGAGGCCCAGATCATCATTCCCGCCGCCAAACCGGAGGCCCACGATTTTGCTTGTTCAGCTTTGTCCTTGATGAGAGCAACGGGAATAGCGCCCAGGCCGGTGGCCAGGGCGCTGATGATTCCGGTGACCAGAGACCAGAATATGATGGTGAGTTGGGGGTCTGTCATTCATTCCTGTCAGGCACTGAGGGCTAGTTTGGTCAATCCCGGTACATCCAGCCTGATGGTGTCCCTGGATTCCTGGATCAAACCATTTTTCCGAAATTGACTCAAGACTCGAATGACTGTCTCCACGGTGGTACCGATCAGGTTCGCGAGTTCCTGGCGGCAGAGATAGCAGCGAGAAAGGGGTGACTGGCGGTGGAGCCACAAGAGCGCGGCGGCTGTCCGCTGACGGCAACTCTCGGCCACCATGCCCAGCAACATCCGGTTCTTGAAACGCTGCTTGTCACGCTGAGTGAGCAGCAGTTCGCGATACAGCTCGGAATTCTCGGACATCAGAAGCCTCAGTTCCTGGCGGCTCAGGGGAGTGACCACCGAGGGGCTCTTCCTGGGGGCTCGGGCCGTACCCATGTACTCTGCTCCGGTGAGCACGCTGAGCCCGCCACACACTTCGCCGGGGAAGTAGACCGAAGTGATCACCTCTCTTCCGTTGGAGGAAGAGCATCCCACCACCAGGACTCCCTCTCTGACCAGAAAGGCGGTTTCGGCCGGCTGGTCCAACTCGAAGAGCACTTCCCCTTTAGCCAACTTTTTTCGGCGTTTCATAAAATCGTGCGTGTCCATATCTGACTCTCCCTTGCACAACGATTCTATAAAATCAAGGATCCAGATACATCAGGCGGGCGATTGGATCAGAATTGGGACTTTAGTCCCGGACTAGGAGCCCCCAGCCCGGGCCTTACCAGCCCCGTTTGCCAGGCGTAGAGGGCGGCCTGGGTTCTGGACTTCACGCCCAACTTGTTGAGGACATTGCTGACGTGAGTCTTGACGGTTTTTTCGGTCACGCAAAGCTGGTCGGCTACGTCTTTGTTCGATTTTCCTTCGGAGAGGGCCACCAGCACTTCGTACTCCCGCTCGGTCAAGTCTTCTACCGGGTTTCCGGCCTGGAGAGCTTTCATCAATCGAGCGGATGCTTCCGGGGAGAGTTGGACTTTTCCCTGGGCGGCGGCTTTGATCGCCTTGCACAGTTCGCCGGCCTCGGTGTCTTTGAGGAGATAGCCGATGGCGCCGGCCTTAACGGCCTGGACCACGGAACGGTCTTCCAGCACACTGGTGAGGGCCACCAACTCCACATCGGGGTACTGAATCTTGGCCTTCTTGATAGCCTCGATCCCGTCCATGACAGGCATCATGAGGTCCATCAAAACAACGTCGGGGGAGAGTTCACCGATCCGGATAAGAGCTTCGGCGCCATTTTCAGCCTCTCCCACAACCTCTAAGTCGGTCTCCAGGCTCAGGAACATGCGGAGTCCCTGTCTTACAACAGAGTGGTCGTCCACCAACAAGATTCTGATAGGCATGCCCGCTAATTCTGAGCCGGCCTAGAGGGCCCTTTTTCGGTCAGGCAGATTGGATTTCGGGATGGAGCATCACGAAGACATCCACGGAGCGTCCGACCAGACAGCGGATTTTGGCTTGCTGGAGCAGGGATTCAGCCTTCTCGGGATCGCAACTGACCGTGATCTTGGGGTAAAGATCGACCCGGCTGAAGCGCAGACCGGTTCCGTCGCCTTCCAGTCGCCCGATGGCTCGGCAGCTCATCTTGTACACGGTGGCACCGGCTTTGTCGGCAAACTCTTTAAAGGTCAGGCAGAGGCAGGAACCTATGGAGGCCACGAACAGGTCTTCAGGGGAGTAGCGGTTGCCGCTGCCACCGAACTCTCGCGGAGGCTCCAGATCGAGATCGCTACCGGCCCCGCTCAGGACCAGCTTTTCTCCTTTGAGGGTAAACTCGGTTTCGAATAGGTAAGGGGTGTGGGGGCGACCGGCGGATCTGACCTTGCCCTGGTCGGGATTGATGAATCCGTGAATGAGGTCGGTGGTCGAGACCAGACCGATGATCTCTCCACCATCGGCCACCATCAGACGGTGCACTCCGGCGATCAGCAACGTCTGTCCCAACTCTTCCAGGGTCGCGTCGGCAGAGATCTTTAGAATGTGGGGGGTCATCACTTCCTTCACCTGGATCGATTGATAATCGCGCAGGAGATCACCCTCCAAAACCTTCTGCAGGGTCTCTTTGTCGTCGTAATCGCGGGCGATGATGGAGTTGACGTCGGTAATGGAGAGCAGACCCACGTATTCGCCGTCAGCGTCGATCACGGGGGCGCCGGAGATACCCTTTTCGCGCAGTTGCTGGGCTGCTTCGGGTAGAAAATCGGATTGAGCCAGGCAGATGACGATTGGGCTCATAATGTCTCGTACAGTTTTCATATCAACCTCCATGGACGACTATAGGTTACCTGGCAACAGCATACTTGAACGAGACGACATGGCCTTCCATCGAAAGTCCCAATTCTATCTCGGTATCACTGCCCGGACCAGGGTCCCGAGCGATGAAGACTCTACGGTCAATCGGCCTCCCACCGACTCGGCTCTTTCTCTCATCCCGGCCAGTCCATGTCCGGCCACGACCTCCTCGGGATCGAAGCCTTGCCCATTGTCATTCACGGTGGCCACCACGCTGCCACGATTGCATTCCAGTTCGATATCCACGCTTCGGGCCCGGGCGTGTTTGACGCAGTTGTGGAGGGCCTCCGTCACGATGCGGTAGAGGGCGTACTTCTTGTCAAAGTCAAGCTCCGTTCTGGGGTAGCCGAGTACCTTGAACTGGACCTGAAGTTTGGAGCGGGCGGAGACAGCCTGGGTGTGACTGAGTAAGACGTCGGCCAGGGGTACGGTTTCCAGGCTCTTGGGGCGCAATCGAAAGAGCAGCGCCCTCATCTCCACCAGGGAGGCTTCGGTCAGGGATAAGCAGTACTCCAGGGCTTCGCTCGGGTCGGCTCCCTTTTGGGTTTTGGCCAGAGCGGTGCGGATCCCCAGTCCAATCCCGTAGAGGTTTTGGGAGAGGGAGTCGTGCAACTCTCGACCCAGTCTCTGGCGCTCCTCCAGCCGGGTTTTTTCGGAGATCTCATGTTCGAGTGTGGCCTGGGTTTCTTGCAGGTTGGACTCCAAGGTCTGCTGCTGCTGGAGTAAGAGTTCCTCGGTTTTCTTGCGATAGGTTATATCCAGGACCGAGGCCAGGTACTTGGGAGGCACTGTGTTGAGTACGGTCAGGGCCACCTCCACGGGAAACTCCGAACCGTCCTTTTTTCTGGCCCAGAGATCGCGGCCGGCTCCCATTTCGCGGGTTGCCGGATCTGCCGTGTACTTTTCGTAATGAGTGGGGTGCCGAAGGGCGAAACGTTGGGGTATCAGGGTTTCAACCGGCCGGCCCAAAAGTTCGTCCAGTTCGTAGCCGAAGAGGGATCCGGCGGCGGCATTGGCCCCCACGATCTCTCGTTGCTGATTGGTGGTCAGCAGTGCGATGGGTAGGGAGGATATGATAGCGAGGGCCTCGGGGTCGATCACGGGGGGCGCTTCCCGCCCAGACGAAGCGTTCCTCTAGGCCGACCTTCCATTCTAAGATTTGGGAATCAGGCTGGTAATCGGCAAGGCTGGTTCGCGCAATTCGTCTCCCCAGGGAAAGAACTCTTGAGTGGTGCTTCCCTGCCAGGGGCCCCGGCCGATGATGGTGGCTGCGGGAAATTTTTTGCGCAAAGCCCTGGCCCAGCCCAGATGGGTGGCACCCAGGATAAAGACATCGGGGGGATCTCCCCAGCAGTAGCTTCCAGGGTCATCGGTCACGAAAACCTGGATCACCTGCTCCAGTTCTTCCAAGAGTTGTTTGGCGAAAAGTTGCTCCCCCCGGCTTTCGTCTATCACCATGACAGTAAGACCCATGGCGATAGAGTGGCCTAATCTGATCCCCGAAAAAATGATCTAGATCATTTGGCACTCTGAGCGGTCGCCCTATCCTCGGAGGATGGACAAGGAACTCTATTACGACGATTCGACGCCTCGACTCTTCGCATTTTTCACGGTGTTCTGGGGGTTCGTGGGGATGCTGGTGGGGTTGTACGCGGCTTTAGAACTCGCCTTCTGGCAGTTGAACTTCGATATCCCGTATCTCACTTTCGGCCGTCTGAGACCGCTTCATACCAACGCCGTGATCTTTGCCTTCACCGCCAACGGAATCTTTGCCGGGGTGTATTACAGCCTGCAAAGGGTTTGCAAGACGCGGATGTACTCCGACACCCTTTCAAAGATCCACGTTTGGGCCTGGCAACTCATCGTGGTCCTGGATGCCATTTTCCTGCTCATGGGCTACACCGACGGGAAGGAGTACGCCGAACCGGTCTGGTCGATCGACGTCTTGATCACCATCGTCTGGGTCATCTTCGGGATAAACTTCTTCGCCACGGTGGGTCGTCGAAAAGTCAAGCATATGTATGTAGCGGTGTGGTTCTATATGTCCACCATCATCACCGTGGCCCTGCTGCATATCGTCAACAACCTGGCCATCCCGGTGAGCCTCACCAAATCGTACCCCATCTATTCCGGGGTCCAGGACGCGCTCATTCAGTGGTGGTACGGACACAACGCGGTAGCCTTTCTCTTGACTACCCCGATCCTCGGGCTCATGTATTACTTCTTGCCCAAAGCGGTCAACCGACCCGTCTACAGCTACCGATTGTCCATTCTCCACTTCTGGTCGCTGGTCTTCATCTACATCTGGGCCGGACCTCACCACCTTCTGTACACCGCCCTGCCTGACTGGTGTCAGACTCTGGGTATGGTCTTCTCTTTGATGCTCATCGCTCCGTCCTGGGGAGGTATGATCAATGGAGTTTTGACCTTTAAGGGCGCCTGGGACAAGCTCAGGACCGACCCGGTGGCGAAGTTTTTTGTGGTCGCTCTGACCTTCTACGGAATGTCGACCTTTGAAGGTCCCATGCTCAGCATCAAGAGTGTTTCAGCTCTGGGGCACTACACCGACTGGATTATTGGCCACGTGCACTCGGGAGCCCTGGGCTGGGTGGGCTTCACAATCTTCGCCATGCTCTACTGGATGGTCCCCAGGCTCTACAAGACCGAACTCTATTCCCAGGATCTCGCCACCAAGCATTTCTGGATCGGCACGATAGGTATCCTGATCTACGTGGTTTCGATGTGGGTGACCGGGGTCGCTCAGGGCCTGATGTGGAGAGCAGTCACCGCTCAGGGTGACCTGATGTACAGTTTCATCGAGACGGTCCATCAGCTTCACCCCTACTACATCTTACGGGCCATCGGGGGAGGTATCTATCTGATCGGAGTGGTGATGATGGGTTACAACCTGATGATGACGGCCAAGCAGGGACGGATCGCGCCGACTCCTATCTGGCCGGAGAAACTTGACCAAGAGCAGAAGGAGAGTGAGTAGGATGGACCACAAGAAGATCGAGTCGAAGTCGATGTGGATGGCCGTGCTCACCGGGATCCTGGTGACCGTGGGGGGGGTGGTGGAGATCGTACCCCTGTACACCGTGGACCAGCAGGTGGTGAAGATCGAGGACGTCAAGCCCTATCGGCCGCTAGAGTTGGAAGGTCGTGACATCTACATCCGAGAGGGCTGCTACACTTGTCACAGCCAGGCCGTGAGACCATTTCGAGACGAAACGGAACGGTACGGACCTTACTCCAAGGCCGGGGAGTACGTCTACGATCGGCCTTTTCAGTTCGGCTCCAAGCGCACCGGACCGGACCTGCACCGCCAGGGTGGGGCCAACCGGGACTCCTGGCACTACCTGCACTTCAAGGACCCTCGGGTCACCTCTCCGGGCTCGATTATGCCGAACTATCCCTGGCTCTACGAGAACAAGTTGGACCGCTCGACCACCATGAAGAAGATCGAGGTCCTGAAGCGTCTCGGAACACCGTATGACGAGAAGTATGACGAGGAAGAGTGGGTCATGAGACAGATGGATCGCGACGCTCAGCGGATCGCCGAGCGCATCTCCCGGGACTTGAAGGAAGAAGTTCCACCCGATACCGAGGTCATCGCTCTGATCGCCTACATGCAAAAGCTTGGTGGAGACATCAAATGGAGGGATCAATAATGTACGAGATACCGATGGTCGCCCTGATCAAGCAGGTGGTCCTGGTCACCTTTTTCGGGATTTTCACCGGTATGATCTGGTGGCTCTATCTGCTCCCTGGAAACCGCGCCCTGGAAGAGCATCGTTTCGATGTGCTGGGAGAGGAGAATCAATAGATGGCAGAAGTACTCGATCACGAGTTCGATGGCATCCAGGAGTACGACAACCCCATCCCGACCTGGTTGGGGGCACTGTTTGTCATTACCATTGTGTGGGGGATCGGCTACGCCCTTTACTATCCGAGTTTGCCCAACTTTTCCGGCTTCTCCGGTTGGAGCGCCGAGCAGCAGTACGATGCCCAGATGGAGACCGAGGAAGCCCGCTACGCCCCACTTCGGGAGGAAGCCGAAGAGAAGGCACTGGAGGCGCTCGCCTCGCTTTCCGAGGATCAGGCCACCGTGCAGGCTGGTCGAGAGGTCTACACGTTTTACTGCGCGGCCTGTCACGGTGACAACGCCGAAGGAAAGGTGGGTCCGTCTCTAACCGATGAGGAGTGGCTCTACGGAAACGAGCCGAAAGATATCCTCACCAGCATTCGAGAGGGGCGCCCTAAAGGAATGCCCCAGTGGAAGTCTCAACTCAAAGACGACGAGGTCAAGAGCGTGGCGGTCTACGTGATGTCTTTGACCAGGAACCCGGGGGAGGGGCAATGATCGAACAGATCCTCACCACTCAAGTCGGGATGATCGGATTTGCGGGCTTCGTGGCGGTGGCCCTGGTGGGCTTTTTCATCGTCTACTGGATCAGGAAAGAATTGCGTGAAACCGATGAAAAGTGAGAGCTCCTTCAACCCTTGGCCCTACGGTCTGGCTGCTGTCTTGGTTAGCTTTTGCGTAATTCAACTGAGCCTGGTGACGATGGCCTCGAGCGGTTTTGAGGGTCTGGATGAAGTGGAGTATTACCGCCACGGGATCGAGTACGGCCAGGAGATCGATCGCCAGGAACGGCAGCGAGACCTCGGTTGGACTATCGCTCACAATCTGGAGCAGGCGGGCCAACCCCAGGAGCAGTTTCCCCTCCGGATCGCCATGCTGGATGCCGATCACAAACCGGTGATGCACGCTCGGGTGAAGCTTAAGCTCGGGCGTCCGGCCACCCTGCGCGACGACCAGCACCACGAATTGAAAGAGGTGGGTCCGGGGATCTACGGAGGCGATCTCAAGCTGACACCGGGCAAATGGAAGCTCGAACTGGAGGCCGAGAAAAGCGAGCAGATCGTGAAGGTCGAGTTTCGCCACGAGGTTGCTCCGATGAAGCCCCCCCTCGCCGACCCCGGTACCGTGAGTTTGAAGGAATAGGTCATGGATGCTACTGCAGAAGAGGTTTTGCTGTCGCTCGATGGGCTGCATTGCGTCTCTTGCGTCAACCGAGTGGAGCAACTCTTGCGGGGCCGCCCGGGCGTGCTCGAGGCAGCCGTCAATCTCACCAGAAAGCAAGCCCGCCTTTCGGTGCGTGCCCAAGAATTTGAGTTGCCGGAGGCCCTGGAGGCACTGGCCCAGGCTGGCTTTACCGCTCGTCGCCTCTCGGAGAAACAGGTCCGGCAGAACGAAAAGGACACCCGGGAGCAGCGGGCACTGCTTTTAAAGCTCGGGATTTCGGGATGCGTTGCGGCCAACGTGATGCTCCTTTCCATCGCTCTCTATATCGGGCAGTTTCAGGGGATCGAGAGCGAATTCAAAAGGCTCTTCCAGGGTCTGAGCTTCGTCCTCACAACTCCCGTCGTGCTCTTTTGTGGCTCTCACTTTGCCATCCCCGCCTGGAAAGCGTTATCCAACAGGCAGGTCACCATCGATGTTCCCATCACCATCGGCCTGGGGGCGACTTACTTGCTATCGGTAGTGTCGTATTATCGAGGGACCGAGCACCAGTATTTCGATACGGCGACCGCCTTTGTGTTTGCCCTTCTGGTGGGGCGTTATCTCCAGAGCCTGGGGATGAGCCGGGTGCGCAACAGCCTGGATCTTCTGCTGGGGCTACGCCCGGAGCGAGCCCGGGTCTTGCGAGGCGGCGCGGAGGTCGAGGTGGGGGTGGAAGCCCTGGAGGTGGGGGACCTGGTGCTTCTGGAGCAGGGTCTCGGGGTACCGGCCGACGGGACCTTGATGGAAGGCGAAGTGGAGGTCGACGAATCTTCCATGACCGGGGAGTCGCTGCCGCTGAAGAAAGGCCCACGGGATCCACTTCTGGCCGGAACTCAAGTCTTTTCGGGACAGGCCGCCATGCGGGTGGATGCGGTGGGAGCCAAGACCACCTTGAGCCGTCTGGCCGCCTTGATCGAAGAGACCCAGGAGAGCCGAATGGGAGAAGGCAAGCTTTCGGGCAAGGTCGCCTCTATGTTTTCAGGGCTGATCCTGGTAATCGCGCTGCTGGTGTTTTTCTGGTGGCTGCCGGTGGGGTTGGAAAAGGCCACCCTGGTAGCCGTCTCGGTGCTGGTCATTACCTGTCCCTGCGCGCTGGGTTTGGCCCTGCCGTTGGCCTACTGGATGGCGGTGCGCACTGGCATCGAGCGGGGTGTTCTGGTCAAGGATGAAGCCTCACTGGAGCAGACTCCGGTACTGACCGACCTGGTCATGGACAAGACCGGAACGGTCACGGTGGGGCGTCCTGAACTCATCAGAGAAGAGCACCACCGACGTTCGGAAGAGGAGATCTCCGCGCTGGTACAGGTGCTGGAGAAAGAGTGCTCCCACCCTTTCGCCCGGACCCTCATGAATCGTTACTCGGCGAGCGGTGCGCCGGAGTTGACCGCTGAAGTCGAAGCGGTACCGGGGCGAGGCCGCCGGGCTTTGATCGAGGGTCGAGAGGTCTTCATCGGAACTCATTCCGGGGGTACCGGAGACATCGAACTGACCGTAGATGGGGAGAGGTGGGCTTGCTGGTCTTTTGAAGATGCGGTGCGGCCCGAGGCCCCTGTACTGATCGAGAAGCTCAAAGACCGAGGTCTGAGACTTCACCTATTAAGCGGTGATCGGCAGGACCGAACCGAGAGGGTTTCCCAGCAGATCGGGATCGAAAATTACGCCGGCAACCAACTCCCTGATGACAAGGCCCGCCGGGTCGCTGCTCTGCAACAGGAAGGAGCGGTGGTGGGACTGTTGGGTGACGGTGTCAACGACGGTCCGGCGTTGGCCGCGGCCGATGTGGGGGCGGCCATGGGTCACGCCGCTTCGGTGGCCACCGCTTCAGCGCCGGTGCTGCTGCTTCGTCCCGGTTTGGAGCCTGTCATGGCCTGGCTGGATCTGGGGAAAGCTTACCGGAAAACGGTTTCCAGCAGTCTTGGATTGTCCGTCTTGTACAACTTGATCGCGGTGCCCGCAGCCGCTTCGGGAGTGGTCTCACCTTTGGTGGCGGCCATAGCTATGCCGTTGGCCTCGCTGGCGGTGGTGGTCAACAGTTTGCAACTCTCGAGGAGGCTTTAAATGGAAGTCCTTTACATTCTGGTACCCGCTGCTCTTTTTCTATCCGGACTGGCAGTGACGATGTTTGTGCTGGCTGTGAAAAACGGTCAGTTCGATGATCTCGATGCCGATGCGATGCGGTTCTTGGACGACTGAGCACGGCATGGAACACAGACTCGATAAAGCTTTCCCCAGACATCAGTCGGGGAGATTCAAGAATCTCAAGAACCTCTCCAGCGCCGTGCTCCAGTTGATCCTGTTCGTGACCCCCTGGGTCAACTGGAACGGACGCCCCATCGTGTTGCTGGACCTGCCAGGCCGAAAACTCCACCTTTTCGAGTGGACCTTCTGGCCCCAGGATATCCATTTCGTTTTTATCTTACTCATGATGGCCTGTCTCACGCTGTTCTTTGTGACCGCCTTGTGGGGGCGCATCTGGTGCGGCTACGCCTGTCCGCAAACTCTTTTTAGCCACTCCTTCATCCTGGTGGAGCGTTTGATCGAGGGCGACCGGCACAAGCGCATGAAACTGGAACGGGGTCCCTGGCACTCTGAGAAAACCTGGAAGATGCTTTTGAAGTGGTCGATCTGGTTTGTCATGTCGGTGTTTCTGGGAATCACCTTTGCCGGTTACTACACTCCCATTCGACCTCTTTTCACCAACTTCTTGACCGGGAACGTGGAGAGCGGGACCCTTCTTTTTGTAGGTTTTCTGACCGCGGTCAGCCTTTTCTTTTTCGGCTTTCTGCGGGGGCGTTTCTGCAGCACGGTTTGTCCTTACGCTCGTTTTCAGGGGGCCATGTTCGACCGGGACACGGTCATGGTCAACTACGACTTCAAGAGAGGAGAGCCCCGGGGCAAGGTCAAGGATAAAGACGCTGCCGATTGCGTGGACTGCACCTTGTGCGTCCAGGTCTGTCCCCAGAATATCGACATTCGTAACGGAGTGCAGTTTGAGTGTATCAATTGCGGTGCCTGTGCCGATGCTTGTGATACTGTGATGCTGAAGGTGGATCGGCCGCTGGGGTTGATCCGGTATGCCTCGGAGGCTGAGATCGAGGGAGGTAAGACGCAATACTTTCGGGGGCGCCCTCTGGCCAACGCGGTGGCCCTGGTGGCTCTGCTGGTCGTCTTTGCTACGCTATTCTTCGGTCGCAATCCGCTGGAGTTCGACGTGGTCAGAGCAGACTCGGA
>Ga0265293_10005592_pt1 | contig 20841 bp, 19 predicted proteins | sample Munlanlewell138R_FD_192505 | JGI IMG/M metagenome (GOLD analysis project Ga0265293, IMG submission 192505) | Leachate microbial communities from a municipal landfill in Southern Ontario, Canada - Leachate well 138R | ecosystem: Engineered > Solid waste > Landfill > Unclassified | place: Canada... | reverse complement strand
ACTTTTTTATTTGCCACGCCTTTTTGTATATCATGCAGAAAATATTGATAATGAGGGTTTTGTAAAAGTAGTAAAAATCATGGAGATGAAAATCTACAAATATATCGGTGTCCCTGCAATGTGGGCCACCGTTTTAAGCGGTGCTTATCTTTCATACGAACTCGGCTTTAGCGGTAATGGCTGGCTACATGCTAAAATATTTTTTGTTCTTATTTTGATTGCCTATTTCTTTTCGCTTGGATTTTTCAGAGTTAAGTTCTTAAATGATGAGTGCACAAAAAGCGGTAAGTTCTTCAGAGCTTATAATGAAGTTCCAACAATTTTACTACTGATTATAGTAGCTATGGTAATTATCAAACCATTTTAAAAGCTACTCTTTGGTACTCTGGCATAGCCAATATGCCACTGTACGTAGTAGATAAAAACAAAATATTAAAAAATAATTTTACAAAATTACACTAAAAATTTAATACAAAAATCCAAACAACCAAAGCGGAATTTTATTCCCAAAACCACTCTCAATATCATCGGCTATTATAAAACTGTTTTCTATATCTTTTATCTGTTTATACTTTTTATTTTTACCGCCTATCTCTGCTGTATATCTATCATTAATTATAAAATCGCCTTTAGATGCTACAAAAAAAGTCTCTCTTATTGTTCCTATCTCTTGATTTTGAAAGTAAAATGGATAGAAGCCGTACTCTAAGTACTCCCTCCAAAATTCCAAAGGTTTAAAAGATTTAAAATCTATATTTACTATCTCTAAATGGTTTTTCAAAATATCTTCAAGCGTGTAGCTTGAGAAAGTAGTATCGAGTTTTATCTCTAAAAACTCTCTATATGAGAGTCAATTTACTCTATAAAGTACAGTTCGCCTACTTAAATCTGCTTTTGAGTGTTCTATATTTATAGCGGATGAGCCTAAAAAGATGATTTTTATATCAAGCATATCATGCATCTGTTTTAGTTCTATTTCAAAATTTTTGTACTTGTGAATCTCATCTATAGCTAGAATTTCACCGCCTAAAAGAGAAAACTCTTTTGCAACTTCAAATTGATTGCAACCCAATTATCTACCTTACTTCTCTCCGCGCTTTTTGGCTTTAAATAAAACAGGAGTTCCGCTAAAGTTAAAAGCCTCTCTTAATTTATTTGTCAAATACCTTCTATATGTAAAGTGAAGCCCTCTTGGCTTATTCATAACAATAGCAATTTTCGGCGGTCTTGTCTCATACTGAGTTGCGTAGTAGATTTTTATAATCTGCCCATGCATAGATGGGAGATTGTGTTTTCTCATAGCTTTTTGCAAAACATCATTAAGATCAGATGTTTTGATGCGCTGAGAGTAGTTCTCATTTATCTCTAATATCATATCATGAAGCTTATCGACTCTTTTATGAGATTTTGCGGAGAGAGTAACGATAGGTGCGTAAGCTAAAAACTTAAATCTGTCTCTAACCTCTTGTATGATTTTGTCATAATCTTCTCTATTTGCAATGTCCCATTTGTTTAAAACTATGATACATGCAAGGCGGTTGCTATCAACTAGACCCGCAATCTTTTCATCAAGATCTAAAAAAGGTTCACTTGCATCAAGTACTACTAGAGCCATATTTGAGTTCTCAAGCATCTCTTTTGTGCGCATAAGAGCAAATTTCTCAATTCCTACAATCTTGCCGCGTCTTCTAAGTCCTGCCGTATCTACAAAGGTAAGCTGTTTACCTTTATACTCAATGCTCTCATCAATCGGGTCAATAGTAGTTCCGGCAACGCTGCTTACTACGGAGCGCTCCTGTCCTAAGAGGGCGTTTAAAAGAGAGCTTTTTCCTACATTTGTACGCCCGATAATAGAGATTTTTATATGATTTATATCATTTTCATCAAACTCTTTTATCTTGTCGTTTTGTGCAAAGATAGAGTCATCCTCAAACTCCTCTTCATTTAAGTCTGTATAAAAAAAGCCGTCATCTTCATCGCCGTGCTCCATAAATTCAAACTCTTGCTCATCTTCATCTACTATATTTACATCATCATCCTCTTCATCACTCTCTTTTAGGATATCTGAGTCAGGTATCTTGTCATGTATCCACTCAAGTAGAGGAACAACACTTCTGTTATGTGCAACGGATATGCCAAAGATTGCATCTGTTCCAAACTCATAAAAGTCCCAAAGATTATCTTTCATCTTGTCGTTGTCAATTTTATTTACAACTAAAGCTACATCTTTTCCCAATGTTTGAAGTTCGTAGAAGAGTTTTTTATCATTCTCTTCCGGAATACTTTTGCCATCAACCATATATAGAATTATGTCTGCTTTATGTGCCGCTTCAAGGGATTTCTCTTTTATGCGATCAAAGAGTTCGCACCCTTGGTCAAGTCCTCCTGTATCTAGAAGCAGGGCTTGTTTATTTATAATGGTAACGGGTCGTCTTTTAACGTCTCTTGTTGTTCCGGCTATATCTGATGTAATTGCATCTCTTTTTTTGACAAGTCTATTAAAAAGTGAGCTTTTACCAACATTTGGACGGCCGATAATGGCGATTTTTTTCATATTTATACCTAGATGAAGAAGATTGAATTTGTAGTTTATTCGCAATTATAGCGAAATATAAGGAGAGTTTTAGATTTGCTAGCTTATAAAAGTTTATAAGCTAGTGCAAAATTAATCTTGAGGAAACTCTTTTTCTAGCTCTTCAAGAGCATTTTTAGCTTTAAACTGCTGCCAAAGAGCTTGATCATTTTTAAAGCTTGTTCTGATATTGTTTTGAATCTGCTCGTTTGCAGAATTTTTAGAGACTGTAACAAGCATATATATAGCGCCGGAAGGTGCAGTCCACATGTCAATGGCTTTAGAACCGACTAGATTTACTTTTGCAACCTGTTTTGTCACGGTCTCAATCGCTTTATCCACAGTCTCAATCGCACCGACACCGGTTGTTCCGGTATAGATTGATATCTTGTCTTTGACCTGAGATTCAATCTGTTGAGCTAAATCTGAGCGGCCATTAGCCATAGCCACTCTTCTCATGTGATCCATTCCAGCCGCACTCTTCTCAGCTATACCGATGCCCGCATAAGCATCCTCTACATCAGGGATACAAGTCCATTTTGGAGCAGTGACTCCTTCTTGTTTACAAGCAAAATCCACACTTCTGTCTTCGGGTTTAGCATCTTTGCTACAACCTGTAATTAGGGATAAAAATAAGCCTGCTATTAAAATTGATGAAACAGTTTTGATCATTTCTCGATCTCCTTTTTTTTCTAAAATCATTGTATCAGTTTTAATCTTAAATCATATTTATTATATTTTGCTTGTTAGTTGTATATAATATGCGCATGAAATATTACAGTTATGAAGATTTTAAAACCGATACGACTTTTTTGATAGATAGAGTAAGAGATGCTAAGTTTGAAGCTATAGTTGCAGTTGCAAGAGGAGGGCTTACTCTCTCTCATGCCATGGCAGAAGGTTTGGATATACGTCAAGTCCAAAGCATAAGAACTGAGCTTTATGATAAAACTATAAAAAGAGGCAGGCTAAATATCTTTGACACGTGCCATCTTGAAGGCGTAAAAAAAGTACTAGTCGTTGACGATATAGCAGATAGCGGAGATACATTAGAGGCTGTCATGGAGTATTTAGAGAAAAAATATGAAGATATAGAGTTTGTCTCATGTACTCTTTTTTATAAAAAAACGTCTCTCTATGAGCCCCATTTTTGGATAAATGAAGCTGACGATTGGATTGATTTTTTCTGGGAGAGAGATTTTTTAAAGTAGGTCTTTGAACTCTATTTTTTGTGAGCTTTTATCATCTCATAGGCTTCATTTATCTCTTGAGTTTTTCTCGTTGCCTCTTGCATATATGCATCATCCTTGCCTTGAGACTTTATAATGTCGGGATGATACTCTCTTATTAACTTTCTATACGCTTTTTTAATAACATCCATACTGTCGCTCTCGCTTACTCCTAGTAGCTTGTAAGCATCGCTTATGTTTACTTTAGGAGCGGCATTTTGCATGATTTTTTCAAACTGATCAAACATTGCATGGTAGCTGTTTGGATCAAATGCTAATGCCTCGGCGATAGAAGCTAACATCTCCTCTTCACTTTTGCTAACTACCTTGTCAATAAATGCAAGTTGGATTAAAAATCCCATAAACTGGTGCTGTTTTGCTCTATCTCTTTTGATTTTTATTGCTAAAGCAGCAGCAATCTCTCTAGCACTTTGAGTACTCTGTTTATGTTCGTTAAAAATCTCTTTTAGTATATCTTTTGTTTTTTGCGGTTGGGGAAAGAGTGCAGAGATGTCATCAAACATTATCCCTATAAGCTGAGCTTCGAGAGCATCTACTCTACCGTCTGCTTTGGCTACTTTTGCAACAAGTGCGACAAAAAGACCAAGCTCGCTGTTTTGCAGAGACTCTTTGCTTATCGAGAAGTTTTTAAATGCTTCTTGCGAGTAGTGTGTATATCTTGAGTAGCTTTTAAATATCCAGTAGAAAAATCCGGCTAAAATTGCCAAAAATATTATATTTCCCATTTGTATCCTTTTATTTTTTATTCTCTAATTGTAGCTTATTTCATGATGAGTTCTTTTGGCTGTAATCTTTCCAACCCAGAACACTTCGCCAAGAAGAGCCTCTTTAAGCAGTCCGTCATTATCAAAAGCTATAAGCACATCAACTATCTCATCATCTTTGTCAAAAGGCACTACGTTGAGGTTATATATATCCTTTATATCCTCTGAGAAGTTAACTACTGCAGACTCTCTCTCAAGCCCCTCTAGGCGAGATATCGTAATGTCGTTTTTTTCATCATGAGCACCGACTGCTATTAATTTATAAGAGTTTTCATCAGAGTTGCATGTAGAGTCGGTATTAAGGTAGTAGCTAAGCACATCACCATCTTTGTAAAGATCTAAGAGACGCTCCTCTTTGGAGTTTTTTGTTACATCTTCTGAAATAATTTTAAAATGTTTTGAATCGAATCTTGTTTTTGTGACTAGTTTTGTCTTCTCTTCTATAAATTTTATCTCTTTTTTATCATGGTCAAAATGGTAGGTTTGAACTCTTGTTCTTCTATCTGTCTCTTTTGTAGCGACAAACAAATCTGGAACATATCTGCCTTCAACAATCTTACCCTTGCTGATAAAAGTTTCAACTCTGTTTTTTAAAAGTACAGCAGCAATACCTATCGTATTTGCAACTAATTTTATCTCATAACTATTCTCTTTTTCTTTTAACGTTATCTCTGCATAACCGACATTTCCAAGCAGACTTACATGAACGTCATAACGCATTGAAAAATCTTTACTAAAGAGAGAGATCGAAAATAAAAAAAGCATTAAAAAATATTTCAAAAGAGTACCCTTCTATTTTTGTATTATATTGATATATATATTTAATTATAATGTGAAATTATACTATATAAATTATTTAAATACGCCCAAAATAGAAATCAACATTGAATTGAAGTACATAGTTTGGTTCATACTCATACTGCCTATGAAAACTTACACCGGAAGTTAACTCAAGCGAGATCCATCTTTTAAATATATGTTGTCGCCAAGAGGCATAAGTTGAATAGTCGCTTATGCCATTATATGGCGATGGAGCGACTTCGCAACTATATTTTGAGTTGCCCCAAAATTGCTGAGAGAAGCTAAGCCCTTTTTTGCTTGAGAGGGTCATGTAGTGGGAAAAAATAACGGCATAATTAAACCCGGCTACATGTGCTTGTGTCTTGCGGTGCAGGGTAGTTCTAAATATGGAGTTCTCATCTAATGCTCTGTTAAAATAGATATCAGTCTCTTCACTCCAATCTGATTCAAGAGAGTACTTAAATTGCTGAGTAGGCTGAATAAGCCACTTGTCGGCTTTGAAGTCTTTAGAGTATCTTGCTCTTGCATATGGAGTTAAGCTACTGATTCCAACAGAGTATTTTGATTTTATATCTTTGTAGATAGGTGCAAAGAAGTTAATTCCAACTTGAGTATTTGTCTCTTTAGATATAGTAGGCACATCGGATACAAAGTAATTATCTTCAATGTCACTGATAAAAAGCTGAAAACTTTTTTTAGTTCTGCTTAGGGGTATTTGAGCTCTTATTTTATAATTATAATCCGTTGACTCTTTTGATTGAAGTGTAGTTCCAAGACGAAGTCTGATAAAACTTTTTTCAAGCTCCTCAATAAATTTTTCATCTTTAAAGAATTCATCAACAGAGCTAATTGTCTTTTGTTCTGCTGTTTCATTAGCATCAGAGTCACTTACCCATCTGCTTATGCTGCTGTCAACACTACTAAATAGATCAACAATATAGTTTGAAAACTTTTTGTGTCCATCATCTATATATCCATTAAAGGATTGTTCTGTTGTATTGTCATCTGCAAGCAAAGTGGTGGCTAAAATCATATATATTAAAAGAGTCACAATGCGTAACGACATACCACCCTCCATTATTAATGTAAATTATAACGTAATTTTAATTCAAAAGATTGGTATACTTTCGTTCATGAAACAGTTAAAAAAACTAGATAACGGTGTTAAATATATGCTCTTTGCATCCTTTTTGTTTGCAATTATGGGTGCATTTGCAAAGCTTGCTTCTGAGCATATGAGTTCACTTGAGGTTGTATTTTTTAGAAACATATTCGGCGTTATTTTTATAGGCTACGCACTCTATAAAACTCCAATGAGAAGCAAAGGGGGAAGACCTTTTTTGCTTTTTTTTAGAGGAATGATGGGTTTTTTGGCACTTTTGGCATATTTTTACAACATTGCCCATATTCCACTCGGCGATGCCGTAACATACTCAAAGACAGCGCCTATCTTTACGGCAATATTTGCATGGCTTTTTTTGAAGGAGAAACTTACACTAAGTGCATGGATTGCGGTATTTGTAGGTTTTAGCGGCATTGTTCTTATAGCGCAGCCTAGCGGAATCGGCTTTAGTAAGTATGATTTGCTTGGAATTTTTAGCGGAATCGGAGCTGCACTTGCATATACGTCTGTAAGAGAGCTTAGAAACTATTATGATACAAGAATGATAGTATTATCATTTACTCTTGTAGGAACGGTAGGTCCAATCCTGCTTTTTATGCTCTCAAGCTATTTCTATATACCGGAGCTTGATTTTATGCTTGGAGAGTTTATTATGCCAAGCGGAGTTGTATGGCTATATGTAATCGGGCTTGGGGTACTTGGAACGCTCTCTCAATACTTCATGACAAAGGCTTACGGGGAGACAAAGGCAGGAATTGTGGGGGCAATAAGCTATACAAATATAATTTTTGCTATTTTTGTCGGTGTGATGCTAGGTGATGCGCTACCTAGCTTTACGACAACTTGCGGAATACTCCTTATTGTAATTGCCGGAATTACGGTTGCAAAATCTAAATAATTCTAAATTAAATCCATTATGCTATAATCACTCTCTATTTTTTAAAAGGTAAATATATGAAATTACTCGCCGGACCTTGCGTTATAGAGAGTGAAGAGAATATCTTTAAAATCGCCAAGGCTTTAGAGATTTATCAAAATGACAAAGCAATAGATTTCTATTTTAAATCCTCTTTTGACAAAGCAAACCGTACATCACTAGATAGTTTTCGCGGTTTGGGGATAGATGAGGGACTTAGAATTTTACAAAAAGTAAAAGATGACTTTGGGTATAAAGTTGTAACAGATGTGCATGAGTCGCATCAGGTGGCTCAGGTTGGAGAAGTTGTCGATATGCTCCAAATCCCTGCATTTTTATGTCGTCAAACAGATCTGCTCGTGGCATGTGCTAAAACTACAAAAGAGATAAATATCAAAAAAGGGCAGTTTATAAATCCGCCCGATATGAAATACTCGGTAGCAAAAGTGCTAAAAACACGCGGTTGTGATGAGGTAAGCTATGAGGCTTCAAAAAAACATGGCGTTTACCTCTGTGAACGGGGCTCATCATTTGGGTATGGAAACATCGTTGTAGATATGCGCTCGCTTGTTATCATGAGAGAGTTCGCACCGACTATTTTTGATGCAACGCACTCGGTACAAGCTCCGGGTGCACTTGGCGGAAAAACGGGCGGAGACAGAACAATGGTGCCATACTTGGCAAGCGCGGCAGCAGCAGTCGGGGTTGACGGTTTTTTCTTTGAGACGCACTTTGATCCGAGTGCAGCGCTTAGTGACGGACCAAATATGATAAAATTAGATGAGTTAGAAACAATAATAAATAAAATTAAAAAGATACGGGAGATATAAAATGAGATTAATTGAAGGACAACTAAAAGTAGTAAACGGTAAAAAAATAGCAGTAGTAAGTACAAGATGGAATCACTTTATAGTGGATAGACTTGTAGAGGGTGCAAAGGATGCATTTGCCCGCCACGGTGGAGATGATGCTGATTTGACACATGTTTTAGTTCCGGGTGCATTTGAACTTCCTATGATAGTTGACCAGCTTTTAGCAAGTGGTAAATATGATGCTATCTGTGCCTTGGGTGCCGTTATCCGCGGGGCAACTCCTCATTTTGATTATGTATCGGCTGAGGCGACAAAGGGAATTGCTACAATGAGCCTTAAGTATCAAAAACCCGTATCTTTTGGGCTTTTGACTACTGACACAATCGAGCAGGCTATTGAGAGAGCCGGTACAAAGGCAGGAAACAAAGGTTTTGAAGCAATGACAACCGTTATTGAGATGTTAGATTTGTATGAGAATTTATAATTATGGCTACAAGACATCAAGCCAGAATGGCGGTTGTAAGCCTATTATATGCATTTGACTTAGGCAATGGAAATATTGCAGAGCATACAGATGAGATTTTAGAAGAGAAGAAGATTAGAAACAAGCAGAGGGATTTTGCACTTACTCTTTATGAGGGTGTTATGCAAAATCTAAAACCCATAGACGAAGCTATTATAAAACATCTAGTAGATTGGGATTTTCAACGCCTTGGAGCCATTGAGAGGGCAACGCTCAGACTCGCAACCTATGAGATACTTTACGGGGAGCTTGATTGCGCTGTTGTTATCAACGAGGCAGTTGAGATTACAAAAGCGTTTGGAACGGAGCAGTCTCCTAAGTTTATTAACGGTGTTTTAGACGCTATTTCAAAAGACAAATCTGAATAAACTAACTAATTCTAGAAAGGATGAAAATAGTGCAAAAATTGTTAATAATCTTGACATTTGGAATTAGCCTTATGGCAAACGATATAATACTCAAGGCAAGTGAGTGCAGTGTTGACGCAACGCTCAATAATATAAAGAGTATTTTAAAAGAGAGAGACTTGAGCGTTTTTGCTGTTATAGATCATCATAAAAATGCTAAAGAAGTTGAGTTAGAACTCAATGAATCAAAAGTTGTAATTTTTGGAAATGCAAAACTTGGAACGGTTTTAATGCAACAAGATATAAAAGCTGCTCTTGATCTGCCCCTGAGAATTTTAATTTATAAAGATAGCAACGGCAAAGTCAAGATGGCTTATAGAGATGGCACTTGGCTGACAAATCAGCACACTTTAAATACAGCACAAAAAATTGAACAAGTTAACAAGGCAATGGAAAATATTACCACTAAAGCGGGACAATGTATAAAAGATTAACAAAAGAAGAGGCTCTTAATTTAATCAAGAGTGCCGACTTAAAAGAGCTAGGACGTATGGCAACAGCTCGTAAAAAAGAGCTCCATCCGGATAACGTTACAACTTTTGTAGTTGACAGAAATATCAACTACACAAATATCTGCTGGGTTGATTGCAAATTTTGCGCATTTTATAGGCATGAGAAAGACGCAGATGCTTATGTACTGACTTTTGATGAGATTGATGCAAAGATAGATGAACTTCTGGGTATTGGCGGAACGCAGATACTTTTTCAAGGCGGAGTTCACCCAAAACTAAAAATTGAGTGGTATGAGGATTTAGTAGAGCATATACACAAAAAATATCCCACAATTACAATTCATGGCTTCTCCTCTATAGAGATTGATTTTATTGCCAAAGTCTCACGCATAAGTGTTGAAGAAGTTTTAGAGAGACTACACGCAAAAGGGTTAGCCTCTATACCGGGAGCAGGGGCTGAGATACTAAGTGATAAAGTACGCGATATAATTGCCCCAAAAAAAATCGACTCCGAGGTTTGGATAGACATTCACAGAAAAGCTCATAAGCTGGGAATTATGTCAACGGCTACGATGATGTACGGAACGGTTGAGAGCGATGAAGATATAATAGAGCACTTTGATATGATTCGCAAGCTTCAGGATGAGACGGGAGGTTTTCGCGCTTTTATCATGTGGAGCTTTCAGGGTGAAAACACGGAGTTGTTGCGCCAGATACCCGATATGGACAAACCCTCTTCAAATCGCTATTTAAGGCTTCTTGCGGTTGCAAGACTCTACCTTGATAATGTACCTAATATTCAAAGCTCTTGGGTTACACAAGGTCCATATATCGGGCAGATGGCATTGATGTTTGGAGCAAATGATTTAGGCTCAACGATGATGGAAGAGAATGTAGTAAGCTCTGCCGGAGCGGCTTACAAGATGGCAAAGAGTGAAATGGTTCATCTCATACGAGATGTGGGCGAGACACCTGCTGTGCGAAACACAGCATATGAGATTTTAGAGAAATTTGCATAGATGAAAAAAATAGCTTTAACACTACTGATTTTAGGAAACATAATAATGGCAGCAACAATAGATGAGATAAAAGTAAAAAGTTTAAAAGTGCCTCTGATTTTTGAAGAGGACAAGAGGTTGCCTCTGGTGACTATGCAGTTTATTTTTGAAAATAGCGGAAGCATTGCTGATGGCTCAAAAGCGGGTTTGGCTAAATTTAGTTCAAGAGTTATGAACGAGGGGACTAAAAAACTCGGCTCAAGCAAATTCGCAGAGTTGCTTGAGAGCAAAGCCATACATATATCAGCATCAACCGGCAAAGAGACTTTTGTGTTAGAACTTGGCTGTTTAAAAGAGGAGTTTGACGAGGGACTCAAATATTTTGGGATGCTTTTGAGTGAGCCAAACTTATCTCAAGATGCAGTAAAGAAGGTAAAAACTACTACTCTAGGCTCCCTTGCAAGAAAAGAGAATGATTTTGACTATATAGCATCAAATGAGTTAAAAGCGCTTCTTTTTAATGATAGCGTGCTTGCAAATCCATCTTCAGGGACAATTGAGAGTGTAAAAGAGATTTCGTTAAAGGATGTAAAAGAGTTTTTATCAGACAATTTAGTTAGCTCAAAATTAATAGTTGCTGTTGGCGGTGATGTTGATTTAGAGTCAAGCAAAGATAAAATCTCAAAAATTATAGAGTTGCTTCCTAAAGGAAAAGCTAGTAAGCCTAAAAAGTATGAAGCTTCGGGGGATGCAAAAGAGAAAATAGTTTTAAAAGAGACGCAGCAGGCTTATATCTATTTTGGCTCTCCTTATGATATAAGCGTAAACTCTCAAGATTATTATAAGGCGAGAGTTGCTACTTTTATCTTGGGAGCCGGAGGCTTTGGTTCACGGCTAATGGAGGAGATAAGAGTTAAAAAAGGGCTTGCCTATTCAGCTTATGCAAGATTAAGTGTTACAAAATCAAGTAGCTACATGAGCGGTTATCTTCAGACAAAACTTGAGTCACTCAAAGATGCCAAAGAGACCGTAAAGTATGTTGTAGAAGATTTTGTAAAAAACGGTGTTACCGAAGATGAGCTTGAGCAGACTAAAAAGTTTCTGCTTGGAAGTGAACCGCTAAGAGTAGAGACGATGAGTCAGAGACTTCATAGAACTTTTATGGAATTTTACAATGGGCAAGAGCTTGGAAGCTCATTAAAAGAGTTACAAAAGATAGAAAAATTAAAGCTAGAAGATTTAAATAGGTTTATCAAAGAGCACAAAGAGATTTTAGATATGAGCTTTGCAATAGTAACTAAAGAGTAATATTGAGTTTTTATATTGCATTTTGCAATATTTTATAGCACCTCTTATAGAAAGTCGCTATTATAACTGTAGCGAGGATTTAAGATGAAAATAACAAAAGAGCAAGAGGATAAGTTTAAAAAACTTGGGATAAGCAGCTTTGCGGAGCTTGCTCTTATTGTCCCCTTGGGTTATGAAGATTTAAGAGTTCACAGCAGGCTTCAAATCCACTCCATGCAACTTATAGATGCTACTGTTGAGTCGGTTTATAGAGGGGCAAATTCACTTCAAATCACTTTTTTTGTCCATAATTTCGGTCATACTATTACAGGTGTCATGTTTCGTCCTAAACCATACATGATGCACCAGTTCAAGGTGGGTGAGAGAGATTACTATTATGGGATGGTTGAGTGTAAGAGCGGTTCATGTAGTATAAGTATGCCTAAAAAAGTAACAAATATCGGTGCGATTACCCCAAAATACAAATCAGTTCTAAGAAGCGATGTTATGCTTAGGCTTATTAAGAGCTCTTTGACAAAAGAGAATTTACTTTCAGAGGGATTAGGCGAGGAGATTGCAGATGAGCTTTTAAAGATTCATTTTCCCACACAAACAGCGCCAAATCTAAAAAATTTGGAGCCTAAAACCATAGAGGCTCTTAAATATACGGAACTTTTTGTCTATATGAAACAGCTCCAAAAAAAAAGAAGATACTTCCAAGCGATTAATTCTGCGCATCAAGATTATAGAGAGTGGGCATCAACGCTTCCTTTTGTATTAACAGATGAACAACTTAAGGCCATTGAAGAGATAAAAAAAGATTTAAGCAGTGATATTTCAGCAAAAAGAATGGTAGTTGGAGATGTTGGAAGCGGCAAAACTATGGTTATCTTGGCATCTTGTGTTATGATGATGCCAAATCGCTCTATTCTTATGGCACCCACGACAATATTGGCAAATCAGCTCTATGAGGAGGCTAAGAGGTACCTTCCTTTTATGAAAATAGTGCTTGTTACAAACAGAACTAAAAAGATAGACCTAGATGAGTATGACTTTATCATAGGAACACATGCGCTGCTCTACAGAGAACTCCCTGAAGCCGCCCTTGTCATGGTAGATGAGCAGCACCGTTTTGGAACAGCTCAGAGAAATATGCTTGAAAAACTTGTAAGTTTGGGAGATAAAAAACCGCACTATTTGCAGTTCTCAGCTACACCTATTCCTAGAACTCAGGCCATGATTGAGACCGCGCATATAGATGTATCGCTAATAACATCAACCCCCTTTAAAAAAGATATAACTAGCAGAGTGATACATAAGCATGATTTTAAAGAGTTATTGTTTCATATAGAGAGTGAAATAGCTAAAAAAAATCAAGTTCTTTTGGTTTATCCGCTTGTTGAGCAGAGTGAATTTTTGGAGTACCAAAGCATTGATGAGGCGAGAGGATTTTGGGAGAGAAGATTTAAGAGTGTTTATGTAACACATGGAAAAGATAAGGAGAAAGATGAAGTTTTGTCAGGTTTTGCACAAAATGGAGATATACTCATAGCCACAACTGTTGTTGAGGTTGGTATATCTTTGCCTCGTCTTAGCACAGTTGTTATAGTCGGAGCTGAGAGGCTAGGACTCTCAACTCTGCATCAGCTTCGTGGACGTGTAAGCCGCAAAGGGCTAAAAGGGTACTGCTTTTTATACACAAATCAGAACTCATCTGAGCGGCTTGATAAATTTGTACAAACGACAAGCGGTTTTGATATCGCAAATCTTGATTTGAAGTTCAGAAAAAGCGGTGATCTCTTAAAAGGTCATAATCAGAGTGGAAGTCAGTTTCGATGGGTTGATTTGGCAGAAGATGAGGAGATAGTCAAATGTGTAAAAAGTGATTTAAACAAAGAGAGGAGTCTCTCTTTGCATGTAGATTAGTATAGTCCGAACCTTCCATCATTTCTTTTGTAAAGGACACGTGTTTTATTATCATTATCTAAAAATATTTCAAACAACTTGTTTGTATCTTTTAAATCATTTAAAACATCCTCTACCTCTCTTGGTTTATAAAGCGAGAGTTCAACCGGCACTATCTCATCCTCCATAGACTCACTAATCTCATTTAAGTTTACACTTAGATTTGACTCACTTTTAGCTTCGTTTATGCCATCTTTGTAGTGATTATTATCTTTATCATGTATGCGACGTAGTGCTTTTTGCGCTCTTGAAGTTGCCAAATCTATAGCAGCATAAAGGTCTTGATCGCTTTGTTTGATTACAATAGAGTTTTTATGAGCAAGCTTTATCACATACTCAACAACAGAGTGCTCTTTATTTTTTTTTGTTTGAGTTGTTGCAACTATATTTACAGAGATAATATCCATGTTATATTTGCCAAGTGTCTCAATAGATGCATTCATATGAGTTTTAATAGGTTCAGTAAGCTCTATTTGTCTTCCTGTTAATGTTATATTCATAATAAATCCTTTAGTTTGTAGATGTATAAGGATTATAGCATTAAATAGGTTAGAATGGCTTAGAGTTTATAGTTTTTGGATAGTTCTTCTAAAGTAACTAATAGGTTCTGTTGTTATGTTCGCATCATTAACACTAACGGTTACATCCATTAAAACAGAGCCGTTTTGTTCAGGAGTTGTTATATATATAGGAACACCTCCGGGGCTATATGGAGTACATATCGTGCCTGCAACATTAGTAGTAACTCCAGTGTATATATACCGCATAGTAACATTTGCGGTGTAGATAGAGCCTCCAAAATCAGTTGTATAGTTATTTTGACACCCATTTGTTGCAATCTCTAAAAGTGCTAACTCTGCAGCACTTTTAGCATGTAGTGCTACTTGTTCATAAAGATACAAATCAACTGTTTTTTTGCTGGTCTCCGTAGTTAGGGCAAGTGATAGAGCCATAATAGTAGAGATGATGACGATAACTACAATTGCCATAATCATGGCAAAGCCTGAACGCTTCTTTAGAAAAAGCCCTCTTTTTTTATGAGAAGTTATTTTTAAAATACTGTTTTTTCTTTGCATAACGAATACTCCTCTACTAAATCGCTCTTAACACACACCTGCAGCTTGATGATTGAGCCAACGGCTCTAAACTGAAATGTACTTACATCCTCCATAAGTGTTACTGCTGTTCCATCTGCGGCATAGCTCTCACCTTCCCACGGCTGGTAATCATACCACAGTGTTAAAGTACCTGTGTTTGTACCGGCATCGTAGTTAGTTATCCCGACTGCATATGCTGTCCATGCAAGTTGATAGTACTCATAAACGTCAACACCTGTGAAATTGTTATCTGCTCCCGTGGCTCCGTTTGTCGGAATAAATTGGTTTGCAACACCATTGCTTCTTATTGGGTGCATAGCTTCATTTTGTGTTGTGATTGCACCGATAGCAGTATCCCATCCATATCCCGTTCGTATATCGCTATCTGAGCCGACAAAGTATATAGCGGTATTATTAATATCGCTTCCACCGTTTGAGAGTACCCCAATTAGTGTGTTTAATGCTACTGTGTCAGTTCCGGGAGAGACTAAAGTAGTAGAAGTTGATAAATCAAGATCTATTATTCCGCTCCAGTGTGGTAGAACAGCACTATTTCCACGAAAACCGTCAATATCTGTACCGACCCACTCTAAAATTGGAGCTGTCAAGTCAGTGTTACTTGCAAGTGCCTGAAAATTGCCGTCTGTCTGCCTTGCTATGACAGAATCTTTTATGCGGTATTGAAGTCTTGCTGCTATGGTCTCGGCAGCAGAAGTACTTTGTGATTGAAGTCTATTATTTACGCTTGAGAAGATAAAATTTTGGTATGCTTGAGAGAGAAGCTCAACTCCAAATTTTGCTAAAATTCCCATAATTACTATAACAAAGATAAGCTCTAGGAGAGTAAAAGCGGCTCTACGCATTAAAATCTCCTCTTGAAGTAGTCTATCTCTCCGAGATTAGCACTATATATACTAAGACGAGTTATTAAAGTTGTTCCGTCAGCTTCAAATATAGAAACTGTAAGCTCCTTTACATTTACATCTCCCAATCCCATAGCTATTTCCATCTGGCTTTGGTATGTGTCTTTATATGTTGCAGCGCCTGCTAGCGGGTTGTCAAATATATTACCAACCCCATGTACACTCATGTTTAAACTAGGAATAAGTAGCTCGGCAGCAGTATAGTTGACACCCGCAGCCACACTACTATCTAAGCATCTTCTATGAAAGGGTTGATTTATATGCCCCGGTCTTAATCTATCAGCATCACAATTTGAGTCAACATCAACGACTCTAGATAAGCTGCTAACATTAATGTCTTCTATAGACCTGTTGTCCCAATAGTATGTTGTTGCTTCCATCAGTTCGGCAGAAGCCGCAAATATAGCTTCTTGAACTATATTCTCCTCTACTCCCCTTGAAGTTACTTGAATCATCATAGGAAGAGACATAACGGAAATAGCTATAACAACGATAGCGAATATAAGCTCTAGCATGGTAAAAGCGGATCTCATAAGAGCGTTACTTCTATTTACCACATTAGTCTCCTGTTGGTAGTTGCACCACCTACACTTCTCGTTGTTGTATCAGTTTCACTCTCGCCTGTCCAGTCTCCTACATTGTCAAATTCAACTTGAAACTCGTTTCTATTAGCGAAAGGGTTACTTTCGTTGTAAATCAACCACAAAGAAGCATTATTTTCCATTGTTGTTTTATATGGGTAGCCCCTGCTCCCATCATAGTCAAGAGTTGTAACAGATGGATTTCCAATAGGATTGTCTGTTGCAACTACAGTATCAGCGGGCACGTTAGCTCCGCCTCTTTGTACAACAATACTGACATTACCGTCGTTAGCAATGTTATGATTGTCATTTATAAACCATCTTACGTCATCTACTCTTCTAGAGTTAACGCCGTTTGGCAGAAGAGCTCTATCACATGTATTGCCGCCAACAGTACCAAAACAGTAAGACTCAAAGTAGATATTGGCTGTGCCTGTATTTCCATCATACCTCTGTCTTGAAGCATGAGTTCTGCCGTAGAGATGAGTTAGGTTTAAATCTAAATTTATTGTTCCTTGAGTTGTTTTATCTGCAACTAAATCAGCATTCATTGTACAATCTGTCGGCGTGGAGCAGTTTGCATCATAAGCAGAAAATGTTATCCTTTCAGGGTTTAACACATTAGTTACATTTCTGTCAAAGTTTAAATTTAAAATAGTGTTCGCAGCTCCGCTATTTGACTGATTAAAATCATTTGTCCCTAAAGTTATTGTTCCGGCAGGATTATTCATAGTTCCATTTTGATCAGTTAGAGGCAAGCCGTCACCGTTATGGTATCTATATCTATAGTTAGTCGCACCTGATATTGCTGATTTGTTTAGAGTTAAAGCTACAGGTTTTGCATAACAGTTATCTACAAAGTTGCTTAGTGTTGAGTTGTCTTCACCAAGTGCAGTTACAGGGCCTACTAAATGAAGAGACATCTCTTCATTTAACAATACATTAGACATATAAATAAATGGATTTCCAGAAAAGTCGGTGCTGTTGTTCTCCCCACGCGATGGAGCTATGCTGTCTAAGTCAAATCTATAAGGGTGAAAAGTTAAATCATGATCTTTATATACGCGTCCGCCTTCATCACTGCCATGGTCTGTACGTATCTCACATCCATACCTACCGCCGACTAGGGTTGAAGATGTTGAACCGGTAATGCAGTCATCACCGGATGCAAAACCTCCACTAACAGATGTATCATGATGTGCCATATTTTGCCAATCTACAGCCGTCCAAGAGGTATCAGTAATATTTAATCTATACTCTCCCACTTCAGAGAGAAGACGCTCTTCATTCTGCATTACTCCATTAGCAACATAAAAAGGGATATTTTCATCTGAGATATTATTGCATCCTGTTTTAGTGCTTTGAGGATCCCAAAACATAGTTGCTTTATAATCACTTGCTCCATTGAAGTAGCGTGTGTAACCTTTTACAGAAGACAAACCATCATGTCCGGTTGCTGTAATATCAAAACGATAATTATATCCAGCAGCTAAATTCATTCTCCCTGCCGGTGTGGTAGTAGGAGTGTAACCTACTTGTGTTGAGAGGTCAATTTTGGTTGTGTTCTTTGGATTTGACGGGTCGGTTATTATGTTGTAATCTGGCAATAACTTATCTACATCATAAATACGAAGATCGTATGATTCTGGGCGAATAGAAAAGTTGTCACGCGAGCAAAGTGGTTGAGCATAATTGTTTTTTATACAAGTAAAACAAGTAGTTGAGGTAGAATCCGAACACTCTACACTGCACTGTGTATGAACATCACTTTTATATAATCCAGAAATCGACAAGAGAGTTTTATTGCTATTTGTTGTACTTGCACTCCAATCTTGAATTAGTGTTCCATTTTGGTCATTAAAGTACCAAACACGAAATGCCGCATTCTTAACGGCAAAATTGTAGTAGTCAGCACTTTGTGGCGTAATGTCCGCTTGATAATTAGAAGGCGTAAAGTTTATAGGAACAAATATAGGTTCTGACAAGGAGGAGTCAGGATTTGAACAAGATGCATTTAAGTCACCAAATGCATCAACATCTATAATTTCAGCTAAAACGGTTGTGTTTACATTTGAAATCGGTGCTTCATTATTTCCTGTTGTAGGCGTTGAATCAAAGACAACAGAGGTGTTAAAAGGGTTACGAGAAATCTGCGTGAGAAGATTATTTTTAATATCATCGTTTGCTTGACCGCTTTGGACAACATTGAATTGTCCCCAAGCCGGAGTATAAAAAGCTGTAGGAGGGCAGAGTGGAATATTCTCGCCACCGAGCAAATAATCAGGATATACAATTTCTTTACCTCCAGCAGTAATATAATATCTCAGTGATAAACCAAGTGGCTCTTCTAGCTCTCCTAAACCTGTTATGTTTTTAGGGCTTAGTTTATATTTTGTGAATATATAGTCCCCGGCATCTAGGGAGCCATTTCCTTTTCTAATGTCATGTCCATTTGTACACCCATTGTTTGCTAGAGAGTTGTCTCCATTTTCATCATACTCACATAGAGGGTCTGTGAAAGTTGGCGGACCTCTGTCAATGAGAGCCGAACCGTTAACGTTTGATGTATAAATATTACCTGTCTGATCAAAAATAGTATCATTTACATCCGCTTTTAAAGCTATTCCTTCTGCTACTATGTCGGCTTCTTGGTTTCTTAGATAGACAACTATCTCTAAATCAGAAGATGATACTGTTGAGTCTAAGTGTGCTACCGGATAAGCATCTCTATCTACACTTAAATAACTTCCATCTTGTTTTATTGAGTAGTCATAACACATCTGTGGAAGATATAGTTCTGTTGAAAAGACTATTAAAGATGGAAAATAGGTATCACCAATTGAAGTAAATTGAAATTTTGCTCCAATTTCATCATTTGTAATAATATTTCTAGCACCACTTGTTGTTCCTGTATCATATTTGTGTATATCTATACCGTTGTTGTTTGTCAAATTGGGACTTCTTGTTCCATCTACGTCAACTCTAGAGTCAAATGTTCCTATATCTTGTAAAGCAGTATTATATGTTGCTCCAGCCATTCTTATAACGTCACCTGTGATATACTTATCACCTTCTCCTGTAAATACATAGGTTTTAGAGTCTACTGAACCGGCTTTAGGAGTTAAAAATCCGCTAACAGATATATCAATATTTCCAGTATACTTAGTAACCTGTTTATAGCCATCAAAGATAGTTATATTTCTTGCACTTGCTTCATCTGGGTCTTTGTAAATTACAACTAATGTCCAAGCTCCATATGCTCCCAATCCATCAGGTGTGTCCCCTGTAATTGTATAAAAATTTGTTGTATCTATATAGTAAGTTCCACTGCCATTTACTACACTTGAAGCGTCGGCACTAGCAGAGTATATAGGAATGCCATCGGTTGTGTCATAATCTTTTATATCGGCAGTAAGAGATGTAAATACTCCAGCGCTTCCTTTTCTGATACCGATTACTCCGGCATCAGTTTTAGATGTAGAATCCCAAGTCTCGTTATCATTTTTACGCCCTTGCCAATATATACGAGCGTATTCAACAGTAGCATTTGTAGGTAAAGTAAGAGTAGAGTAAGAGATAGGCGCTTTTTGTAAATTAGTTCCAGCATTTGAAGCAGTTGTAGTCGGCTCAACACATACTCCACCGCTTAGTATACAAAGAACAGTATTTCCAATTACTTTTACATCTCCAAATAGACTTGTTTGGGTTCGTTGTACAAAATCACGCCCCCCTGTGGTTTCAGTTCCATCAGAGAATGTAAAAACCAAAGTATATGCTTGAGAAGTTGAGTGTCTCCTCTCATAAGCAATAACTATCTGCTGTCCTGCATTAACATCTATTGTTGAAGATGACTTTTCATTTGAGTTATCAGTATCACTCCAAAGAGTAGTTGAGCATCCATCTATTATATAGAGTGAGTTGGAGTAAGCGCCCATGCTAGAGTTTACCTGAATTGTACCGTCTACAGCAGGAGTAAAATTGTAGTAGTGAGTAGTGTACCCAGATATAGTGTCATTTATAGTAGCATACGCAGGTGCTGTTGCCCCATTTAAGCCTGAAATGGTCTCTCCGGGACATAAATTAATATCTGCGTTTAAACTGGGTAAAGTAAGAAAACCTATAATGTTAAAAAGAAAGACTAATCGTAAGAAATATTTCACAGTTTTCATCCAATCCTCCAAATAAAACAGTAATTATTACATAATATATAGCATTTTATATATAAGTAAGCTTAATAGTTGCTTAATGTTTTGCTTGGAAGTTTTAATTATATATGACATCTATTAGAAATCTATTTTTTCAAAAAATCAGAAATCTTCTCTGCTACGCCGTATTTGGCAGAGTCGCTTAAAATTACTTGGGCGGCTCTG
>Ga0265293_10005591_pt1 | contig 20847 bp, 12 predicted proteins | sample Munlanlewell138R_FD_192505 | JGI IMG/M metagenome (GOLD analysis project Ga0265293, IMG submission 192505) | Leachate microbial communities from a municipal landfill in Southern Ontario, Canada - Leachate well 138R | ecosystem: Engineered > Solid waste > Landfill > Unclassified | place: Canada... | reverse complement strand
ATGACTGTGAGTAGGGCTTTAAGTCTTCTGTCCTAAGCATAGTCACAATAGAGTGAGCATCGACCTTATCCGTTTTTGTCTTTCTAAGGCTTAGACCTTTTCTATAAAGATTAGTATATCAAGAAAGAAATGAGGCATATAATGATGATTGATTATAAGAAAACACAAAAGGAACTATATTTACCAAAGACCACGCCGTCTGTTATAGACGTGCCCCGAATGACATTTATCACTGTTGACGGGAAAGGTAATCCAAATACAAGTGATGAATATGCAACAGCAGTTGAACTGTTGTATGGGCTTTCATATAGCATAAAAATGAGCAACAAGGAAATTTTAGAGTATGTTGTTCCGCCGCTTGAAGGCCTTTGGAGCGTAGATGGTGATTTTAAGGGTGGCGGAGCGGCAATTAATGATAAGAGCAAATTTATATGGACAATGATGATTCGGCAGCCTGACTTTGTTACTGCGGAGATTTTCGAACATGCAAAAGCTACTTTGGCAAAGAAAAAACCTAAACTTGACATATCAAAGGCGAAACTTGAAACAATCACCGAAGGTTTATGCGTTCAGGTAATGCACATCGGTTCGTACGATGATGAGCCTGCCACGGTAGCGGCACTTGATGCTTTCGCAATAGAAAACGGCTATGTCATAGATATTGACGACACCCGCCACCATCACGAGATATACATCTCTGACCCGCGCAAGGTTGCACCAGAAAAATTGAAAACGGTACTTCGCCATCCGATACGGAAGGTATGAGATTAGTTCAGCTGTCGAGAAGTAGATTTAAGGGCAAAGGAGACAGATTAAGCAGCATGAGCAGTATTCTTATGACGGCCCAAAGCCCAAGGTACCCTACACTGACTTCCGAAAGTATATGCTTGATTGAGCTATCGGTTATATTGGGAAAATGCAAACAAAAGCTGAATTAGAGAAACATTTTGAAGGCAAAGCAGTTGGAGGGAGTTCTCAAAATGTTGTAAATATCGACTTTTCGCTTAATTGGGAAAATTTCGAGTGAGATTGATAGGAATGGGCGTCAAAATTAGCATTAAGATGCCGGCTTATAGCGTAGTAAATGATCTACAATAATATGCAGAATTTTCATTGGATATGCTCCCTTGGAGCAGCCATGTTGAGACGGTAGTATTGATGTGTGCGTCCAGCGAAGCTGGCAAATGCTAACAGGTGAAAGTCCTGTAGTGGTAAAGATAGGGCAGCCACTTAGTCAGTAACCAGCGTATGGAGTAATTCATGCGTTGAAGCGTTACGGAATGTTCCGAAGGGAGCAGACAAACTAGCGGGTTGTAACATGAAGTGAATACTGCCGCACCGTTATTTACATTCCCGAAAGGGAACAACAGGGAGTCGAACTGAGACATCAACAGCGAAGACAGCAGACGGTATGAAGAACCCTAAATGCAATACCTAAGAACCCTGCGGTGTAGAGGTAACGACACGTTAGGAAAGTATTTGTCGGAACTGGAGAGAGCCTACTTTGCACAGAAAACTGTAAAGAGGACGCATATAAGCGAAAGTGAAATTGCAGTCCTGCAAAGAGGCAGTCAGAAGTGCCCATAGTACCTGCTATTGTACAGACAGCAAAACTGTACATAGGAAAGGGGCACAACTTTATTCAAGTCTGTAGAGGAGGTAGGTGCTGGTGATTGCCGATAAAGCTATTAACACCCATGAAAAAGTACGAAACATCCAGAACAGACTATACCTTACAGCCAAAACTGACCGAAAGAGAAAGTTCTATGCGATGTATGACAAGATATACCGCAAGGATATTTTAGAGGAAGCATGGAAACGGGTAAAAAGAAATGGTGGGGCAGGCGGTATTGATAAAGTCAGCATTATTGACGTGAAAGCGTACGGCGAAGAAAAACTGTTGGACGAAATTGCGGAAGAATTGCGGACAGAGAAATATCGGTGCAAGCCTGTCAGACGAACCTATATTCCAAAGGCAGATGGCAGGAAAAGAGCACTAGGAATACCTACGATTAAGGATAGAATAGTACAGATGGCGGCAAAGATAGTAATAGAGCCGGTATTTGAAGCCGATTTCCAACCTTGTTCGTATGGATTTCGACCAAAACGAAGTGCACTACAGGCAATGGACAGGATATTCAAAGTGGCTGATAAAGGCGGTGCTTTGTGGGTAATTGATGCCGACATTAAAGATTATTTCGGCAGTATAAGCCATGACAAACTGCTTTTACTGGTAGAACAGAGGATAGCTGACCGCAAGGTGCTGAAGCTTATAAAAGGCTGGCTGAAAGCAGGAATGCTTGAAGCGGGACAATACAGTGAAAGTACACTTGGTGCACCACAGGGTGGAGTTATATCGCCGCTTTTATCCAATATATATCTGAATTATTTTGACGTATTGTGGAATAAAAGATTTAGTCACCTGGGCGAGCTGGTACGATACGCAGATGATTTTGTGATATTGTGCAAACGGAAAGCACAGGCAGAAGAAGCCCTAAAAGCGGTAAAATGGATTATGGATAAGCTGGAACTAACATTACACAGCGAGAAAACGAAGCTTGTTGATATGTATTTTGGAAAAGACAGCTTTGATTTTCTTGGCTTCAATAATAGATTTCAGCGGTTCAGAAACAAAAGCTGGAAGTGGTATTGGACATTATAGCAAGTTCCATCCCAAAAGGCTATGAAGAAAATGAGAGCCAACGTCAAAGAGGTGTTTGCCAGTCCGAGCAAACTGCTGTTGAGCATGGAAGAAATGGTGAAGCTGCTCAATCCTAAAATCATTGGCATGAGAAATTATTATGCCCGGCGCTTTACAAGACCATGGTTATGGAAGATAGAGAAGTACATCAACTCTAAATTTACTCGGTGGTACAATCGGAAGAAGCAACGTAACTACAGAGTTGGGAATGCGGTAAAGGTCAGAGAATTGACATTGCAGGCAGGACTAGCAAGTATTTGCGGCTGAATGCTGAAGGAAGAAGAATATCGGAAAGCCGTATGCGGGAAAACCGCACGTACGGTTTGATGAGGGGGCGGTGGCAATCCCACTGCTCTACTCTATCAAGACTGTAAGCCTAGATTTTACTGGGTTTGCGGGATTACATCTAAGTTATCTACTCGACCTAAGGAGGTAAAATGAGTACATGGTAACATGTCGATGGTATATTTTTATGCGAAAAATAAGCCTGAAATTAGATAGGGTTGAGTTGATAGTTTAGATAACGGGCATTTTTCATAGGGTTGAGGAGACAGGATGGATATATCATCCAATACGTGTTATCGGTATTTTTAGTTTCTATATGTGGCTTTCCATAAAAAAATAAAAAACCTCTTACGAAATGGGATTATCGCTCTACATGGAAAATCAATACCGCAATTTATCAATAGATAGGTATATCCTGCAAATAATATTGCGATCACAATAAAAAATATTGAAATTGCATAATAGTAAGTGTATGCTATAAATATAGGACGATGGAGGTGAAATACGTGCCGGTAAGCTACAAAAAGCTGTGGAAACTGTTGATCGATAAAGACATGAAGAAAAAAGACCTTTGTAAAGCAGCAGGCATAAGTTCATCGTCTATAGTTAAGCTCAGCAAAAATGAGAATGTGACTACCGGAGTACTGGTCAAGATTTGCAAGGCGCTTAACTGTGATATCGGAGATATCATGGAAATTGTTGATGGGCCGGATGAACAGCGCGACTGCAGGTAAGATAGCGTGACTAGAATAGAAAGAGAGTGGGGTTTGCTTGGGTACGTTAATAAAGAGTTCTCAATTCAGTAAAAAAATGCTTGAGAAAACAAATACACCGATTATACTTTGCTCTTCTGCGCCAAGATTGAAAAAGATTATTGCCGAAGCTGGTTTTAAAGAACTCAGTCTCAATAAAATATTGGCCGAAGCCCTTTTAGAAAAAGACACAGCAATCAGGCCACAATTTGTTGCCGATGAAGTAATGAAAATCGTATCGTCCATACAAGGCCCGATTTTTCTGACAGACTACGAAATGCTGTTTGATCCGAGGTACAGCATTGATGTTATCAGATTTTTTTATGAGCTGTCACGCAGAGCAAAAATTGTTATAAAGTGGTGCGGCACATTGGACGATAACCACCTGGTATATGCAACACCGGCTTATAGGGATTTTCATTCATATAACATTCATGACTATGATATAACTTGTGTAATCTGAGGGGGTTTATTTTGATGAAATACGCAGATTTGATAAACTTCAATCCAATTGAAAGCATTATCCAGCTTACGGCGGCTAATGACAAGAAAGAAGCAATAAATCTGGTTAAAAGCTATGTTATGTCAGATGATATGGCGGACAAGCTGACCAATAATATGCTTTCACAGCTTCGGCTGGATGATGTGGTAGACAATAAAGGTGTTTTATTGGTAGGTAACTACGGTACAGGTAAATCGCACCTTATGTCGGTCATTTCTTCAATAGCATACGATGCCGAAAACCTTGACTATGTACAAAACAAAAAGTTTGCCGAGGCTGCCAGGATTATTGCGGGGAAGTTTGAAGTCCTGCGTATTGAAATAGGCGCGTCAAAAATGTCCCTCAGGAACATCATCCTGACAAAAGTAAAGCAGGATTTTGCTGAACGTGGGCTCATCTTTGACTTCCCTGATGAAAAGGATATTATCTCAAATAAAGATGTGCTCCTGACCATGATGGATTTGTTTTCATCCAAATATACCGACAAAGGATACCTGATTGTGGTGGATGAGTTCCTCGACTATCTTGGCGGCCGTAAAAGCCAGGAGATTAAGCTCGACCTGGGCTTCATGCGCGAGCTGGGAGAAATTATTAAAACTTCCCGTTTAAGAGCTATTTTCGGAGTACAGGAAAAACTTTTTGATAACCCCAGCTTTTCATTTGTATCCAATACTTTAAACCGGGTAAAGGATAGGTTTGAGCAAGTCATCATTCGTAAGGAAGATACGGCCTATGTTGTATCTGAAAGAATACTGAAGAAGACTCCTGAACAGAAGGCGCTGATCCGTGAGCACTTGCAAAAGTTCTGCAGTCTGTATACCAATATGTCGGAGCGCATGGAGGAATACGTTGACCTGTTCCCTATTCATCCTTCATACATTGAAGTTTTTAACAAGATTTACATTATTGAGAACCGTCATATACTTAAAAACATTTCGGAGATCATCAGGCGGATACTTGACGATGAAATCACTGATGAATCTCCCGGCATTGTATCATTTGACAGCTACTGGTCTTTTATAAAGGAAAATTTTTCATATAGGACAGACGCCAATATTAAAGAAGTCGTTGAAAAGAGCGGCATGCTTGAGGATATCGTCAACCGTTCATTTCCAAAACGCCTTTATAAGCCTTTGGCCTTGCAGATAATATATGCTTTAAGCGTACATAGATTAACCACCGGTGACATCAGTATCCGTGCAGGGCTTACCGCAGAAAACCTCAGGGATGATCTTTGCCTGTATTTAAAAGGTATGCCAGACCAAAGTTCGGATACTTTGCAATCTATCATTCAAACGGTCCTGAAGGATATAATGACTACTGTCAGCGGGCAGTTTATTGAACATAATGCAGATAACGGACAATACTATTTGGACTTGAAAAAAGACATCGACTACGACGAAAAAATCACGCAAAGAGCGGCTATCATGGATGATGACAGTCTTAATAGCTATTTTTATGATGTAGTTTATTATTGCTTAGAGTGGGATCAGAAAGAATACGTTGATAATTTTAAAATATATGAACACCGGTTAAACTGGGTGTCTCATGCTATTTTCCGCTCAGGCTACCTATTCTTTGGCACACCTGAATCGCGTCCGACTGCCCAGCCGCCAGAGGATTATTACATATACTTTATTCCTCCCTATGGCAATGAGAGCTATACGGATGACAAGAAGGACGATGAGGTCTTTTTCCTGTTTAAGCCCAACGAAGATTTCAAGAACACTCTGAAGTTGTATGGTGCTGCTCAAATACTGAAAGATTTGGCCGAAGAAAAAAATAAGCCTGCCTATCAAAACAAAGCTGAAGTTTTCAAGAAAAAGCTGACGAAATACCTGAGTGAAAATAAGAATACTTGCTTTGAAGTAATCTATAAGGGCGAAAAGAAGCAGCTACTGGAAGTGATGAAGGGACAATATAAGAGCACCAACCCGTTCAAAGAAACCATTGATCTGGTTGCTTCCATCTGTTTGGACGAATACTTTACGAAAAAGTATCCTGAGATGCCGAAATTCAAAATTCAGATTACGCACCGCAACCGGGCAGATATTATCCGTGCAGGCATTGACAGGTTTGCAGGGCGAAAGAACCAACAGGCAAACGCCTTGCTTGAAAGTTTTGATTTACTTGACGGTGAAAAAATTACCGTTCAAAACTCCAAGTATGCACAATACTTTATCAAAGAGCTGGAAAAGATCCCTGCCAAGGCCGTTATCAATTTCAGTGACATTTATACTGAAGTTCAAAATAAAGATGAATATTACCTGGACAAGCGGTTCGGAATCAGCTATGCCCTGCTACCGATTGTCTTACTTGCATTGGTTCATACAGGCCATGCAGTTATTGCCTTAAAGAACGGCGCTACCCTGACTGCTTCCGATATGGAAACGTTGCCCAAGATACCAGCCCTTGATATCTATGAGTTTAAGTACATTTCCAAGCCGAAGGACATGCAGCTGGCAGAGCTGGTCAGGCTGTATGAGCTGCTGGAGCTCCCTGTGGGTCTTATCAACAATCCTGCCCAGCGGGAGGACGGGCTTGAACGGTTGCTGGCTAAAGCCCAGGAGATGGCTAATATCGCGGTTAGGGCCAACAGCAAGCTAAACGGGGAATTTGAACTCTGGGGCGAACCGCTGATTGCCGATCATCTTGCTTCGGATTATAAAGCCTCCGCTAAGAGAGTGCTGGATATATTCGGCAACTTCCAGAGCAGGTTCAACACCGTTGCCAAGCTTAATAATTTTAATTATACGATGGAACAGATTGAGCAGCTTGGCAAGGATATTGCGTCCTCAAAAATTGTTCTGGAATACGAAAAGTTCAGGAACGACTGCCTTGCCAATGTCAATTACATGATGAATCTGGAACGTATGGAGCTTGGTGCTGCCTTAAGAGCAGAGATTGAAGCCGCCAAGGAAAGCTTCCGCAAGATTCGGGACGACATACCGCAGGATATGAGCGGCGAGGCTTCCGCAGCGGATGTAAACAATCTGCTTGCAAAAGTCAAGAACCAGTACATTGACATCTACTATGCAGAACACCAGAAAAAACGCTTGGGGGTTTCAGACGGTCAGCGTAAAGGAGAACTGGTCAGCTCGGTGAAACTGGCTAATTTAAAGCGTTTGAAAGCAATAAGCAATATTTTTTCGACATCTAAACTGGACCTCATTGAAAAAGACTTGTCCGGACTTAAAGTCTGCTACGAACTTACCCCAGAGATGCTGAAAACGAACCATTTCTGCACGAAATGCAATTTGTTGATGGGTGAAGCCGGTATTCCGGTAAAAGGCAGGCTTGACGAGATTGAAGACCGGATTGACAGTCTGCTTGCCGAATGGACGAATACCCTGTTTAATACGGTTACAGATCCAACCCTTGAAGAGCAGAAACAGTATCTTAGCCCGGAACAGCGCAAGGTAATTGATGCATTCATAAAAACCAAGATCTTGCCCCAAAAGATTGACCAGTTCTTTATTACTGCCATTGGTGACCTGCTGCAAGGTTTTGAACCTGTTGCCATTGCTGCCGACGACCTCATTGATAAGCTCGGCGCACTCGGACCGTGCGATATTGAAACTTTCCAGCGCAAGCTGAAAGCCCTGCTGGATAGCTATACTAGGGGCAAAGATAAAGAGAAACTGCGCATTATTGTAAAAAGATAAGGAGAAACCGGTATGAAGCTGACGAAAGAAGATATTGATAAAGTAAGGCATATTGAAGGTTTTCCCATAGCCAGGGACGAGGACATTATTGCTTTGTCACATCCTCCCTACTATACGGCATGTCCTAACCCGTTTATTGAAGATTTTATAAAGGAACATGGCAAACCTTATGATGAAGCAACTGACGATTATCACAGGGAACCTTTTGCTGCAGATGTGAGAGAAGGGAAGAATGACCCGATATATAATGCCCATAGTTATCATACAAAAGTGCCTCATAAGGCCATTATGCGCTATATTCTCCATTATACGGAGCCGGGTGACATTGTATTTGACGGCTTCTGCGGTACTGGAATGACAGGTATTGCGGCGCAGATGTGTGAAAACCCGGATCCTGCCTTTAAGTATCAATTGGAAAAAGAAATGCCTGGCATAAATTGGGGAGCAAGAAAAGCTATCCTTAATGATCTTTCACCTGCGGCAACCTTTATAGCCTATAACTATAACACGCCTGTTGATGTTGCAGAGTTCGAAAAAGAGGCAAAGCGTATTCTTGCCGAATGTGAAAAAGAATGTGGCTGGATGTATGAAACGCAGCATACAGTTGGCGGTAAGCTACAGTATGGAATAGACGGAAAGCCGATAATGGGGCGTATCAATTATGCGGTTTGGAGCGACGTGTTTATCTGCCCCACCTGCTCCAATGAAATTGTGTTCTGGGACGCTGCCGTAGACAAGGAAAATGGTAAGGTTAATAACACCTTTTATTGCCACTATTGTCGCAGCGAACTAACTAAACGTAACTGTACCCGAGCACAGGAAACGCATTTTGATACCCGGCTGAATGAATTTGTCACCATGGCCAAGCAGGTACCGGTTTTAATCAATTATTCCGTAGGTAAGAAGCGGTTTGAAAAAACGCCGGACGAATATGATCTGGCGCTGATTGAAAAAATCAACAATATGGAAATACCGTACTGGTATCCGACGGATAGAATGTGCGAAGGTAGCGAAAGCCGCCGAAACGATCGGTATGGGATAACCCATGTTCATCAGTTTTATTGGAAACGGGATATGTATATTGCTTCTTGTTTGTTGTCACGAATAAATAATTGTCATCTTCGCTTTGCGTTTACAGGCTTAATCATGCGCGCTACAAAGATGAATAGAATTCATATCGGCAATTATTTTCATGGAGGTGGTGGATGGAACGCTGGCTATTTAAAAGGCACACTATATATTTCTTCTATACCAATTGAAACATCAATTTTTAACCTCTTTAGCGACCGTGTTAAAGCCATAATTAGTGCCTTAACTCATATAAATAGCTTTAAACAAAACAGCTATATTATTTCTACGCAGTCAACTAATAGACTAGTCAATATTAAAACTGATTCTATTGATTATATCTTTACAGATCCTCCATTTGGTGGCAACCTGAATTATTCTGAACTAAGTTTCATCTGGGAAGCTTGGTTGAAGGTTTTTACCAATCAAAAAACTGAAGCGATTATAAATGCTGTTCAAGGGAAAGGATTGCTGGAATATCAGTCTCTTATGACCCAGTGTTTCAGTGAGTGTTACCGTATCCTAAAGCCAGGCCGGTGGATGACGGTGGAATTCCATAATTCTCAAAACTCTGTCTGGAACGCCATTCAGGAATCACTGCAGCGCTCCGGCTTCATTATCGCCGACGTTCGCACGCTGGATAAGCAGCAGGGTAGCTTCAAGCAAGTTACGACCACGTCGGCCGTTAAGCAAGACCTTGTAATTTCAGCATATAAACCAAAGGAAAGTTTTAAGCGTGAGTTTATTTCCCACGCTGGAAGCGAAGAAACAGCATGGAGCTTTGTTCGTCAGCATCTTGAAAATCTACCCGTTGTTGTCGTTAAGAACGGGAAAATAGAACTAATAGCAGAACGTCAGGCATTTCTCCTCTATGACCGTATGGTGGCGTATCATATTATGAACGGAATAGCTGTTCCGTTAGACGCAACAGACTTTTATAAAGGCTTGGACGAAAAATTCTTGAAGCGTGACGGGATGTACTTTCTGGCTGATCAGGTCAACGAATATGACACGGCCCGTATCGTTAACGATGTGGAGCCGGTTCAGTTTGAGCTTTTTGTCACCAATGAGAAGTCGGCAATTGCATGGCTTTACCAACAGCTTGAGACACCGCAGACATACGCCGAACTCCAGCCGAAGTTTATGCAGGAAATAAAAGCCTGGGACAAGTTTGAGATAAGACCTGAGTTGGCAGTATTGCTTGAAGAAAACTTCCTGCAGGACGATAAGGGCAGATGGTATATCCCTGATATTACAAAGGCTTCCGATGTGGCCAAGCTCCGTGAAAAGAAATTGCTCAAAGAATTCGAGGGTTACGTGGCTACTAAAGGTAAGCTCAAACTCTTCCGTACAGAAGCTATCAGGGTGGGCTTTGCAAAACTCTGGGCCGATAAGAATTATAAGCTGATTGTCGAAACAGCAGAGCGCTTGCCGGAAAGTGTTATCCAGGAAGATGACAAGCTGCTTATGTATTATGACATTAGCTTGGGGAGGGTGTAAACAATGTCTGAATACCAGAGGGGTTCCGAATGGAGGCGTTGGGACTTACATGTACATACGCCAGGAACAATAAAAAACGATAAATATACTGGTAGTTCCATAGAGGAAAAATGGAACACTTTTTATACGGACATAACTACATATATTGGGGATGGAACTGATATTGCTAGAAATGTCGTTGCTCTTGGTATTACAGACTATCTTTCGGTCGAGAACTACAAGAAAGTGTTAATTGATAATCGTCTTCCCGCCACAGTAAAACTAGTATTGCCAAATGTTGAAATGCGAATGTATCCTCTGTCAAAACAAAGTGGCATTAATATTCATTTTCTTTTTGACCCTGCAATAGTAAATGACCTTGATGACCGTTTTTTTTCACAAATGTCAATAACGTATGGCGGCAGGACGTATACAGCAACAAAGAGTCAGTTAATTCAGCTTGGCAGAGCCGTTTCTTCATCAGTGGTTGATGAAGATGATGCTTATAAAATAGGTGTCGGTCAGTTCATTCCATCATTTGACTCAATTAAATCTATTTTTGACAAAGACGCAGATCTCCGCGAAAAAGTAATAATTGTCGTGTCGAATGGTAGCAATGACGGCGTAACGGGTGCAGCAAATCATTCTTGCTATTTCGACTCATCATCTCATGTGTCAGATTTTGATGCGACTCGACAAGCAATCTATCAGTTCGCGGATGCGATATTTTCTGCTAACCAAAATGATATTGACTATTTTCTTGGAAAAAGAGCTGATTCTCCTGATAAGGTTATTCAAAAATGCGGTTCTTTAATGCCTTGTATACATGGCTGCGATGCACACGAGAATTCAAAGATCTTTGAGCCAGATCAAAAGCGATACTGCTGGATAAAAGCAGATCCTACATTTAATGGTTTAATACAAGTATTATATGAACCAGAGCAGAGAGTGAGAATTTCTGAACTTATACCAGAACAAAAACCAGATTACTATGTAATTGATCGTATTGAGTTTAAGGATACGGACTTTCAAACACAACCAGTTGTTTTTAACGATAAGTTAACTTGCATTATTGGCGGGAAGTCGACGGGAAAGTCTATTCTGTTGCATAATCTTGCCTTGGCCATTGACAAAAAGCAGGTTGAAGAAAAAATATCCATTACTAATACCAATACTAAGGTAGTTGATAAGCTAAAAGTCTACTGGGCGGATGGCTCAATAAGTTCAGATGCAAGTAATGACACTATACATAAAATCGTTTATATTCCTCAAACATACTTGAATAGACTTACTGACGAAAAAGAGGAAAAAACTGAAATAGATTCCATTATTGAAAATATTGTCCTAAATAACCAAGTTGTTAAAAAGGTGTATGAAGAAACTAAGGAAGCAATAAAAGCATATAAACCTGAGTTAGATAAGGCGATCTATGATTTACTCGAAAAACATAGAGAGCTTGGTGAGATAGATTCAAAAAGGAAAGAATTGGGGAATAAGCCTGGTATAGAGGCAGAGATCAATAAGCTGCGAGCTCAAAAAGAGCAACTGTCCAAAGCATTGTCTCTTTCTGAGAATGATATAAAATCGTATGACGAGGCTGTTTCAAAAGTCAGCCAGCTAACCCGCCAAATTACCGATTTAACTAATGAAATTGATAATATTAATGCTATCTCTTCTCTTGTAGTAGCGAAAGATATCGACTATCCATTTTCAAAAAATACTATGACTGAGATTAATCAAGTCATCAGCAAAGCTATCGAGGCAGCGAATGAAGTATGGTTATCAGCTAAGAAAACAATAATCGAGAATATTAATGTAATCAAATTGCAGAAAGAAAAGGAACTTAGTGGATATATCCAGACACAAGAATCCTTGCATGATAGAGTGCAAGGGAATAAGGCTATTATTGAACTAACTGACAAAATTAAATTAGAATCAGAAAAGCTTGGTAAGTTAATTGAGATGGATAACCAGTTCAAAGAAATAAGTAAAAGGGCAAACGTATTATTAGAGCAGGTTGTTGACTCAATGGCTTTTTATGCTAAACAGCATAAGAAATATGCGGATGCTGTTAATGGAAACACTGATTTATCAACAGATGATCTGGTTTTCTCGGTTGGGTATCCTTTTAGAAAAGAAGCTTTTCTTGAAAAACTCAAGCATATTATAGATAATCGTACACTAAAGAAAATAATAAATCTTGATGATTTTAGTGCAGAAGATTATTCCAAACAAAATGTTTATTCGATTGTCACGAAAATTCTCAGCGGTGAGTTGCCATTAGTAAAAAACAATACAGTAGAATCTGCTCTACGGATTATTTTAGCGGATTGGTATAATACGACATATAGCGTCAAAATGGATGGTGATACTATTGATGTTATGTCGCCAGGAAAGAAAGCACTGGTTTTGCTTAAATTACTCATTAGCTTAGCAAATAGTAAATGCCCTATACTAATTGATCAGCCGGAAGATGATCTTGATAACCGCTCAATTTTTGATGACCTTATTCCATTTATAAAGAGCAAGAAAAAGGATAGACAGATTATTGTAGTCACCCACAATGCGAACATTGTTTTGGGGAGCGATGCGGAAGAAGTTATCATTGCTAATCAAAATGGAAAAAACTCTCCTAATAAAGAATATCGGTTTGAATACAGGTCGGGTTCTATTGAAGATGATAAGCCTGTAATGGGAGCAGACGGAAGTCCTGAATCCGGCATTCTGAATAGTCAAGGCGTCCAACAACATATTTGTGATATTCTTGAAGGTGGTAAAAAAGCGTTTGATTTGAGGAAGCAAAAGTACCGCATATAAGCTAAAGCGTCTACTTTTCATATATTAAGTTTTAAACAGGAGAAAATCGAATGATCATAGGAGATTACGTTTTTGATAAAACTAAAAATGAGCGTGTGCAGATATTGGAGATCAGCGAAGTATGGGGCTTTGTGTCTTACAAGGTGTTTAATGCTTCTACCGGGACAGTTTATAAGTTATCCGCTGCTGACATTTGCGCCGAAGTACCCGAAGAAAATTTTAATGAGAGCTATCTTCGGTATGTTGCCATGCATTCAAAAATCAAGAACGAAACCTCCGAAGGCATCCTGTCAAAGCTATCGAGCGGCATCATTCCTTTGCCGCACCAGCTGCATGTTCTTAACCGGGCATTATCAAACAATAATGTGAGATACATATTGGCGGATGAAGTGGGTCTCGGAAAAACTATTGAAGCAGGACTCATTATTAAAGAGTTAAAGACCAGGGGAATTATCAAGCGGATACTGATTGTCTGCCCTACCGGTCTTGTAACTCAATGGAGTCTGGAAATGCAGGACAAGTTCAACGAGAAGTTCCATGTTATCCTGCCGGAGGATTATGACACCATTCGTAAGATAACTGGAAATGAGGATGTTTACGGGCAGTTTGATCAGGTTATCTCACCCATGGATTCTATCAAGCCCTTGGAAAGACGGGTTGGCTGGACGGAAGAAAAGATCGCCCAATACAATGAGGAACGGATTTATTCCATCATCAACAGCGGCTGGGATTTGGTCGTGATTGACGAGGCCCATAGGGTTGCCGGGAGTTCAGGGGAAGTAGCCAGATACAAGCTTGGCAACCTCCTGGCTGCAGCCAGCCCTTACCTGCTGTTGCTGACTGCTACACCCCATAATGGCAAAACGGAGCCGTTTTTGCGGCTTATACGCTTGGTTGATGAAAAGGCCTTCCCCAATATCAATGCCATTGTTAAAGAGCAGGTAGCTCCTTATGTTATAAGGACTGAAAAGCGTGAAGCCATAGACAATAACGGCAATAAGCTTTTTAAAAATCGAACTACCAGGGCTATTGAATTGCACTGGGACGAACGGCATTCCATGCAGTGCAGGCTGTATGAAATGGTGTCGGATTACGTTTCCCAAAATTATAACAAGGCCATGCGCAACCGCGGCAAAAACATGTGGTTCGTATTCCTGCTCATTATGATGCAGCGTCTGGTCACCAGCAGCACAAGCGCCGTCCGGGAAAGTATGGAACGGCGTGTTAAAGTCCTAGAAGAGCAAGCATTCAAGTATCAATCCATGTCCGAAGAAGAATTTGCAGAGATAGAATTGGAAGAAAACATGGAGGATGCCATTGCGGCCATTTCTCTGGACATCAAAGAAGAAATTGCCCAGCTTAACGATATCATTGCCGTTGCCAAGCAGGCAGAGTTCCAATATCTTGATGTCAAAGTTGAGCCGTTGCTTGAAATTATCGATGACTTATTTGCTGAGGACCGGCAAAGAAAGGTTATCATTTTTACGGAATTTGTAGCGACCCAAAGCTACCTTGTAAAGCTGTTGAAAGACAGGGGGTATTCAACATCCATTCTCAATGGCAGCATGAGTATTGAGGAACGGAACGCTGTGCTGCAGGAGTTTAAAACGGAAACGGACATCCTTATTTCGACCGATGCCGGTGGTGAGGGTTTAAACCTGCAGTTTTCCAACTGCATTATAAACTATGACCTGCCCTGGAATCCAATGAAGATTGAACAGCGTATCGGGCGTGTTGACCGTATCGGGCAGCAAAGAGATGTGATAGTTTATAATTTTATTCTGGCTGATACTGTTGAAAACCGTGTAAAAGCTGTGTTGGAAGAAAAGCTTTCCGTCATACTTAAAGAGATTGGCATCGACAAGTATTCAGACGTGCTTGACAGTGAAACCGCTGAGCTTAACTTTACGGATGCTTATATGAAATCAATCCGCAATCCTAAAAATATTGAGTTAAACATTCGTCCGGTTGAGGAGGATTTGAAAAAGCAGGTTCAAAATACCATGCGTATAAAAGACCTCATCAAGGAAGAAAAAGATCTTGCCTCAATGATTGGGACAAACTCTGCTTTTGACTTTGAAGCTGCATTGCGGCAGATGGTCACATACTATGAAAACTATAAGGGCAATCCCTACTTGCCTATCGAGAATTTCAGCATCAATGACCCTGTGATTGTTGGCCACCTGAACAAGGAAATCGAGCAAGACTTGGGAGGTCAGCTTTTAAATGTTTCAATAAAGGATTTTCCGAATGAAAAGGGCTACTTTATGCTGTGGCGAATATCACTTACTCCTGACAGCCAGGGGCAGAAGATTATCCCAATTTTCATTAACCAGGATTTTATCCTGCGTCCTATGGCGGGTAAGAAAATATGGGAGGCTATTCTTGACAAAGACAGGGTTATTACTGTTTGGGAAGGGGAAAAGATCGATATAAAAACTCAGAATAAGCTCCGTACAGCGTCACAGGAATTTGCCTACGACACTTTCTTAACGCTGAAAGCAGAACTGGAAAAAAGAAATGAAGAAACATACAGAAAGTATTTATATGCTTTGAACCTGCGCATCGAGGCTGCGCAGCGGATAGGGATCGAAAATATCAGGAAGCACAAACTTATGGCTTTAAGCCGGGAAAAGGCAGAGATAGAAGCAAATTACCAGGCGGGCAAGAAATTCTGCCCTGACTTTAAGCTGGTACTGATGGTGCATATGGAGTGAAATTATGATAGAGAAACGGATAGCAGAGCTTTTTTCAATTCAATATGAAAAGCGGTTGCTGATTTTTGATACCAGCGGATTTTGTGCTGCCTTTGATTATACCAGGCTGCTTATTTCTCAGAATTTTGAGGTTATCCGGTATGAGGATATTGAAGCATTCCGGCTAAGGTATGAGCAAGAAATAAGGAATTCTGATAATAAATGGGCGGTTATTGTTTATTCTGAGATATATGTGCCATACGATATAAGGAAACAGTTTTTTGAGGTTGAAATTTCTCTCAGAAGCATCTTTCCGAAACTTCATGAAGATACGGTGCGCCGGTATATTAAAGACATTGACTTGATCAGCTTTGCCTATGGGGAGCTTTATTCGCCCTGTGACACCAGGGAAAAGACTGAAAAATTTATTTCAGATACGGTCTTTTCAAAGGGAAATATTAAAAACTATTGTGATTTAATGATAAAAAACCTATTGCCTTCCGGCGACAAATCCGGTATTACTGCAAATGGCTGGATTGAGATTGCCCGTAAAAAGGCCTTGATTGATTATTACGCTGCAAAAGCAAATATCTCGATCGATACGAGTTTTGTTGACGCGGAATTTGAAAAGTTTATATTTGATGGCTATCAAAAGCTTTCCGGTGAGACCAAAAAAGAGGCTCCTGCTATCTTGCCTAAAGTAATTGATTTTATAGCGCATGGCAAAACTGCTCTTATTGTCGTGGATGGGATGTCATTATTTGACTTTGAGATAATCTCACGATATTTGGAAGGCATTGACTATGAATACCATTGTACTTATGCCCTAATACCAACGACGACGGCTATTTCAAGGCAAGGCCTGCTCAGCGGGAAGTATCCGCGTGAGTTGGAAAATCCTTTTACTTTAAGCCAAGAAGAAAAGGGCTTTATGGAGGCTGCCAAGAACAGGGGATATACCAAACAGCAAAGCTTATATGCAAAGGGCTACAATCCGCCCATTAGTCATTTTACAAGGTTTGCGGCTATTATCATTAATGATATAGACGATTTAGTTCACGGTCAAAAGCAAGGCCGTGTAGGGATGTATAATGACGTTTCGTTATTGGCAAAAAGCGGCAAGTTACAAACATTAATACAAGATTTATATTCACAAGGATTTAATATTTATATAACATCCGATCATGGCAACACTCCCTGCATCGGAGCAGGAGCTATCCGCAATGCTGGAGTCGAGGTGGAAACCAGATCCAAGAGGATGTTTGTACTGAAAGATTTTGCGGAAGAAAAGGATTCTTTTGGAGACAAAGTCGTGACTTATCCGGGATATTACTTGGATAAAGACTATAAATACTACGTCTGCGAGTCAGGTGTTTCTTTTGATAATAAGAATGAAGAAGTAATGACACACGGAGGCATCTCCATTGACGAGGTAATTGTCCCATTCATTAAAGTAAAGGCGGTAATTTAGATGGCAAAAATAATTGGACTGTCCCGTTCCATTAGATTGGAATGGCTCAATAAAACTGTAGAACTCGTACTGGAGGGAAAGAACGAAACGCAAATTAAAGACGAATTGAACGAATACTTGTCCTTTGAAATAAAGAGCCCGACTGTTCTGAGAAAAACACGGGAAATCCTCATGAATATATGGGTGAGGACTCCTGAGGAACTTTCAACTTTAAAACAGCAAGCTTTAGAAGCTTATAAGGATGAGAAGTCGAATAAACTGGCATTGCATTGGAGCATGATGCTGGTTGCATATCCTGTATTCTCTGATGTGTGTGCTTTAATAGGCAAGCTCACTAACATCCAGGATACATTTGCGGCATCCTGGCTTAAGGAAAAGCTGTTTGAAATGTGGGGAGAACGGACTACGCTGTTTCATTCCAGTGATAAGATATTGCAAACCTTGAAGCAAATTGGAGCTATTGAAAATGAGAAAGTTGGGGTATATCGCATAAAAAAGTACCCGGTTACCGATGTGAAAACCATACAGGTGTTGTTATTGGCCATCCTTCACTTAAGGGAAAGAGCCTACTATGAAATTGCAGAGCTTTCTTCGGTACCCCAGGCTTTTCCGTTTGAATACACTGTTTCACTCGAATGGCTGCATGACTCGGATTTATTTACGTTAAGTAACTTTGGCGGCAAAATTGTGTTAACAGTGGATTAATTAGCAGTGGAGAAATTATCTTCTCTCCCTAGTATAGAAGGAGTTGTATTAGGAGATTCACATATAAAAGGTACACCAAATTTATGATGCTGATTGCAACTGCAAGGAAAGATTGAAGAAAGTAAATTGGTAATGTATTATAGAAAGAGTTAATGAAAAGAAATATCATTATGTTTTTGTTTATTCAGTTTTATTTTTATTCAATTATTGCCATTACAAGGTATGCGATTATAACACTATTAATTGTAATTTGTGTAATGTTTAAATGTTTGACCCTGAAATGACGTGAACATAAAAATCCAATAAAATCTATAGTCATTAACACCCCAACGGGTGTTTTTTATATATGGTAAATTTGATTTATCAATCCGGAAAAGGAGTTGATGCCTATGATTGCACTGCTACAGGCATAGATTTTATACCAAAACCAAAGGAGGAAATCAATATGATCGGCATTGAACAATACCAAAAAATCCAGGAGTACAAAGCACTTGGACTTGCTCAGACAAAAACCGCAAAAGCACTGGGGATAACCTATTCTTCTGTCAGTAAATACTGGATTATGAGCGAAGAAGATTATGTAAGGGAAGCTGAAAAGGAAAGGTACCACATGGATAACTACCGTCAGTACATACTGGAACATTTGAAAATTTGTCCACAAATGAGGGATACAAACATCTATCTCAAATTGGTGGAGGCCTTCCCTGATCTACAAGTTAAACGAGCTACATTTTACCGCTATATGAAAGCCTTAAGGGAACAGCACGGGTATCCGCATGCCAGTAAACGTAAAACCTCACCCCGTGAAATTTCTCCACCGGGATATGAAGCGCAGACGGATTTTGGTCAATACAAACTTAAGGATATGTACGGGCGAATTGTACGAATATATTTTTTTTGCATGGTGCTGAGTTATAGCAGAATGAAATTTGTTTATTTTTCACCGGATCCCTTTACAACCAAAACAGCCATTAAAGCTCATAACTATGCATTCCAATATTTTGGAAGAAGAACACAGACTATTCTTTATGACCTTGACCGTGTCTATGTAGTCAGCGAAAATCTGGGGAATATCATATTCGTACCCACATTTGAAGAATATGTTAAGCGTATAGGTTACAGTGTTTCGCTATGTAGACCAAGAGATCCTCAAAGTAAAGGCAAGGTTGAAGAGGTGATTGGATACATAAAGCAAAGTTTTCTTGAGGGCAGGATATACACCGGAATTGATTGCCTTAACAGTGCTGCCCTTTCATGGTTGGATAGGGAAGGCAACGGGCGAATACATACTGTGACCAGAAAAGTGCCGCATGAAATGTTCATGGAAGAGCAAAAATACCTGCTCCATGTTAAACCTTATTCCGAAGTATCAAGCACTGTTGCCTCCTTTGATAAGGATGGAGTTGTAAATTATAAAGGCAACCGTTATCTGATTAATACAGGTATGATGGATGTTCATAAACGCATTCGCATTGAAGATGATGTTGAAATGCTTTTGTTCTATGATGCTGAAACAAATGATTTATTGGCTAAATATCCAGTCACAGAAGATACCGGGCAGTTGTTCAAACCAGAAGAAAATTACAGCAGAGACAGAGTTTCTTTAACCATCATAAAACAATATTTTGCAGAATACGAAATAGCTCAGGAATTCATCCGGCTTATGGAGTTACAGCAACCAAAATATTTTAATTCCCATTGTATTCGAATAAACCGGATGATGAAGTTTTATACAATTGGACAATTGCTTGATGGAATAGAATACTGCATTGATACTGAACGCTGCAGTGCCTATGAGCTTTTGGCTTATCTCATGTATCAGTACGGAGAGCATATAGCTAAGAAGTTTTTGCCGAATCAGCAGTATTTTAATCATTTGGCGAGGAGTAAAGAAATAAGGAGGGAAATCGATGGCTGATATAACAGAAATCCGTGAATTGGCCCAAAAGCTCAACCTTTGGAATATCGCAAGGGGATATATTGATTTGAATGATGAGAAACTATCAAACCTTGACTATCTTAAGATGGTGTTAGAAAAAGAATTGGAGATTAGAGCCAGGCAAAAACACACCAAGCTGAGGAAGGCAAGTAAGCTTCCAAACAAAGCATTTAACGCATCGAACTCAAACAAGGGATTAAAATGGCAGATTAAACAGTTATCCAACCTGACATGGCTTAAGGAAGAGCAAAACTTAATCCTGCTGGGAAAATGCGGGACGGGTAAGACCGGTCTTGCAGCGCAACTTGGAGAAACTGCAATCAGCAATGGACATAAAACCTATTATGCGCCTTTTGATAATTTTATCGCAGTGGCAGAAAAGAAAGCCACAAATCCAAAAGCAGAAGCGATCTTTTCTTATATGCAGGAATGTGACTTAATTATTATTGATGATGTCTTTTATGTGGAACCAACCAGGGCAGAACTGCAGGTTTTCTACCGGGCAGTTACCTTTCTTAATGAAACCAGAAGCATTATTTTTATAACCAATCGTGAACTGTCAGCATGGATAGATGCAGCCGAAGACAAGCATCTTTGCCAGACTTTATTGGACAGAATGACGGTCAATTGTCAAATTGTTCGTTTGACTGACAAGTAAATAAAAACACTCACTTCTTTTTTAATAGGGGCAAATACCTCGTTTGAAAACAATGCCGAAAAACGGCTTAAAATAGATGCAAAAAATCTCACAAAATTAAAAGAACTGC
>Ga0265293_10005588_pt1 | contig 20862 bp, 19 predicted proteins | sample Munlanlewell138R_FD_192505 | JGI IMG/M metagenome (GOLD analysis project Ga0265293, IMG submission 192505) | Leachate microbial communities from a municipal landfill in Southern Ontario, Canada - Leachate well 138R | ecosystem: Engineered > Solid waste > Landfill > Unclassified | place: Canada... | reverse complement strand
GATATCTTTACAGCTATCTTAAGACCTAAAAATGCTATTATTATGAACACATTTCATTGCGAAAAAAAGAACCATAATCTATTGACTCAGATCGGCTACAAACTTACAGATAGGAGAGTCGATCGTAGAATCTGTATTTCGCAGACAGTTGCCCGAAGTTATTACAATCATGGTTTAAAAAGTCCCTATTCTGTTATATATAATCCTATAAATATTGAAAGGCTTACTGTACCAGTTAACCGGATGGAATTAAGAAAGCGCATGGGATTTGACAAGAATGATAAAATCTTGATAAATGTGGGGAGAATAATAAAATGCAAGGGGCAGAGACATCTGATCGAAATGATGCCGTATTTATGCCGTTTATTACCTCGAGTAAAACTGCTTTTAGTCGGAGATGGTTCGCAATATAATATTTTAAAAAAATTAATAGATAAATATAATTTAACAAATACTGTTTATTTGTTAGGTTACAGACACGACGTACAAGAATTATTAACAATATCCGATTTATTTGTATATTCCGCCCAGTGGGAAGGTTTAGGTATGGCGGTGATAGAAGCAATGGCATCAGGAATCCCGGTTCTCGCGCATCCGTTACCGGCACTTAAAGAGTATATTATCGATGGTAAGAATGGTTATTTTTGCAATATTCATGACAGGGAATTATTTGCAAAAAAAATATATAAAGTACTGACTGATTCAATAAATACAGAAAAGGTAACCACAAATGCATTCCAGACTGTTTTAAAGAACTTTTCCGTCGATAAAATCGTAAAGCAATATATCGAATTATATAAACGGCTGATCGATGTGAAATGAAAGTTGAAATGTAAAAAGAAATGAAGGTTGTATTATTCTCGAATACTAGCTGGTATTTATTCAATTTTCGCTTGCCGTTAATAAAAGTATTAATGAAGCATGGTTATCAAGTAGTCACTATCGCACCTCAAGATGATTATACTTCTATGATAACATCCGAGGGAATTATCCACTACAACGCTTCGATAGATCGGCGAGGATTGACAATAATTCCCAATTTGAAAACCATTATTTCGGTATACCGTTTATATCATAGCCTCAATCCTGATATTGTAATCCATTTTACAATTAAACCGGTAATATTCGGAACGCTCATAGCTAGATTATGTACCAGAGCGAAAATTATAAACAATGTAACCGGGTTGGGCTATGTTTTTATTGGAACGACATTTTTACATACTTTCTTACGACCATTTGTTCAGTGGATGTATAAATGTATCCTTAGATTATCAAGTTTGCTCATATTTCAGAATAAAGCTGACCGCGATTTTTTCATTAAATCTAAAATAATAACACAAAAAATACCTTCAAGCGTTTTAATCAGCGGCTCGGGAGTTGATCTGGGGAAATTTCATAGAAATGGAGATAAAGAAGTAGATCCGGAAGTTCATTTTATTCTGATCGCTCGAATGTTGTACGATAAAGGTATTCAGGAATTTATTGATGCGGCTGAAGTAGTTCAGAAGACATATAGTAATGTCGTTTTTCATCTGGTAGGCGATATTGATAGAGGCAACCCAACTGCGATCACGATGGAGACAATAAGCAGGTGGATTGAACGGGGGATCGTTAATTATCATGGAAGAGTCGATAATATAGTTCCTCTATTAGCAAATGCCGATGTTTTTGTTTTACCATCATATAGGGAAGGACTCTCACGATCAATTATTGAAGGTATGGCGATGGAACTTCCAATAATTACTACCAACGTACCAGGCTGTAGAGAGACTGTGATAGAATATGAAAATGGTTTGTTGATCAGGCCGTATAATGTCCCGGATTTAATCGAGGCTATCACATTTATGATAAAGAATCCGGAACAACGTTTAAAAATGGGAAAAAAGTCAAGGCAAATTGCTGAAAGTAAGTTTGATGTAGAAATAATCAATAAAAAGTATATATATTATCTATCAAAATTCTGATAAAAGCACCTATTGATGGTGATATTAAAGAAGGATAGCTAGGATATGTATGTTCGGTTGCTCAGGAAAGATGAAAATGTAACCTTTGACGAATTTATATCCTCATCCAAATACTCGAGTATATATCAGTCTTTTCAATGGGGAGAAATCCGGAAATACGATGATTGGGACGTTGTCAGATTAATTGCGGTAGATTCAAAACAAATCGTTGGAGCGCTATCTTGTTTATATAGGAAAACGCCGTTATTTTCTAAACGCATATATTACATTCCACGTGGTCCGATATTGGACTTCACTAGTAAAAATGCGTATGATATTTTTGATGCGCTTTTTTTAAAAATAGCGGAATTTGCCCGCCGTGAAAATGGATTGTATATCAGATTAAGCCCGAATATCGAGCAGATGGCTCATTTTTACGATTTTATAATTAAGTATAATTTATATCGCGTTCGCTATCCGATTTTACATAGTACTACATATCGACTTGATCTTTCAAAAACAGAAGATCAATTGTTTAAATCAATGGAAAGTCGTGTAAAATATGACATCAGAAGGGCTGTCCGTGAAAATGTGAATATTATTTCTGATGATGGTGGCGAGGAATATTTAGAGGCGTTTTATTGTCTTTTAGATCAAGTATCTGTTCGAAATAAATTCCCAATATATTCGTACGAAATGATGCAATACATTTGGCAGTTATTGACTTCCTTGGAAATGTGTAAAATCTTTCTAGCCAGAATCAATGACAAAATTGTTTCCGGTGCATTTTTATTGTTATTTGGTGATAAATGTATTTATCAGTGGGGCGGCTCGATACGAACTAAAATAAATCCTAATCAGCTATTGCATTGGGAAATTATGCGCTGGGCAAAATCAAAAGGTTTTCGAATATACGATCTGCAGGGGATTCCGGAAAATGTTAAGGAAGGCGATGAGTTATGGGGAATATATCTGTTCAAGCGTGGATTTGGAGGGCAACGGACTCAACTAGTTGGTGAATACGATTATATCCTTTCTCCTGCATTATATAGGGTTTGGCAAATAATCGAACCTAAGTATCCATTAATAAAAAAATATTTATTAAAGGCAAGGAAGGAAAAATGAATAACAGTTTAATTTTAGCCTATCATAGGGTGCTTCCCGATGATATGGCGCGCTTGAGGCGTCCCCTGGCAATCAGTACAGAACAGTTCGAGAAACAGATACAATGTTTAGTAAATCAGGGATGGCGAAGTCTGACATTATCGGAGTACTCAGATTTTTATATTTCAAAAAAGAGGAAGCCTGATAAGATTTTCGTAATTACATTTGATGATGGTTATCGCGATAATTATTATTATGCATTTCCTGTTTTAAAAAAATATAACATGAAAGCAACTGTCTTCTTGGTTGCTGGATCATTGTTCAATCCAAATGCATTACGTTTTGAGTATACTCCAGACATACATAATGTCACAGATATGGATTACTTTATTACTTTAGAGCAGTTGAAAGAAATGGCTGATTACGGGATCGAATTTGGGTCGCATACGATAACTCATCCGCGATTGGATACTATTGGATTGGATGAAGCCGGGCGCGAGATTCATAAGTCAAAAGAAATCTTAGAACATCATCTTAATCGCCAGGTTAAGGCTTTCTGTTACCCTTATGGAGCATTCAACGATAGCGTTATCGCACTCGTTTCAAAATGTGGATACCAGTGTGCGGTTGTTACACCGAACCGACCTGGAATTAAAGACAATCAATATACCCTGAATCGTATTGGAGTATATAATTCGAACTCTCTATTAAAATTCAAATTAAAATGTTCGCATATTTTTATTTACATCCGAAAAGCAGAACTCTGGTTTATGTTGAAGCATTTAGCAATGGGTGTCGGGAAAAGAAGATATGTATAAGATATTTAATAAAAGGAAAGTTTATCCGAATAAAATTAATTTTCCTTTTTTATTTCACCAATTAAAAAGACTTGACCTCATAAAAAAAAACTCGTACATTTACACCGCATGAGAAAAGAAGAGGATAAAGACTAAAACAACTTGGTACCGGCCTCGATTCTTTAAATAATCCCGAAATTCAACAACTTTAACAAAACGGCAAATTCAATGTTGAAGATGAGATTATAATTTTCAGAGTTAGGATCTTTAGTTGAAGAACGAAGTGACATTATTATTTATCATCGTAGTCTTTTTAGCGACTTATATATGTGCGCTAGTATTGACCTATCTGGCGCGCAAAATAGCTCACCGGTATCACATCGGTGATTTACCGGGCGAACGCAAAGTTCACAAAGTATTCATGCCATACTTAGGTGGCGTGGCAATTTTCCTTTCAATTATTGTTGGCATTTTATTATCGATTTATCTCTTGCCAATCGTAGCTGAAAACGTACCGCGACGCTATTATTTCCTGGGAATTACCGGAATTTTAATTGCACTGGTTGGTTTGTACGATGATCTTAAGAAGATGCGTTTTTCGACTAAATTCTATTTTCAGATTATTGCGGCTGTCATCGTGGTTTTAGGAGGCTTAAGATTTGAATCTCTGTATATTCCGATTATAGGTGAAATCGAGTTAGGTTGGTTTTCAATTATCTTTACGATATTCTGGATTGTATTTATCACCAATGCGATGAATTTATTAGACGGATTGGATGGTCTGGCGGCTGGTGTTACTACAATAATTTTCCTGACTTTTACTTTGATAGCGTTACATTCCGGCCGAACGTTAGTAGCACTGATCACTCTATTATTTATTGCGGCCAATTTAGGATTTTTAAAATTTAATTCTCATCCGGCTTCGATCTTTATGGGAGACACCGGTTCGCTTTTTATTGGATTCTCTACCGCAATTCTTTCTTTGGAAGTTGGACGGATTGGCCATACTGATTGCCTGGATATTATCATTCCGGTCATGGTTATGGCAGTGCCGATACTGGATACTACAATTTCTTTTTTCCGCCGGACCAGTAAACACATGCATCCATTTATGGCGGACAAAGAACATATTCATCATCGCTTGATGTCGGTCGGATTTTCGCATAAGAATGCAGTCAAGGCGATGTATTTTCTGAGTATTGTCATGGGCTTCATTGGGTATTCATTCGTTTTTCTTGATAACCGGGCGATTATGACGATTTTAATCGGTGGAGCAATTTTAGTTGGCATAATGATCCGACGGCTGGGTTATTTTGAAATTGAGAAGAATCTGATTGTTGTACCAAACGGAGAAAATAACGGCAATGGCAAAACCAATGGCAAGAATGGTAACGGACATTCCGAACAAAATTTCATTCCATTTGATACATCGCAATTTGTCCAATCATTTATTTTCTTCATAAGCGACCTGATTTTCATCGTTGGTTCATTTTTAGCGATTTATTTTTTACAGGTTACCAGGTGGCTTTTACCGGAACAGATATTGACTCCGTACAATTTAGTGTTGTGGATATCATGGTCGGTGATTTATTGGACATCGCTACTCGGCTTGAATAATCTTTATCGGATTGAATGGGATACTTCTCGTATCGATGAAATATTTACGGTATTTAAGATCGTATTTTTCGGTACATTGTTTTTATTTTTTCTGAGTTTTGAGTTCAAAATCCCATTCCTTCCATCGAGGCGGGCATTTCTGCCTTATGGTATTTTACTCGTCACCGGACTAAGTGTCGGTCGTTTATTTTTAATTACAATTTTGAAAAAATATAATCTGTTGGATTTTAAAAGACGCCCGACCCTGATCATCGGCGCTTCCCGTCGGGCGCTGAATGTCGTCAGGAAGATTAATTCGGTGCCCGAGTTGAAGTTCAATATCATCGGACTGATCGATGACCATGCCAATGGGAATATTGGGAAACTGATCGAAGGGATACCGGTTCTGGGTAGTTATGAAAATATTCCCGAGCTAGTTAAAAAACGGAAAATCAAAGAGGTCATCATCGCCTTAGATGATAACAACATGAATAAGGTGATAGACTTACTCGATTTATTTTCACAATACAGTGTATCGATCAAATTATTGCCCGATTTCTATAATTTGCTGACCGGATTCCGGACCAGTCATATTTATGGGGTTTCGCTGATTAAATTCTTCGGTTCCAATATGAAATCCTGGGAATGGGTTTTAAAGCGGGTAATCGATATAATAATCTCACTATTCGTACTGATTTTGTTTTTCCCGGTATGGTTGGCAATATGTGTAATTATTAGAATAGATTCCCCGGGGCCGGTTTTCTATAAGCAAAAGAGAATTGGAAAAAATCGCCGCGAATACGAGGTTTTTAAATTCCGCTCGATGATTCACGGCGCTGAGCAAAAAACCGGTCCGAAATGGGCTGAAAAAGGTGATCCACGCATTACGCGCTTTGGGCGCTTTTTACGAAAAACCGGTCTGGACGAGATTCCGCAGTTTCTAAATGTATTGATTGGCGATATGAGTATCGTTGGACCACGTCCCGAACGCGAACATTTTGTGAATGATTTGGAGCGTTCGATTCAATTCTATTCACGGCGTTTAATAATCAAGCCCGGAATTACCGGATGGGCTCAGATCAAATATAAATATGACGAGACGATTGACGATGTTCGTGAAAAACTGCGCTATGACCTATATTATATTGAGAATATGTCGGTTTTACTGGATTTAAAGATCATCATTCAGACACTTCTCATCGGTCTGCGCCGCAAGCACCGCGCGGATTTTATTTAGGTTATTTTACCGGAATAAACCTAACCGATAGAATAACCACTATTATCATTTAAAAATATTTTCTATTTTATAGGTCAAATTGGAGCTCAAATGTTAGATATAAAATTAATCAGAAATGAACCGCAAAAATACCGTCAGGGATTGGAAGCCAAGAATGCCGGAGACCGATTAGCCGAACTCTTGAAATGGGACGCAGAAAGGCGTCAATGTACCGCGCAGGGCGATGAATTAAAAGCCATTCGCAACCGGGTCAGCGATGAAATCGGTCAAATGAAGAGAAATGGACAGCCTGCCGAGGAAAAAGTGCTGGAAATGAAAAAGGTCGGTCAAAAAATCGATACTATCGATAAAAAGCTTAAGGATATTGAAAACCAGATCAATGAGATTCTGATTGCTTTGCCGAATATCCCGCATTCGAGTGTGAAAATCGGCAAGACCGCCGCTGATAATGTTACCGTTAAGGAGTGGGGGCGGCAACCGGAGTTTGATTTTCCGCTGAAAGATCATCTTGATTTGGCTGAAGCGCTTGGAATTCTGGATTTTAAGAGAGCCGCAAAAGTATCCGGTGCCGGTTTCCCGCTGTATACCGGCGATGGGGCGACTCTGGAGAGGGCGCTGATCAATTTCATGCTTGATTTCCATCGCAATAAACATGGATATAAGGAAATCTTTCCGCCATTTATGGTGAGTCGCGAATCGGCTTTTGGAACCGGTCAATTGCCGAAGCTCGCCGAAGATATGTATCGGGTAGATGAGGAAGACCTGTTCCTGATTCCAACCGCCGAAGTCCCGGTGACCAACATCCATCGCAACGAAATTTTACCGGAGGATACTCTTCCGCTTAAATATACCGCTTACTCGGCTTGTTTCCGGCGTGAGGCTGGTTCTTATGGTAAGGAAACGCGCGGTTTGTCGCGGGTTCATCAGTTCAACAAGGTTGAGTTAGTTTGGTTTACTACGCCTGAGAATTCATATCAGATTCATGAACAACTACTCCAGGACGCGGAAGAGATTTTGCAGGTCTTGAACTTGAGTTATCGCGTCGTAGCGCTTTGTTCGGGCGACCTGAGTTTTGCGGCCGCTAAGTGTTATGATATTGAAATCTGGGCGCCCGGAAGCGGTAAATATTTCGAAGTTTCCAGTGTCAGCAACTTTGAGGATTTCCAGGCGCGCCGGGCTAATATTCGCTACCGCCGAACTTCCGATAATAAGGTGGATTTTGTTCATACTTTGAATGGTTCGGGTGTGGCGACTCCGCGTTTGATGATTGCCTTGCTCGAAAACTGTCAAACGCCGGAAGGGACGATCATCATTCCGCAAGCTCTCCAAAAATATACCGGATTCAGTCAAATCGGGACCCAAAAATGACTCGTGAACGCAAATTACGACGATTGCTCTGCGAGATTGGTAAGAAGGTGTACGCCAGCGGTTATGTGGCGGCTAACGACGGCAACCACAGCGTTCGCCTGAATTCGGATATGATTTTAATTACACCGACAAACGTCTCCAAAGGCGCGATGACGCCTAAAATGATTGCCAAAATTAGTCCATCCGGTATTAGTCGGGATAAAAATCAACCAACCTCAGAATATCGTTTGCATTTGGCTATTTATAAACAATGGAATTGGATTAATGCCATTATCCATACTCATCCACCTTATGCCACAGCCTGGGCTATTACCGGGCAAGGATTATCCGCGCCAATTCTTCCGGAGGCCGTTTTGACGATTGGTCAGATACCATTAGTGCGATATGAATCGCCAGCGACACAGGAATTGGCGGATCTGGTCGCCGCCGCAATTAAGGAGCATGATGTCGTAATCATGCAAAATCATGGATTGGTCGCCGTCGGGAGAGACTTGATGGACGCATTTTATAAAACAGAACGCGCCGAACACATTTTTCGGATAATGACGATTGCCAAACAATTGGGAGAAATCAGGCATCTCAATCCAGCCGAAATTGAAGAACTGTATCGACTGTATAATGTTCCTGAAAGATACCGGATAAATTACTAATAGTTATTGAAGTTCATGGCTGTCAAATGATCAGAAATCTATTCGCGGTAGTCTGGATTGTCCTTAGCACGACTGTACTGGGTAGCCTGAGCATCGCATTTCCGCCATCTCACAATTTACTAATGCGTAAATGGTCGCAGATGCTCCTGCAATTAATTGGAATCAAAGTCCGGATATACGGATTGCAGAATATTAAAGACCGCAATTCAAAAGTCATTATTATGAACCACGAGAGCGCTCTGGATATCCCGATATTGACGGCGGCATTACCACTCCGTATCCGTTTTATGGCTAAAAAAGAGCTATTTCGGATCCCACTTTTTGGCTGGGCGATAAATCTGGCGCGCCATATACCAATTGACCGCGGTAATCCACGTAAATCGATTGCAGTCATTAACCGTGTTTCAGATGAATTGATCCGCCAACGTTATAGCATCGTCGTCAGTCCGGAAGGCACTCGCAGTTACGACGGCAAAATTGCACCTTTCAAGAAGGGTGCATTTCGTCTGGCCGAAATCCATAATCTGCCAATTATGCCGGTATTAATTCTGGGCGCCAGGCACTGTGTACCTAATAAAAGGATTGCCATAAATCCCGGGATTGTCGAAGTCCATATTGGGAAAGTAGTTCACCTGAAAGATTATCCGTCAATGAATGCCGGTATAACTGATTTGCGTGATAAGATGATCGCCCGGAAGGAACAGTACGAGGAAAAGAGGGGGCAAAGTCGGATTGATTAATTGTATCCCAAACCGGATAGCCGAACCGGATCTATTGATAACCAGTAAGGAGAAAACCCTATATAAAGCCTGGCTGAATCAGGAATTTAATCTGAGCGGTTTGCGGACGATCGAGGGCCATTCAGTGAGTATTTTATCACCTGGAACTCGCAACGAAACAGAAGGTCCCGATTTTCGGGATGCCCTGATAATGATAGATGAAAAATTTGAACGCGGCGATATCGAATTGCACCTTGAATCAAATGACTGGTACAATCACGGACATGACCGGGATCCACATTATAACAATGTGGTTATGCATGTCGTCTTGAATGTCACTAAGATAATGCCGATCAAGTCCAGTAATAATCGCGTTATTCCGACTTTGAGGTTAATACCATTAGCGATCACGGAATCAGACGAATATGCCTGCGTGAACTGGAAACTTCTTCGTGAAGCGGATTTTAATCAGGTGCTTAAAACATTCTCGGGAATTCGTTTCAAACGTAAATCTCAGGTATGGCGTTCGCTGATTTTAGCGAATGGAGCCGAACAGACATTTTATGAAGGTCTGGCCGATGTGATGGGATATAGCCGAAACCGGATGATGTTTGGAATGCTGGCCAGGAAAGCACCCTATGAATTAATCGGAAATATTTTAAAAGATATTAAATCCGACCAGCACATAATCGTAATGGAGGGGCTTCTGTTTGGCACAGCCGGATTCTTAACCAAGCCTGAATTAGAAGGATTTATTCGAGATACAAAATATACCGAGGGCTTATCTAAAATATGGATGAATATAGCCCGCAAGTATAATCTGGAGGAAATTGAATCGGCAAGCTGGCATTTCGCCGGTTCGCGGCCACCCAATTTTCCAACTTTACGGATTGCGGCTTTAGCGCAGATAATCAATAAATTTTATCCGGACCAATTTGCCGAAACCTGGCTAAGAGTATTAAGCAATGCCGGTAATTATAACGAGATTCGGCGCTGGGCTGGTGAAATGTTCCAGCAACCGGATGGTCTTTGGTGTAACCATCCGTTGTTAAAATTACAACCAGGTAAAATGCTGATCGGAGCCCAGCGTTTATATGATTTGTTGAGTAATTTACTATTCCCATTCAGCTGGGCGATCGGTTCGATTAATAACCTGCGCGAATTACGCGAAAAATCAACTTTATTTGCCGAGCAGGTTGATTGTATCAGTTTACCGGGTTCGGTAAAAACGACCCTGTCCCGATTGCCTGTTCAAACGACGGCAATAAGTAAAAATCACCAGGTGCAGGGGCTGATTGAATTTTCCCGTCGGTATTGTAACCTTAATATTTGTAAATTATGTCCGTTTGAAAAATATGCAGAAAAATAAAAAAATCATCACGCGCCAACAAGCCGGTGAAATTGTTCGCCAATTACAGAATGAAGGTCGTAAAGTGGTATTTACTAACGGCTGTTTCGATATTTTACATATCGGACATCTTGAATTGCTGGAAACCGCCCGAAAATTAGGTGATATTCTAATCGTCGGTTTGAATTCGGATGATTCGGTAAAGCGGCTCAAGGGGACACAACGTCCGATAAACATCGAAAGTGATCGGGCGCGTCTGTTAGCGGCTCTGACAGTTGTGGATAATATCGTAATATTTAACGAAGACACACCCTTAGAATTAATTAAATTCATAAAACCCGATATATTGGTTAAAGGCGGCGACTACCAGCCGGAAAAGATTGTGGGAGGCAGTTTTGTCGAATCTTACGGCGGAAAAGTCGTTGTATTTCCTTTAGTGGCTCGAAAATCAACCACCGACCTGATTAATAAGCTTTTTCAGGTATAGTTGATAAACACCTTGACATTAAGCTCAGTTTGAGATAAGTTTGCGACCGAAAAATGTTACTATTAATGGAGTGTAATGAATAAGAGTTTTATAAATAGGTTTTTCCTGTTATCAATAATTATAATCACCAGTACAGCGTTAGCTGCTGATAATAATAATCAAAAAATTGAAAATAATTCCGAAGTGCAAGAGATTGAGAATATTTCCGAAGGGAAAGAGATATCAGATGCGCCTGCCAACGATATCTTTGAATTAATTTTCAATGAGGCTAAATCATTTTATGTTGACGCTTTAATCTCTGCCCATTTTAACGATACTTCTGAGTCCAAATACTGTTTCGACCGAGTTTTCGAGATCATCGCGGAAATCAGTGGATTGGATAGTCTGACTCTGCTTGAGCAAGACGACTTCAACCGTTTCAACGATAAAGTATCCAATGATTATCAAATCTATTTTGCCTATCTCAATGAAGAATCTGATTCTCTTGCCTTAGGATCAGTGGGGGATGAATTTTTTGAAACCATCCTCGATTCGGTTGATCTTGGTGATGATACACTGATTATTGTAGAAGATCAGCCCGGTCATATTGCTATAGTTCGTTCCAAGAAAATTGACAGGCTGATAACTTATTTTTCGGGTAAGCCCGCCGCTAGTATTCAAAAATATCTTGAAGAATCGAATAAGTATCGGGAACACTATTTGCCAATCCTGAAACAATATAATATTCCGGAAGAAATCATATACCTGCCAATCCTTGAAAGCGGCTATAATCCGAATGCTTATTCTTATGCGCATGCCGCTGGAATTTGGCAATTCATCGCCGGTACCGGAGCGCGTTATGGTTTAAAAAGGAACTGGTATGTGGATGAGCGGCGTGATCCGATCAAATCGGCCCATGCCGCGGCAAAATATTTGTCGAAACTTTATGAAGAATTTAACGATTGGTATCTGGCTTTGGCGGCTTATAATTGTGGAGAAAATCGGATTTGGCGGGCTATCAAGCGCGAGGGCACGCGCGACTTCTTTAAGTTGCGTTCTCTGCCTTCCCAGACCCGCAACTACGTTCCGTCTTTTATGGCAGTTACCTTAATTGCCAAGAATCCAGAGAAATATGGCTTTACTACGCCTAAGACTAAGACCTGGGAGTGGGACGAAGTCGTCGTCGACCGTTGCTATGAATTTGATGACATCGCCAAAGCTTGCAACATTACTTCGGATGTTTTGCGTGCCTATAATCCGGAACTCAGACGCTGGATGACACCGGCCAATGATAATCAATACGTACTGCGTGTACCGGAAGGTAAAGCTGAAGGATTGGTCGAAAAATTAAAATCAATTCCCGAGGCCAAAGATAAGAAACCAGAAATGGTTTATCATAGGGTTCGCCGAGGTGAAAATCTCAGTTACATTGCGAAAAGATATGGTACTTCCGTTTCGGCCTTAGTTTCTGCCAATCACATTCGCAATCGCAATCAACTCAGAGTTGGCCAGTCTTTGCTGATTCCCACTGGTGCTTATTATTCAGCGCGTGAACAAAAATCGGCTAGCACTAATGTAATTACACACGTCGTTAAGAGAGGCGAAACCCTGAGCGAGATTGCCGAAAATTACAATACCAGTCTCAGCAAAATTCGCTCAATGAACAATATTTATAACGATTTTATCCAAGCCGGGAAAAGATTGAAAATACCTGTTAATTTAGCTAAACAGACTCAGCCTTCGGATTCACCGAAAGGTAGTAATCGAATTGTTCACGTCGTAAGAAAGGGTGAGTCTTTGTGGTCAATCGCCAATAAATATCAAGTCAGTCTGAATAAATTAAAATCCTGGAATGATCTGGATGGTCGCAAACCCATCTATCCCGGTCAGCGCATAATTATCTATCATTCTGTTCGGGGATAAAACACATCGAAATATTATGGCGACAGATTAATCATTCCAACAGTTCGAATTTATTCAATTGACCGAATACAAAACCTTGAAAAAATACTTGTTAATCATTGCTGACCGACGTATTTTAACCGGTCAGATGACTAATTTTTAATCTGAAGTTATTTGAGAATATTAACATTAAGAATTGAGCCGGTTGACAGGTTCCAAAATTAAGGGAATCAAATCTGAACTATCTGGCCTTGTTGGAAATAGTTCTTAATTTTTAATCGAAAATCATTTGACGGGATTACCCCGGAAATGAGGAGAGAAAAATGACAAAAGCCGATATCGTCGATATTGTATCTCGTGCTACCGGCCTGACTAAGGTCGATACCGAAGTTGTCGTTGATGGTTTTATTCAAACCATCAAGAATGCTATGGAACGCGGAGAGCGGGTTGATTTCAGGGGCTTTGGCAGTTTCAGTTTAAAAGTGCGGAAACCTAAAAAGGCCCGGAATCCTGGCACTAATGAGGAAATCAGTTTGCCTTCCCGAATCGTTCCAGTGTTCAAACCGTCCAAATTGTTCAAAGAACGTATCAATCAGGAATATATTCTGAAATAAACAGATCATTTTATAATAGGAGTAATTGGTTTATGCCCTGTGGGAAAAAAAGAAAAAAAAGAAAAATTGCTACACACAAACGTAAAAAACGACTCAGAAGAGATCGTCATAAAAAGAAAATCAGGTAGTTAATTAGAAAAAAAGGAGAGTGGTGATGGCAATTGTGTCCTCGCCACTCTTTTTTTATGGAAGAGCACATTTACACCGTTTCAGAAATTGCCCGGGACATCAAACGGGTTATCGAGCAATTTATTGCTCCGATCTGGATAGAAGGTGAGGTTTCCAATTTTACAGTCAGTCGGATGGGTCATATTTATTTTTCGTTAAAGGACCAAACTGCTGTGCTGAACTGCACTATCTGGCGCAGTCAGTCGCTATCAATTCCGTTCCAGATTGTCAATGGAATGCGGCTGGTCGTTTTCGGCAATGTGACGACCTATGCGATGCAATCGCAATATCAGTTGAATGTGCAACAGGTTCGCGCGGCCGGACTGGGCAGTTTATTTCTGGCTTTTGAGGCTTTAAAGAAGAAATTGAGTGCCGAAGGTCTGTTTGACGCGGAACGTAAAAAGCCTATCCCATCATATCCGATCCAAATTGGCGTAATTACCAGTCAGACTGGCGCGGCTGTGCGTGATTTTCTGCAAGTAAGTAGGCGTCGCAATCCGTCGGTCGCGATTTATCTATATCCGGCTCTCGTGCAGGGGCGTGAAGCCGCCGCAACCATAATTCAGGGCATCCAGGTTTTCAATCGCCGGAAGAATGTCGATTTTATCGTAATTACGCGCGGTGGCGGTTCATTGGAAGACCTTTGGACTTTCAATGAGGAGGCTTTAGTGCGCGCTATAGCGCAATCGACTTTGCCGGTAGTCAGCGCGGTCGGGCATGAAGTCGATTTCACACTCTGTGACTTTGTGGCGGATTTACGGGCGCCCACGCCTTCAGCCGCCGCCGAAATGACCATACCGGAGCGCGAACGCATCCTTTACCAGATCGAGCAGACTCATCAGAAAATGAGGCGAATAATTGCGGTGCGACTTGACAATTTATATCAAAAGATCACTAATATTAGTAGGCGCCTTTTTCTGAATCGTCCGCTGGAATTGCTCCGCCAGCGAATTCAGCGGGTGGATGATCTCGAGGCCCAGATTATCAAGATTTTTAATAATCGGATCCGGTCGCTTAAAATTGAATTGGAAAATTTTAGTAAAACACTCGAAGTCCTGGATCCGCGGGCAATTTTGGAACGCGGCTTTGCGATTGTGTATCAGTTGCCGGATAGGAAAATTATCAAGTCTATCAATGCCATAGCGGTTGGCGAAAAAGTCGGGGTGGAACTGAAAGATGGTGAGTTGTTTGCCAGAGCAGAGAAGGTTCACCCACGTAAAAAATCAAAAGAGTAGCGAGGTGCAATAGTGGCCAAAAAAAGTATTTCATTAGAAAAAAGTCTCCAGCGGCTCGAAGATATTATGCAAATCCTGGAATCGGGTGAAAAAGATATTGAAGAATCGATCAAACTATTCGAAGAAGGCATGAAGCTATCGACTGAATGTCAGGCGCATTTGCAGGATCTCGAAAAACGGGTGAAAATGCTGGTGGAAAAAGAGGGCGGAGAGATCGAGGAACGCAATTTCCCGGAATCGCATGAAAATGCGGAACCCGAAAATTTGTTCAGTCAGGAGTGATAAAGGATGAAGATCGGTTTACTTTTATCGCCGAAAATTGATGCGCTCGATCCCATTGTACCGGCTATTATAGAACTGCTGATTGAGAACAAGCAGACCGTAATCGTGGCTGATTGGCAGACTGACCGGCAGAAAATCAGTTTGAAAGGCATCGCAAAATGTCCACCAGAAAAATTACCAGAAAAGGTCGACGCTCTTTTCAGCATTGGAGGCGACGGAACCTTCCTGAGCGCCTCGCGCCTGATGGCTCGCAGTCGTAAACCGGTGCTCGGTATTCATCTCGGTGGAATGGGATTCTTGGCGGATGTTTCAGCAGAGAATTATCGCGCGCGTCTGATAAATTTTCTGAATGGGCAATATACGGTGGAAGAGCGGCAGGGTTTAACGGCGCGCACCTATTTCAAAGATTCCGTGCAGGAAAGTTTTGCCTTTAACGACTTTGTGATTGATAAAGGGCGGACTTCCACGATGATTAAAATCCGCACTTATGTTAACCAGGAATACCTGAACACTTATCGTGCAGATGGTTTGATCATCGCAACGCCGACCGGTTCAACGGCATATTCATTGTCAGCCGGCGGGCCGATTATTTCACCCGAGCTGAATGTATTGGTGATTTGTCCGATCTGTCCGCATAGCCTTTCGGTCAGACCGGTGGTTATTTCGGCTGATCAAATAGTACGAATTGACTGCGCCGACCTGAATCAGGACGTTTCGTTGATAATCGACGGGCATGAAAGAATTGCCCTCGGCGCGGCGGAAAAGATCGAGATCAATAAAGCCGAATTTCCTTTGCGAATCGTGCGTTTTAGCGGCGACTCATTTTTTTCCACTTTAAGGACAAAACTGAACTGGGGTCGGGATGTGCGCGGGAATTGAGAGAAAATTGTAGATTGAATATTAAAGATTGTAGGTTGTAGATTGAGAAAGGAAAGTAAAGAACCGATGGAGATAATTAGTTCAGACGGAATCAAGGTAAAATCAAAGAATATTGCGTTAGTTGCGCATGATAATAAGAAAAAAGACCTGCTGGAATGGGTCAAATTCAACGAAGGAACGCTGAAGTCTCACAAATTGTTCGCGACCGGTACGACCGGGAAGCTCCTGGAAAAAGAACTGAGCACCAAAATCCACAAACTGCAGAGAGGTCCGCTGGGCGGCGATCTCGAACTGGGCGCTTACATTGCCAAGCGTAAGATTGATCTGCTGATATTTTTCTGGGATCCCCTGGAAGCCCAGCCGCATGATCCGGATATTAAAGCGCTCTTAAGAATCGCTGTAGTTTGGAATATTCCGGTAGCCTGTAATCGGGCGACGGCTGATTACATTATTTCGTCACCTCTGATAACGTCCTTTTATAAACCGCTTCTGCCGAATTACTCCGGGTATCTGAAACGACTTAATGTATAAATATTTATTTCGTCGCATTTTTTGATTCTTTAACAAACAGCATTAAGGCGCTGGCAATGACGGTCAATCCCAGCGATAAATAGAACGGTGCGATAGAACCGACTTTATCCCATAGCAATCCGGCAATCAGGGAAGCCGGGAAGGCGCATAATCCCATCAACATCTGATAAGCGCCCAGACTGCTGGCGCGATATTTCTCAGGCGCCAGCTCAGAAACGATTGTGCTCTGCACCGGTTCGAGAGCGCCTTTATGCATTCCGTAAATGATGAACATCAGAAATACCATGACTTTGGATTGAAAAAAGATAACATCCAGACAAACCAGTCCCCAGAGTAAAAAAGAAATCTGCATCACGGTTTTGCGACCGATTGCATCCGCCAGCCGACCGAAGGGATAGGCAGTCAGTGAAGCCGAAATGGTATAAATCAGATACAGCACCGGCACAAAAGCCACTTGGAAACCGGTCTGCTTGGCGTGAATCAGCAGAAATGAATAGGTGAAGTTGCCGATGGCGAAAATCGCGCTCAGAATCATGAACAGGACGAAATTGCTATTCAGGTCGTGAAATGTCATGCCCTTGTAAATAGCCTTGTCGCTCTTAGCCGGCTCTTTGATTTTAATGATAATTAATACGGCAGAGATCAGCGACGGAATTGCCGCCAGCATGAAAAGAGAACGATATCCGATTACTTTAAACAAAGCCAGACAAATCAAAATCCCGACGACTGCACCGAGGTGATCAGCCATCCGCATTAATCCGAAATTCTTGCCACGGTTAGAATTGGTCGAGACATCCGCCACGATGGCGTCACGCGGCGCGCCGCGGATTTTACCGGCGCGGTCAAGAATCCGGAACGGAATCAGGTGTTGCCATATTGTTGAAATAGCATAGCCAATCCGGGAGGCGGCGCCCATTAAATAACCGCTCCAAATAAAATTTTTCCGTCTGCGGATCCGATCCGACCAATAGCCGGATACGGCCTTGGCGATTGACACAACCGCTTCGCCTAGTCCGTCGACAAAACCCAGAACCGCCATATTGGCTTTCAGGATTTCCGTAACGAATAAAGGCCAGATGGGATAAATAATATCCGAGCCCATATCATTCAGAAAGGAAGCCCAGGCAAAGGTTCTGACTGTCTTTTTAGTCGTTATCGGGTCAGATCCATTTTGAACATTTTGCATCGCACCATTCCCCAAAAAGTTGTTAAAATTAAGCTCAGCCTGCTGGATTGGCAAATCATTGTTAATGATTTCTTTAACTCTTTATTATAAAACTTTGGGAAAATTTATTAAACTATGGCCGTATTTTTTTAAGAAACAGGTTAGGAAATTGAATAGAAAAAACTGACTTATGGCAATTCATCAAAAAATAAAAAACATCATCTTTGAATATTGTGGATTGGCAATCGGTTCGGCGCTAATGGCAATTGGTTTGGTTTTTTTTCTGATTCCGGCTAAAATTGCCCCGGGAGGAGTCAGCGGTCTGTCGATTGTCCTGCATTATTTATTTGATCTGCCGGTTGGTTTGGTCATGTTAGTCTTTAACATACCGCTGTTTTTTCTGGGTTTGAAGATACTGGGTAAACAGTTCGGACCGCGCACATTTTTCGCATTTGTACTGGTTTCTCTGGTTACCGATTATTTCGATAAAATTATCGGAGTTGAAGCCGCGACTGGAGATCCATTGTTGGCTTCCATTTTTGGCGGCGTTATTCTTGGAATTGGGCTGGGAATCGTTTTTCGTTTTAAGGGAACTACCGGCGGCTCAGATATCGTTGGACAAATTATCAATAAATACAGTAATGTTTCAGTCGGCACCGGCATCCTGATTGTGGATTTTTTCGTAATTACTTTTGCCGGAATTGCTTTTCATAATGTCAATCTGGCATTTTACGGTTTTATCAGTTTGTATTTTTCGAGTAAAGTGCTGGATTTGATTCTGGATGGCATCGATTATGCCCGTTCTTTTACTATCATCAGTGAAAAACAGGATGATATTATCAAACTGATAAGTAAGGATATGGAACGAGGTGGAACCGAACTGACCGGAAAAGGATTTTATACCCGTAAGGGGCGCAATGTCTTGTACACGGTCGTGACCCGTAAGGAAGTTGCGACTCTGCGTCAGGAAATTTTAAAAATCGATCCGAATGCCTTCGTCATAATTGCCAATGTGCATGAAGTGATCGGCGAAGGTTTCCGTAAGCGGATCTGATTATATAGTGGAGGACTTATTTCGTCAGAAGTCATTATAAAAACTGCTGATCTGGATAATTTTGTCCGCCAGGTTTTAATGGCACACGGCTTGAACGCCGAAGACGCGCGCATCACTGCGGGTGTATTGATCAGCGCCGACCGTCGCGGGATCGGTTCGCACGGCGTAGCCCGTTTGAAAAGATATGTAGACGGCATCAAATCAGGCGTCATCCGCCTCGATCCAAAAGTAAAAACGATCAAGGAAACGCCGGTGTCGCTGGTCATTGACGGTGATGGCGGCATGGGGCAACCGATCGCTTACCGGGCAATGCAAAAATGCATTAAAAAAGCGCGGCTATCTTATATGTGTTTGGCGACTATCCGTAATTCCAATCATTTCGGGATTGCCGGCTATTACGTTCTGATGGCTTTAGCGCAAGGCATGATCGGGATTACATTGACTAATGCCACGCCGCTGGTAGTGCCGACTTTCGCACGGAATGCGACGATCGGAACGAATCCGATCGCGATCGGCTTTCCCGCTAAAGAGGAGCGCCCGTTTCTGCTGGATATGGCAACTTCAACGGTGCCGCGCGGCAAACTGGAGGTCTATGCCCGCAGGGGTGAACCGATTCCGGATTGCTGGGCGTGTGATCAGGACGGCAAGCCTTCAACTGACGCGGCGGCTTTGCTCGAAGAAATTGTTGTCAGACGACGCGGCGGACTTTTGCCATTGGGAGGCGGGAGCGAATTGACCGGCGGTCATAAAGGTTATGGATTAAGCGCCGTGGTGGATATACTATGCGGTGTTCTATCGGCGGGAATGGTCGGAACCGAAGTTGCCCGTCAACCCGATGCGCCGGCTGGCGTGTCCCATTTTCTTGGAGTGATCAATCCGGCGGCTTTTTTAGGTGAAGAGTCGCTCTCCAACGAGATTGATGACTATATCAGGATGTTAAGGAATGCCGAGAAAGCCCAGGGACAGGAACGGATTTATATCGCCGGCGAAAAGGAGTTTATCGCTGAAGAAAAAAATCGTAAATTTGTGCCAATCGAGAATAATGTATTTCAGACATTAAATTTGATTGGGTCTGAAAAAGGTTTGTCAATTACTGAATATAAAACAGGAAAGGATGTATAGTGAGCAAACAAAGTATTAATCAGGAACTCGCGCGCAAATGCGCCAATACTCTGCGTCTGCTGGCGGTTGATGGTGTCCAAAAAGCCAATTCCGGCCACCCCGGGATGCCGATGGGGATGGCGGATGTCGCTTTTGTGTTGTGGAGTCAATATCTGGAACATAATCCCGGCGATCCGCAGTGGGCGAATCGTGATCGTTTTATTCTTTCAGCCGGACATGGCTCGATGTTGCTGTATTCTTTGCTCCATCTGAGTGGATATGATGTGACGCTCGAAGATTTGAAACAATTCCGGCAATGGGATTCGCGGACGCCCGGTCATCCCGAGTATGGTTGTCTGCCGGGAGTGGAGATGACGACCGGACCGCTTGGACAGGGTTTTGCAACAGGTGTTGGAATGGCGATTGCCGCTAAAATCACCGCCAGTCGATTCAATACGGCTGAATATCCGATTTTCGGAACGCACAAGGTCTATGGGATCGTTAGTGACGGCGACCTGATGGAAGGACTTTCGCATGAAGCCGCCTCATTAGCCGGTCATCTGAAGCTCGGTAATATTATCTATTTCTACGACGATAATAAAATTACGATTGAAGGTAAAACCGACCTGGCATTCAGCGAAGAAGTAGCCAAACGCTTCGAATCTTACGGCTGGGATATAATTAAAATTGATGGCCATAACTA
>Ga0265293_10005587_pt1 | contig 20868 bp, 20 predicted proteins | sample Munlanlewell138R_FD_192505 | JGI IMG/M metagenome (GOLD analysis project Ga0265293, IMG submission 192505) | Leachate microbial communities from a municipal landfill in Southern Ontario, Canada - Leachate well 138R | ecosystem: Engineered > Solid waste > Landfill > Unclassified | place: Canada... | reverse complement strand
TTGGATCCATCGGTGGCCACGAGGATTCGCTTGTACATAGGTTCGCTCCTGTCGGATGTGTTTGAAAGTCAATAGGCTACGCAATGGGTCTGCCCCTTGACTTGACATATATCAATCGAATGATCGGGGTCATGGATTACCCTTGCCACATGAACCAGTCCATCACCGTGCCCCCTGCGAGGTGGACACCGCAGCCGCCGCCCGACGGTGGTGACGGTGTGTTCGGCGCACACCGCGGGCCGCTGACCGTGACCGACGATTTCGCCGTTCTGGACGATCCGGCCGAGCAGCGCGAGTTCACCGAGGTGATCGATGTCGACGGGCAGGCAATCGCCGAATCGGTTCTGATGGTACAGGGGATGTACTGTGCTGCCTGTGCCGACACCGTCGAATCTGCATTGCAGGATCTGCCCGGCGTGCACCGGGCCCAGGTTCATGCGGCGACGCGCCGCCTGATGCTGCGTTGGGATCCGGTGCGCACGCAGATGTCTGCACTGGCGCGGGCCGTTGGTGACGCTGGCTACCGCGTGCTGCCGATGCAGCAGGCGCTGTCTATCAGTGAACGTCTGAAGGAAACCCGGCAGGCTCTGTGGCGCCTGTTCGTGGCAGGCTTTTGCATGATGCAGGTCATGATGTACACATGGCCCATGTACGTCGCCGAACCGGGCGAGATGTCCTCCGACATCGTGCAACTGTTGCGCTGGGCCAGTTGGGTGTTGACCGTGCCCGTGGTCACGTTTTCCAGCAGTCCTTTCTTCCAGAGCGCCTGGCGTGACCTGAAGCGGGGCCGCATCGGCATGGATACGCCGGTGTCCATCGGCATTCTGGTGACGTTCCTCGTCAGCTCGGCCGCCACCTTCGATCCCGGCGGGCCCTGGGGTGGCGAGGTCTGGTTCGACTCCGTGACCATGTTCGTGTTTTTCCTGCTGGGTGGGCGCTATCTCGAGTTCAAGGCGCGCGACCGCACCGCAGGCGCGCTTGATGCACTGATGAATCGGCTGCCCGAAGTGTGCGAACGCCGGCGTGACGATGGCACATACGAAACCCTGTCGGTGCGGCGGCTGGTCGTGGGCGATGTCGTGCGGGTGCAAGCCGGGCAGGCGTTTCCCGGCGACGGCGTGCTGCAAAGCGAATCCGCCACGGTGGACGAGGCGCTGCTGACCGGCGAGTCGCACCCCCTGACACGCCGGCGTGGCGAGGCCGTGGTGGCTGGCAGTTTCAACCTTGCGGGGCCGGCGCAGGTACGCATCGAGAAGCTCGGTCGCGACACCCGTTTTGCCCAGATCGTGGATCTGATGGAAAAGGCGTCGACCGACAAGCCGCGACTGGCCGTTCTGGCGGATCGCATTGCTGCCCCGTTTCTGGTGGTGGTGGTGTTCGGGGCATTGCTGGCAGCAGCATACTGGTGGCAGGTGGACCACAGCAAGGCGCTGGCCGTGGCCGTGGCCGTGCTTATCGTGACCTGTCCCTGCGCGCTGTCGCTCGCGACACCCGCGGCCATGCTGGCATCGGCCGGGGCGCTTGCCCGTCGCGGCGTACTGGTCCGCCGCTTGCAGGCGTTCGAAACCCTGTCGACGATCGATGCCGTGGTGTTCGACAAGACCGGAACACTGACCGAAGACCGTCTGGTGCTGCGGCAGGTGCGGGTGCGCGAGGGCGTCACCCGGGCCGAAGCGCTGCAGGTGGCCGCCGCACTGGCCCAGGGGTCGCTGCACCCGGTTTCGCGCGCCTTGGCCCGCGCCGCCCAAGACGAGGGCCTGACGCCGGCGGTGGTCCGGGGAGATGTTCGCGAGGCGGCGGGCAAGGGCATGGAGGCCTTTGTGGGTGCCTATGGTCGGGTTCGCCTGGGCGCCGCCGCATGGGTGGACGCACCGGAGGCGGTCCCGTCGGCCGACGGTGGCCCCGAAGCCCATCTGGCCGACGACGCGGGCTGGCTGGCCAGCTTCGAATTGGCCGAAGGTCTGCGCGAAGATGCGGCGGCCGTGGTGCAGGCGTTGAAGGCAGCGGGCATCCGGACCTGGCTGCTTTCCGGTGACCGGGATGCCGCAGCACGCCAGGTGGCGCAGGCGGTGGGTATCGACGAGGTGGTGGCCGGTGCCTCGCCCGAGCAGAAGCTGGCCGAGGTCGAGCGATTGCAAGGCCTGGGCCGGCGGCTGGCCATGGTGGGCGATGGTCTCAACGACGGACCTGTGCTGGCCCGTGCCGACACTTCGTTCGCGCTCGGTCACGCAGCCGCGCTGGCACAGACGCGCTCCGACTATGTGATCCAGGGTGGGCGACTGATGGACGTCGCCGACACCTTGGTGCAGGCCAAGGACACGATGAAGATCGTGCGCCAGAATCTCACTTGGGCCGCTATCTACAATGCCGTCAGCATCCCCTTGGCGATGATCGGCTGGATGCCGCCCTGGCTGGCTGGTCTGGGTATGGCGCTCAGTTCTTTCCTGGTGATTGCCAATGCCACCCGATTGGCACGCAGGCCACCGGTGCAGTCGCCTGCCTGATTTCGCAAACCGCATCATTGCAAGGCCATTCCATGGACATCCTTTATCTCTTGGTGCCGTTATCGGTCGTCTTGGTGTTCATCGTCCTCGGTATTTTCTGGTGGGCCTTGCAGTCGGGCCAGTTTGATAACGTCGAGCGTGAGGGAGAGCGGGTTCTCAGAAGCGATTGACCTACGTCAATGCGACTGAGTAAGGCAATTGACACACTCTGATCAGTGTTATTCCACGAGGAGTTTCTATATGTCCGCAACAACAAGGACCGGCCAGCCGGCGGTCTACAACGACAGCGTGGTCCGCTGGTTCGCCATCGCTTCCGTGATATACGGGGTGGTGGGGATGCTGGTGGGCGTGATCATCGCGGCCCAGTTGACCTGGCCCGAGCTCAACCTGGGTATCGAGTGGCTCACCTATGGCCGCTTGCGACCCTTGCATACCAACGCGGTGATCTTTGCCTTCGGTGGCAGCGCGCTGTTCGCCACCAGCTACTACGTGGTCCAAAGGACATGTCACACCCGCCTGTTTGCCAACGGGCTGGCCTGGTTCACCCTCATTGGCTGGAACGTGGTCATTGTCAGTGCAGTGATTGCCTTGCCTATGGGGATAACGCAGAGCAAGGAGTACGCTGAACTGCCCTGGCTTGTCGACCTGCTCATCGCCGTGGTGTGGGTGGCCTACGCCATCGTGTTTTTCGGCACCATCGGTATCCGCAAGGTGCGCCACATTTATGTGGCCAACTGGTTCTTTGGCGCCTACATCATCGCCATTGCCTTGCTGCACATCTTCAACAATATCCAGATTCCCACAAGCCTGTGGCATTCCTACTCGGCCTACGCTGGTGTACAGGATGCCATGGTTCAATGGTGGTACGGACACAATGCCGTGGGCTTCTTCCTGACGGCCGCCTTCCTGGGCATGATGTACTACTTCATTCCCAAGCAGGCCGAGCGCCCGGTGTACTCATATCGGCTGTCGATCGTGCACTTCTGGGCACTGATCTTCACGTACATGTGGGCCGGTCCGCACCATCTGCACTACACCGCGCTGCCTGATTGGGCGCAATCGGTCGGCATGGTGTTCTCGCTGATCCTGCTGGCTCCGAGCTGGGGGGGCATGATCAACGGCATCATGACGCTCTCGGGTGCTTGGCACAAGCTGCGTGACGACCCCATCCTGCGCTTCCTGATCGTGTCGCTGTCGTTCTACGGCATGTCCACTTTCGAGGGCCCGATGATGTCCATCAAGACCGTCAACGCCCTGAGCCACTACACGGACTGGACCGTCGGGCACGTGCACTCCGGCGCCCTGGGCTGGGTGGGTCTGGTGTCGATGGGTTCGCTGTACTACCTGATTCCGCGCCTGTTCGGCCAGAAGAAGATGTACTCCGTGCCGGCCATCGAACTGCATTTCTGGATCGCGACCATCGGTATCGTGCTGTACATCGCCGCCATGTGGATTGCCGGTGTGATGCAGGGCCTGATGTGGCGCTCGGTCAACCCGGATGGCAGCCTGACCTATACCTTCGTCGAGTCGGTCAAAGCCACGTTCCCGTTCTATGTGATCCGTCTGGTTGGTGGTCTGCTCTACCTCACCGGCATGCTCGTGATGCTGTGGAATACGGTCATGACCGCTCGTCAAGGGCGTGCCGTCGATGGTCCCGTGATTGCCGTCAACCCTGCCCACGCCTGATCAGGAGTACAACAACATGGCAAGCAATGAAAAGCCGAGCGGCCACGCCCGGATCGAAACCAACAACTTCCTGATGATCGTCCTCATCACCCTGGTGGTGGCGGTGGGCGGTCTGGTGGAAATCGTGCCGCTGTTCTTCCAGAAGTCGACCACCCAGCCGATCGAGGGTCTCAAGCCCTATACCGCGCTGCAACTGGCAGGCCGTGACATCTACGTCAAGGAAGGCTGCTACAACTGTCACTCGCAGATGATCCGACCCTTCCAGGCCGAGACGCTGCGCTATGGTCCGTACTCCGTGGCCGGCGAGTTCGTGTATGACCGCCCGTTCCAGTGGGGTTCCAAGCGCACCGGTCCCGATCTGCACCGTGTGGGAGGCCGTTATTCGGATGAATGGCACCGCGTGCACCTGAACAACCCGCGTGACGTGGTTCCCGAGTCCAACATGCCGGCCTATCCGTGGTTGGCCGAGAAGCAGGTCAACGCCCAGGTCATGCCGAAGCGCATGGAAGTGCTGCGCATGCTGGGTGCTCCCTATACCGACGAAGAGATCGCCAACTCGGTGGAGGAGGTTCAGGGCAAGACGGAAGTGGAAGCGCTGATCGCGTACCTCCAGGTTCTGGGCACTGCCCGCAGCGCGGCCACCGTGGCCCAGTCCCAGTGAGAGGTCTGCCATGGACATCAACGACCTTCGCAGCATCGTCACCACGATCAGCTTGCTGACCTTTGTGGGCATCGTGTTCTGGGCATGGTCCAGGCGCAACAAGGCCGATTTCGACGAGGCAGCCCTGCTGCCTTTCCACGAAGACTGAGCAGCCCCACGAAACGAGAACCATCATGAGCGATTTCACCAGCGATTTCTGGCATTACTATGTCGGTGGCATCACCCTGGTCAGCATCATCGCCTGTGCGATCCTGCTGTGGATCAGCAGCACGACCAAGGCGGCCACTCATGCCGACAACACCACCGGCCACGTCTGGGACGTAGATCTGAAGGAAATGAACAACCCGCTGCCCAAGTGGTGGGTGTACCTGTTCATCATCACCGTGGTCTTTGCCTTGGTATACGGGGCCCTCTATCCGATGTTCGGACGCTTCCAGGGTGTTCTGGGCTGGACTTCCCAAGGTCAACACGCGGCCGAGGTCAAGAAGGTCGAGGAGGCCATTGCACCGGTCTATGCCAAGTTCAGCGGTATGACGGCTGAGCAAATGGCGGCCGATCCCGAGGCCATGGCCATCGGCGAGCGTTTGTTCATGAACTACTGCGCCCAGTGCCACGGCTCTGACGCACGCGGTTCCAAGTCTTTTCCGAACCTGACGGACGGTGACTGGCTGGGGGGGACGGGCCACGAATACATCAAGACCACCATCGCCAATGGCCGCACGGGTGTGATGACGCCCATGGCCGAAGTCTTGGGCTCGGCCGAGGATGTGCGCAATGTGGCTCACTATGTGCTGAGTCTGTCGGGCAGTCCGCATGACTCGGTGCGCGCCGCCCAGGGGCAATCGAAGTTCGCGGCCTGTGCGGCGTGCCACGGTCCCGATGGCAAGGGCATGCAGGTCATGGGTGCCCCCAACCTGACCGATGGTATTTGGCTCCATGGCTGGGGTGAGGACGCTATCATCCGAGCCATCAACAACGGCTTCACCAATACCATGCCGCCGCAATCGGCGCTGCTCAACGAGGCGCAGATCAATGTGCTGTCCTCGTATGTCTGGGGCTTGTCGAACAAGTCCGGAACCACCCAGCAGTGATATGACCTACAGGACGACTGGCCGAAGTCCGGCCAGTCGTCCGATCCAGGATTTCCCGTGACCCAGCCAGCCTCCGAAGCCAGTCAACCCAGAAGCGCGTCCCAAGCAGCCGGCACGCACAAAAACGTCCCAGCCGATGACGAGGTGATGGTGTCCTTGTACACCTCACAAAAGAAGATCCAGGCCAGGTCTGTGACCGGATTCTTCAACAACTGGCGTTGGATCATGGTGTGGGTCACGCAATTGGTGTTCTATGGCCTTCCATGGCTGCAGTGGAACGCCCGACAAGCGGTGCTCTTCGATCTTGAAGCGCGCCGCTTCTACATTTTCGGCCTTGTGCTGTACCCGCAGGATTTCATCTACCTGACGGGTCTGCTGGTGATCTCGGCCCTGGCGCTGTTCCTGTTCACTGCCGTCGCCGGGCGTTTGTGGTGTGGCTATGCGTGTCCGCAAACGGTCTACACCGAGATCTTCATGTGGATCGAGAAGGTTGTCGAGGGCGACCGCTCGGCCCGTTTGCGCCTGGACAAGGCACCGTTGTCGCCAGCCAAGTTCAGCAAACGCGGTCTCAAACACTTGCTGTGGATCGTGTTCTCGTTGTGGACCGGGTTCACCTTTGTTGGCTACTTCACACCCATCCGCGAGCTGGCGCTTCTCAGCACTGCGCTGTCGCTGGGACCATGGCAGACCTTCTGGATCTTTTTCTACGGATTTGCCACCTACGGCAACGCTGGCTGGATGCGCGAGCAGGTGTGCAAGTACATGTGCCCTTATGCGCGCTTTCAGAGCGCCATGTTCGACAAGGACACGATGATCGTGACCTATGACAGTGCCCGCGGTGAGCCGCGTGGTGCGCGCTCGAAGAAGGCCGATTACAAGGCCTTGGGGCTCGGCTCCTGCGTCGATTGCACGCTGTGTGTGCAGGTCTGCCCGACGGGCATCGATATCCGCAACGGCCTGCAGTACGAATGCATTGGTTGCGGCGCCTGCATTGATGTGTGCGATGAGGTCATGGACAAGGTCGGCTATCCGCGCGGTCTCATCAAATACTCGACGGAAAACGGCATGGCACATGGATGGAGTCGCCAAGCCATGATCCGTCGTGCTTTCCGTCCGCGGGTGTTGGTCTATTCCGCCATACTGGGTGCGATCACCCTGGCGGTATTCGTGAGCCTGTTCCTGCGTACTCCGCTCAAGGTCGATGTGATCCGCGATCGGGGGGCGCTTGCACGCATGGTCGAGTTCGGGCGTATCGAGAACGTGTTCCGCCTGCAGGTTATGAACGCGACCGAGCAGCCGCAGCGCTACCGCATCGAGGTCGAAGGCTTGAAGGGAATCGAGATCGTGTCCGACACCGAGGTCGACGTGCTGCCGACCGAGGTTCGCTCGGTCGCCATTCGAGTGCAGATTCCGCCCGAGACGGCCAAACCCGGCTCCCACCCCATCCGGTTCAAGATTCGTTCGACGGGAGAGAAGGTCGATCGGGTCGCCGAAAAAGCGGTCTTCATCGTTCCCCGCTAAACTGAAGCCAATCCGATTGCCATGGAGCATGTCATGCAGGTCTCATCCGTTTCGCCCGAACAACGTCCGCCGGTTTGGTGGCGGGTGCCCCATATGTGGCTGGTGGTCGGGGGGCCATTGGTCGTGGTGGTGGCCTGCATTGCCACAGTCGTGCTCGCCGTGAAAAATCCCGACCCGGTGCTGAACAAGGCCGACTACGAGCGTGCACTGACCGAGGCCAAGGCCCTGGAAGGCCAGGCCCGGCTGGATGCGCTGGCCCGCATACAGCCAGCCGGACAGGCTCGCAACCATGCGGCGTCGCCGCTGATTCCGGAGGCCGACAGGCCGTAGGGCAGGTTGGCGGCCGACGGCGACAAAGATCGATCAGAGCGATAAAGGAGACAGAGCAATGAAAGCCCAACGATGGATGTGGATCGCATGGCCCGCTTTTCTGGTGGCGGCTGTGCTGGAGATGCTGGTATTTGCCGTGGTCGATCCCGGCGACCTGCAGTGGTTCGGCCAGCCGCTGGAGTGGTCGCGGCTGGCGGTCTATACGCTGGCGTTCTTTGTCTTTTGGGGCGTGACGATGGCCTCCAGTGCGTTGACCACGCTGCTGTCGGTATCGCCCTTTGAAGTCAACCGCTGCCCGGTGCCCGTGAACGAGCGGCCCTCGAACTGCGTCCGCAACGGCTGCGGCTGAAGCCGCGCAGCGCCGGCACCGTGGGCACGCAAACCACCTACCCTGGCGATACTGCGTGCATCGGTCGTTGGCGCTACGGCCCAGCCGTGATGTGGCTATTTGCTGGTCTGCTGGTTCACAATCTGTCTGAGCGCGTCGGTGTCCTTGATGTGGACATAGCGCTGCTTGACGTCGATGATGCCCTCATCGACAAATTTTGAGAATGTCCGGCTGACCGTCTCCAGTTTCATGCCCAGGTAGCTGCCGATTTCCTCGCGTGTCATCCGCAGGATCAGCTCGGACTGCGAGAATCCGCGTGCATGCAGGCGCTGTACCAGGTTGAGCAAGAAGGCGGCCAGGCGTTCTTCGGCGCGCATGCTGCCCAGCAGCAGCATGACCGAATGGTCGCGCACGATCTCGCGACTCATGATCTTGTGCACATGGTGCTGCAAGGTCGTGAATTCGCGCGAAAGCTCCTCCACCTGATCGAACGGCATGACGCAGACCTCTGCGTCCTCGAGCGCAATGGCATCGCAGGAGTGGCGGTCGTTCACGATGCCATCCAGACCGATGATCTCACCTGTCATCTGGAAACCAGTGACCTGGTCGCGGCCGTCTGCGGTGGTGATGCAGGTTTTGAAAAAACCTGAGCGCACGGCATATAGCGAACTGAATCGGTCACCCGTGTTGAACAGCGAGGTCCCCCGCTTGACGCGGCGCCGAGTGGTGATGACGCTGTCGAGCTTGCTCATCTCGTCGGGGCTGAGTCCCATGGGCAGGCACAACTCCCTGAGATTGCAACTCGAACAGGCGACTTTGATGCTGTGAGCGTCCATGTCTTCCTGCGAAATTCGTGGCCAAGCTTAACCGAATCCCCTGGGAGTGTCGAGAAAGCCAGGGATGTCTGTCGCGCGGCGCCAGCCTCGGGCGCCGGGAGTAAGCTACGCGTTTTCCCTCAACGCTGCTGTGACTTGATGAAGATCAAGGGATGGGTTGTGTGCTTCATGCACAGTGCACTGCAGTACTGGAGAGTTTTGTGAGTTACGCCATTTCCGATGAATTGCTTCGCAGGTTCGATGTTCCTGGCCCGCGCTACACGTCGTACCCCACGGCCGACCGCTTCGTGGAAGCGTTCACCGAGACCGACTACATCCGCGCTTTGGAGCAGCGTGCGGCTGGGTCGCTGGCACTGCCTCTGTCGATCTATGTGCATATCCCGTTTTGCGAGCACGTGTGCTACTACTGCGCTTGCAACAAGGTGATCACCCGGCAGCATGATCGGGCAACCGAATATCTGCGCTATCTCCACCGGGAAGTGGAATTGCAGGTCCGGCATGCCGGCAAAGGACAATCGGTGTCGCAATTGCACCTGGGGGGCGGCACGCCCACTTTCCTGTCGGACGAAGAGCTTGACGACCTGATGACCATGCTCCGGCGCAACTTCAATCTGGTGCCGGGGGGGGAGTACTCGATCGAGGTCGATCCACGCACGGTGACGGATCAGCGTCTGCAGACATTGGCGAGGCTGGGGTTCAACCGCCTGAGCTTCGGGGTTCAGGATTTCGATCCGGCTGTTCAGAAGGCCGTGCACCGCGTGCAGCCGGCCGAGCAGGTGTTTCATCTGGTCGATACGGCGCGCAAGATCGGTTTCGAGTCTGTCAACGTCGATCTGATCTACGGCCTGCCGCTGCAGACACCCGAATCATTCCGCCGTACCTTGGGCCAGATTGGCGAGTTGCGCCCTGATCGCATCGCGCTGTACGCCTATGCGCACCTGCCAGCCCGTTTCAAGCCGCAGCGCCGCATCGCCGTGGCTGAACTGCCGAGCCCCGGCGACAAGCTGTCGATGCTGTCGATGTCGCTGGATGCGCTGAGCGACGCTGGCTATGACTACGTCGGTATGGACCATTTCGCGCTGCCCAATGATGCGCTGGCTGTGGCCAAGCGCCAGGGACGCTTGCACCGCAATTTCCAGGGCTACAGCACGCAGCCGGATTGCGATTTGATCGCCCTGGGCGTGTCTGCCATTGGCCGTGTCGGTGCCACCTACAGCCAGAACGCCAAGACGCTGGACGAGTACTACGACGCGCTTGACCAGGGGCGCCTGCCCATCGTGCGCGGTTTGGCGCTCACGCGAGACGATCTGCTGCGCCGCTCGGTCATCATGTCTGTCATGTGCCAGGGGACGGTCGAGTTCGAATCGATCGAACTCGGGCACCTGATCGACTTCAAGACCTACTTTGCCCGCGAGCTGGAGGCACTGGCCGGGCTCGCCGAGCATGGTCTGGTCACCATCGATGACCAGCGGATCCAGGTCACGCCCACCGGATGGTATCTGGTGCGGGCCATCGCGATGGTTTTCGACAAGTATCTGCAGTCGGACATCGATCGGGCACGCTTTTCCAAGATCATCTGAGTGCGGCCCCAGGGTCGGTCGACGTGGTGGATGCCTTGGCATGGCCCTGATAGAGTCCTCGTATGCAAACGTCCATGGCATTGACAGCCCTGTTCATGGGGCTGGTCGGTGGCCCCCATTGTGTGGCCATGTGTGGTGCGGCCTGTGCCGGCATCAGCCGTGCGGCCGGTGCGCGCAGCACGTATGCCCTGTGGTCTTTTCAGTTCAGCCGCATGGTGGGCTACGCGTTGTTCGGCGCGTTCGCGGCGGGCACGGTTCAGGGCCTGGCCTGGCTGGGTACCAACACCGCCGTGATTCGGCCCGTGTGGACCATGTTCCATGTCGCCGCCATGCTGCTGGGACTGGTCTTGCTGTGGCGCGCGCGGCAGCCGGCCTGGATCGACAATGTGGGGCAGGGTGTGTGGCGCAAGGCCCGTCCCGTGTTGACCAAGATGGGCGCGCGCGCGCCTGTGGTGCTGGGTGTGGCCTGGGCGCTCATGCCCTGCGGCCTGCTGTACTCCGCATTGCTGGTGGCATCGCTGTCGGCCAGTGCGCTGGAGGGGGCCCTGATCATGGCCTCGTTCGCCGTCGGGACGTCGGTGTCGCTGACGGCCGGCCCCTGGCTGTTGCTCAGGTTGCGTACAGGCGCATCGGGCGCCTGGGCTATCCGCCTGGCTGGACTGGCGCTGGCCATCACCTCGGGGTGGGCACTGTGGATGGGTGTCACCCAACCCACGGGGCTGTGGTGCCTGTGAGTTCCCCGAAGGCGTGACGACCGACCCGCGGGCCTTGCCAGGCGGCTCGTGCTGCGGTCCACAGGCCCGTCGCCGCCCAGGTCATTTCATCCCGCCGAAGTGGGCGCAGCGGCTGGCATCCAGCATGACGAATTTCGTTTTCTCAATATGAAAATGAACGATGCTGCGTTGCGGCATTTTTTCTCAATACAAGAAAAATAATTCCATATAGAGAAATATCGAAATAAACCATTGATTTTAATGAGGTTTATTTTTGTCTTATATAAGACATAAGAGCTTTTCAAGGTCTTGTATAAGACTTAAAGTGATTCCAACGGCATCACGGTTTTCCGGCGTGCCGGCCTCTTCATCAACCATACGGAGTCACACAAATGCCTCAGTCGCTCAAGGAACAACTCAGCCGCCAACAACAGGTCGACGCCCTGGAAAAGGACTGGGCCAACAACCCGCGCTGGAAGGGTGTCAAGCGTGGCTACAGCGCCGCCGATGTGGTGCGTTTGCGCGGTAGCGTGCAGCCCGAGTACACCTTTGCCCAGCGTGGCGCCGAAAAGCTGTGGGAAAAGGTCAATGGCGGGGCCAAAAAAGGTTACGTCAACGCCTTTGGTGCGATCAGCGCCGGCCAGGCCATGCAGCAGGCCAAGGCCGGCCTGGAGGCGGTGTATCTGTCGGGCTGGCAGGTGGCAGCCGATGGCAACACCAGCGAGACGATGTACCCCGACCAGTCGCTGTATGCCTACGACTCGGTGCCGACCATGGTCCGTCGTATCAACAACACGTTCAAGCGCGCCGATGAAATCCAGTGGAGCCGGGGCATCGAGCCGGGCTCGCCCGAGTTCATCGACTATTTCCTGCCCATCGTGGCCGACGCGGAAGCCGGCTTCGGTGGTGTGCTCAACGCGTTTGAGCTGATGAAGAACATGATCACGGCCGGCGCTGCCGGGGTGCACTTTGAAGACCAGTTGGCGGCGGTCAAGAAGTGCGGCCACATGGGTGGCAAGGTGCTGGTGCCGACGCAGGAAGCAATCGAGAAGCTGATCGCTGCCCGCTTCGCGGCCGATACCATGGGCGTGCCCACGCTGATCCTGGCCCGCACCGACGCTGAGGCGGCCAACCTGATCACGAGCGACCACGACGCCAACGACAAACCTTTCCTGACCGGCGAGCGCACGCAAGAAGGCTTTTTCCGCGTCAAGAACGGTCTGGAGCAGGCCATCAGTCGCGGGGTGGCCTATGCGCCGTATGCCGACCTGGTGTGGTGCGAGACCGGCACGCCCGATCTGGGTTTTGCCCGCGAGTTTGCCCAGGCGGTGCAGGCTGCCTGCCCCGGCAAGCTCCTGTCCTACAACTGCTCGCCCTCGTTCAACTGGAAGAAGAACCTGGACGACAAGACCATCGCGTCCTTCCAGGACGAGCTGGCTGCGCTGGGCTACAAGTACCAGTTCATCACGCTGGCGGGTATCCACATCAACTGGTTCAACACCTTCAAGTTCGCCCACGCCTATGCACGCGGCGAAGGCATGAAGCACTACGTCAACATGGTGCAAGAGCCGGAATTCGCGGCGCGCGAGCAGGGCTATACCTTCGTGTCGCACCAGCAGGAAGTGGGTGCCGGCTACTTCGACGACGTGACCACGGTGATCCAGGGTGGCTCTTCCAGCGTGAAGGCGCTCACCGGCTCCACCGAAGAAGAACAGTTCCACTGATCAGATAGCGCTCAGGGTAGAAGAGGCAAGGCCCGGGGCAAGTCCCCGGGCTTTTTTTCGCATGTGTGGGATAATAGGTGCCTGTTTACCAGCAAGAGCGAGAAAGGCACCCTGGTTATGACACCGCGAACTTCTTCCGAGGTTTTCCAGATGGCCCGCTGAGGCCCGCAGTTCGCGCCTGCCTGTCTTTCCTGTTTCTTCCCATTCCAAGCGCGGCCCTTGCCGCGCTTTTGTTTTTCCGAAGACCCTTATGCTCAATATCACGCTTCCAGACGGTTCTCAGAGGCAGTTTCCTGGCCCGGTGACGGTGGCCGAGGTGGCGGCCTCCATTGGCTCGGGCCTGGCCAAGGCCGCACTGGGCGGCAAGGTGGACGGGCAACTGGTGGATACCAGCTTCTGCATTGGACAGGATGCCCGTCTGTCCATCGTGACGGCCAGGGATGCCGAGGGGCTGGAGATGATCCGCCACTCGACGGCTCACCTGCTGGCCTACGCGGTCAAGGAACTGTTTCCCGATGCCCAGGTGACCATTGGTCCTGTGATCGAGAACGGCTTTTACTACGATTTTTCGTACAAGCGCCCGTTCACGCCCGAGGATCTCGTGGCGATCGAGAAGCGCATGGCCGAACTGGCGGCCAGGGACGAGCCCGTGGTGCGCCGGGTACTGCCGCGCGACGAGGCGGTCGAGTACTTCAAGGGCCTGGGTGAGCACTACAAGGCCGAGATCATTGCCGGCATTCCGGCAGGGGAGGACGTCAGCCTGTACCGTGAAGGCGGCTTCGAAGATTTGTGCCGCGGCCCGCACGTGCCCAGCACGGGCAAGCTCAAGCACTTCAAACTGATGAAAGTGGCCGGCGCCTACTGGCGCGGCGACCACAACAATGAAATGCTCCAGCGCATCTACGGCACGGCCTGGGCGACCAAGGACGAACTGAATCAGTATCTGCACCTGCTGGAAGAGGCCGAAAGGCGCGATCACCGCAGGCTGGGGCGCGAACTGGGCCTGTTTCACATGGATGAGCACTCGCCCGGCACGGTGTTCTGGCACCCCAAGGGCTGGGCGGTGTGGCAGGAGGTGGAGCAGTACATGCGCCGTGTCTACCGCGACAACGGCTACCAGGAGGTCAAGGGGCCGCAGATCCTCGACAAGACGCTGTGGGAAAAGACCGGGCACTGGGACAAGTACCGCGAGAACATGTTCACCACCGAGTCGGAAAAGCGCGATTACGCGCTCAAGCCGATGAACTGCCCGGGCCACATCCTGATCTACAAGCAGGGCATCAAGAGCTACCGCGATTTGCCGTTGCGTTACGGCGAATTCGGTGCCTGCCACCGCAACGAGCCGACCGGGGGCCTGCATGGCATCATGCGCGTGCGCGCCTTCACGCAGGACGATGGGCACATTTTCTGTACCGAAGACCACATCCAGAAGGAGGTGCTGGACTTCACGCGCCTGCTGCAGAAGGTCTATGCCGACTTCGGCTTCACAGAGATCATCTACAAGGTGGCCACGCGCCCCGAGGCGCGTATCGGCTCCGACGAAAGCTGGGACAAGGCCGAGCATGCCCTGATGGAGAGCCTGCGCGCGTCGGGCTGCGCATTCGAGATTGCACCCGGTGATGGCGCCTTTTACGGGCCCAAGATCGAGTACACGCTCAAGGACGCCATCGGCCGCCAGTGGCAGTGCGGCACCATTCAGGTCGATTTCTCGATGCCGGAGCGGCTGGATGCCGAGTATGTGGGTGAGGATGGTGCGCGTCATCGCCCTGTGATGCTGCACCGCGCCATCGTCGGCAGCCTGGAACGCTTCATCGGGATTCTGATCGAGCAGCACGCAGGTGCGCTGCCGATCTGGCTGGCGCCGGTGCAGGTGGCGGTGCTCAATATCACGGATGCGCAGGCGGAATATGCCCTAGAAGTGGTGAAGTTGTTGCAAAAACAAGGGCTTAGGGTCGAAACGGATCTGCGCAACGAGAAAATTACGTATAAAATACGGGAGCATGCCTTGCAGAAGCTGCCTTATATCCTTGTCGTGGGCGACAAGGAAAGGGCGGCTGGTGCCGTGGCCGTGCGGGCCCGGGGCAACAAGGACCTCGGTGTCATGCCACTGGAAGCGTTCGCGCAACAGGTGGCGGCAGACATTTCATCCAGGGTTTGATCTCAAACGCGCGGGTGGAGCGCCCCAGGTTGCCACGCCCGTGCAAGGGTCGCCTGATCCCTGTTTTTTCTCGAAGGAACTCACCATAGCTACCAACTTTCGCGACCGCCGCCAGCGTGAAGAGCGTGCACACCGACTGAACCGTGAAATCATGGCTCCCGAGGTTCGCCTCAACGGGCCCGATAACGAGCCTCTGGGTATCGTCAGTCTGCAGGAAGCGCTGCGCATGGCCGGGGAGCTGGATGTGGATCTGGTCGAGATCGTGGCCACTGCCACACCGCCCGTGTGTCGTCTGATGGACTACGGCAAGTTCAAGTACCAGGAACAGAAGAAGGCGGCCGAGGCCAAGGCCAAGCAGACGGTCATCGAAATCAAGGAAGTCAAGTTCCGTCCCGGTACCGATGACGGCGACTACAACATCAAGATGCGCAACATCCGGCGCTTTCTCGATGACGGCGACAAATGCAAGATCACGCTGCGTTTCCGTGGCCGCGAGATCACGCACCAGGAGTTGGGTCTCGCCCTGCTCAACCGCATCCGGGATGATCTGGGTGACAGCATCGTGGTGGAGCAGTTCCCCAAGCTGGAAGGTCGCCAGATGATCATGATGATCGCGCCTGGCAAGAAGAAAGCGGGCGGTGGCGCGCCCAAGGCAGCCGAGGCGGCTGCCCAGCCGGCCCCTTGAGGGCTGGCGCAGGCCAGAATTGAGGTGGCAGGCCCAGTCTTCCTGCCATCTTGAGGCAGTCGCCCTGTGCGGCTGACCGAATCCGGGATGCCGCAAGGCATGCCGACCAAAAGTGGCTCGGGGCCAGCAAGTCTGCGGCAAGGTGATCGCAGCGCCTCACGAGCACAAATGAAAAAGGAGCATGAGAATGCCCAAGATGAAGACCAAAAGCAGCGCGAAGAAGCGTTTTCGCGTTCGTCCGGGTGGAACCGTCAAGCGCGGTCAAGCCTTCAAACGTCACATCCTGACCAAGAAGACCACCAAGAACAAGCGCCACCTGCGCGGTGCGGTGACGGTGCATGAGACCAACATGGGTCACATGGCACAGATGCTGCCCTCGGCTGGCCTGTAATCACTGACGAACAAGGAGAACACACATGCCTCGCGTCAAACGTGGTGTCACGGCTCGCGCCCGACACAAAAAAGTTCTGGCTCTGGCCAAAGGTTTCCGCGGTCGTCGTGGCAACGTCTTCCGCATCGCCAAACAGGCGGTGATGAAGGCGGGCCAGTACGCCTACCGTGACCGTCGTACCAAGAAGCGCGTGTTCCGCCAACTGTGGATCGCCCGCATCAACGCTGGTGCGCGTGCTTGTGGCCTGACGTACAGCCAGTTCGCCAATGGCCTGAAGAAGGCCGAGATCGGTATCGACCGCAAGGTGCTGGCCGACTTGGCCGTCAATGACGTTGCTGCCTTCAACAGCATCGTGGAGCAAGTCAAAGCCAAGCTGGCCGCCGCTTGATTCACGACCGGCACGCGAGGGGTCATCCGGCCCCGGACGTGCCTTCGTCGCTCAAAGGGGTTGAGGCTGGAGAGGTTGACTCGCTGGCTTCGGCCCCTTTTTTCTTTGTTATCGAAAGATACGTATGAACGAGCTGGACGCACTGGTTGAGAGTGCCCGCGCCGCCTTCGCGCAAGCTGCGGCCCCCGCCGAGCTTGAAAACGCCAAGGCGCAGTTCCTGGGCAAATCGGGCCGCGTGACAGAGTTGATGAAGGGCATGGCCGCCCTGTCGGTTGACGAGAAAAAGACGCGCGGTGCGGCGATCAACCAGGCCAAGCAGGCCATCGAGGAGGCGTTGACGGCGCGCCGGCAGGCGCTGGCCGATGCCGAACTGCAGCAGCAGCTCAAGGCTGAGGCGCTGGACGTGACGTTGCCCGGTCGCCAGCGCGGGGCAGGAGGACTGCATCCCGTCAGCCTGACCCAGGAGCGCATTGAGGCCATCTTCGGTTCGATGGGCTTTGACGTGGCCGAGGGTCCCGAGATCGAGACCGACTGGTTCAGCTTCACCTCGCTCAACAACCCGCCGAACCACCCTGCACGTTCGATGCAGGACACGTTCTACATCGACGGCCGCAGCGACGACGGCCTGCTGTTGAACCTGCGCCCGCACACCAGCCCGATGCAGGTGCGCTATGCCCATGCACACGTGCGCAAGCACGGCAATGGCTTCGATCCGCGTTCCGGTCAGCTGTACAGCGGTGACATGCCCGACATCCGCGTGATTGCCCCGGGACGCACCTACCGCGTCGACAGTGACGCGACTCATTCGCCCATGTTTCACCAGTGCGAAGGCCTGTGGATTGGCGAGAACGTGAGCTTCAAGGACTTGAAGGTTGTCTTCACGGACTTCTGCCGCACCTTCTTCGAGACCGATGACCTGGTGCTGCGCTTCCGTCCGAGCTTCTTCCCGTTCACCGAGCCCAGTGCCGAGATCGACATCCAGTTCCAGACCGGTCCACTGGCTGGCCGCTGGCTGGAGGTGTCCGGTTCCGGCCAGGTGGATCCCAGCGTGGTTCGCAACATGGGACTGGACCCTGAGCGCTACATCGGTTTTGCCTTCGGCATGGGCCTGGATCGACTGACCATGCTGCGTTACGGCGTCAACGACCTGCGCCTGTTCTTCGACGGGGACATCCGCTTCCTTCGTCAATTCCAGTAATCACGCACGTCCGCGCCGCCTAACAAAGTCTTCGTTTCATGCAATTTCCAGAGTCCTGGCTGCGAGCCTTTTGCAATCCTCCTCTGACCAGCCAGCAGCTGGCCGACACACTGACCATGGCCGGTCTGGAAGTCGAAGAGCTGCAGCCCGTGGCGCCTCCGTTTTCCGGCGTGGTGGTGGGTCTGATCCTGTCTGCCGAGCAACATCCCAACGCCGATCGCCTGCGCGTGTGCCAGGTGGACGTGGGGCGGGGCACACCCCTGAACATTGTCTGCGGCGCGCCCAATGCGCGCGCTGGCATCAAGGTGCCGTGCGCGCAGGTGGGCGCCGAGCTGCCGCCGGGCGACGATGGCAAGCCGTTCCGTATCAAGCTGGGCAAGCTGCGCGGCGTCGAAAGCCAGGGCATGCTGTGTTCGGCACGGGAACTGCACCTGAACGATGACCACGGCGGGCTGCTGGAGCTGGCCGGGGACGCCGAGATCGGGCGCGACATCCGCGAGCAGCTGGCACTGGACGACATGCTGTTCACGCTCAAGCTCACGCCCAACCTGGCGCACTGCCTGAGCGTGTACGGCATCGCACGTGAGGTGTCGGCGCTGACGGGCACGCCGCTGCAGGAGCCTGTGTTCCCACCGGTGCCGGTGAAGATCGATGACCGCCTGCCGGTGAAGGTGCTAGACAAGGACCTGTGCGGCCGCTTCAGCGGGCGCGTGGTGCGCGGCGTGAACACGAAGGCAAAGACGCCTGCCTGGATGGTCGAGCGTCTGGAGCGTTGCGGACAGCGCAGCGTGACGCCGCTGGTGGACATCTCCAACTACGTGATGTTCGAGCTGGGCCGCCCGTCGCACATCTTCGACCTGGACAAGATCCATGGCGGCCTGGAAGTGCGCTGGGGCCGCGAGGGCGAGCAGCTCAAGCTCCTCAACGGCAACACGGTGTCGGTCGATGGCCAGGTCGGCGTGATTGCCGACGCACAGGCCGTGGAGTCGCTGGCGGGCATCATGGGTGGCGACGCCACCGCCGTGTCCGACGACACGAAGAACATCTTCATCGAAGCCGCCTTCTGGTGGCCCGATGCCGTGGCAGGCCGCTCGCGCCGCTACAACTTCAGCACCGATGCCGGCCACCGTTTCGAGCGAGGCGTGGATCCGGCCACGACGGTGGAGCACATCGAGCGCATCACGCAGCTGGTTCTGGAGATCTGCGGCGGCGAGGCTGGTCCGCTGGACGACCAGAAACTGGCCATGCCCGAGTGCAAGCCGGTGAAGCTGCGCGTGGCGCGTGCCGCCAAGGTGATCGGCATGCCGGTCACGCAGGCCGAATGCGCCGGCGCGCTGCGCCGCCTGGGGCTGCAGGTCACGGAGGGCGAGGGCGAGCTGGATGTGACGCCGCCGTCGTACCGCTTCGACCTGCGCATCGAGGAAGACCTGATCGAGGAAGTGGCGCGCATCATCGGCTACAACAAGCTGCCGACGACCGCGCCGCTGGCACCACTGACGCCGCGCGTGCGCGTCGAGTCGCGCCGCGGGCCGTTCGCGGTGCGCCGCCATCTGGCGCACCTGGGCTACCAGGAAACCATCAACTTCAGCTTCGTCGAAGAGCGCTGGGAGCGCGAACTGGCGGGCAACGAGGATCCTATCCGGCTGCTCAACCCGATCGCCTCGCAGATGAGCGTGATGCGCTCGTCGCTGATGGGCAGCCTGGTGGCGGTGCTGAAGTTCAACCTCGACCGCAAGGCTTCGCGCGTGCGCCTGTTCGAGCTGGGCCGGGTATTCCGCAAGGATCCCTCGGTCAAGGACACCGATCGTACGGTGGCTGGCTATGCCCAGCCCATGCATGTGGCGGGTCTGGCCTACGGGATGGCCGATGCGCTGCAGTGGGGTTGTGCCGATCGGGCGGTCGACTTTTTCGATGTCAAGGGTGACGTCGAAAACCTGCTGGCACCGCTGAAGCCGGAATTCAAACCGGCCGAGCACCCCGCGCTGCATCCGGGCCGCTGCGCCAGCGTGTGGCTGGATGGCCGCTGCATCGGCCACGTGGGCGAACTGCATCCCCGCTGGCGTCAGGGCTATGACCTGCCGCAGGTGCCCGTGCTGTTCGAGCTGGAGCTCGATGCGGTATTGCGACGCGATGTGCCGGTGGCTCAGCCGGTCAGCCGCCAGCATCCGGTGGAGCGCGACATTGCCGTCGTGGTCAAGGAAGGCGTCACGCACAAGGCCGTGATGGACGCAATCAATGCGTCGGGTTCCGCGTTGTTGCGCCAGGCTGTGCTGTTCGACGTATATCGCCCGCGCAAGCAGGCTGATGGCTCGTTCACCGGAGGCCTGGCAGCTGACGAGAAGAGTCTGGCGATCCGTCTGACGCTGGGTCGTGACGGCGCTACACTGACCGATGAAGAAATCGAGGCGGCGGTGCGTGCAGTGGTGGCGTCCTTGTCGGGTGCCGTGCAGGCCCGTCTGCGCTGATCACCGACGTGTGCTGCTGACCCTGCAACTTAGGAGATGCCCGAGATGGAACTCGCCGTTGAAAGCCTGGAGACGCCTACCCTGACCAAGGCCCAGCTGGCAGAAATGTTGTTCGAGCAGATTGGTTTGAACAAGCGTGAGTCGAAAGACATGATCGATGCGTTTTTCGACCTTATCACGGACAGCCTGGTGGACGGCACGGACGTGAAGATCTCCGGTTTTGGCAACTTTCAGATCCGTACCAAGGCCGCCAGGCCAGGCCGCAACCCCCGCACGGGTGAGCCGGTGGCCATCGATGCCAGGCGTGTGGTCACTTTTCATGCCAGTCCCAAGCTCAAGGATGCGGTACAGGCCGCCGGCCTGGCCGGTGATGGCGGGCCGGCCGACTGACCGGGAGGCGGTCCGGCGTGGATGCCTGACGGCGGGCCATTGTCACGGTATTTCAGCAATATGCACGGGAAACGGGGTGCAATCCGTGCACAACACGGAAAGTTAGAGTAGATTTCAAGGTTCTGCCGGTAGCACCTTGATTTACATGGAGAAAAATCTCCCCCCCATTCCCGCCAAACGCTACTTCACCATTGGTGAGGTCGGGGAGCTTTGTGGTGT
>Ga0265293_10005586_pt1 | contig 20872 bp, 21 predicted proteins | sample Munlanlewell138R_FD_192505 | JGI IMG/M metagenome (GOLD analysis project Ga0265293, IMG submission 192505) | Leachate microbial communities from a municipal landfill in Southern Ontario, Canada - Leachate well 138R | ecosystem: Engineered > Solid waste > Landfill > Unclassified | place: Canada... | reverse complement strand
TAGTGAAATATTTAATATCTTAGAATCCATATCAAATGAAAATCCAGAGGTCATGTATTATAAAGGTGCAGAATATCGCTTTGGAAAGTTAACCCTTTATTATTCCAAAGAAAAGGAAGAAATAAAGAAGCATCAAGAGGAAATAAGACAAATAAGAGAAAAAATTATATCAAAATATATATCACCTCAAATGACTGATTATGATAAAGTGTTATTTGCTCATGATTATATTATAAATAATAGTAAATATGATAGTAGACATATTCCAGAAGGCATTCTTCCTCCTGAATCATATTCTGCATATGGAATTTTATCTTTAGGGATAGGTGTATGTGAAGGATATGCAAAGGCTATGAAATATTTATTAGATGATATGGGGATTGAGTCTACCATAGTGGTAGGAAAGTCAAAGGAAGAAAACCATGCATGGAACTTAGTAAAATTAGAAGATGAATACTATCATGTTGACCCTACTTGGGATGATCCTATTACAAATGATGGTTCTAATATACTACGATATAACTTTTTCTGTTTAGATGATGCTGAAATATCTAAGACCCATTCTTGGAATAGAGAAAACTATCCTTCAGCTAATAGTAAGAAATATAATTATTTTAATTACAATAATCTGATAGTATATGGAAAAGAAGAATTGGAAGATAGAGTGAAAAACACTCTATTAAATAGAAAGACCAAGCTCCTAATCAAAGTAGTGAGTAATGATAATGAGGTTATTTTTCTAGATGAAATGATAGAAAAACTTGCCTATGATTACTATGAATTGATGAAGCTAAGAAGTTATTCATACTCCCTAGATGAAGATCATGGGACAATAATTTTTGAATTCTATTACAAATAAAATTAAGGAGAGTTGCTTTTATGAAAAGACGATTTAAATTAACTTATTTAACCTTAGGAATAGGTATGGGAATTGTTATCGCTAGTACTTTATATACATTTTATCCTCAAGTAAGGCATGAGGAGTTAAGTGATGATATAATAGTGGAAAGAGCAAGGCAACTAGGGATGATTAGCTTGAAGGAAAGTATCAATACTGAAGAAATAGAAAAAGGTATAATAGAGGAAGAAACAGAAGAAGAAGCTGCGACTAAAGATATAGTTATAGAAGAAGATAAATATATAGAATTTATTGTAGAAAGAGGAGAGAATTCCTATGATATTGCAAGAAACTTGTTTGCTTTTGGGTTAATAGATGATGAAGAAGAATTTGAAGCATTAGCGCAAGAGAAAATGGTAGATAGAAAGCTTAAATATGGCAAGTATAAAATAAAAACAAATTCAAGTTATGATACAATCATAAAAGTGTTGACAAAGGAAAATAATTGATGGAAGTTGAAAGATAAGATGTTAAAATTTTGTAAGAAAACTATTATATTTTTTTAATCAATTGTGGAGAATTATGTAGTATAATAGTTTATACTGTCCCCTAAATAAATACATAAAAAGGTTTAATACATCTCATGTTTGTCAATAATTGTTAAAAAGGAGGTATTGATATGGCAATAGCTAACAATGATATTTTTACTATTTATGATGGCTTAATACATAAATTTTTATATAACAATGATATCAATTCTATACATATCCTCCTTAATCTGTATGATTTAGAAGAAAACATTACAAATATTTGTCCAAAATACATGTCTATTTATCATCTTAAAAAACATATAAGTAGATTTTTAAAACAAAAAAAGGGAAGAGATTTTATTTCTTTAAACCTTGGACAACTAATTCATGAAGATATTAATCGATTAGAACTTTTTATTTATTTAGAGGGATATAGAAATGGTTATTATAACAATTATTGGGTAAATATTTTAGAGAAAGTTGCATTAAGAAATATGTCTTTAGAAGAATTATATAAAAGCAAATATTTATATCATTTTAGTAGTAGAATTAAACGAGTATGGGAAATTAAAGATTTAATGAGCGAAGAGATCCGTCAAAAAGAACAACAAAACAAGCATCTATTTAATATTATAAAAAGATATTGTGAAGACTTATTAAAGGGAAAAGTTCTAAGTTTAAATAAATTTTTGGACAAACAACTTACCATAGAGTATAATTCAAAAGTGTATAGTATAAAAGAGGATTATGAGTTATTAGCACTAGAAGAATTAAATAATATATATAAGGAAATATCTAAGACTATACTAAAGGATGGTTTTAAACTCTATAAAGAAGCTTATTGGTACGGGCTAAATGATAGGGTTTTAAAGAGATATAGATAACAATTTAAGGGGGAGTCCAGATGTATATTAAAAATCACATGCTTCCAAAAGATAAACTGACTACAGTCGGATTAGGGGAAAGTCTAGGTAGTGCTCTTGAGAAAATTAATCAAGGAAATTTTTTGTCTTTACCAGTTGTTGAAAATGGCATTTTTAAAGGTATTATCATGAAAGAAGCTATATACAGAAATTACTTAGAATTAGGTAAAACAAATAAAGATGAATATCTAAATAATATTAAAGTAGAAGAAGTATATAATGACAAATATGAATCTATTTCTTCAGATGAAAGAATAGAAAAAGCTTCTTACCTTTTAAAAGAACTTAGAACACCATTTTTACCAGTATTTGATACAAATAATAAATTCGTAGGTATATTGACTCATTTTGCAATATTTAATGCGTTCTCTGAGATATTTGGAATTGATAAAGGTACAAGAATTGTTGTTAATATGTTTGATTTACCAGGTCAATTAGCCAGACTTACGGATGTTATTAGAAAAGAAAATGTAAACATAATAAATTTAGCAAGTACAGACCCTAAGGTACTAGATATAATTAGAGTAATTCTAAGAGTAGATACTGAAGATGTAGATGGATTAATTGAGAAAATTCAATTAGCTGGATTTAAAATTGGAGAAGTAGCCAAGTAATCATGTATAAAAAATAAAAAAATGGTTAAAATATCCCTCTAGATAGTAATCTGGAGGGATATTTATGAAAAAAGATAAAATTTTACCTATTTTTCTCTTTTCTTTAGTATTATTTTTAGCAAGTTTTATTTTAGGATACCAATTAATGGATAGGAATTTAGGTCGAAACAATACTAGCAAATTAGATGAAGAGAAAATAGATATTCAAAAGGTCTCAGATTCTGAGATACTTAAAGAAGAAACTAGAATATCACCAAATACAGTTATGGAAGAAAGAATTCACTATACTAGTTGTGACCATGTTATTACAAAGCTTAGAGAAGTTAATAATGAACTAGTAAATATGTCAAGAGAGGAATTTTCTGATTATATTGATAAAAATTTTCCGGACAATAGGATAATCTCATATTCCTCTAAAAAAATAACATTAGGAATTACTAAAAACCATTTGTGTGAAAATCACTATATTATTGGAGAAGAAGAAGGAAAAATTGCCATATTTAAGATAGGAGAAAATGGAGAATGGGTATTAGAAAAAGTGTTTATAGAATATCCCATTTCATTGTTAATGGAAATTGATCAAGAAAAGATTATAGAGGGAATAAGAGTAGATAGTGAAGAAGAATTGACGGAAATACTTGAAAATTTCATTAGTTGACTAAGTTAGAAAATCTAACTTAGTTTTTTTCTTTAAAATATGATACAATATTATAGATAAAGATGAAAAGGAGACTAAGAATGATAATTCTCGGAATTGACCCAGGGATTGCCATAGTTGGATATAGTATTATTGAATGTAGTGGTAATAAATTCAAAGCACTTGACTATGGTTGCATAAGAACGGATTCAAGTCTTTTGTTTCCAGAACGCGTAAAAATAATATATGATAGACTTATGGAGATTATAGAAAAATATAGACCTGAAGATTTAGCTGTTGAAGAGTTGTTTTTTAATAAAAATGTAAAGACAGCTATACAGGTGGGACAAGCTCGTGGTGTAGAAATATTGGCTGCTGTTAATAAGGGATTGGGAATATATGAGTATACTCCCTTACAAATAAAACAAGCAGTAGTCGGATATGGAAGGGCAGAAAAAGAACAGGTTCAAGAGATGGTTAAGGTGTTGTTAAATCTAAAAGAAAAACCTAAACCAGATGATGTGGCAGATGCTTTGGCAGTAGCCATATGTCATGGCTCTTCTCTTAAATTTAAGGAAGTTTTTAGGATGAAATAATACTATAGAGGGTGAATAGATTGTTTGAATTTATTGTTGGAGATGTTGTTTCTATTAAAGAAGACTATATAGTACTTAATAATAATGGTATCGGTTATAAAATATTTACATCTACTAATTCAATGATTAAGCTTGAAATAGGGATGAAAAATGCCTTAATTTATACTTATTTTAATGTAAGGGAAGATGGAGTATTTCTTTATGGGTTTACATCTGAAGATGAGATAAATATGTTTAAGCTACTATTATTGGTTTCTAAGGTAGGACCTAAGATTGCATTGGGAATACTTTCTACCTTAACACCTACTCAGATTAATAAAGCCATAATAATAAAAGATTTAGAGTTATTGTGCAAGGCTCCGGGTATTGGTAAAAAAACTGCTGAAAGAATAGTACTGGAGCTTAAGGATAGGGTAGATAAGAATATTGAAACGGAAGAAGAAATTGAAGAAATCAGTTTCAATGATTATCATGAGGCAGTACAGGGACTAATGTCTTTGGGATATACAAAACTAGAGATAGATAAAACTATTAGAAATATGGATATATCTAAGATGAGTATTGAAGATATAATAAGAGAAACATTGAAAAAATTATCTAGAAATTAAGAGGGTGTTTATAAATGGAAAATATAGACAATAGGATTGTGGCTAGAGATTTGAAAACAGAAGATTTAGATAGTGAATTGACATTGAGACCAAAATGGATTACTGAATATATTGGGCAAGAAAAGGCAAAAGAAAAGTTAAATATCTTTATACAGGCTGCTAAAGGCAGAAATGAATCTTTGGATCATGTACTACTTTATGGGCCTCCAGGTCTTGGGAAAACGACTCTAGCAAATATAATAGCAAATGAAATGGGAGTAAATATAAGGGTAACATCGGGACCAGCAATAGAAAGGCCAGGAGACTTAGCTAGCATTCTAACTAATCTTTCTGAGGATGATGTTCTTTTTATTGATGAAATACATAGAATCAATAGAACTGTAGAAGAAATCCTATATCCTGCCATGGAAGACTTTGCCTTGGACATAATTATAGGAAAGGGGCCATCAGCTAGATCTGTTAGACTTGATTTATCTAAATTTACTCTTATTGGTGCTACTACAAGAGCAGGCTTACTAACATCTCCCCTTAGAGATAGATTTGGTGTTATGTTAAACTTAGAACTATATGATATAGAAAGTTTAAAGCAAATAATTACAAGGTCAGCAGCTATATTAGAAATAAAAATAGAAGAAGAAGGAGCTTTAGAAATTGCCAGAAGGTCTAGAGGTACTCCTAGGATTGCCAATAGACTATTAAAAAGAGTAAGGGATTATGCCCAAGTTGTAGAAAAGGGTATAATAACTTGGGAAGCAGCTAAAAAAGGCTTAGAAATCTTGGAAATTGACGAACTTGGACTAGATAGTGTGGATAGAAAACTAATACTTACTTTAATAGAAAATTTTAATGGTGGACCCGTTGGAGTAGATACATTATCTGCAGCAACTGGCGAAGAAAGAGTTACCATTGAAGATGTATATGAACCATATCTATTGCAAATCGGCTTCTTAAATAGGACGCCTAGAGGACGGATTGTTTCAAAAAAAGCATATGATCATTTTGGAATCCCCTATATTGAAGATTGATAAGGAGAAGGGAGTAGAGCATATGAAAAGGATATTATTTATTGTATTTATTTGTTTTATGGTGTTAAGCATATTGAATAGAGATAAATCCTATGCTAATTCTACTAACATTGATTATCTAGATATTAAGTTAACTAAAACTTTATCTCAAAAAAGTGTTGTAAATTTAGAGAGTAACACTGGTTTTGCATTGTATGACATTAGTGATAAAAGTAATATAATAAAGAGTATAGAAGATACAAAAATAAAAGCTATTTTAAATGGAACTGGTGATATTGATTTAGTTAATTCTCAAGATACTATTACATATACACTTTCCAAAGATAATACCATAATAATAGGCTCAAATACTTTAGAAAACCCAACTATAACAGTTGAAAAAGACCGATATAGAGACTATATAAGGCTTATTAATAAAAATAATGAAATAGTAATTATAAATCATGTAGATCTTGAAAACTACTTATATGGAGTAGTACCAAGAGAAATGTCTCATACTACTCATTTAGAGGCCTTAAAGGCCCAAGCAGTAGCTTCTAGATCCTTCACTATTTCAAACATAAACAAACATTCTCATGAAGGTTTTAATCTATGTGATACAACACATTGTCAAGTATATTCGGGCTTTGAGTATGAAAGGCCTTCTACAAACTTAGCTGTGAGTGAGACCAAGGGTATCATGGCTTATTATGATGGTAAAGTTATAGAGGCATTTTATCATTCAACAAGCAGTGGTTTTACTGAAGATAGTTTAAATGTATGGGGTGGAGAAGTTGCTTATTTAAAATCAGTAGAAGACATATTTTCATTGGATTCTCCATATAGCAATTGGAGTTTTAGTATGAAGACTTCAGATTTAAATGATAAACTAGTTTTAGCTGGAATAGATATAGGTGACTTACAAGGAATTGAAGTAATGGGAACTACTTTAACAGGAAAGGTAGATAAAGTAAAGCTAATTGGATCTAGGAGAGAAGAAATTATTACTGGGAATAATTTTAGGAATTTAGTTGGGAACACTACACTTAAAAGCACTTGGTTTAATATAAATAATAGTGGTTTAAGTGTATCTGATAAGGCCTATGTAATAAGTGGAGATAATAAATCACAAGCCATAGATATTAGTAAGGCCTATATTATAGATGGAAATGAAGAGAAAAAAGTAAATAGAGGAACTGTTAGCAGGGCTATGGGAAAGGATAGAGTAGAGAATTTGGGAGGATATTATCCTATTTCTTCGACGGAAATATTAATTGAGGGTAAAGGATACGGTCATGGAGTAGGAATGAGTCAATATGGTGCTAAAAAGATGGCTGAATTGGGATATAGTTATGATGAAATCTTGAAGTATTATTATACAGGAATAGAAATCATATGGGCTATAGAATAAATAAAACATTTAAACAAATTTGAGTATATGAGGTTCTTAGAAAAAGACATAAGTGATAGTTAATAATCAAAATAGATAAGGATGGTTTAATGAAAAGAGAAGACTTTTACTATTTTTTACCAGAGGAGCTAATAGCCCAACATCCTTTAGAAAACAGGGCTGATTCTAAGCTTTTAGTGTTGAATAAAGATACTGGTGAAATAGAACATAGAAATTTTAATAATATAATTGAATATTTAAATGAAGGAGATTGTTTAGTATTAAATGATACAAGGGTAATACCTGCAAGGCTTTTTGGGAATAGAATTGGTAGAGAAGAAAGTATAGAGGTACTATTGCTTAAAAGAGAGGATAAAAATATATGGGAAGCCTTAGTAAAGCCAGGTAAAAAAGCTAGGCCTGGACATATATTAGAGTTTGGCGGAGGAATTCTAAAGGGAGAAGTTTTAGAGATTGGTGAAGATGGAACTAGAATAATTAACTTTCAATATGAAGGAATCTTTGAAGAAATATTGGATAAGCTAGGTGAAATGCCTTTACCTCCTTATATTACAGAGGTTTTAGACGATAGAGAAAGATATCAGACTGTATATGCTAAAAATAGGGGTTCTGCTGCTGCACCTACAGCAGGTCTACATTTTACTACTAAACTATTGGATGAAATCAAAGAAAAAGGAGTAAGTATTGGATATATAACACTACATGTTGGACTTGGAACCTTTAGGCCAGTAAAAGCAGATAATATTTTGGATCATCATATGCACTCCGAATACTATAATATTTCTGAAAAAACAGCTGAGATTATTAATAACTCCAAAAAAAAAGGAGGGAAAATTATATCTGTGGGAACCACATCCACTAGAACTTTGGAAACAGTAGCTGATGAAAATGGATTGATTAAATCTGGTTCTGGATGGACTGATATATTCATATATCCAGGTTATAAATTCAAAATAGTAGACAGATTAATAACAAATTTCCATTTACCTGAATCAACTTTATTAATGTTGATTTCTGGATTTTCAACTAGGGAAATAATACTTAATGCATATAAAATAGCAGTAGAAGAAAAATATAGGTTTTTTAGTTTTGGCGATGCCATGTTTATAAAATAATTGGGGGGAAATTATGGCAATAAAATTTGAATTATTAAAAGAAGCAAAGGATTGTAATGCAAGACTTGGGAAATTACATACTCCCCATGGAGTGGTAGAGACACCAATTTTTATGCCTGTAGGCACTAGGGCTACTGTAAAAGCCATGACACCAGAGGAAGTTAAGGGTTTAGGTGCTCAAATAATTTTGAGTAACACTTATCATCTATATTTAAAGCCAGGTCATGAATTAATTGAAGAAGCAGGTGGATTACATAAATTTATGAACTGGGATGGACCAATTTTAACTGATAGTGGTGGATTTCAAGTATTTAGCTTAGGAGATTTAAGAAAAATTAAAGAAGAAGGTGTGGAGTTTAGATCTCATATAGATGGATCTAAGCATTTTATTAGTCCAGAAAAATCAATCGAAGTCCAGAATTCATTGGGATCTGATATTATGATGTGCTTTGATGAATGTACACCCTATCCTGCTACCTATGAATATGCTAAACACTCTATGGAAAGAACAACTAGATGGGCAAAAAGATGTAAAGACTACCATAAAAACTGGGATAAACAAGGGTTGTTTGGTATAGTACAGGGTGGAATGTATAAGGATTTAAGGGAGCAAAGTGTAAAAGATTTAGTTGAATTAGATTTTCCAGGATATGCAGTAGGTGGACTTAGTGTTGGTGAACCTAAAGAGTTAATGTGCGAAGTATTAGATTATACTACACCCCTTTTGCCTAAGGATAAGCCTAGGTATTTGATGGGAGTAGGCACTCCAGATTATCTTTTTGAAGCAGTTTTAAGTGGTATTGATATGGCTGATTGTGTATTACCAACACGAATAGCAAGAAATGGAACTGTACTAACTTCTCAAGGGAAAATAGTTATAAGAAATGCAAAATATTCTAGGGATTTTTCAAAATTAGATCCAGAATGTGATTGCTATGCATGTACAAACTATTCTAGGGCATATATCCGTCATCTTTTTAATGTTGATGAAATCTTAGGAGCAAGGCTTACTACAATTCACAATTTATACTTCTTGATAAAATTAATGGAAAACATAAGAAAAGCTATTAAAGAAGATAGATTACTTGAATATAAAGAGGAATTTTACAAAAAATATGGTTATAATGAGAAATAATAGATGAATTATCAAAAAAATGTTGTATAATATATTATAGAAAGGGAGGTATGCATAAATGGGTTCACAACAGATGCAAACAATGGTTATAACATTGGGGTTTTTAGTTGTCTTCTATTTCTTCATTATTAGACCTCAAAAGAAAAAGGAAGCACAAGTAAAAGAAATGAGAGGCAACTTAAGGGTTGGAGATGAGATCATTACTATTGGTGGCATTTATGGCAAGATAATTAAAGTAAAGGAAGATATGGTAACTATTGAAGTTGGAACAGCTAAGACTAAGTTAGATATGGCAAGATGGTCCATCGGGTCTGTAGTTAAAAAGAATGAATCAAAAAATGTTAAAAACGAAGAAGTAAAAGAAGAAATCAAGACTGAAGAAGATAACAAATAATAATAAAAGCTTCCTAATAATTAAGGAAGCTTTTATATTATCAATAAACTACTTTTTAAGTAATAAATATCTCTTTTCTTAAATAAATTAAATTAAGGATAAGGAGGGAGATATTATGAAGGTAAAAAGTTGGGATAAAAGTGTCTATTTGTTAAAAGGTCTATTATTATCTTATATCATTACTTTTGTACTTATTTTGATGTTTTCAATGCTATTGACCTTTTCAAATCTTAGGGAAGGAAAAACATCATTACTAAATACTTTAGTAATGATAATCAGTATTACATCCGGTGGAATTTATGTGGCTGGAAAAGTTAAGGAGAAAGGCTGGATAAATGGAGGTGTATTGGGAATATCCTACTATTTTATATTAATTCTACTAAACATATTATTGTTAAGACCTATAATAATAGATATGTTTTCTATTTCCAAATTAATAATAGCTTTTACTACAGGAATAATAGGTGGAATTATAGGAATAAACATATCATAAAAAAATAACTTTTAATTAAAAAAATATTATGATATAATCTAATACAGTAACGGCATTTGTAAGGAGGGATAAAATGAAATACATAAAAACCATATCTGGAAGTAACCTTAAAGATACTTTAGCTAAAGGCGGTTGTGGTGAGTGCCAAACTTCTTGCCAATCAGCTTGTAAAACATCTTGTACTGTAGGAAATCAAAAATGCGAAAATAAATAGGCACATATAAAGGGTGGTGGTTTATCCACTACTTTTTATTTGTATCAAATTAGGTAATAGGAGGAACATTGATGGATTCTGTAAAAATGCATAAATTTTATCTAAACAATAGATATATTGTTTTAGATGTAAATACAGGTGCAGTTCATGTAGTAGATAAAATCGTTTATGAAATATTAGATTATTATGGTGAAAAAGATTTAGATGAGATTAAGAAAATGTTTAAGGGTACTTATGGTGAAAAAGCCGTAGAAGATGTATACAATGAAATAGATGAATTAGTGAAGGAAGGATTGCTCTTTTCAGAGGATATAGATATTTCAAATTTTAAGTATAATGAAGATAATGTTGTTAAAGCTATGTGTTTACATGTAGCCCATGACTGTAATCTTAAATGCAATTATTGTTTTGCATCACAAGGGAACTTTAAAGGTGAAAGAACACTAATGTCTTTAGAAGTGGGAAAAAGGGCATTGGAATTTCTAGCCAAAAATTCAGGCTCACGAAGAAATTTGGAAGTTGATTTTTTTGGTGGTGAGCCTTTAATGAATTTCCAATTGGTAAAGGATTTAGTAGATTATGGTAGACAATTAGAAAAAGAATATAATAAGAATTTTAGGTTTACTATTACTACCAATGGAATATTACTAGATGATGAAAAGATTGACTATATAAATGAAAACATGGAAAACATAGTTCTTAGTTTAGATGGAAGAAAAGAAGTCAATGATAATATGAGAAAGACCATTAACGGAGAAGGAAGTTATGACATTATCTTACCTAAATTTAAGAAAATGGTGGAAAAAAGAGGAGATAAAGACTATTATATAAGAGGTACATTTACTAGCAAGAATACTGACTTTTCAAAGGATGCCTTAGACTTTTATAAAAATGGATTTAAAAAAATATCTATTGAACCTGTTGTTACACCTGAAGAAATGGATTATGCATTAAGGGAGGAGCATTTAGATGGTGTTTTAGATGAATATGAAAAGTTTTCTAGGGAGTATCTTAATATAAAGAAAAAGGACAAGGACTTTTACTTTTTTCATTTTATGATTGATTTAACCCAAGGACCTTGCATAGTTAAGAGAGCTGTTGGATGTGGTGCAGGTTCCGAATATTTAGCAGTTACCCCTGAAGGAGAATTATATCCTTGCCATCAATTTGTAGGTGAAAAGGAATTTGTAATGGGAAATGTGTTTGATGGAATTAAAAATACTAATTTGAGAGAGACTTTTAAGAAGGCCAATGTCTATAATAAAGAAGAATGTAGGGTATGTTGGGCAAGGTTTTATTGTAGTGGCGGATGTCATGCCAACTCATATAATGCACATAAGAATTTAAATAAAGCATATAAACTGGGTTGTGATATGGAAAAGAAAAGAATAGAATGTGCCATTTCAATATTGGCAAATTTGAATGATCAGGAGGACTAATATGAAATCTAGGAATATTTTTATTTTCATAGTCATACTAGCTTTAGTTGGTGGTAGTGCTTTTGTTGCAATAAATGGTGCTAAGTTTGGAAACATTGAAATTGTAAAAGCAAAGGATAGTATTGACTTAGGGTTAGATTTAGCAGGAGGAGTTTATGTGGTTCTTGAAGCCAAAACTGATGCTAAAGGTGTTGAACTACAGAGGTTGATGGAGCAATCAAAGGCTATTATTAATGAAAGAGTAAATGGTTTAGGAGTGTCAGAACCAAACATTGCCATTGAAGGTGAAAATAGAATAAGAGTTGAATTAGCAGGTATAGATGATCCTCAGGAGGCTATTGATTTAATAGGGAAGACAGCACAATTGCAATTTATAGATCCAGATGGAAATGTTGTTGTAACAGGAAAAAATGTTGTAAGCTCTGAGGTTCAATATCATAAAGATGAATTAGGTCAACAAAATATCGTAGTAGGACTAGAGTTTGATAAAGAAGGTGCTACTAATTTTGCAGAAGTGACAGGTAGGCTTTCAGAAAACGAAAGCCAAGAAGATAGAGTTATCTTTATAGTACTAGATGATCAAGTAATTTCTTATCCTGCTGTTCAGTATAAAGAGCCAATTACAAACGGAAAGGCATATATAACAGGTGGTTTTGATTTGGATAGTGCTAGTAAGCTAGCAACATTAATTAGAGCAGGTGCTTTGCCAGTAGAGATGGAAGAACTACAGACATCTGTCATAGGGCCTACTTTAGGGTTAGAAGCTTATGAAAGAAGTATAGGAGCCTTGGGTATTGCACTTCTGTTAATATTTGCATTTATGATAGTTGTATATAGAGTTCCAGGATTTATAGCTTCAATAGGGTTAATAATTTATACATTGATAGTAATTTTTACCATGTCATCATTAGGGGTAAAGTTGACTCTTCCTGGCATAGCTGGATTGATACTATCCATAGGTATGGCAGTAGATGCCAATGTAATAATATTTGAGAGAATTAAAGAGGAAATCAAAATAGGTAAAACCATTAGAACTGCTGTAGATACAGGATTTAAGCGAGCACTTACTTCAGTAATGGATTCTAACATTACAACTTTAATAGCTGGCGTTGTATTGTATTATTTCGGTATTGGTCCAATAAAAGGATTTGGTGTGACTTTAATAATAGGGATAATAGCTTCTATGATAACAGCAGTTATAATATCCAAATATTTACTAAAACTAGTCGTATCTATTACTGGTGGTAAAAATACAAAGCTATATGGAGCATAGGATAGGGGTGAAGATATGAATATTATAAAAAATAGAAAAATATATATAATAGTTTCATTAGCAATAATAATTGCTGGAATAATAATGTTTGCTTTTAAAGGACTAAATTATGGCATTGATTTTACTGGTGGGTCTTTGATTCAGATAAATATAGGAAAGTTTATTTCTGTAGAAGAAGTTCGAGAAATAATGGATCTATATGATAAGGAAGCTAGTGTTTTGCATGTTGGTGCTGAGAAGGATGGAATAATAATAAAAAGCACCTTAGACCTTTCAAATCAAGATATAACCAGTATAATTAATCAGTATATTGAAAAATACAATATAGATGAAGATAATTTCCAATCTGAAAAATTTGGACCTTTTATGGGTAAGGAAATAAGAAACAAGGCTTTGCTATCTACTCTAATAGCAACAGTATTAATGTTAGGGTATATAACATGGAGGTTTGAATTTGCTTTTGGTTTAGCTGCAATTGTAGCTTTAGTTCATGACATATTAATTATGTTAGCTGTATATTCAATTCTTAGGATACCAGTCAATAGTTCTTTCATTGCTGCTATTCTTACTATCTTAGGTTATTCTATCAATGATACCATAGTAATATTTGATAGGATTAGGGAGAATTTGAAACTATATCCTAAAGAAACTTTAGATAATTTAATAAATAATAGTATTAAGCAGTCAATAACAAGGACAATCAATACTTCCATTACTACTTTAATTGCAGTTCTTGTAATATATGTATTAGGGGTTGAAGATATTAAGGTATTGGCATTGCCTCTTATTTTAGGGATTATGTCTGGTACTTATTCTTCACTATTTATTGCAGCGCCATTATGGTACGAAATCAAGAATAGAAAAATAAAAACTGCTAAATAAGCGGTTTTTATTTTATTATTTTGGGTAATAAAGTTATTATGAATAAATAATGATTTGGGGGGGAAATTTATGGAAAAAGGTTTTATTCTTTCTCTAGTATTTGCAGCAATAGTAGGTATATTTGCTTTGAAAAACAGTGATAAGGTTTTAATTGATTTGTTTTTCACTAAATTAGAAATGTCACAAGCAATAGTTATATTTATTTCAGCATTATTGGGAGCAGTAATAGCAGCAGTTCTTGGATGGGTAAAAACTATAAAACTAAAAAAAGATATTAAAGAACTTAATAAAAGGGTAGAGGCAATAGAAACTGAAAAAAATAAATTGTCTAACTTATTAGAAGCAAAAGAAGAAATAATCATGCAAAAAACTGAGAAAAACATAGAAGATTTATCACAAAATAGTGAAACAGATAATAATAACTAGAATTAAGTGAAATAACATGATAGAATTTAGATATTAATTAGTGTATCTAAATTTTATTTTTATTGGAGTGAATTAATTGGAGAAGTGGTTTATTAGGAATAAGAACGGAGATTATAAAAAGATTGCAAAGGACTTTAATATATCACAATTTATATCTAAGCTACTAGTCAATAGAGATATAACTGATCATAGATTAATAACTAGTTTTATTAATCCTCAAATAGATAAATTACATAATCCTTCTCTAATGAAGGACTTAAATAAAGGTGCTGGAATTATAAAAGATAATATATTAAGAAACAAAAAAATCAGAATAGTAGGAGATTTTGATGTTGATGGTGTCATGTCTATTTATTTATTATATACTGGTATAAAAAAATGTGGTGGAAATGTGGATTATGTGATTCCTGATAGGGTGAATGAGGGATATGGTATTAATAACCACATTGTTAGGCTGGCAAAGAAGGATGGAGTAGATACCATAATAACTTGTGATAACGGTATAGCTGCAATAGAGCAGATTAAACTAGCAAGAGAATTGGGCTTAACAGTAATTGTAACAGATCACCATGACATACCTTTCCAAATAGATGAAAAAGGTCATAAAAAGTATTTATTTACAGAGGCAAATGCAGTAATCAATCCTAAACAAGAAGATTGCAAATATCCTTTTAAAAATCTTTGTGGGGCAGCAGTGGTGTTTAAATTGGTACAAGAATTGTATCAATTGTTCTATTTACCAATTGAAGATACTTATCCATTACTTGAATATACAGCAATTGCAACAGTCTGTGATGTTGTAGACTTAGTTGATGAAAATAGAATAATAGTAAAAAAAGGAATGGAACTCTTAAACAAAACTAATAATATTGGGCTAAAAGCTCTAATAAAGGAAACAGGAATCGAAGATAAAGAAATTGGAATTTATCATATAGGATTTGTTATTGGACCGAGTATCAATGCTTCAGGGAGATTAGATTCTGCTTTAAAAGCTTTGGAATTACTCTTATCTGAGGATTATGATGAGGCAAGGAACTTGTCAAAAGAGCTTCGAGAGCTAAATGAAGAAAGGAAATACCTGACATCAAAGGGTGTAGAAAAAATAGTTAATACTATTGAAACTACGGATTTAAAAAAAGATAAGATACTTGTCATATATGAGCCAGAAATACATGAAAGCGTGGCTGGTATAATAGCTGGAAGAGTTAAAGAAAAATACAATAGACCTACTATAATATTGACTCAAGGGAAGGAAGGCACTAAAGGTTCAGGTAGATCCATTGAAGAATATAATATTTTTGAAGAATTAATGGAGTGTAAGGAAATATTGTCAAGATTTGGTGGACATCCCATGGCAGCAGGTCTGTCACTAGATGTGAAAAATATTGACGCTCTAAGAAGAATACTCAATGAAAATACAAAATTAACAGAAGAAGATTTAATACCGAAAATATATATTGACATGCAACTTCCCCTAGAATATATTAGTTTTAAGTTAATTGATGAATTAAAAATTTTAGAACCTTTTGGAAAGGGAAATAATAAACCTATATTTGGGGAAAAAAACTTAAAAATTAATCGAGGTTTTGTACTAGGACAAAATAAAAATGTTTTAAAGTTGGTACTGGAAAATGAAAACAGAAGGATGTTAGATGGATTATTTTTTGGAGATATTAACTCCTTTGAGGAAAGTATAAACACAATTTATGGAAATGAAGAACTAGAAAAACTTTACAAAGGTATAGAAAACAATGTAAAATTAGATATTCTATATTATCCTACCGTTAATGAATACAATGGTAATACAACTTTACAAGTTACTATTCAAAATTATAGGTTTTCTAAATAAGTATATTGCTATATGAGTTTTCATTTCAATCGTTATTAATGTGGGAAAATGGGTAATTATAACTAATTAGAACTACTATATGTGTTATTTCATTATAGTCGAAGAAGGTGATTTAAATGTTAGAAAACTTACTTTTAAAAATTGAACAGTATAATCCGCAAGCTGACTTAAGCCTAGTAGTAAAAGCATATAACTTTGCACAATCTGCCCATGAAGGACAGGTTAGGAACTCAGGCGAAAAATATTTTGTTCATCCATTTAGTGTGGCTATGATATTAGCAGATTTAAATATGGATACTGCCACAATAATAGCAGGGCTTCTTCATGATGTAATTGAAGATACTGAAATAAGCTATGAAAAGATTGTTGAAGAGTTTGGTGTTGAAATAGCAGATTTAGTTGATGGTGTTACTAAATTAAAAAAGTTGCAATATAAGACGAAACAAGAAAACCAAGCTGAGAACTTAAGAAAAATGGTTATGGCTATGGCAAGGGATATAAGGGTTATTATAGTAAAATTGGCTGATAGACTTCATAATATGAGGACATTAGAATATAAAAGTGATGAAAAAAGAAAAGAAACAGCTTTAGAAACCTTAGAAATCTATGGACCTCTAGCCCATAGGTTAGGAATTTCTAAAATAAAATGGGAGTTAGAGGATTTATCATTAAGATATCTTGATGCAGAAAATTACTATGATTTAGTTGAGAGAGTATCAAAACGAAGGCAGGAAAGAGAGGCCTATGTTAAGACTATCATAGAAACTCTAAGTAAAAAATTAGATGAAGTTAAGATAAATTATGATATTAGTGGTAGACCTAAGAATTTTTATAGCATTTATAAGAAGATGGTTCATCAAGGTAAAGCCTTTGAACAGATATTTGACTTAACTGCCATAAGGATTATTGTAGATAATGTTAAGGATTGTTATGAGGTACTAGGCATAGTCCATAATTTATGGAAACCACTTCCAGGTAGATTCAAAGATTACATTGCTATGCCAAAACCCAATATGTATCAGTCAATTCATACAACAGTAATAGGACTAAAGGGAGAAATCTTCGAAGTTCAAATTCGTACTTGGGATATGCATAGAACAGCTGAATATGGTATAGCAGCCCATTGGAAATATAAAGAAGGTGTTAATAAATCTGATAACTTTGATGACAAATTAACTTGGCTAAGACAGCTATTGGAGTGGCAATCAGAGCTAAATGACCCTAAAGACTTTATGGAAACTTTGAAAATAGACTTTTTTACCGATGAAGTATTTGTATTTACCCCAAGAGGAGATGTTATAAACCTTCCTGACGGGTCGACTCCCATTGATTTTGCCTATAGGGTTCATACTGAAGTAGGAAATAAATGTGTTGGTGCTAAGGTGGATGGAAGGATTGTGCCTTTAAATTATAGGCTGAAAAATGGAAATATAGTTGAAGTTATTACATCAGCCAATAGTAATGGGCCTAGTAGAGATTGGCTTAAAATAGTTAAAAGCACCCAAGCAAAATCTAAAATCAAACAATGGTTTAAGTTAAAGGAAAGAGATGTTAATCTAATTAGGGGAAAAGAGTTACTGGAAAAAGAAGTTCGAAGACTTGGTTATAAACAATCAGAAATATTAAAGGATGAATGGCTAAAAAGTATTGCTTCTAAAGCTAGTATCAATTCTATAGATGATTTATATGCCTCTATTGGATATGGCAGTATTACATTAAATCAAGTAATTTCTAAGCTTAGATTACTTTACAATGAACACTATAAAATTACAGATGAAAAGGCATTTGTAGAAAGTAAGATTCAGCAACCAACACAGAGTAAGAAAAGCAAGCCAACTCAAGGAATTAGTATAAAGGGAGTCGACAATATAAAAGTAAGATTTTCTAAATGTTGCAACCCAGTACCAGGAGATGAAATAGTAGGGTATATAACCAGGGGTAGGGGTGTATCTGTTCATAGAACAGATTGTCCAAATATAGCAGTATCAGATGATGCTGAAAGATTTATTGAAGTAGAATGGGACTTTCAAAAGAAAGCATCTTATCCTGCTGAAATACAGATTAAGGCATCAGATAGGGCTGGACTTTTAGCAGAAATTACTCAAAGAATAACTGATTCAGATTTAGGTGTAATATCATTAAATGCTAGAACATCTAAAGATAGAATAGTATTTATTAATTTGACCCTTGAAATCAAGGATATTGAAGAGCTTAGAGATTTGATGAAGAAAATTAAAAAAATTAAAAATGTAATGGATGTATATAGAGTTACGGCATAAGGAGAGATATAGATGAGAGCAGTAGTACAAAGGGTTTCTCAGGCTTCAGTTACGGTAGATGAGAAAATAGTTGGAAAAATTGATAAAGGCCTATTGGTATTATTAGGTATAGGCGGAGAAGACGACGAAAAGGATTTAGAATATTTATTAGATAAGGTTTTAGGACTCAGGATATTTCAAGATGAAAATGATAAAATGAATTTGTCTTTATTAGATATTAAAGGGGAGTTATTAGTCATATCACAATTTACTCTTTATGGAGATGTCCGAAAAGGTAAAAGACCTAGCTTTACAGATTCAGCACATCCAGATATGGCAGAAAAAATGTATTTAAAGTTTATTGATAAATGCATAGAAAACGGAATTAAAACTGAGAAAGGCATTTTTGGAGCTCATATGGATGTAAGTCTTGTAAATGAAGGACCTGTAACTATACTCTTAGATAGTAAAAAATCATTTTAGGAGGAATGAAGTTGAAATTAATTAGAATACCAGCTGGAATATATGCAGCTAACTGTTATATAGTATACTGTGAAACTACAAAAGAAGGAATAGTTATAGATCCAGGTGGAGATATAGATGATATTCTTGGAGTAATAAAAGAAAATAATTTAAAAATTAAATATATTGTACTAACCCATGGGCATGGAGATCATATTGGAGGGGTTGGTGAATTAAAAAATGCATTAGGTACTTTGATAATGATTCATGAAGAAGATAGGGATATGCTAATAGATGGAAGCAAAAACCTATCTAAAATAATGGCTATGGGATCTGTGGAGATAGAGCCTGATAGACTGCTTAAGGATGGTGATATTATAGAGTTTGGGGAAGAAAAGGCAGAAATCATTCATACTCCAGGGCATACAAGAGGAGGTATATGCCTTAAGATCGGAGACAATATAATAACAGGTGATACCTTATTTGCAGGTTCAATTGGAAGAACTGATCTATTAGGTGGAGACTTTGAAACAATAATTAGTTCTATAAAGGAAAAAATAATGATTTATCCAGAAAAAACCCAGATATTTCCAGGACATGGTCCTTCTTCTACAATAGGAAAGGAAAGGGTAACAAATCCATTTTTACGATAGTAGATACATTATTTAGATAAGGTGATTAGGTGGTATATTTATTATTAATAGGTCACGAAATTAAAAATGATATAACTGAGTTAATTAAAGTCTTTTTCCCAAGGGAAGATATTATAATGATTGAAAGTATAGAGGAATATATTGCAGAAGGGATTCTGATAATCAATTCATTATATGAAAATGATAGAAATATATTCACTACAACAAAACTATATATAAACAATAGTCTAGTTAGCCAATCAACAGAAAACATTAATCATATAGAAACATATTTATACGATAAAGAAAAAAATATAAGAATAGGAATCAAAAAATCCCTATATGACGGATTAATTGCGTTATCAGACAACAAAATTCCTTGGGGGATATTAACAGGAATTAGACCAGTTAAAATAGTACATGATTTATTAGATAAGGGTATTAGGGAGGATGAAATATTAAAAGTATTATCAAAGGAATATAAGCTATATAAAGATAAGGCTCAGCTTATACTAGATGTCGGGAAAAAACAAAGGAAATATATAGAGCCTTTGGATAAAAAAAGGTACAGTTTATATGTTAGTATACCTTTCTGTCCCACTAGATGTTTGTATTGTTCATTTCCTGCACTCCCCATAATTCCATATGGACATATAATTAAAGAATATGTATCTAAGGTTATATTAGAAATAGAAAGTATCAGAGAATTGATGGAAGGAAAAAAAATTAATTCAGTCTATATTGGTGGGGGGACGCCTACTTCAATTCCTCAAATTGATCTTGAGAAGCTAATTAATGCTATTTATGATAAATTTGGAGAAGAAAATATAAAGGAATTTACAGTAGAAGCTGGCAGGCCAGATACTATTACAGAAGAATACCTGAAAATGTTAAATAAAAATAAAATTTCTAGGATTAGTATTAATCCTCAAACGATGAATGATAAAACCTTACAGCTTATTGGAAGGAAACATAATGCAGAGGACATAGTAAAAACTTATTATCTAGCTAAGGATATTGGATTTAATACAATAAACATGGATTTAATCATAGGGCTTCCAAATGAAGGAATTGAGGATGTTAACAATACTTTAGATAAAATTAAGAAATTGGACCCAGAAAATCTTACAGTGCATACT
>Ga0265293_10005585_pt1 | contig 20873 bp, 23 predicted proteins | sample Munlanlewell138R_FD_192505 | JGI IMG/M metagenome (GOLD analysis project Ga0265293, IMG submission 192505) | Leachate microbial communities from a municipal landfill in Southern Ontario, Canada - Leachate well 138R | ecosystem: Engineered > Solid waste > Landfill > Unclassified | place: Canada... | reverse complement strand
AGATGGTCACGTCGTAGACCGGGGTGGGCTCAGGCTCAACCGCGGGGGTCGTGGACGGCTCGGGCTCGGGATCTGGCTCCGGCGTGACCGTTGGCGTCTCGGTCGGCTCCGGCGTCGGGGTTACCTCGGGCTCACACGGGTCGTTGACAACGATCTTCCACGCCAGGACGAAGGACGAGTCCTCGCCGGACTCCAGGATGCCGTCGGACATGGCTGCCTGGGCCTCGGTGGTCGGGTACACGTCCACCTGGTAGACCGTGTTACAGGTCTCCGGGATAAACGCGTCTGCCGCGTCGAGGTCGATGGACTCCGTCGTGGCGTGCCCGATCACGGTCTGCGGCCAGATACCATTGTCACCGGGGCCCGTCGGGGAGCCAAGCGCAACGTACTCCTCGGCCGTAACAGGCAGCAGGTGGACGACCGTCGTGAAGGTCTGCGGCTGCTGACCACACTCCGGGTCAAACTCGGGGTTTGCCACCTCGACCAGCTGCGTTTCGAAGATCGGACGCTCGTTGCCCGTCTGGACGTACCGCTTGAACAGGCCGGGCTCGTCTGGCTCGGTTGCCGAGAAGAACGGGTTGCCGTTGTCTACCCACTTGAAGAACGCCCACTGCTGGAGCTGGTACTCGTACTCGGTGCCGACCTCGACCTGGCGCTCCTCGGTCACGAACTCCGGAGCACACTCGGTGACAGCTTCGCTGTCTCCCCCGCCTCCGTTGGCGGACGCCGTGGGCGGGGCAACGAAGCCCATGACCAGGGCGAACACCAGGGCGACGCCCGCAAGCGCCCCCAGGATCCTCGTCTTACTCATCTACCTCTCGCTTTCCTTCCATGCGGGGCCGCGCGTGTGGCTAACCCCATCAACGTGTGTACGGCCTATGCTACACGGGCCGCGCGTGCCTGTCAAGGCGTGTGGTGGAGACGGGAAGAGTTGAACTTCCGACGCCCTCCTTATGAGGGAGGCGCTCTGCCGCTGAGCTACGTCTCCGCGTGCTTCCACGGCTCGATGCCGTTGAGCTCCATGGTGCGTGCGAGGAACAGCCCGAACAGCGACTGCAGGTCGCCCGCGTTGTGCAGGAGAAAGCCTGGCTCGTTACGCCTGAAGTTCCTCTCGACCTCGTCGAACTCGTGCTTGAGGTGGTCGAAGAGCTGCGGTAGCGGGACGTCACGCCAGTGATCGTCCTTCTTGCCCTCCTGCTCGGTATACATCGAGCAGGCCCATGTCATGGCGTGCCACATCATGCGGCGGGACTCGTCGGTCCTGGTGAAGTCCCAGGTCATGCTAGAACTCCTGGTTCCGCTTGCGTCGCTCGAAGCCCGCCTTGCGGAGGGCCATCGAGTGGCCACCGCCGTGCGTGATCTTGCGCCTCATGAGGGCCACACTCGGCCTGGCCGGGACCCTAGCCCGCCAGATGCGCTTATTGTAGCGCGGCAGCGTCACGTCGCGCGGCAGCCCCTCGATCTGGCGCAGGTAGTCGCGGACGACCCACATCCTGATCTGGTACTTGAAGACGTAGTCATTCCGCGTGCGTGGGCCTAGGATCGGCATCGTAGGGTGTCCTCTCTCGGTGGTGCCCCAGGTGGGGGTCGAACCCACAACCTCTCGGTCTTGAGCCGAGTGCCTCTGCCTATTGGGCTACTGGGGCGCCGCTATTATACGACCAGACCGGGTTGATGTCAACCCACTCGCGCCACGAGTACACCGGGATGCCCTGCCTGCGGGCGATCCTAACCATCAAGGCGGTGCCCTTGGACTCCTCCAGGTTGTCGTGGAAGTACACCACGAAGTCGGGCGTGCCGATGATGCCGGCCATGCGGGCGTTGCGCTGCGCCCCAGCGGCCTTGCCGCGGTATTGCCAGAGCGCAGGAACCGAGAGCGTTGCGACCATGTACTTGCGGCAGGCTGTCTCGAAGACCATGCGGTCGGCGCCGCGAGCGTCACCTTGAATGACCACGTCGTTAAACGGGTTGAGGGTCTTCGCAAACGCCTCGACCGCGCCCCAGTCCTTCCAGTCGCGGTCGCCCGTGATAAGCACGATCACCTGAACCGCACCTCGACCAGGTGGGCGGGCCACGACTCGGTTTGGTCGTCGATCCCAACGTGGGCGCGTCTGTCCATCAGACAGTATACGCTATCGTCTGGGACGCCCGGGCGCGTGATCCAGAGCTCGTCGCCGTTGAAGCGGGCTGAATCACACTCTACCGAGAGCCACGGCTCCCGGTCGAACTCAGGAGCCCACTCGCCCCCGTAGGCCACGAAGATCTCAACGATCATCGGAACGTCGCAGACAGGGCCGGCGCACGTAGGCTTGCCGGGTATACGACCTTGTAGTGCTCGATCCTCCAGGCGCTCCCGCTCCAGCCGTTCTCGCTGTGGTACACTGTGCACCCCTGGTCGTGGCCGTACAGCCGTCCCTCTCGCCAGTGGCGTCCCGAGCGGTCCTTGACCACACCGTTACACTCGATGCACTGGATAAGGTCGGCGTACAGGTACCAGCGGTGGGTGTCGAACGCTGGCGCCGAGAGCATGTGACCGTTGAGGGTGACGACAGGCGCGCTGCTCGGCGCAGCCTCGTCATGATCTGCGGCTGTCAGGGAACGAGGGCCTTCTACGGCAGCAAGTGCCGCTGCACCTGCGACGGCGGCAGCGCCACGCTTGATAAAGCTCCTACGGTCCATGGGGTTACTCGTCCTCTCCGCTGTCGAACGGGCCCTCCGTGAGCGCGCCCGATGCAATGTACCGATCCAGCTCGTAGAGCGCCTCCTCGAAGTCGAAGCCATCTGGGCGCTCGAAGTCCGAGTAGTGCAGATCATCAGCTGCGTTAGCGAAGAACCGAACGGCCTCCCTCAGCTGCTGTACCTTAAGTAGGTACGTCATGTAGCCGCTCTCTGTCAGGACCTGCTTAGGGTCGTACACGGTGATCCTCTTCTCTCCGCGGGTGCGGGCTCGGCATCAGCTCGATCTCCTCGCACTGCTCGAGGTCCCACGTATGGAACGAGGCAGCTAAACGGCGCCTGTCCTCGTCTGTCGCAGGAGTACTCGGGTCGCATGAGAACGCGAAGACGCGCACCCTGCCGTCGGCGAGCACACGGATCTCAAAGACCTCGCCGTCCCCGCGCTTACGAACGAGGTTCTCCACCACCTGGTAACGGTCTACGCGTGCCAGCGTGAAGCCCGCCTCTCGTGCCCGCCATACCAGCGTGGCGAGGTCTAGCAGGGTCGCGTCGTGGGTCAAGGTGTGTGCCTTTCTGTGATGGAGACGTAGGAGGGAGTCGAACCCTCGCCTCCCGGGTTGCAGCCGGGTGCCCTTCCGTTAGACTACAACGTCAACGACCATCGCTCCTGCCACGGCGTCGAGCCTCACGTGCCCTAGACGCCACATCTCGTGGACCAGACGTGCCATTACCGCGGGGTAGGGCATATGACGTAGCCCAGCAAAGTCCACGAGGTCTACGGGCATTCTGGGGCCTCCAGCACGATGGATCCCGGGCGGGGACTTGAACCCCGACCTCCGCATTACGAAAGCGGCGTGCTGCCGTTGGCACTACCCGGGAACGTGAACAGGGGACCGGTCTGCATGACCGGTCCCCATTACTATACCACACCTCGTGAGCGCGGTCAACCTAGTCGATGAGCCCCTGCGTGGACTCCGGCACGTCGCCGGAGCGAACGAGGCCGATCATCTCGGTAAGCCCGAGCCCAAGAGTATCGCGGAGGACCTGGTCCGTTGCCTGGAGAGAGCGCGGCGTAACGCCGAGCAGCCCGCCAATGGCCCCGCCGTCCTCACCGTTCCCGCCAAAGTCCGTCAGCGTGATCTTGTTAACGGACGCGATCGGGGCGGCCGCGGCCGCAACGACCTCAGGCAGCCGATCGATGAGCGAGGTTGACAGCTCGACACGGATGGCCTCGGAGTTGAACTCCTTGAGCGCCGATGCACGCTCGCGCAGTCCGGCAGCCTCCGCCTGGAGCTTGGCAAGGGTTGCAGCGGCCTCGGCCTCTCCGGTCGCCCGGATGGCGCTAGCCTCGGCGGCGGCGCGCTTGCTAATGGCATCGGCCTCGCCGTCCGCCTTCACCGAGGCGGCGTCTCCCTCGGCCCGAGCAGTGATAAGCCGGGCCTTGGCCGCGGCCGCGGCGTTCATCTCCTGAACGTGTGCGGAGCCCTCCGCGGTCTTGATCTGCGCGTTGGCGATGGCCTCGGCGTTGATGATCGCGATCGTGGCCTCAGCTTCAGAGTTGGCGACCACCGTGGCCTCGAGCTCCTGGCGTCGCCGGCGCCCGTCGCGCGTTGCCAGCTCGGCCTGGGCGTCGATCACGGACTGCTCGGCCTCAACCTCGGACTGCTTGGCAACCTGCTCGATCTTGGCCTGCTGTGACCGTGTCTCAGCATCGAACTGGGCAGACGAGACGTCGCGCTCCTTGGTGGCCTCGGCGATCTTGGTCTCTGCCTGGGCCCTCGCCGTTGCGCTCTCCTGGGCTGCGGCCGCCTCGCGGATTGCGGCCTCACGCTCTGCCTCGGCGGTGCCGATGCGTGCGTCGCGCTTAACCTCGGCCGTTCGCTTGGCGCCGAGGGCCCTCAGGTACCCGTTGTCGTCGGAGATGTCTCGCAGCGTCAGGGTGTCCAGGGTGATGCCCATGCGGTCGAGCTCGCCCTGTGCCTGCTCAGCGATCTGGTTCTGGAACGCGGTGCGGTCCTGGTAGATCTGCTCGGGCGTCAGCTGCCCACACACGCCCCGGAGGTGTCCCTCGAGCACGGCCTTAACGTCGTGCTCAATCTCCTGCCTGGGGCGCCCCAGGTACCGCTCGGCAGCGGCGATGATGCCCTCATCCGAGCTCGAGATCTTGAAGAGCGCCGTTCCCTCAACCGTGAGCGGAACGCCCTCCTTGGTGATGGCGTTCGACGTCTGCACCACGGTGCTGATGACGTGCAGTGACATCTTCTGGTACTGCTCGACGATCGGCATGACGAACGCCCCGCCGGACCGAACAACTTTGTAGCCAACCTCGGGGCCATTCGCACGACGATACCGGCGTCCCGAGATAACGAGCACCTCGTCGGGGCCCGCACGGTGATAGCGCGACGCCCACGTGGCCGCCGCCAGCCCCAGGACGACGGTGAAGACAACGACCACAAAGCCGATGCCGAATCCCAGCCCTCCCAACGATCCCGTAATGCTGCTGATATCCAACCGCTGCTCCTTTCTCGAGCTGCTCTTGTAACTAGCCTAGTGCCACCTCGGCGTGAAGCCGCTCTGACACCACGAGCACCGTGCCCATAACGTCCACGATCTCTACCACCTGGTCTGGAACGATGGCCTGTCCAGGGAGGCAAATGGCGGCCGCTGCGTGCACCTGTCCGTTGATCGAGTACTCGACCTGTCCCATCTGAGTGGGCAGAACCCCGGTGAGGGACCGGGCCCGCGCTCCAACGAGGTCCACCATGCTGTGCGATGTGGTAATTTGCTGCCGCTGTAGGAGGCGTGTAACCGCGATCACCGTGCCCGCCAATGGGAGCCCGCCCACAGGGACGGCCCACAGCGCGGCGCCGACGCCGGACAGGCCGGTATTGAGGGTGAGGGCCGTTGCAACGGATCCCCAGCCCGAGATAAACGCGGCAATGTTGGTGAAGTTGACTAGGCCAGCCCCGTCTGCATCTGGCTCCCCGATGTCGAGAAGGTCGTCTGCGAGGAGGCTGATAACAAGCAGAATAAGCGCGAGCATAGCCACGCTAGCAAAGAGCGTGGCGTCGAGTACCTGAAGCAATCGAGGGTCCTTTCCTGGGGCCGGGGGCGGGAGTTGAACCCGCGACGTCCCACTTACAAGGTGGGTGCTCTGCCTGCTGAGCTACCCCGGCTAGCGTACCGCGCCAAGAGGTGGGGCCTCGAACCGATAGTAGCCGGTCTCCCCGCGTACGAACTCTCGAACGGCGTTGGCCATTACCCAGCCCATCCGTAGGCCGTTGACCTCGATCCAGCGGCCCGGCTCCATGTGTACGGAGTGCCGCCTTCCGCTCGTGGTAACGACGCTGACCTTGGTCGACAAGCTAGCCGCCCTCCAATTCGTTATGGAGCTGAGCCCGGGGCTCGAACCCGGTTCCCGGCCTTACCAAGGCCGTGCATCACCCTCAATGCTTGCCCAACCGGTGTATGCTACTTCGCGTACAGACGCCACGGCCCGTCGCAATAGAGGCAGGTCCCGTTATCGCACGACCACGACCTAAAGCGACGGCCGTCGTGTGGCCAGTAGCCGCGATACTCCTTGTTGGAGTCCCACATATCGCTGACCTGTTCGTAGCGAACGGGCAAAGCGCAGTACCGGCCCCCAGCGATCGATAGTCGTGCCTGTCGTCTGAACTTCCTGTGGCGCTCGGCCTTGTGGTAGCGGTCGGACCGGCTACTGCCAATGACCGGGTACTTGGTCCTCGAGCGAGACATCGCATCACCTCCTGGTGCTTACAATGTCACTGAGGGCCTCCTTCTAGTGTTCTGTGGTGGACCTTATCGGATTTGAACCGATGCGCTTTCGCTTGCAAGGCGAGTGCTCTACCGGGCTGAGCTAAAGGCCCAGAGCTCGCGGCCTATCGACCCTTCTTGAAGGGAATACCGCGCGGCGAGTTAAGCATCTTTGCAACAGCTCGCATTGAATCCTCTGTCTCTCACTATGGTGGCGCACCGGAGAATCGAACTCCGCCCTTGACCTTGAGGGGGTCGTGTTCTAGCCGCTAAACTAGTGCGCCAAGCTAGCATCGCCTGCTACAACGAGGCGGTTGCTCCTCCTACGCGCGGTAGGTGAGCGGCTTCGCCCGGGTAGGTAGGCGTGCACTGACGCCTCGTTTTACTTCTGGTTCCCGTTCGCATAGCTGGCGCGCTGTCGAGTTAGCCACTGGGGCCAGAGCTCGACCCGCTTTCCAGCTCCTTTCGGAGGGCCGGACGGGTTCCCTACCCGGTGATTACCGGCGCTATGCCGGTTGTGGCTCAACGAGCCTGAAGACCTCGCGTACCCGCCCCAGGTAGTCCTGCCACAACAGCAGGGTTCTGGTTTTCTTGGCGCCCGTTGGGCAACGGTGAAGCGCCTCTGTGCGATTGCCCGGCACGGTTGGTCTTCAGGACCTTCGAGCCTAGTTGCTGGCCGGTGCCCAGAATCTCCCCGGTCAGCACGCGCACCCCATTGCTGGTGCGCCCCCAAGACTTCTGGAGGCGAGAGCAGGAATCGAACCTGCGACCTCTGGGTTATGAGCCCAGCGCGCTACCACTGCGGCCATCTCGCGTCGTGTGACAGGATACCCGGCAGGCGGACTCGAACCGCCACCCGCCACCCTGTCGGCTTAACCCCGTCGGGAATGCCTACTGGGGCGGCGCTCTTCCAATTGAGCTATACCGGGCCCTGCCTCTGCAACAGCGGCCACCGTCGCGGCCGCCGCTTCATTCACATTCGTAGTATACCACACCCTGAGGGCGGATGTCAACATCGTCCATTCACAGGTACTGCCACATTTACAGCAGCTGTAAAAGCTTGGCCCCGCCGTTATGGCGGGGCCGTTCGGGCCGCGCGTGGACGATATTGTACCACCACGCGCAGCCGTGTGCTGAGCTACGCTGTCTGCTGGGCCTCCAGGTAGTCAGCGAGAGCGCGAAGCTGTGCCGGCGTTACCGGGGGTCCCTCTGGCTCGGGTTCTGGCTCGGGCTCGGGCTCCGGCTCGGGCTCGGGCTCCGGCTCGGGTTCTGGCTCGGGTTCTGGCTCGGGCGCTGGCTCCGTGAGGATCGTGGACACAAACGGAGCCGTGAGCGTCACCCCACCGAACACACGGGTGGCGGAGCCGTTCCCGTCCCCCTTGTCCGGGTGCCCGGAATCGTAGTCGGCGAACTGCACCGCGAGGATGAGGTTCTTGTCGGCCCAGCTCGGCGGAACGATGTTGAAGGTGTTCCCGTCGTTGGCGGTGTTGAACACCTCGCTCCACGAGTTTGGGTCACCTCCCGCCGGACGCGCGAGCAGGCTCATGTTCAGGCCGTTGATGACCATCAGGTGCTCGTCGAGCGTCCCGTGGTTGAGGATGTTCTCCCACTCCGGGTTGCGCTTGCGGGGCGTGCCGTCGCGCCTCTGGGTGCCCTGCACCAGCCAGGTCGGCCAGCCGTTGAACGGGGACGGTCGCCACATGATCGAGTCGTACGGCTCCTGCGGCAGCCGGTTGTTGATGACGATGACGAAGTCGGGGTCGGCCGGGGTGGAGTTGACACCGCCGATGGCGAGCCACTCGTCCTCCGGGATGAGCCAGAAGGCAGGCCACTTGCGCGGCGTCAGCTCATCCTCCTCGAGCCCCGGCGTGCGGATGTGCGCGACCATGTGTAGGTTCGGGCACGCCATCTTGCCCATGAACACGGTGTTCGTCTGGAACCCGGCCTCGTACTGGCCGTACGGTGCGAGCACCTGATGTGGGGCGTGCGCGTAGAGCAGCCCGTCCTTGACGTAGTTGAGGCCCTCGACCGTGGTCGCCTGAGGAATGAAGGGGAACTCCGGGTCGAACGACACCGGCTCGGGCAGAGGCCCGCTCACCACCGTGGGCGCGTTCTCCTGGTTGAGCGCACGGATAAAGTTTACTGGCGGCGGAATCTGCGCGTTCCCAACGAACACGCCGTCCGCCTCTCCTGCAAAGTTGATGTCGAGTGTTGGCATCTCTTCTCCTATAGCTCGGCCGCCGCACGGCGGACCTCGAACTTAAGCGGGTTTGGAGCGTATTCGCTGTCGTCTACGACCAGCTGTAGGTAGTACTCGCGTGACAGCGCGGCGCTGTTCGGTGCCTCGAGCAGTGCGGTGAGCTCCCCAGTCAATTCTACACGCACTCGCCACGGAAATTCCTCGTCCACACCCAGATCTGTGATAACGGTGGCGTCGATGCCCTCGAGCAGGTCGTTAACGACCACCTGGTTTCTAGCGGCGGTCCTGATGGTGGCCTGAACGGTCTTTCCGCTCAGGTCCAGCGGCGCCCCGTCCTGCTCGATGCCCACCTCAAACTCTGCTGGAGCTCCCGCGGTGACGAGGCCACCAGATGCCGTGTCTACTAGCGTCACGATCCGTTCACCTCCGCGGTGATGCGCCGTCTTCCCGTGGCCGTGCCCGTTACCGTCCTGAACCCTCGTACCGTTCCAGCAAGGGTTGCCACGACCGCCGCGCCACCCACCCTAGGGCGGTGGGTAATGATCTCCAGCGAGGCCGCTTCAGGCGTCGCCACAACGATGGACGTCGTGGATACGGTCGGCCTCGCACCACCCGCAACGAGCCCTGCCGCAGACGGGACCACCACGACGTGTCCAGTTGCCAGAACCGTGGGCACGCGTCCCGTTAGTGAGAGCGAGGCCGCTCCAGGCTCGACGACCCGAACGTCACCCGCTGTAACGAGCGGGGCGTAGCCCACGACCGTTAGAGACGCTGCACCGACGTTGATCGTAACGTGCCGTGAGGCGACAACGCTTGAAGCCGCGCCAGACAGAGATAGCTCGGCTGGGCCGGGAACCACTGTAACGTGTGCCGTTGCAACGGCCGTTGGTGCGCTACCGGCGAGCGTGAGCGACGCTGCATCGGGGGACGCAGTTACGTTGGCAACGGCCTCTAGCGTCGGACGGTGCCCGGTTAGCGTCAGCGAGGCAGCGTCGGGCACTACCGTAACGTGACCTGTGGCGGACACATCGGGCGCGTGGCCAGACAGCGTAAGTGCCGCCGAGGCGGGCTCCATAACGAGCCTATCAGACAGCTCAACCGTTGGCTCGCTGACAGACAGCGATAGAGCTGCGGGCTGTGGCCGCACCAGGACGTTCTGCGTGGCCGTTACAGACGGAGCACTGCTAGTCGCCGAGAGTGAGGCCGCTCCCGGCACCACTGACCTATGAGCGGTCGCCGCCACCTCAGGCGAGTGTCCCGTGAGTGAGAGGCCTGCGGCATCTGGGAGAGCCACCTCATGGGCGGTAGCGGAGACGGACGGGACGTGCGTGGCAATGTCTAGGCTGGTCGCAGAGGGGATAGAGACAACGTGCGCGGTCGACGTTACCGACGGGACGTGTGACGTTAGCGTAACCGATCCGGCAGCGGGAGACGCTACAACGTGCGCGGTTGTCGCCACGTCCGGAGTGTGACCGGAAAGAGATAGAGACGTAGCTCCCGGCACCACCTCGACGTGGCCCGTGATGTAAACGGAGGGGGCCTGTCCCGAGATGGAGAGCCCTGCTGCGCCTGGCTCAACAACGACGTGCGCGGTTGCCTCGGCCGATGGGACGTGGCCCGCTAGCGATAGCGACGCCGCAGGTGGCTCGACTACTACGTGTGCCGTTGCCGATACGGTAGGGGCGGCCCCTGTCAGAGACAGAGACGACGAGGTTGGCGCCACCACGACGTGGTCGGACGCCAATACACTGGGCGCGTGTGCCGTTAGCGAGAGTGACGCGTCAGACGGCGAAATGGAAACATGCGCCGTGGCTGAGACGGTCGGGGCTCTTCCCGTAAGCGAGAGAGCGGCCGCGGCTGGCGTAACCTCTACCGGCTCGGGCTCGGCGCCCGCGTCCGGCGTGATCGCAACGATGGACGCCATGCCGTCGCGGGCAACGCTCAACGTCCACGAGATGGACTGTACGCCGGCCGATGCCGACGAGATCTCGGCAAACGGCTGGGAGGGGTTGTTGAAGTTAGAGGAGTTGTTCTCGCGAACGGTCCACCCGGACGCGGAGAACGTGGCGCCGGAGCCCGCTCCGGCCGCGGCCAGAACGAGGTCGCCCGCGCTTGCGGAGCTGCTCGTCGCGCAGGCTCCCCACGAGGTCGAGCTGCTGGACTGGTTAAGCACCCCGAACGTCGAGACGGTAGGCGAGGCGCCCATGTCCGAGTACTCGTACACCGAGATGCCGATGTCGGCAGCGCTGGACGGCAGGTTGACCTGCCACCCCTGCGTTCCAGAAGCCACCGAGGCGGCGTTGGCGCAGACGTAGATCTCGGACGTCCACCATGGAACGCCTGGGGTTGACGTAACGCGGACATAGGTGTTGCCCACGCTGTCCACCACGGACGACGAGTAGATTCCCTGGGACGCCGAGACCACGACGACGAGCATGTTGCCCGCCGCCGTTGTACCGGTGGCTATAGCTTGGCGGCTAGATCCGCCTCCCTGCGCCGCAGCTCGCTTGGCTACGAAGGCCATGCATCACCCTATGCGAGCGTGAACACACCGTTGGAGGAGTGCGCGGCCACGGTCAGCGTGTTGCCGTCGGTTGCGGTCACATCGGCCGGAGCGTCGTCCAGCAGACAGTAGCACAGCACGTCGCCGCCCACCTCATAGATGGCGGCGAACCGCGCCGTGATGGGGCCACCCGACGCCGTCCACACCGGGTCGGTGTCGATGTCCACCTTGACCGAGGTCGTGCCCGACAGCGTCAGGGTGATCGCCGCGCCGCCCGTGGTGTAGCCGTTGCCGTTCGCAACCTCGTTGGTCACACCCGAGTAGGCCGTGCTCGACGCTCCCAGGTTAGAGGAGCTGGTGAACAGCGCCATCTTGAAGGTGTCGGTGTCGAGGTCGAAGGTGCCGTTAAGCAGCTTCGTTCGGGACGAGTTGGTGAAGGTCCAGGCTCCTGCGGCCATCTAGAACTCCGGGCGGGGGCCTGAGCCCTCCTTTCGCTACGTAGCTACGTGATGTTGGCTTCCCGACCAGGGCTCGAACCTGGACGTACGCCTTAACAGGGCGTCGCACTACCTTTATGCAATCGGGAAGCGGTTGTAGCAGCGCCCCATACGAAGCGGCACCACCCTTCGACATATCGGGCCCCTGCGACGAGGGAGGGTGGCGATCCCGGATATTGTCTCTTCCGTCGGCGGGGCTGTCCTGCCCAATCTTTTGACCCGACGGCGTAGCCGCACTTACCGTCCTCGCGGACAGCTGGACGCCGCTACGTATGAGACGCTGCGTTAGCCATATTGTACCACATTTGTGGCGTGGACAGGCTAGCTTCGCGCGTGGAATACCCTGAAGTCAGGTCCCTGAGCATCTACACGGGGGCCGCCAAGCTCAGACTCGAACAAGTCAAGCAGCGCGGTTACGGTCTCCGGATGGGCTCGCTGCCTGCCGCGAAGCCTAACGACCACGCGAACGGAGTGACCGTCGGAGAGGAACTCACGCGAGCGTCGAAGCTTGGTCTGGAGGTCGTGGTCCCCGATGTTGGGTCGGAGCTGGACCTCCTTGGTCTCAGCCCGGGACGCCGCCGCGCGATTCGTGCGCTCCCGCTTGCGCTGCTCGTATCGCCACTTCGAGTAGTCCAAGATGCGAGCAACCGGTGGTTCGGCGTTCGGGGCCACGAGAACGAGGTCGAGCCCCTCGTCCCGGGCCAGGGCCATGGCCGACTCCCGAGATACCTCGGCACGGCCGCTGTCAGTCACCAGGAGGACCCTACGCGCCGTGATCTGGTCGTTAACCTGTGGTTCCGAGGCTATCTCATGCTCCCTATGCGTCGAATACGCGGCGTATTCCCCGCGTAATGTGCGTCGAATGAAGTGGCTCCCTCTCGAGGATTCGCACCCCAGCCTGTCGGTCCAGAGCCGACCGTTCTACTGCTAAACTAAGAGGGAACGTCATCGCCGTTGCGTAGACATAATACCACAACTGCGTAGCCGAGTCAACTAGGCTAGAGCTCGAATCTCCTGGTATAGGTCGGCCTTGACCTTGGAGAGCCGCTCGGAGTCGCCCTCCGTAGAGGGAGCGGCATCAAGTCGTTCGATAAGCTCCAGGAACACGTCGCTCTGGAGGATGGCGCCCCCGTGGTCGTTGCCCTGTCCCCGCCACGTAACGTAGGTCCTGCGACCGTCGCCGTGGTCAAACCACAGGTCAGCGACAACGGAGCGAAGCCCCGGGCGCGAGAAGATCGAGAACTTAAACGTCGAGGACGTTCGATCAGTTGCCAAGGCGGTGAGCTCCTACGATGTCGGTGGCCCCGCCAGCGGGAATCGAACCCGCGACTTCTACTAGACAGGTAGATGTTTTGGCCACTAAACTATGGCGGGAAGAATGGGTCACCTCAGATAGTATACCCTACACGCGCCGGGGTGTCAACACCACACCGCGCAGCGCGGGCAGTGGCAGGCGAGGCCGTACGTACCTGGCGGGAGACCATCGAATAGGCACGGCGGTCGCTGCGGAGTATCTGCGTAGACCTGAATGTACGGCGTGGTAACGATCATCGACGGCGGAGCTGAGCTTACGCCATTCGACTGTGGCCACGCAACCCATGTAACCTCTGGAGCCTGCCCGAGAGAGCCCTTGCCCTTGCTCTTCTTACGCTTCTTCCGCTTTCTGTCCTTCTTGCTCATGAGGCTACACCTTGCTGTACGGGGTGGTCCACTCGCCGATGCCATCGATCTCCTCACGTACGAAGTCTCCGAATAGGAGCGGGACCTCGTCGTGAAGGTACTGGGCCAGCTCGTCGATCACGAGCCGCATCTCCTGCTCGGCGTGCCGAGAGGTACGCATCTCAATGATGTGGCGCCACGCCCGTACGTTGCCGGTAAACGCGATGGATGTCGCGAGCCCGATGGGAGCGAACCTGCGGAACGTGGACGTCAGCTTCTTCTTCTGGTCGAACGGCAGGGATTCCACGTTGTAGGCCTCTGCAAGGTACGTCTGGAAGTCCTCTAGCTGCTCCAGGAGGGCTACCGCTCTCTCACGTACCTCGGGCCGCTCGATGATCTCTGGCGGCATCCAGAACTTGAGGCGGTCGAGCCGCACGAAGCGAAGCGACTCCTGTGACATGGCCGTGCCCGCGCGGTGCCTGACGAGCTCGTGTGTGAATACGCGCGAGACGTTAGTAAACACCACGCTGATGCTGGCGTGTTCGAGTACAGAGCCGTGGCCAGATGCCAGCACGTTTTCGAGGTACGCCTTGGGATCCTCACGGACCCGCGTGACGTTCGGGTTCAGCCCGACTCCGAACGACTTGTAGCAGAGGCGTCCGAACAGCTCGACGAGTCGGTCCTCATCGGTGCGTTCCTCGTCCGTACTCTCGGCGAAGTCCCACTCGTCTGCGCCGATGGTGTCCAGGTATCCCCAGATGCCACCGATATCGAGCGACGGACGCCCAACGATGTGAACCTCGGGGCTTACGATCTCAACCAAGCTTAGCCTCCTTCTGGGGCTTCTTAGACGATTGCTGTCTCTAGCTCAGGGAGCTCGCACACGTCCGTGTTGCAGAACGCCTCCTCTGCGGAAACGTCGTGCCCGACACCGGTGAGCAGCTCGGGATGAATCTGCGCGGACATCTCACCATAGGTGGACTCGTCAATGGTCTCGTATGGCATCTGTGGGTACACACCCTCTGGGGTCGAGGGAAGGAACGAGACGGCCTTAAACTGATACTGCGCCTGCTGAAGCAGCCGAGCAAGCGATTCCACCGAGTCCCTGTCAGCGTCTAGCATACCCGTGAAGCTTGGGTTGTTGTCTGCCCAGTGCCTGGCGGCAAGCGCTGCCACGGCCACCTGCTCCTCGAGCGTGACGTCCTTAGCCGCACGCACGTTCGGGCCCACGTCCACCGGGAACACGATGTGTGACACCGGGCGTCCAAGCGCATCCGGCTCGACCGTGTAGCCCGCTCGGAGCGCCATCTCGACCTGATGCGAGTCCGACGATACCTGAACGCGGCGCTTGTAGAAGCGAGAGATCGGGAAGTGAACTCCGGGTGTCACGCCTGGAAGAAGCGAGGCCGTACCCGACGGCTTGATGGACGTTGTCCTGATGGACTCGTTGATCCCGAGCCAGCTCGAGTAGATGCGGTCGTACCGCTGCACTTCCTCGTAGCCGTCGTCAAGCCAGGAGATGAGCTCCTCAGCGGTGTGGCTTCCCAGGAACTGGGCGTACCCTGTGGTGCTAAGTCCGATCCTGTTGTGGCGGATCATGACCTCGCGCGACTTGGGATCGTTGATCTGCTCGTTCATGAGCGCCACGGTCTTACCGTACATATACGCGTACTTGATGGAGCGGAGGAACTCCTCCTTTGACCGCATCCTAGGCAGGTACAGCTCGACTAGGGTGCATAGCTCCCTGTGCGCCAGCATCTGCTCGCCGCATGGGTTACACCCATCAACGTCTAGGTCGGGCTTATCCGAGATAACTCCGTTCATACGCCCAAACTCGCGAGCGTTCTTGAGCCAGAAGAGACCGGGCTCGCCAGCCTCGAACATCATCTCGGCCGCCTCGGTGTAGTCGTAGTCGTCGGACGGCTCCTCGATCAGGATCGAGTTGTTTGATGCCCAGCCGTGCGAGCGCATTCGCGCGGAATTGATCGTGGGGTTCTTGAGGTCCAGGAACTCGCGCGTTGCGGGGCCAAGCGCGATCTCGGCTGAGCGACGGACGTTGCCTGCAATAACGCAGCGGCCGATCATGTTCATTACGTCGCAGATATCTGTGATCGTCATTGCCTGTCCAGCGGCCGACCGCTCGTCCAGGATGCTCTCCATCCCGTAGAAGAGCGTGAGCAGCGGAGCAGCGCCAGAGGCTTGCCCGCCAAAGCCGGCAATGCGCGTTCCATACGGCCTGACGTTGCGAACGTCTGGGACGATACGTGGGCCGCCAGGCGTGGTGTACGAGTCGTACTTGACCCTAATGAGGTCTGCCCACCCCTCCCTGGAGTCCTCGACCACGTGGTGGACGACCTCGCTGGTCCAGTTCGGGTAGAGCTTCTGGAGGCCGGCCCCGAAGACGTCAAAGCCCACCCCGACGCCCATCATGAGCATGTTCATTACCCAGGCGAACTGGTCGCCACCCTCCTCTGGAAGAAAGCGTGTGCTGATGAACGCGCAGTTCTGGCTTGCCTCTGGGTTTCCCCGCTCGTGAACGAACGGCGTGCCCATAGTCCACATGCCACGTCCCGGTGGCGACCACTTGAGGTTGAACATGAGGTCAAATGCCTCGCGGGCTGAAGCCTGTGCTCTTGCCACATCCCACCTTCCGATGGGCTGCTGACGTGACTGCTGAAGCGAGAACATGGCCTCGATCACACGCTGGCAAACGTCGGCCCAAGACTCATACTGGTGGCCACCCTCGTTGTAGGAAGAGTACGGGAGCCTGGGGTTGTCATCGCGCGAGTAGGTCCGCTCGAATACGAACGACCCTAGACCGTTGAAGCCGAACGGAGCGGGGCGGGACCTGTACGAGTCGACGAAGGAGGTTGGAAGTGTAAACGGGAGCGAGAAAGAGGACAAGCGTAGCCTCCGCATGAAGCGCTGGGCATTCTGAACATATTGCCGGTTGGGGCGCCCTTGGAGGCGCTGGGCTATCGTACGATCGGCACGTAAAGGGTGGTGCCTAGTGACCGAAAGAACTTACGAAAGAGAGTGGTCCGGGTGGAGGGATTTGAACCCCCGTGCTCCGCGCCCCGTCTACAGTGTCTAGTATACCGAGATGTGGCCGTAGGTGGGCGTCAGCCGATGACAGTTAGGGCATAGCACCTTGATGTTGGAGACGTGGTGGTTCGAGTGGTTTCCGTCTACGTGGTCGATGTCGAGAACCCAATTACCAGTTACTGGATGGCGCCTAGACCAGCCACACGCTGCGCATCGATAGTCCGCTCGCGCTAGAGCAGCATCGCGTAGATGAGCTGGAAGATCCCTAGAAGCAGGGGTGTAGCTACCGTCTAGCCACTCGATGACCTCTCGGTCCTTGCGGCGACCCTCGCGCTCAAGCGCGACCTGACTCATTCGACGTCTAGCGTCTGGGGAGTGCTTCTGTCGTGGCTGTCCTGGAGGTCGACCGCCACCTCTGCCTGGGCGGCCCACCATCGCATCGGCGAGGTCTGGGCGGCACTCTCGGCACCATCGATGTCCAGGCTTCTCGTTCTGACACTGCATACTCAGACTATAACATGGTCTGCGTACACAAGTTAAGTTAGTGGTCCAGGTGACAGGATTCGAACCCGCGGCCCCCGCGCCCCAAACGCGGTGCTCTCGCCAAACTGAGCTACACCCGGATGATTGCAGAGGGTTCCCCAGAGACGACAGATGGCAGGCGCGGAGAGACTCGAACTCTCCCAAGCTGGTTTTGGAGACCGGCTACCGCCCTGCGGCGCGCCTATCGTGTCTGCGGGGACTCTGCGAACCGCCGTCGGGATATTGTACCACACTTGGAGTGTGGCGCACAATCCCCCCGGCTCTACGCGAGCACGAACTCCTTAGAGACGCGCTTGGCGAGGTCGTGGAACGTCTCGTCGGTGCGCCGTGCGGAGAGCCTCCGCGCTACGTCCTCGCAGGTTGGGATCCCGTTGATGCGGTCCCAGATCGATCGGGCCTTCAAGCTTTAACCTCCCGGTTACATTCGCCCCCAAATATAGAGGGGCCCCGCGTTGCGCGGGGCAGCCTGTTGGGCTATCCGTAGGTGATCCGCCGTACCGTGTTGGCGGGGCCCCCTCTATGAGTATTGTACCACCCTCTCGTCAAGGGCCGGAAGGACTCCTAGTCGATCTCCATGTCAGGCAAGATCGTGCTCGGTCGGAAGATGACGCGGTAGCGGTACTCGCTTACGTCGGCGCCTTCGAGCTGCTCAACGAAGTACGTCACGTTGTCCGACAGGCCGAGGAAGTGCTTCTTGAACTCGTTCTCGCCCGTCTTGCAGGTCACCGTGACCTCGCCAGGAGCATCGTTGTTGCCGAGCGAGCAGAGCCCCTCGATGGTCAGCATGTACGAGTCCGTGATCCCGTTGTAGAACACGATGCGGCGCTGGATCTCGAACTGATCGGCGGCCTTTGACAGGTTCCTCGATGCAACGTCTGCCTGCGAGTCGCAGGCTGTTGCCAGCAGTGCGAGGAGCCCTCCTAGCAGCAAGAGCGACAGCTTCTTCATGGTGGTCAGTTCTCTCCTATCCGTAGATGCTTGCGAGGATCCACTGGGGCTCCTCGAACTTGATGTCGAACCTGTCGCAGAAGTCCTTGAGCGTCAACCGCCACTCGGGCTTAGCCTCGATGGTCGAGCCGAGCTTCTCCGGTGAGCCGCGGTATGCGGTACGCTCGCTCTCCTTGATCCCGAGGATATACATCGGGTACTCGTACGAGCAGTGTGACACGAGCTCCACGTTGACACGCGCGAGCACCTCGCGCTTCGCTCCCCAGTAGGCCTTCCAGTCGTCGCCGTACACGCCGCGGCCCGTCTCATCGGTGATATGCTCGGGCTCAGTCAGGTCTGAGAAGTGCTTGACCACGAGGTCCTCGAAGTCAAACTCGTTGGGGTCCTCCTCATCCTCGTCGAATCCCTCGCGGGGCTCGGTGTAGCCCTCCTCAGATATGTAGTGGGTAAACGGGTTCAGCTCATCGAAGTTGATCCCGAAGACGAGTATGCCGTCGCTAGAGATGCCCACTGAGTTACGCTCCTACCACTGGTACACGCCGAGGAACCAGCCAGGCCGGCCCTCGAGCGTGATGTCGTGCTTCTTGCAGAAGTCGAGCAGCGTGCGGTCCCACTCGTCATTTACCGGCGGGACGTCAACCGACGTGGGGCCGTCCTTCCAGCTCGCTGACTGGTAGCTCTCCCTGATGCCGAGCACCAGGTCAGGGTCGCCCTCGTAGCCGACGTATACCATCTCAAGCGGGCACTTATCATCGTGCTGCCAGTAGTACTCGCCCTCAGGAATAGCCACGAACTGTTTGACGATCCACTCGTCGAGTGTGTCGCGGTCTAGGTAGCCCTCGTCGGGGTCCTCCTCGACCATGCCGTCGAACGGGTTGGACCGGCCGAAGTTGACGCCGTAGACGAGCTTGGCGGTGAAGTCAACCCCCATGTACGTACTCCCCGATGTGCCAGACAAGGCCGAAGCTAGCCTGGACCGTAAACAGGTGGTTCCACAGGTCGCTCTCGATCGAGTGGCCCGTGCCGTAGACCCCGAACGTACGGACCTCGGTCGTCTCTACCCCGGGCGCAACCTGCGCCCAGAGCACTAGACGCCCAGGAACCTGCTCTCCAGCGGCAAGCAGCTTGGCCCCAAGCGGCAGCTCAAGCGTGAAGGTGTCGCAGATCTCAACATCGTACTTGTAGATCCTAGTGTGCGCAGACATTTAGGCCTATTCGCCCTTGTAGTTGACGATCTGGACGAGCCTATAGATCGGCTCGATGATCTCACGAGAGTCGTTCAGCACGGTCTCGATCGGCTTGTACGTGCCAGGCGCCTCGTCGAGCAGGTTGAACGCCGAGCGGTCCTGCCACACGACGCCGCGCTCGTCCATCTGCCGCTTGAAGTCCTCCACATCGAGGTTCGCCCACGCGCCCGTGGCCGGCTTGATGGTACCGTCGGCCTTCTTCTTTTCCGGCTTACCCCGGGCCATCACACGGCCAGCGCCATGCGGGGATGTGAAGTACGAGTCCGGGTTGCCGAGGCCGCTAACGATGTACGAGTCCGTGCCCATGGAGCCAGGAACAACACCAAGGACGCCCTTGTTAGCGTCGATGGCGCCCTTGCGGGACAGCCACACCTCCCAGCCCGTCTCCTCGTTGAACTCAACGAGCTCCGAGTAGTTGTGGTGGCAGTTTACTACCAGCTCGCGCTCGAAGCCGCCGGCGACCTCGGTCACCGCGAGCAGGACTAGGTCCATCATGGCCTCGCGCTGGTAGAACGCATACGCCTGCGCCCAGAGCATGTTCTTGATGTACGAGTCGAAGGCCGGTGTTCCCGACCGCAGGAACGCCACGTCGCGGTGCTCGAGCTCGATGCCCTCGGCGGTGTTGTCCTCGTATGCGCGGCGGATAAAGCCCGACGCGAGCTCGTTGCCAACCCCACGCGAGCCAGAGTGCACGATGGCCCACAACGAGTCGTCCACGTCCACCGACAGCTCAATGAAGTGGTTGCCCGAGCCAAGCGTCCCGAACTGAATGGCAGCCTTGTCTGCCATGGCCTCGCGCGTTGTGCGGTGGAAGATCTCGTCGTAGATCGGGTCCTTGATCACCGGAGGGAGGCCATACTGCTCGACAAAGTCGAGCCAGTGCGGCAGAACCTCCTGGCGAGAGGTGCCTACACCTGACGGGACGTACTTCTCGATGTTACCGCGTACGATGCGACGCTTGTGGATGTCGAGGTCGGACCCCCTGAGCGACGTCTTAACCGCGATCATGCCGCAGCCGATGTCCACGCCAATGGCCGCCGGGTAGATGCCGCCGAGGGTCTGGATTGCTGTGCCCACACAGGCGCCGCGGCCGGCGTGCGCGTCCGGAAGCATGATAACAGGCCCCAACGTTACCTGGCCGCGTGAGATCATGAGGGCCTGCTCAAGGGCCAGGTCCTCGTATAGGCTTGCAAAATTGCGAACATCGCCGCCAAGCTTCGGGTCTGTGTGGGTGGTGTACGTCATCGATGCTCCGTTCTATCTACGGGGTACCAGTATACCTCAAGCGGCCGTCGATGTCAACCTCGGACATGCAGCGCGTGCAGTAGTAGCCAGCGTGGCCGATCGCAGGGTTTGAGCGGTCTGAGTGCTCGTTCAGCCAGTCGAGCTTCTGTCGCCACTCGTGGTACGTGCGGGCCATACGAACCGTTGGAGGACCTCCGGTCAGGACAGGTGGCCCCTGCTGTGGAACTGCCCATGCCATGGGGCAAAACAGGAGCATGTCCATTCCGGCCTCGCGTGCGGCGTCCCCGTCGAGCTCCGGCCCGTCTACTCCAGGCTCGACTGCGGCTTCCCTCGTATCCGGTCCCACTCTGCACCTCCGCGCATTGCGCCTACGTTTCTAACGAACTGTGACGCGTGCAGCACAAAGATGCCCGTGCCGCGCCAGCTGCTGCCATCTGGGATGACGACGAAGTCGTCGTCGGTGGGAATCCCCACCGCAACGTCGCGGTGCTCATGTGGCGTCCACTCAAACGCACGCTGGCCAGCGTGCGTTTGAG
>Ga0265293_10005584_pt1 | contig 20873 bp, 11 predicted proteins | sample Munlanlewell138R_FD_192505 | JGI IMG/M metagenome (GOLD analysis project Ga0265293, IMG submission 192505) | Leachate microbial communities from a municipal landfill in Southern Ontario, Canada - Leachate well 138R | ecosystem: Engineered > Solid waste > Landfill > Unclassified | place: Canada... | reverse complement strand
ATGACAAATCTGGCCGGTTTGTTTTCATCAACTCGAAATTTGGCATTTAAACGGGCCAGCCCAAAAATATTTTTAAATACACGACTCTCAACAAGATTGAATTTTGGGAGTTATTAGACCGGACTCACAAATGAATAGGCACAAACTAAATTTTCCCTGGGGATTTCCATTTGATGTCGGGAATATCGAACCTATCGGAGGGTAAAAAGGCATGAAATTGCAACCTGACGAATCGTAATCAATTCAATCATAATCGACTGCGCATAGGATGTAAGGAAAAAGCACTCGCTCTCCAAAGCGCATAAAAAAAGCCGGAAAAAATCCGGCTTTACGAAAATGTTAGTTTTTTTTGATGAAACCTCTGACTTCTACAACGACTTCAGGATTTTGCGGGTTAGCACCTCTCCTTCCGAAGAAATTCTGACAAGGTAAACGCCCTTTCTGAGCGAATGAAGCTGTGGTATTTCAAAATAGTTAAGACCGGGTTTGCCTGTCACATTTTCTTTGCTGTAAAGCTGTCGCCCGGCAATATCCACAATCTGAATGGTGACGGTTTGCGTATCGCTTGAGTGATAAATAATATTGATCTGGTCGGTAAAAGGGTTTGGATAAATTTTTATTCGGTTGTCCCGGGTCACGCGGTTGGCAATAAAGTCCGACAGAATCGTACCTGCCGTGGCATAATTAGGAATACCATACCCCAGTAAATAATCGGGGCTGGCCGACTGTGAAGCGCTTTGCTGAATGGCATTCATGATGTCGGTGTTGCGCAGGTCGGGAGCCATCTGCCACAGGCAGGCGGTCATGCCGGCAATGATGGGCGAAGAAAAGGAGGTGCCGCTTGCCGCAGAAATGCCGCCACTGGTAGAGGCTATCACTGTGCTGGCACCCTGTGCTGCTACGTTGGGTTTCTGACGTCCGTCGGCGGTAGGGCCGATGGAACTAAAGCTCGCATATTGTCCGTTGGCATTTACGGCTGCTATCGAAAAAACGCTGTCGCCATCGGCAGGCGAACCTATCCAGGGCCAATCGGTGCCGGCGGAGTTGCCGGCGCTGTTTACCACAATCATCCCTACGCTGGCGGCATAATCAGCGCCAATGGTAGCGGGTGCTGTGTTTCCGTCCATATCGGAGTAAACATGATTTTGGGTCGGATCGTCAAATGTTTTGTAACTAAGCGAAGAGTTGATGATGTCGACACCGGCGCTGTCAGCATATTCGGCACCGGCTATCCAATTGTATTCTTCGATGAGATATTCGGAGGGCGTGTATTCGGTGCGAATGAGATGATAGGCTGCTTTGGGAGCTGTACCAACAATTAGTCCCGGCAGGTAGGCGCCCATGGTGGAGAGTACCGAGGTGCCGTGGGTGCTCGTTTGATAAACATTGTTACCGGGTTCTGTAAAATCGCGCGTGCTCAGAATTAAGCCGTTGAGGCGCAGCGTGTCGAATGCTGCCATCAGATCGGTGTAAAGGAAACCACCATCCAATACGGCTATCACCATTCCCTGCCCCTGATAGCCATCGTCGTGGAGTGCAACGCCACCAATCATCTCTATCTGGTTCAGGCTTGGACCATAGTCGAAACTGGTGGCAGCCGAAGCGGATTTTAGCGATGCTGTTATTTCGGTGAAGAATTCCTTCATCTCGTAAGGCTTGTTGAGGGCAAACAAGTCGGCTTCCTCTGCTTTGGATTCATCTTTTTTGAGACACACATTTTTAACGGTATTTTTAACAAAAGGAAGTGCTTCTATCTCGATGATCTTTGTGGGATCGTTGGTTTGTATTACTACCCCGTTGAGCCATTTTACGGGATAAATCACCGCCACACCAATATCGGTTACAGCCTGAAGATAATCCGGATTAACGGGCAAATCGTTGATGCGCACCGGGATGTTGTAGCGCTCACGACGCTCGATGGCACGTTCTGAAAGAAATTCCTGAGGATTTTCGATGGAATAAGGTGAGTTGGCTTTGTTAGTAAAGGCCACAAAATATTTGTCGCCTTGATTGATTTGCGCAGAAGCAAACAAAGCGGACATGCCAAAGAAAAAAAGTAGTAGTAGATTTTTGATCATAAGAAATTGATGTTGGTAAACAGTTAGTAGATTTTGGAGTTAACGACCCGAGCCGATTTTTGGTTCATCTCACGGAGGTTGAATATTCACACTCCATTATTAATAAAGGAGCAAAGATAACACAAGCTGGCAATTGTTGGTTGCGGCATTTGGGCAGAAAGAGTTCTTATTCGATTGCAACAAAAAAAGCCGGACACACTGGCAACCGGCTGTTTGTTTATTAATTTTTATGCAAATCCAAACTTTAACTTTGGATTTGCATAAAAACACTATTTTTGCAAATATGATTAAACGCAAAATTCAGCAGACGCTTCAGGAACTTGCCGCTACATATCCGGTAGTAACAATTTCAGGCCCCCGGCAAGCAGGCAAAACTACTTTGACAAAAATGGTTTTTCCTGACTACACGTATTGCAACCTCGAACATCCGCAAACCCGTCTGCTTGCGCAGCAAGATCCTGTCAGCTTTTTCAAACAACATCCCAGCCCACTGATCATCGACGAAATTCAGCATGTTCCGGAATTGCTTTCGTACATTCAGGTAAAAGTGGATGAAAAGAGGGAGAATGGGCAATACATCCTTACCGGAAGCCAGCAATTAAATGTTAATTCGGCTATCACACAATCACTGGCAGGCAGAACTGCCTTACTCACCCTGCTTCCGTTTACCATCGAAGAGGCTGCTGAAGCTTCCGAAAATAAACCTTCGAGAGATGCTTTGCTTTATGGTGGCTTTTTACCTCGCATTTATGATCAGCACCAACAGCCAGGCATCGCTTATCGAAATTACCTGCAAACCTATGTTGAACGGGATGTGCGGCAATTATTAAATCTTAAAGATCTGCAAACTTTTGAAAAGTTTTTGCATTTATTAGCCGGGCGCATAGGTCAGATAATTAACCTTAACTCACTTGCTAACGATACAGGCGTCTCGGCTACAACAATCTCAAACTGGCTTTCGGTATTGGAAGCATCCTATATAATTTACCGGCTTGCTCCCTTTTATGAGAATCTGGGTAAAAGACTCATTAAATCGCCCAAGCTCTATTTTGTCGAAACCGGACTGGCCAGTTTTCTTTTGGACATTGAAGAAGAAAAACTGATAGCCCGCGACCCATTGCTGGGCGGCTTATTCGAAAATATGATAGTCATCGAAGCGCTTAAGCACAGGCTAAATTTGGGAATGAATCCAAATCTGTTTTTTTACCGTGACAGCAATCGAAATGAGGTGGATTTGATTTTAAAAAAAGGCCGCGATTTGCATCCTGTCGAAATAAAAGCATCGATGACCTGGCATAATGATTTTACCAAAAACATCCATCGCTTTCACCAACTTACCAACACCAACAACCCCGGAGGTGTGGTTTACGGCGGAGAACTTCAATTCAAAACCCAGGATGAGGTGGCAGTGACCGGATTTGAAAAATTCCCAAAATTTCTGGAGAGTTTGTAACCGAAGCATATTTTTATTCCCGGCCAGAAATAACGGAGGTTTGGCGACAGGAAGAAAACCGTCGTTATCACACTTTTTTAAAAACCTCTGGTTTCGTCGCTTTTTATACTTTCGTAAAAATTTGCTGCCATGGCTGCTGTTGCAAAAAACGAATTGACAATTCTTAATAACATCTCCCAAATAGGACTGGTGAGTGGGCTGATTGAGCAGGTGGGCAACGACAACCATCTCCGCAAGGCTGAAATCATGGAGATGGTGCTTGCTGCCGAAGAAATGATCAGCAACACCATAAATTATGGCTATGATGATGATAAAGCACACGAGATTTCTGTAATAGTGATGTTTAAAGAAGATGTGTTGCGCATCGAGATACGTGATGATGCAGCCGCTTTCGATCCTTTAAATGTTCCTCCGCCGGAGGGCCTGGAAATGCCCGCAACACACCGGCAGCCTGGCGGGCTGGGGATTCATCTGGCACGCAGGCTCACCGACCGGATAACCTATCAGCGAGAAAAAAACACCAACCTTCTGTTTCTTGAAAAGAAAATGACAAAATAAAAAGAGGGAAGTGGCGGCTTTGCCCCGCTTCCCTCTCCTATCCTGTGGACGGTCTCTGACCAATTGGTTCTGCTATTTTATCTTTTCATCCACCAAGGCTACAATTTCACGTTCGAGCGCTTCGGCGGCTTTTTCGATCTCCCTTCCTTCGCTGATGAGCTTTTCTACAAATTCCTTATCATTAACACCTGAAGCATTGATGCGCACATTCATATAGGCGCCGCGCACGGCAGCCCTGGCACACAAAGCTCCTACGCCGGCATCCGACACCGAGTTGGGATTTCCGCTTACGGCCATGGCTTTCATCACCTGCATCGACTCGTACGATTTTTTCATCACCCTGAACGGAATCTCCATAGCACATTTGGAAGCTTCTTCGATAGCCTGCTTGCGGTCGGATTTTTCCTGTTCGCTGGTTTTGGGTAGCCCAAAGGCATCCATAATTTTGTTGAAAGAGCGCGTATCCTCGTCCACCAGGTGGAGCAACTCATCTTTGAATGCCTGACCTTTTTCGGCCCAATCCGAAAACTCTTCCCAACGCTCGTCCCAGCCACGCTTGTGAGCGCTAAGATTGGCCACCATAGTGCCCAGCGAAACGCCCAGCGCACCGGCGTAAGCTGCAATAGAACCACCGCCCGGCGCCGGCGACTCCGAGGCCGTTTCGTCGGCAAATTCCGCAAGGCTCATGTCCACCAGCTTTTTGGTTTGCTCTTCGGCAATCATGTATTCGATGATTTTTTCTTTTGGATTGAAAGGTTTCAGATCGTCAAGACCGAGGGATTTTACAGCAATTTTTATCAGCTCCGCTTCTGAAACACCGACAGAGCGTTGCTGCTTACGCAAAAAGTATTTTCCGGCGTCAAGCAGCGCTTTAAGTGGCACCAATCCTACCAGTTCCGAACCGGTAACACGCACGCCACGCTCGGCGGCTTTGCGGCTGGCCTCCTCAAAAGCTACATGCACCGGCGTGATGCTGACGTTGGTAAGGTTGAGCGAAATCTGTGCGATGCCATATTCCTCGATGTACCAGCCAATGCCCTTCACCGACTTGAGTGTGCCGGGTGTATAAACCTTGTTTCCTTGCGCATCGGTCACTACCTTCCCCGTTATCGGATTCCCTTCGCGTTTTACACGACCCCGCTCACGAATGTCGTAAGCGATAGAGTTGGCGCGGCGGGTAGAGGTTGTGTTGAGGTTGATGTTGTAGGCCACTAAAAAATCGCGTGCTCCCACAGCAGTAGCGCCGCTGTGTGCGTTGAACTTCGCCGGCCCGAAATCGGGCTTCCACTCGGGCTTCTCCAGCCTGTCGGCAAGTCCTTCATATTCACCCGAACGACACACTGCCAGATTGCGGCGCTTCTCGATGAGGGCGGCATTTTCGTAGCAATACACAGGTATCTGCAATTCGTCACCAATGCGTTTGGCAAGTTTGCGCGCATATTCCACCGTTTCTTCCATGGTAATATTGGCAATGGGCACCAGCGGACATACATCGGTAGCGCCCATGCGCGGATGTTCGCCTTTGTGCTTGCTCATATCAATAAGGTGCGAAGCTTTTTTTACGGCACGAAACGCCGCTTCTATCACCTCCTCGGGTGTGCCTACAAGAGTTACCACCGTGCGGTTGGTGGCTTTGCCCGGGTCTACATTAAGCAGCTTTACGCCCTCTACTGTTTCTATCTCCTGGGTAATCTGCCGGATGATGCCCATATCCCGGCCTTCACTAAAATTGGGAATACATTCAATCAGTTGTTTCATCAATCTTCTATTTTATGAATTTTTAAATATCTAAACAAAGCGGCAAAAATAGCGAACCCTGCGGAGGTAGCGAAATGTTTTTTATAAGCTGCAGCTAATGTCAGGAAAAGCAATGCTGCAAACGATTGCCATTGTCTGAAATTAAAAAACGTTGAAAAATTGGTTATTAAAAAAAAACTATCTTTGCCACCGATTTATAATTTTGAGCTTTAGTTACTACTTTACCTTGTTGATCTTAGTACCCCACTGCCCGCTTGCATAAATCCAAATTAAACATTTTGAAGATTTTTGAGTTTAATACCTCAAACATTCGAATAACAAAAATTACTTTAAATTAAACTTTATCAGACAATGAACATTTATGTAGGAAACCTTGATTTCAAGGTAAATGAAAGCGACCTGGAAGGGTTGTTTGAATCGTACGGCAACGTGAGTTCCGCCAAAGTTATCGTTGACAAATTCAGTGGCAGAAGCAAAGGTTTTGGTTTTGTTACCATGGATGACGACGAGGAAGCCCAGCGGGCTATCAAAGAATTGAACGGCTCTGCTTTTCAAAGCCGCGACATCATCGTGAACGAAGCGCGTCCCAAAAGAACCGATTACGACAGATAATCGGAGCACTATCCGGATGGGTGCTTTCGAAATTTTTGAAAACCGTTCATCCCAAAAAACACCACAGCCGGCAATTTTTGTTGGCTTGTAAAAACCGAAAAAACTTTAGAGAGGACAATACAACATTTGAAACCTTTAAATCGGAATTAACGACAATACCCATTCACGGCTACGGCACGGAATGGGTATTGCTTTGTTAGCAAACACATTTTAACAGACGAAAAAATTTATAAATAAAACATCGACAGAGACAAACCCATGGGAAGATCACAGGACACCTTTAATAAAAAAGAAGTAAGAAACAAACAGGAGAAAAAGCGAAAAGAAAAAGAAAAAAAACGGTTGGCCAAGCGTGAAAGCGACAAAAAAGGCGACCTGGACGATATGATTGCCTATGTGGATGAGTTTGGCCGCTTGAGCGAAACAGCCCCTGATCCTTCCCAAAAACAAGAAATAAAAGTCGAAGACATCGAAATAGGCGTTCCCAAACGCAACAACGAACCGCTGGATCCCATCCGCACCGGAACGGTAACATTCTTTAACGACAGCAAAGGCTACGGTTTTATCCGCGACAGCGAGACCAAAGAGAGCGTTTTCGTGCATGCCGTCAATCTGCTCGAAGATATCAGAGAAGGCAACCTGGTGCGATTTGAAGTAGAGATGGGGCTGAAAGGCATTGCCGCTGTGCGGGTATCCATTAAAAAATAAAAACACTGAATGCATAAACATTCTCCGCTGACCTTTGGCAGCATCCTGCCCGAGGCTATCAGCAGCTTCAACCATTTGCCCGCTCTGGGCTATGCCGGTGAATCTCCCCTTACTTACCGCCAATTGGGCGAACACATCGATGCACTGATGGCCTACCTCGAAGATTTGGCCATAATGCCCGGCGACAAAGTGGCGATTCTAAGCCAAAATATGCCAAACTGGGGCATCGCTTTTTTTGCGCTGCAGCGCATGGGAATAGTCGCGGTGCCGCTGCTGCCCGACTTTAGCACCCACGAAATTTCCAATATAAACATACATGCCGGCCTGAAAGCCGTTTTTGTGTCGGAAAATCTGCAATATAAAATCGACACATTGGAAATCCCTTTCGAGGGAATTGTGCTGCGGCTTGAGGATTTTAGTTTGATAAAAAAGCGTGCTGCAAAAGCAGTTTTTGATATTACAAAAAAACCTGTGGGCACCTATTCGCCCGACGAAATCGATCTGAGCATTTTGCTTTACACTTCCGGCACCACCGGCGAGCCTAAGGGCGTCATGCTTTCGCAAAAAAATGTGATCACCAACGCCATCCAGTCCAACGCTGTGCAGCCCATATTGCCAGGCTACAAATTCCTTAGCGTGCTGCCGCTCTCGCACACCTACGAAAACACCCTTGGCCTGGTGCTGCCCATTATGCAAGGCGCCAGCGTGAGCTACCTGCGCAAGCCACCTATCGCCAGCGTGCTGGTGCCAGCCATGCAGGCTGTTCGCCCCGACATCATGCTTACGGTGCCCATGATCATCGAAAAAGTGTACAAATCGAGCATCCTTCCTGAAATTCAGAAAAAAACAGCCACACGACTGCTCACCAAATTTGCCCCTACCCGCCAGCTTATCCACCGCATGGCAGGACGCAAATTGATGAAAAAATTTGGCGGAAGGCTTAAATTTTTTGGTATCGGCGGCGCCAAGCTCGATGCCACCGTCGAACGGTTTCTGCGCGAAGCACGGTTTCCGTATGCTATTGGTTACGGCCTTACCGAAACGGCTCCTCTTTTGGCCGGCTCTAATCCGCACAACACCCGTCTGCAAGCCATTGGCCCGGCAGTGATCGAATGTGAACTTAAAATAGCAAACCCAAATCCGCGCACCGGCGAAGGCGAGATATGGGCAAAAGGCCCCAACATCATGCTTGGATATTATAAAAGCCCGGAGCGTACCAGCGAAGTATTCTCAGAAGATGGCTGGTTCAAAACCGGCGACTTAGGAGTGTTCGACGCAGATGGCTACCTAAGTCACAAAGGCCGGCTCAAAAATATGATCGTGGGCGCCAACGGCGAAAATATCTATCCCGAAGAGATAGAAACACTCATCAACAACTTCCGCCATGTGGTGGAATCGGTGGTGGTAGAACAAAAAGGCGCGCTGGTGGCCATGGTACATTACAATCGCGAGGAGCTGGAACTGAAACTCAAAGAGATGAAGGCAGACATCACACAAAAAGTAGATGATAAAATCGAAGAGATTGCAGCACGTGCTGATAAAGCTGTAGAAGAACTCACCCGCGAGTTGCATCAGTATATCAATAGCAGGGTCAACAAAATTTCGCGCATCCATGTGATGGTAGAGCAACGCGACCCTTTCCAAAAAACCGCTACCCAAAAGATCAAACGATACCTCTACGCATAAAAGCTTTTTGGGTGCCGGGAAAGAGGAAGTCGCCTCTGTGAGACTTTGATGTTCCGTCTCATTTTACATTTTACCATTTCCAGCTGTCAACCTCTGCGAGGCTTTGACCCGGACAATCAATTTGGAAATCTTTTCCATTCTTGGCCGATTTTCACCCGGTGTTTTCACCCATATGGGTGAAAACCCGCAAAGGATTTTGATTTTAAACCTTAAGCAAAATCTTAGAAAATATAAATCCTCTCTTTTTTCATCTTTTTAAAACTTTAGTTAACAATAGCTTACCTCATTCTCCGATGACAGGGCGCATCTCAACGGGAATCGTGGCATTCCAATTGACAAGCACTCTTCATTAAATTGACTGATCTACATTTTTTTGCTAAAAGTCAGTCATTTTTTTAAAGGGTATTTGAGTATTATTGTACTGTTTTAATTATTAACATTTAAATCTATTTGTTTATGAAAAGAGAGGTTACGAATTCCAGAACAAAAGCATCTGATACCTACCACGGTGGGTTGGTGATGCTGATTATCATCTTCACCTTGTTTTTATCTCCCTGGCAAAATCTGAAAGCACAAACGTGCTGTCCGGATTTTATTTTAAAGGATGCTGTGGAGATATGTCCGCCTGAGGGTGCCTGCCAGGGCGATCCGGCGCAAGGCGCAATTTCACTTGCTGCCTGCAAAGAAAGCGCACATGTTTATACTGTTTATCCAAACGATCCATCCTTTACTTACACCTGGACGGTTACTGGCGGCACTATGTCGACCAACTTTGGCAATCCAAAAACGGTTCTTTGGGGCAGCGCTTCCACCGGCACCATTAAGGTGGTAATCAATACCGGCTTCTGCATCGACTCTATCACGCGTCAGGTTTGTTTGATCGATGGCCCCAAAGCTGCAATCACAGCCGACAGGGACACGGTTTGCACCGGAGATCCGGTGTATTTTACCAATCTTTCGGCGGGCGGCAGCTCTGTCCACTGGGACTTTGGTGATGGCAACACCTCCTCTTCGCCCGTAAATACCATTGGTCATGCTTATGCCAATCCGGGAACTTACACCGTTACGCTCACCACTATCGATATGGGCGCAGGTCAATGGGTATATGGGAGCGACCTTGAATTTGATTTGCTGGTTCCTTGCGGCTGCTCCGACACCGCCACACTGACGGTTATAGTACTTCCCGGCAAAGGCCCCGAAATCGGCACCGACTGTTGCTTTGGCACCGTTTGCCCCGGTGAAACATCCGACTTTTGCGCCATAGATAGTTGCAGTGTTTACCAATGGGTCGTCACGGGAGGAAGCATCACTCCTGCCAGCGCCGACACCCGGTGCATCACTGTGCAATGGGATGCCACTTACACCGTTCCCACCACCGTGAGTTTGAGCACGCCTGGCTGCAGCATGGCTCCATGTGCCGGTACCACAACCATTAACGTACCTGTGCTTTATCCTAATTTACCCATCACCGGACCTGCAATGCTTTGCCAATATGCTTCCGGTTCATTTTCGCTGCCGGTATTGCCGGGCACCTATTATAACTGGAGTGTGTCTGGTGGTAACTATCAGTTTAATTTACAAGATCGGAATACCGCTGCAGTGAATATTTCTTTTAATGATGCGGCCACCTATCAGGTGAAATGCGTTTACAACAATCCGTTGGCAGGATGCAGCGGCAGCAGCGTATTTACGGTAAATGTCTTGCCTGAATTTAAGATTGTTTCGGGCGAAGAAACCGTTTGCGAAAGCGACACCTGGACATACATTGCCAATGACCCGGCAAATTGGACAGTAAGTCCCGCCGCTGGCGCCACAATAGCTCCTTCCGGCAGCTCAGCCAGCATCACCTGGAACACTCCCGGCACCTATACCATAACGGCAACCCCCATCAACCCGGCAGCATTTTGCAACAGCGCTGCTTATAAAGTTGTGGAAGTGATGGCCAAACCAATCCTCAACAGTATTGCCGGCACCGACAGCATTTGTCCCGGCGAGAACTACACTTTTAGCATTTCCTCCAACACTTCCGGCAGCCCCTTTGGGTGGACGGTGACGATGGGCAGCGGCACCATTCTTTCGACCATGGGTGCCGACAACGATTCGGTGGTTGCCAGCTTCAGTGGTACCGGCCCGTGGCAACTGAGCGTTGATCAGTCGATAGAAATCACACCCGGAAACTTCTGCACCTCACTGGCGCAGGTAATTACTATTTATCCGTTTTTATCACCTGTTATCAACGGGCCGGCTACACCCTGCGTGGATGATGTGGTGAATTATTCGGCGGGAGGCTCCAACCCCACCGGCGATTTTGAGTGGACTATTACGCCGCAAAGCCAGGGAAGCATCATTGCAGGGTCAGGCACCTCCAACGTTACCATAAAATGGCATGGCCCGTCGGCATCAGCAACTCTCAAAGTTGTAACCTGCACCGGCAGCGCAATAAAAACAGTGACCATAACGGCACCGCCCACGGCTGTTGCCAGTTACAATATGCTGCCGGTATTTTGCCTGGATGCCACCAGCAGCCAGATACTCACACTCTCTACGCCAAACGTGGCAGGCTATACGTATGAATGGTACAAAGATGGCTCGCCCGTAGTGCCACCAGCTACAGGTTCGACGATTAATATCCCCATTGGGTCTTTTAGTTTGCCTGGAACCTATAGCTACTATGTAAAAGTAACACTGAATGGTTGTTCTATAAATAGCAATATCATCAATGTGGTGATAAAGGATTGTCAGAATGGTGGCTCGGGATGGGGAAACTGCGATATTTCGGCATATTTCGATGCATACGTTTCCTGCTCGCAGGTAATCCTTACCAATTTAACGCAGACAATTCCGCCGGCGACTCCCTTCACCAGTTCGTGGACGGCAACAGGGCCTCCTCTTGCGGTAATAACTTTTACTCCGAATGCGAACGATCCCAATCCAATCATGACAGTTTCGAAATCGGGCATTTACACTATAAAACTCACCGTAGTGTCTGCGACCGGATGTGTGGCTGCCTGGAGTCAAAATGTCTCCATTCTTCTACCCGATGCTGACTTTGGTTTTACGGCGCCGGCCTGCGACAATGAAGAGGTAACTTTTACAGCAAATCCTTTGAATCCGGCTTACAATTATTTTTGGGAGTTTGGCGACGGTTTTACTTCCTATCAGGGCACTACCAGTCATATTTACGGATTGCCAGCTCCTGCTACCTATAATGTAAAACTCACGATAACTGATGCGTATGGATGTATTGCCGACACCACTATGCCCGTCACCATCAATCCCTCGCCGGTGTGTAGTATATCGGTAGCCGATACGATGATCTGTCCCGGTAGCGGTGAAACGCTTTCTGCTTCCTGCACAGGTATGGCATCCTACCAATGGTACAAAGACGGTAATCCTATCGCGGGTCCGGGTGCCAATACTTATCAATACACAGCAACAAGCCAGGGAAGTTATTATGTAAAAATGCAAAACAATAATGGTTGTTTTGGCAAAAGCAACAAGATTTACATGTACCTGCATCCTTTACCTAAGGCAAAAATAGATGGCGATAAACGCCAGTGTGCACTCCCTGGCGATGTTGTAGGATTCTCGTTGTGGACAGTTACTAATCCCAATTATAGCTACCAGTGGAACAGTAACCCGCCGTTGGCTACCTTTTCGCCACAAGGGTTTGCTTACACCTATGCAACCCTGACGGCTCCTGCAGCAGCAGCAATGCCTGCAAATTATGAAATCATTGTGGAGGTTAAAGACATCAATACCGGTTGCATCAACTACGATACGCTGTGTGTTACAATTTACGAAGCTCCTACGCTTTCGGTGCCCACACTGAACCTCTGCGAAGGAACACCTGTAACATTAACACCGACTCCACTGGATACTTCAAAGTACAGCTATCAATGGAATAATGGCGCTACCACACCGGTGATAACGGTGCAATCGGCAGGTTTTTACAGCCTCACCATTACTAATCTGATCAATGGCTGCCAGGCTTCTGCCGATGCCGGACTTATATTTCCAACGCCCGACCTGAGTTTGTTCCCGACCGGTTGTGCCTCAATTTGCGATCATGATACGCTGCATCTCTACCTGCCCTTGCCGCTCAATGCACAATGGCCCAACAATACCTATGCAATGGCTTATCCTTCCATCATCTGGTATGCCGACGGAAATTATGGTGCTCCCATTGGCTTTGGCAAAAATCTTGACTATCCTGCCTCAGGCTCTGGCTATCACGAGATTTCGGCCGTGGTTCAGAACAGCTTTGGATGCAGCGATACTACGGCTGTGTTTTGTCTGAAAGACGACGTGTGTTGCAACATGATCTTCGATTGGTTAACAACCACAGATGCCTCCTGCCCGCAACTTGCCGACGGTTTCTTTAGCTTCCAGCTCAATCCGGCATCAACAGTAGCTCCGTTTACGCTTACGCAGATATCGCCACTGCCGGTGCAGTCGTGGACAGTTATGCCGGGCGTTCCCTTTACTACTCCGGGTCTGTTGCCGGGAATGTATGTGTTTATCCTCTCGGATGCCACAGGTGGATGCACCAAAACCTTCGATATTTTTATCGGTGCGTTGCAGGAATCCTGCTGTTTCGCTGCTGTCGATTCATCGTTTATCCACATCATTGCCAACACCACTTACAGTGCTGATAAAGTTTGGGATAATAAATATTACATCGATGACGGCGTGATGGTAACGGTGGATGGCGTGGTGCTGGATGTGACCAATGTAGATGTGGTGTTTGGCGAATGCGCCGGCATACAGTTTATCAACGGAGGCTATCTGCGCAGCAACAACTCGGTGTATCGTCCTTGCGACATCGACAAAACCTGGAGAGGCTTGCGTTTTTGGAGCCCCGGCAAATTCGACAACATCATCAACGAATCTACCTTCAAAAATGCCGAAGTAGCGCTCTATTTTACCAGAAGCTCTGATGGCGTGGTTTCCAACAACCTCTTCTCCAACTGCAACTTTGGCGTTCGCATCGAAAACAACAAAAATTTCAATCATCCCATCAGTGGCAACAGATTCGTGACGGAGCAGTTTTTTCCGGACTTTGCCTGCTCTTCAAAATATCCGTTTGTTAACAACTACAGCACTTACGGAATTTACACACTGAACTCGAAAATGGCGGAGCAGACCGCACACAATGAGTTTATCAACAGCAAAGGAACCCAATGGCCACGCACCAATGGTGTGTATCAGACAGGTAGCGGGGGAGCTTTTTCCGAAAACACCTTTACGGATATGGCCATGGCCTTTTACCTGCAAAGCCAGAATTATTACACCAGCATCGAAAACAATGAGATTGAAGTAAATCTGCAAATCATGGGCAACTTTGCCTCGATCTATGCGGTAAATAATCAGGGGCCGGTGATCGAAATCATTAATAACGAACTCCGCAACAACTTCCATCAGTACCTGAGCTTCTCGGCTATCTATGCTAACCGGACCAACAATCTGAATATTTACGGCAACCACCTCGATGGCTTCTCCTATGGGATCATCAGTCAAAATGCTCCCAACTATCAGATCAGCAACAACGAAGTAGAAAACGCTGGTGTTGTGGGTATTTATGTTTCGGAACAGAAAAATAGCAAGGGGTATATCACATGCAACAAAATCAGGATGCGCGATCTGACCTCAAGTATTGGTATTGCTGGTTACACCATGACCAACCGCAGTGAGATCACCAGCAATTGCATCACCGACTGCAATGTTTCGATCAGCCTGCAAGGCTTACCGATAGGTTCTAATGGGCTGCCGCTTCCGCTGGTGCGCAACAACTTCCTTTACAATTACTACAAGATCGGCATCGACGTGCAGAATCATTCAGGAAACATTGGCACTTTTGCCAATCCGGGACTTAATACGCTGTGGAGTAACAGAAATACTGCCATCGATATCAACAGCAACCTGAACATAACGGTAGCCGACAACTTCGGGATGTTCAACATTGCTTTCCCGCAGGTACAGATCACCAGCAACCGCCCGTATCATTCTACTGCTTCGTGTGGCCATCAGATTTTTAATATGCCTTCGCAGGGCAATCTCAATGTAAGTTATGTTTGTGAAAATCTGGATGCAACGCTGGCACCAATGATTCCTTCCGGCAACGGATTCGTTTTGATGCAGGATTATCAAAACATCCTCTCCGATGGCTGGAATGATTTTGAAGAGGCTGCATTGATCCTTGCCTCGGTATCCAATCCTGACCAGCAATTGCTAAATGAGCTGCTGACAAACACACCGCTGAGCGATAACCAAAAGCAACTCTTAAGGTTTCAATATTATTTGCAAATAGCCGACAGAGAAGCTGCTGCTGCAAGTCTTAGCAATTTTAGCCCGACTGATGAAACTGAAGCCAACTTCAAATTTGTGGCAGAAACCCAGCTCGGCATCACCGACGACTGGAGCGCGGTATCGCCTGAAGTCATCAGCCAGCTCGAAACTATTGCTCAGACCGAAACCACACTATCCAATACGGCCATAACGCTGCTTAACAATTTGGCCGGATATCGCGATCAATGGGTTGAGGAGCCGGAACTCAAAGCCGTGGAGGCTGCCACCGAAACACGCCGTATCGACGACCCCAACAGCTTCCTGCGCATCTTCCCAAATCCTGTAAAGAACACCGCCTTTGTGGAATTCGTAAACGACACCGAAGCCGAAAGCCAACTACAACTGTTCGACATCAGCGGCCGGCTTGTCGAAAACTATGCGATAGACATTGTGGCGGGAGGTATCGAGATAGATATGAGTCGCCTCGACGTCGGGATTTATTTTGTAACCCTCACCCGAATAGATACTGGTGTGGTGCAAAAAGGTAAAATCTTAAAAATAAAATAGACCCTTTTCATAAACAATTCCTTAAACCGGCGGGGCATTTGCTTCGCCGGTTTTATTGATACAGATGATAATCAGGCAGGAATGAATAGGGTGACGTGAATAGCCGACTAAGCCAAAAAGACGCTTCCCGTTTTTGACTTTCCGAAACATATTATAATTTCGCCAGCTACAATCATCGCAGTAAACACCATGACCATCAACCTCGACAGCGAACTAACATTTCGTGCATCGCGCAGCAGCGGCCCGGGCGGCCAGAATGTGAATAAAGTAAACACCCGCATCGAGTTGCGTTTTAATGTCGCCAACTCTCTGCTCCTCTCGCCGGAGCAGAAAACACTGCTGACCGAGAAACTCAAAAACCGGATCAGCGCCGATGGCGACCTCATCATCGCCGCTCAGGAGTCGCGCTCGCAGGCGGAGAACAAAAAAATTGCAACAGAGAAATTTTATCTGCTGCTCCAAAAAACTTTTGCTCCAAAGAAAGCACGCAAACGATTCCGGCTGTCGCGCGAGCACAAGCAAAAACGCCTGGACGAAAAACAACGACAAGCCCAAAAAAAAGAGCTTCGCAAGCCGCCTGCCGCAGATTAAGCTTCAGGGATAAATGCGAATTTCACTAACCCCGGACTTTAGGCCGGGGATAAAAAACCAAAAAACTAAAACCACATGCAAGACCCACAACCAGAAAAAATCCTGCAACAGCTCGTTACCGAGGAGATGCCTTTCGGCAAATACAAAGGCGTAAAGCTATACCGGCTCCCCGAACCCTACCTGGTGTGGTACCATCGCAAAGGTTTTCCTAAAGGACGCCTCGGCATGCTGCTCAACACCCTCTACGAAATAAAACTCAACGGGCTGGAATATCTGCTAAAGCCGCTTATTGACAAAGGATAGGGTACAAAAAAAGTAATTATATAGCTGGTTGAATCAGATTCCAAATTCGTTACGACCCCATCCCCGCTCCTTCTCCGCCGGTTGGCGGAAAGGGAGACCAGCCGCACAAGCCGCAGCAGCGGCCAGTGCGCCGGCATTCTCCCCCTTCAGGGGGAGTTAGAGGGGGTCTGAGTAGGTGGCAAATTTTACCTGAAGTGATGAAAGCACCTTAATAATTACCACACACAAAAAAAAGGATGGCCTCCGGCAGACCATCCTTTCTTATTGAGGTTTAGTTGTTTTACTGAATAATGAACTTCACCTTTCCTCTGGCTTCACCATTGCTGAAAACGACGGCCAGATACACACCCGGTGCCCAGCCTGAAACCAGCAACCCGGTATCCTGCTGGTCTTTGTACACTTTTTGGCTGTGCACCATTCTGCCCAGGTTGTCGAAGCAGCGCAGCTCCATATTTTGGTGATGGCCGGTATTGGCAAACTCCAGCGTTACTTTCCCATGCGTAACCGGGTTGGGATAAGCCTTTACCGGAATCCACCGCAGGCTTTCGTAGTATGCCTCCGGGGTGGGTAGCTCGTTTACACTTACCGGCGTAAGGCACGCGGTAAGGTCTAACGTTGACGACTGGATGGTGTGCGGGCACAAGCTGTCGTAAACCCGCTGCACAGTATCAAAAGCAACAGACTCCAGGTCTGCATTTATCTTGCGCAGAAGTACATCGTACCACAAAGAGTTGTTTTGTCGTTTCATTCCGTTTAAAACAAAGTTGTCATCATAGGTTTTCAGAAGTGTGGCTGACTCCATAACAGGTTCTGTTGCCAATTTATAAACATCTCCGGAAGTACTCAAAACGATTTCGCCCACTGGATTACCTCCCGATTGATTACCGAAATGGGAAACGGTCAACAAAAGTGTATCATTTATTTTTTCGATATCCCAGGGATAAGCCTCGATTACGTCAGGCCCAATTGCTTCATTTGGAATCTCAATATGTCCTAGCTCCCTTCCATCAGTATTTATAAACATTAGCGATATAGCTACCTGGGTTAAGTTTGGAGGCATGCGTCTGCCACCGGCTCCCATTAATACTGAGTCATTGATAGGTATGATGCTAAGTGAATTAGCAAAAACAGAATCCTGATACATAAAAGGCACCATGAATTTTTCGTTGAACATGCTATCGATACCAATAAACATGGCGCGCATCCATAGATGATCCGGATCGTGAGGGAAAGGGTAATAGCATATTCCCGTAATATAGTAATTGTTGTTAAACTCGATGAAATCCTCTGCCCCTCGAAAATCTAAAAGCGGATAATCTATTTTGGTAGCATAAGGTTTTTGCCACAACACTTCACCCGACAAATCAAAGCCTGTAAGAAAAATGCTGAAGATTTGGGATGGCTGTGAATAATGGGAAAGAACAATTAATTCATTGTTGTCGTTAATAAGAAGATATTGTGCAAAACCATACGTAAAATTAATATCATCCAGCATTTTGCACCACACCAGGTTGCCGCAAACATCCAGCTTGGACACATACGGCCACGTAGTGGCCTCTAAATATATCGCACCGCACAGATATTTATTGCCATCACTGTCAAATGCAGCATTGGTGGTGATTAGCGTATATTCTTCATGCTTTAATTTTTTATCGTAGAGGAGATTCCCGTTTACATCTGTTTTTATACTCCAGGCCTCCCCCTCGTAACCAATCCAACTTCTCCCGGAAAGATACAACCCTTTGTCATAATCTTCCATGGCATGAAGTGTAAATTCGTTGCGTGTAGGTACCCCGTGGATAACCTCCCACCGATTACCTTGCCCCTGTACCTGTGTAGCCAATAGTATCAAAAGTAGTTGAAATATGATATTTCTCATCTTTGTAAGTTTTTAAAGAACCCCGTAACCACCGGCCACGGGGTTCGGGTTAATATTAGCGGGCTAAAGTAAACTTGGTGCTTTCGATCAGCTTGTCGTCGCGCAGCAGCGACACAACATACAATCCCGGCTTCCAGCCACGGATATCGAGCGTTAGCTCATCCTGCATGCTGCCGGTTTGGCCGGCATATACAAGTTGACCCTGTTGGCTCCTTACCTGGATGTCTGCAACGCCTTCGCTTTCCATCCGGTAGCCAAGTATTGCATAATCCTTTGCCGGGTTAGGCTTTACCATCAGGTACTGTGGTGGCTTTGCCTCAAGCAGCTTATTGTAAGCCTCGGCAGCTTCGGCAGCCTTGTACATATCCGGCAGGATCACCGGTTCGAGGTATTCTGTCATCGCTAAAGTACGTAGTACGTTCCGCGAAAATACTGCCGACAGACCTTCACTTGCTTCCATTATCCCGCTCAATTGTGCTGCCTCCAAACTGTCGGGCTGTAGCAGGTGCAAAGTATCCGTCTGCAACGCTGCCTGCAATTGGTAGTAGGCAGTAAGTTGCTCATGCGCCTGTTGCTGTGCGGCAGGCAGGTCAAACATGGCAGGTATGCCGTTCAAAACGGCTGCGCCTGCCTGGGTGGCGTTGTGCTGTAGTTTCAAAAATGCCAGCAGATATTTGCTGTGCAGTGCAGCGTCGCTTTCGAGCAAGGTATATAAGTCGGCCAGAGATGCCTGTGTTTCCAGTGTATCGGCCAGGCAAGCGGCTACCAGTGTATTGAGAGCGTTACTTTTCTTCAGTTGCCATGCCGCCAGTTTCGCCTCTGTTTCTTCACGCAGCGATACCAGACTGCGACCCTGCAATATCTGCGCGATCATGTAATCGGGCAAAGGCTCCCACCGATCGGCCAGTTGTTGCAGCAGGTAATCCGACTTGGCGCTGTGGGGGTTGGCTACCATGATGTCGCGCATCATTGCTCCGGGCAGCACCTCCTCTTTTTGTATGGCAGTGCTTACCACCGTATCCGAAAGCCAGGGCGAGGTGTTCATCAGCAGGCTGTAAAGCTCCATGGCTTCGGGCGGAGTACTGCCAAAAACCTCTGCCTCCAGTTGCGGGGTATTGCCGGCATCTGTCAGCGCATTGAGGATGTTTTGCAACGAATCGGCATACGCGGTAGCTTCATTTATAACGGCAAGCAAAAACTCCCTGTCGCCGCTTCCGGTTCCGCCACCTCCTTCAAGATGGGATGGGCAGCCCAATTCAAATGTCCATTGATTAATAATTTTATCCACGGTAACAGAATGACGCGTATAATCTACCGGATATAATCGTTGATAATTACCAGGAACATTTAACGGAGCATAGTAATTTATATGATTGCCCTGGTTGTTGATGTCGTCAAAATCGCCATCAGCAACGGGACTTTCGATGTAAAACAGATTGCCGGCCATATCCTTGGGATCGGAGGTGGGGGCGCCCTGGTGTGCGGCAATGCCCTGTTCGGGCGTTTCGAGACCAGTGGTGTGCGTGATCACGATATCGTTGTTGCACACATCAAAGTCATTGCACTTAATGCAAAGCCCGGTAAGGCCGCTGCGGCTCCGGTTCTCGTTTTGGGCTATTATGCCATAGTCGAGTCCCGAAAAAACGTTGCGATATATTTCGTTGGGGTCGCTTCCCGATCGATTTATCACTATGCCGTTACCGCGCCGCGCCGAAGGTTGTGGGTTGTTAAAGGTGTTTTCTTCCACCTGGTAGCCGGTACACTGGTCGAGATACAGCCCATAATTTTCATAAAAGGAGCTTGCATTTTTCCAGGGTTCAAAGCGGTTCAAAACGATTTTGTCGCCGGTTGTTCCGGAGGTATAAACGCCCCTTACATTGTTATAAAAACCGCATTCCTCCACTATAACTCTGTTCTGTGGCTGTGTGCCCAGCACCTTGATGCCATACAACAGGTTGCTGAAAGTAGTGGTGTAAACTCCTGCATTGTTGGTTCCATATACCGTAAACCGGGAGCCTGTGGCCTCTATACCGGTAACTGCCATAGGAGCAGTCGTTCGGTTATCGGCAAGAATAACATTGGTAAAACTAACACCATTGATGAGTTGCAACTTAAACATCGCGTCGGATGGCAGAGCGCCGCCGTAATCATCGCTGAGTGTTACGCTACAATTCTTGAAGTAACTTTTGGACAACCCTCCGCTATAGGGATAAAACCGGGCTGCTACAGTATTGTTGATCAGACTGCCACTATCAACCCGTACAATTCCGCCTGAATATTCCCACATTGTATCATCGGTGTTTTCGCGTATTCTGGTGGCTTTAAAAGCACATTTGGCATTCATCACAGTGCCGCCATAGTATAGTCGTGCGAAACCCTGGTGTAGAAATGG
>Ga0265293_10005582_pt1 | contig 20874 bp, 21 predicted proteins | sample Munlanlewell138R_FD_192505 | JGI IMG/M metagenome (GOLD analysis project Ga0265293, IMG submission 192505) | Leachate microbial communities from a municipal landfill in Southern Ontario, Canada - Leachate well 138R | ecosystem: Engineered > Solid waste > Landfill > Unclassified | place: Canada... | reverse complement strand
CGAGGCAGGAGCCGTATGCGGTAGTTCCGCACGTACGGATCTGTGCGGGGGGCGGCAGGTAACTGCCGTCCCTACCGCGACCAATGCTATCGGCAGCAAGAAAGGTTGGCTGGCGCCGAATACGCAGGCGAGCCAGCCGATCTGGAACAGTCCGGCATTAAGCAGTAGACGGCGGGCGGTCACGCAACAAAGCTGTAGGCTTTTGGCCGGGCTGCGGGTTTGGCCAGCAGCAACTGGGCAGTGCCTACGCTGCGCTCGATAAAGCCTCCCTCGCAATAACACAGGTAGAATTCCCACAAGCGGAAGAAGTTTTCATCGTAACCAAGGGCTTCCAGCGCGTTGCGGTTATGCAGCAGGTTGTCGTGCCACAGGCGCAGGGTGCGCGCATAGTGCTGGCCGATATCTTCCATATGCATCAGGTTCATGTCCGTATCCTGACCGATTATGTCCAGCATACGGCTGACCGAAGGCAACGCGCCGCCGGGGAAGATGTAGCGCTGGATGAAGTCCACCGACCTCGCTGCCTGTTCATAGCGCTGGTCGCGGATGGTAATAGCCTGCAGCAGCATGAGCCCGTCGGGCCTGAGCAGGCGGGCGCACCGGGTGAAGTAGTCGGCGAGGAAACGATGGCCGACGGCTTCGATCATTTCGATCGAGACCAGTTTGTCATAGGTGCCGGTAAGATCCCGATAATCCTTCAGCAACAGGGTTATTCGATCCTGCAGACCGAGGGCTTCAACCCGCTGCCGGGCATACTCGAATTGTTCCCGCGAGAGCGTCGTCGTGGTGACCCGGCAACCATAGTGCATGGCCGCGTGGATTGCCATGCTGCCCCAGCCAGTGCCGATTTCCAGCAGGTGATCTGCAGGCCGCAGGTTCAGTTTCTGGCAGATGCGATCCAGTTTGTATCGCTGGGCCTGGGCCAGCGAATCCTCGGGGCTGCTGAAGATGGCTGAGGAGTACATCATGCTGGGGTCGAGCAGTTTCTCGAACAGCGCATTGCCGAGATCATAATGGGCGGCGATGTTGCGCCGCGAACCCCCGTGGGTATTGCGGTTGAGCCAGTGCAGGGCCTTGAGCAAGGGGCGGCGCAGTCTGGCGAGGCCGCCTTCCATGGCGTCCAGCACATCCATGTTGGCTACGAACAGGCGCACAACGGCTGTCAGGTCAGGGCTACTCCAGTAACCGAGCATGTAGGCTTCGCCCGCACCGATCGAGCCGTTGCCAGCGAGCATCGACCAGGTGGGCGGGTGGCTGATATGAACCTCCGCCTGCAGCGTGTCCGCTGGCTGACCAAAGCTCAGTCGTTCACCGTTTTCGATGATGCTCAGGTGGCCCTTGTTCAGGTGTTGCATCCGGCTCAGAACCATTTTTCTCAACAGACCCGCACTACGTTCGCAGGTGCGGAATCGGGGGGCGGTGGCAGAGCTCAGGCTAGGGTTTGTCATGTTGCGCCTCCAGTTGCGCGGTACGATATTCGCCGTCCGCTGGACGGTGGTTGAATACAGGGATGCGTTTGAGTAGCAGGCGCAGGGCCTGCCAGTAGATTGCCAATACGGTTTTGCCGGTCATCAGCGGAAAGCTGAGTAAATGCCGATGCAAACTGCGGCTGCTGAGGGGCGTGCGCGTGAGTCTGAGGCCCGCTTCGAACATTTTTTGCGATCCGTCCCAGTCCTGCATGGTGACGTGCAGCTGTTCAGCCGGCGGCGAGAAACGCATGCGGTATTCCAGTTCTCTGGGCAGAAACGGCGACACATGAAAGCTCTTGTCTACCCGGTGACGGGATTCGCCCTCGGGATGGGTAGGCAGGACATAGTGGTAACGCTGCCGCCAGGGAGTGTTGCTGACCTCACAGAGGATGGCGGCCAGGCTGCCGTCGGCGTCGAAACAATAAAACAGGCTGATCGGATTAAAGGCCAACCCCCAACTGCGCGGCTGCGTGAGCAGGCACACCGGCCCCAGTGGCGTGCGTCCGAGTGCCTCGGTGACGCGCTCGCGCACCGCATCACGCAGGGGGATGCCCTGACTGGTGGCATAGGGCAGGTAATCGGTTTCGCGAAATGCCAGCGCGGCCCAGCGCGAACGTCCGGCCAGTGGCGATAGCGCCAGAACCTCCGCCTGCTCATCAAGGTCCAGATAAAGCATGCCTATCCGATAACGAAAGGCATGGGCGCGCGGCAAGTGTCGCTGATGGGTGACCCATCCTTGATACAGCGCGCTGTTCATTGTCTGCTCCGGAGCGCTGCGGCAGCGCACAAGCCGGACACCACGCCGTCCTCATGAAAGCCGTTGGCCCAATAGGCGCCGCAGTAGTAGCTGTGGTGTTGCCCTTGCAGTTCGGCCCAGCGGGCTTGTGCCGCCAGCCCCGCCAGACTGTATTGCGGGTGGGCATAGGTGAAACGGCGCAGGATGCGCTGCGGATCAATGGCATCGGTCTGGTTGAGGCTGACGCAGAAGGTGGTGTCGCTGCGGATGCCCTGGAGAATATTCATGTTATAGGTGACGGCTGCCTGCTGATCGGCCGGGCCGCCGAGGCGGTAGTTCCAGCTGGCCCAGGCGAGGCGGCGATCCGGCAACAGTCGGGTGTCGGTATGCAGAACAACGTCGTTGTCGGCGTAGCTCAGGGCACCGAGAATCTCTGTTTCTTCCCGGCTGGGATTGTCCAGTAAGCGCAGTGCCTGATCGCTGTGACAGGCAAACACCACGCGATCAAAATGCTCGGAGCCGGCGGCACTGATGACGGTAACGCCTTCAGCGCTGCGCTCGACCCGTTGCACCGCACAATCCACGCGAATGCGCTCGGCAAAACCGGCGGTCAGTGGGCCGATATAACTGCGCGAGCCCCCTGAGATCACCCGCCATTGTGGACGGTTGCTGACCGAGAGCAGGCCGTGGTTCTTGCAGAATCGCACGAAGAACAGCAGGGGGAAGTTCAACATGTCAGCCAATGACATTGACCAGATGGCCGAACCCATGGGCACGATGTAATGCTCGATAAAGCGCTGACCGTAGCGCCCGGCTTTCAGATAATCGCCCAGCGTGGTGTCGGTGGAAATTCGCCGGTATTCGAGATCCGTCAGCGATTCCCGGTTGAACCGCAGAATATCGCGCAACATACCCCAGAACCCAGGCGACACCAGGTTGCTGCGTTGGGCAAACAGGCTGTTGAGGTTGTTACCATTGTATTCGGTTGCACTGCGAGGATCGTGTACCGAAAAGCTCATTTCGGTGGGTTGTGACGCGACGCCCAGCTCCTTCATGAGCTCGATGAAACAGGGGTAGGTCCAGTCGTTGAAAACGATGAAGCCCGTATCAATCGCATAGCGTTGACCGTCCACTTCAACATCCACGGTGTGGGTATGGCCGCCGATCCAGGAGCTGGCCTCGAATACTGTTACTTCATGTTGGCGATGGAGTTTGTAGGCGGCAGTCAGCCCGGAAATACCGCTGCCGATGATGGCGATTTTCATGCAATATCTTCCTTGTTGGTTCTGGCCAAGCGCTTGCCAAGCGCCAGTTGCAGCCGCTGCGGCAGGCAGCCCAGCAAACGCAGGACTGCGATAAAGGGCCCGGGAAAGGCAATTTCCAGAGGACGCTGTGCCAACCGCGTGACGATATATCGGGCGGCTTTATCAACCGGCCAGCGCATCGGCATCGGGAAGTCGTTCCGCTGCGTCAGCGGTGTGTCTACAAAGCCCGGACTGACCAGGGTGATATCGATCCCTTCGTGGGCGAGATCGATGCGCAGTGACTGGAACAGGTAGCGCATGGCGGCTTTCGAGGCGCCGTAGGCCTCGGCCCGGGGTAAGGGCAAATAGGTAACCGAGCTGCATACCGCCACCAGGTGCGGCTGCGGCGATTTACGCAGCAGTGGCAGAGCGGCCTCCACACAATGGGCTGCGGAGAACAGGTTGGCGCGCATTACCTGCTCGATCATGCTGGCCTGAAAAGCACGGGCATCAAGGTACTCGCAGGTGCCGGCATTGATAATCAACTGATCCACAGCCCCCCAGATCGCCTCCAGCTGGTGGGCCATGGCCTGAACCTGCCGGTTGTCCGTCAGGTCGCCCGCCAGCACTATCACCCGCCCGGGATACTGCTCCCGCAGTTGTTCCAGCGGCTGTGGGCGGCGTGCGCTGACGGCCAGCGCATGACCCTGCTGTAATAACAGGTGCGCCAGAGCCGCACCGATACCACTGCTGGCGCCGGTCAGCCAGATGCGCTTCATGCCAGCCTCCGTTTCAGCCAGCCAATGACTCGACCCATGACCGGCAATTGCTCGTAGAGCAGGGCGCCGGCGTCAAAATAGTCCTGGTGCAGATACACCCGCTCATGCCATTCCAGATAGCTGCAGCCTTCGACCCGGATCGGCCGACCGTCGGCCAGCCGCGGATGCCTGTAATGCAGCGTCCAGCGCAGGTAGCCGGCGCCTTCGCGCAGTTGGTCGTAGCCGTAGAAGGTGAATCCGATGTCACTGGTATTGGCGTACAGTTCGCTGAAGTAACGCTGCAGCGACGCCAGACCACTTATCTCGTGGAAGGGGTCACGGAAGTTGACGTCAGGGCTGTACAACCCGGAGAGCAGTTCCAGGTTATCCGCGTTCAACGCCGTGAAGTCTCTGGCGAAACGGTGCAGAAAGTCAGACACGGAGTGGCTCCATGGTTGATAGATTCCTGAATGTTGCAATCGCCCGTTGCCGGCTGGCGGACAGATCCACCATGGGCGGTGGATAGGCTTCCGCCTCGAATAGCCCGCGGTTGACAGGCGGGAGGTGGATGCTGCGGTTATCAAGGTGGGCCAGTTCCGGCAGCCAATGACGTATAAAGCGCCCGTCAGGGTCAAAGCGCTGGGATTGGGTAACCGGATTGAACAACCTGAACCAGGGCACGGCATCGGTTCCGGTAGAGGCGCTCCACTGCCAGCCGCCGTTATTGGCCGCGAGGTCGCCGTCTATCAGGTGCCGCATGAAGAAGCGCTCGCCGTGGCGCCAGTCGATCAGCAGATTCTTGGTCAGGAACATGGCGACCACCATGCGCAGGCGGTTATGCATCCATCCGGTGGCATGCAATTGGCGCATGGCAGCATCTATCAGCGGAAAGCCGGTGCGGCCCTGCTGCCAGGCTTGCAGCTCATCCGGGGCGTCTCGCCAGGGCAGGGCTTCGGTATGCTCCCGGAAAGCAAGGTGGCGAGAGACGCGGGGAAAGCCAACCAGAATGTGCTTGTAGAACTCGCGCCACAGCAGCTCGTTGATCCAGGTTACGACGCCGCTGTTGCCGCTCTCGAATTCGCCTTGGTTGGTGCGCAGGGCGGCGTGCAGGCATTGCCGGGGTGACAGTACGCCAGCAGCCAGGTAGGGCGACAACTGGCTGGTACCAGGGCGGGCAGGGAGGTCGCGCTGGCGGTCGTACTCCTCCAGGTGCTCGTCCACAAAGTCACTCAGACGCGAGAGCGCAGCGTCTTCACCTGCGGGCCATAAAGTCTCCAGGGCCGGATCCGTAGACTGGAAGCCGGTTACTTCCCGGGGAATGGCGTCAGCCTTTACCGGTAGCGGAGCCTGTGCATGCGGGACTGGCCGCAGGGATGGCAACCCCATATGCAGGCGTTGATAGCAGACCTTGCGGAATTGACTGAAGACCTGAAAGTACCCGCCGTTGCGGGTCTGAATGCTGCCCGGTGCGAACAGTAGCTGATCCAGATGACTGCGAAATGCCACGCCTTCAGCATCCAGCGTCCGGGCAACCTCGCGATCACGCCGGGCTTCATTGATGCCATATTCCTCATTGACCTGTACACAGCTGATTGCCAGTTCGCGGCACAGACGCGCCAGTACGCCGGGCGCCTCCCCCCAGTTATCGGCCTGGCGCACCAATAGTGGCACATTCAGTTGCGCCAGCCGGGACTGGAGTGTGTGCAGATTGCGCAGCCAGAAATCGACCTTGCTGGGTGCATCATCGTGGGCCAACCATTGGGCGGGGCTGATGATATATACCGCGATGGTGGGCCCGGCCTGCATGGCGGTAGTCAGGGCGGAGTTGTCCAGAACCCGCAGGTCGCTGCGGAACCACATCAGTTGGCGCATTGCTTTATCAGTACTCATCAGGTGGGCCGGTCTGCAGTATCCGGAGTGCCGCTTTCGTGTTGCAGCAGCCGCTTTATCTCGCTGGTCGGTACGCCCCGTTGCAGGCACGCGATCACATCAAACACCCGTCGAACATGCTGGGCAGCGTAAAGGCGGTGGCCACGGGGGGTGCGCTTGGGGGTGATCAGTCCGTACCGGTACTCCCAGGCGCGCAGCGTTGCCGCACTGACGCCGGTAATGTTTTCCATCTCGCGGATCGACAGCCATTCGCTGGAACGCGTGGCTGCATCAAGAGCGCTGTCGGGATTCATAGCGCGTTTCGCAGACCCAGATCTTCGGGATGGGGCTGCAGATAAGTCTGCCGCTCGATATAAGCATCCGGATGTCGACGGAAGTGGTGTCTGATCAGGGTGATGGGCACCACCAGCGGCACGACGCCGGTACGGTATTGATCAATAAGGTGCTGCATTTCCTGCTTTTCGGGGCGGCTCAGGGTCTTCTTCAGATAGCCCACCATGTGCTGCAGCACATTGGTGTGGCTGCCGCGGCTGGCCGGCTGCTTGAGTGCATCCATCAACTGACGGAAATACAGCGGAACAAACTCCTCCAGCGGCATGCTGCCTATCTGTGCTACCGCGCGGCCCAGTTCCCGGTACTGCTCGCGGTTGTTGGCCATCAATTGATATTTGTAGCGTTCATGGAACTGGATAAGCCCCTGGCGAGTGAATCCGTTGCGTTGCAACTCCTGCCAGCGGGCATAGGCAAACACCCGGGTAATGAAATTCTCTCTGAGTACCGGATCATGCAGTCGCCCGTCTTCCTCCACCGGCAGCTCCGGACGGGCGCGCATCAGTGCGGCGGCAAATATGCCGCGGCCGCCACCCGCAACGGGATACCCGTTGCTGCCGTATACCTTTACCCGCTCCATACCGCACGAAGGGGACTTCTGCATGAGGATGTAGCCGCTGATGTCATCCAGCTGCGCGGCGACTCTGGCTCCGTAGGTATTGAGCGCGTCGGTTACATCCAGTCCGGTATCTACCGTGCCAAGGGCCTGCGGACTGGCTGGATCGCCCACCAGACGGATAGGTTGGCGCGGCGTGCCCAGGCCGATAGCCTGCTCCGGACATATCGCAGTGAACGTGAAATGACGGGCCAGCATCCCATTGCAGAGTGAAGAATGTTTATGGCCTCCGTTATAACGCACGGGCTGGCCCAGCAAGCAGGCGCTGATGCCGATTTTGATGCTGGGAAAACTCATGGCTCCACCTCATATGTGTACATGCTATTTGATTTGTACAGATTTAAGCATATAATCTTTCTTCTACAAGTCAATCGGTTTGTACAATAAAAGCGGGCCGTATTCCGCAGCCCTTGTTTCCAGGGGCCGCTCAGAAAGGGGAAGTTGATATGTCTATACGTATGAAGGGCACGGCAGTGGCTGCGTTGTTGCTGTTGGCACTGGTGGGTCTGGCAGGCTGTTCGGTATCCCCACCCAAGGGCGTCAAGGTGGTAACGTCCTTTGAGCTGGATCGCTATCTCGGCACCTGGTATGAAATTGCCCGCCTTGATCACTCCTTTGAGCGTGATCTGGATAATGTCAAAGCGGAGTACAGCCTGCGCCCGGACGGCAACGTGGAGGTCGTCAACAGTGGTTATGACGTCAAATCAGGCGAGCGCAACGAAGCGGTAGGCGTGGCCAAATTCATCGGCTCGGAAAACCTCGCATCGCTCAAGGTATCCTTCTTCGGCCCTTTCTATGGCGGCTACCATGTGGTCGAACTGGACGATGATTACCGCTGGGCACTGGTAATAGGTCCGAGTCGGAAATACCTGTGGATTCTGGCACGGGACAAGCAGATTCCGGAGGATGTGCGCGTTCGGTTAATGCAGCGGGCCACCGAGCTGGGCATCGATGTCTCGGAACTGATCTGGGTTGAGCAGGATCGGACTGACGTCTAGGTAATGAGTCAGCAGCAGACTCAGCCGCGAGTCTGCTGTTCGGCCAGTTGACGTTTCAATTGGGCCACTTCAGCTTCCAGTTCCTTGACGCGTTCGCTGGCTTGTACTTCCGCGGTTACATCCTTCTGGATTCCGATGAAATAGGTGAGCTGGTCAGCCTCGTTGAATACCGGGGTGATGGACAGCTCATTCCAGAACGGGCTGCCGTCCTTGCGATAATTGCGAATGATCTGTCGCGAGGGCCGGTTTTCCCGGATCGCTTCACGAATTTCCGCCAGCCCCGCCTGATCGCGATCTGCCCCCTGCAAAAACCGGCAATCGCGATACAGGATATCGTCTACCGGGTAGCCGGTCAGGCGCTGGAAAGCCGGATTGGCATAGATCAGGATGTTGTCATCTCCTTCCTGCTCAGCGACCACGATGCCATCGTTGGACGCGTCGATTACCAGTTGCAGCAGCTTTGCATTGATCATGTTCGTTACCCGGTTGTACGTGCGGACATTCTGGAACCGCTTGGCGAGGATAAAATACCTCAGGCACTATACAATCTTTTTCAATTGTATAATGCGATGAACCCGAACCATGGTTGAGGCCGAATGACAGAACCGACTACGACTTCCAGCGCACCTGTTGCCATTGACGAGCTTCTGCCGATCAGGGATGTCGTGCGTCTTACCGGCGTTAATCCTGTCACCCTCCGAGCCTGGGAGCGGCGCTATGGTCTGATCGAACCGTTGCGTACCGAAGGCGGCCACCGCCTTTATTCGCAGCAGGACGTGGATACCATCCGCAACATCATGTCCTGGACCGAGCGCGGCATTGCCGTAAGCAAGGTTGGCGAGCTGCTTGAACGCAGCAAGCTGCTGAGTGCCGGTGCCGAAGAGGGTGCCAGTACCGGTCAATCCGGCACCGATCTGGCCGCCGGCGGCGCCACGCTGCTCCACGGGAAGAATGACCTGTTGCAAGCGGTAGCGAACTTTGACGAGCCGCGGCTGGAGCAGTTGTACGGTCAGTTATTCGCTACGTGCAAAACGTCACTGCTGTTTGAGGAGCTGCTGTTGCCGGTGTGGCATGAGCTGCTGCACCAGAGCGGCTTTGGTCAGCGCAGTCAGTGGTTGTTCTACGATGCTTTTCTACGAGCACGGGTTTTGCAGCGCCTTCATCTGGCACGGCGCCCAACAGAGCCGGTGATACTGCTGGCGGCATTGCCGGAGCAGTGCAGGGAACTGGAGCTGCTGGTCACCGGGTTGCTGCTGGATGACGACACGCTGGGTGTGCACGTATTGGCTCTCGGACAGCCACTGGATGAGCTGCCGTTGCTGTGCCAGGCCATACAGCCAAGCGCATTGGTGCTGTATGCGCCGGCACCGCTCGCTGAAAACCATCGGCGGCAGCTGGCGCGGCTGGTTCTGGCTATCGATTGCCCGCTGGCGCTGGCGGGTATCGGAGCCGAGCTGGATGCCGAGGCGCTTCGCGGAACGCCAATCGCCAGTCTGGGTGGGCAACCTACCTTGATACGCCAGCGACTTCGCCGGTTCATCGACGGCAACCTGGATACCTGAACCTTTTTTACAGGGAAAGGCCACCGCCATCCTGGTGTTGCTGCCGCAAGCGCTCGCGCAGTAGTGCCAGGTTACCGCTGATACCATCCAGTTCCCGCTGCTGCTCAGGGAACAAGAGCCCTATCACCCGCTTATCCAGACGCTCGGTCATTTCCAGAAGACCCGCCTGGCGCTCACCAATGGCCTGTTGGAGCCAGGCCTGATCAGTTGGCTGCGGCAGGCCATAGCCCTGGGGTAGAAGATCCGCAGGTCGGCTGAGAAATCCGCTATCGCGGAGCAGCTCCTGCATCAATTGTCCCGCCTCGTTCAGAGCATCCTGCTCATGACCTTCCGTCATGAAGCGTAATTTGAGATCCTGCTGGATGTGTTGTACCTGCTGGCGCAAAGCCGCCTGTTCCAGTATCAGCAGCGCCGCGCTGGTTTTCAGGTCTGCGTCCTGCAACCATGGCTGGCGCTGATCGGCGCTGAGTTTCAGCCAATCGACAAAATTACTCTGCGGTACCTCGAGCTGTTCGCGCACAACGGTGAACAGTTGTTGGTAGCGTTGTCGGTAGGAGTCGAACTGGTAGCCCCAGCGCCGGGCCTCGGCAGGGCTCTGTAAGGGGCGGACGTCGGCCAGGTTGCGGGCTTCAAGCAAGTCCAGCAGGCCGTAGGGCGTCTGGCTGCGGGTGATGGCTGCCGCTGCGCAGCAACTTGAGCGTTTCCACAGTGCAGTTGTTGCTGACAAAGTAATAGGTACCGTCATAACTCCAATGCTTGGTCGCGGCCTGAATGGCGACACCCTCCACTTGCTCCCGGCTCAGCTTCAATGGAACCGAGCTGAGACTGCGCAGCTCGGTTCTGGTGTATTCGTCGATCACTCGTTGAAGAGGCAGGATAAACAGGCGGGAAGGGTACTCTCCGGTAAGGCCATCCCAGCTCGACAGCTGAACATCATCCACAAAGGCGCGGTAGGACAGCACCAGATGGTGTTGCAGATCAAGCATGCAATCCGGGCCGCGCGGTCGTCCGGGCGCGCAGATCACCAGCCGCAACATGCTGTGGCCCCAGCGCCCGGCCCAGCTGTCATCGGCCTCGGCCAGCAGATAATGCACCGCGTGGATACGCTCGGGATCCAACCAGCCCAGCAGCTCGCGATCCGCAGTCAGTTCTGCGTTCAGATAGGGCAGCGGTGCGGCACAATCCTCTGCGTGATCCGGCGCCCAACCGAAGTGCTCCTGCAGATAGGCTGCCAAGGCCGGGCGCCGGCAGGAATACTGCGGATCCAGCAGGAAGTACTCCATATTTACCGCCAGAAACTCCTGCGGATCGTGGAATTCGTAACGATCGGGGCTGCGCAGCTGTTGATGGTTCTGCGTCTCGCGCTGACCTCGTGTGCCTACCCGTTGCGGCCAGCCAGCAAGATCCAGTAGCCGCGGCGCATCACTCAGGGTGTAGCGCCTATCAGTCTGGCCCGTGCAATCGCCGGGCAAGCCTGCTGATCCTTGGATCTGCTGGCGCGTGCGGCAGTGTCTATGCAGGCGCTGTTCTTCGCCGTGCCAGAAACGGCCGCGATCATACAGATGAGTCAGCTCATGAATCAGCGTTGCCTTCAGCTCATCATGCAGCGTCGCGTGCTGACGCCCGGGCACACCAGCCGCTCCACTGTCGCTCACCAGAGGCGCTAACCAACGACGGTTGAGGATGAGCTTGCCGCCAGGGCTGGCACGGCCGATAACCTGTTCGGGGAGACGGTCGCTCCAGCGAACCGGTACTGTTCGATCCAATTGCTTAACCATCAGTGGCGGCAAGGCAGCGAGGGAGTCGTCGAGCAGGTATCGGGACGCTTGCAGCTGATCTGCGGTCAACCCACGGTGATCGAGTTGCAACTGCAGGTCGGCCCTGGCTGGCATGATAACCAGCAGCAGGGCGGCGAGGGTAAACGCCAGGCCAGGGCGATGAGGCCTGTTGGTGGGTGTGCTGCTCAAAGGGCGAGAATGGCCTCAGCTAACTGCATATCGCTGGCTTGAATGGTGGGCTGCTGCTGACGGATATGTCTCAGCGCGGCTTCGAGGTAGGCACCGCGAACCTCGCCTGCGCTTGCGACAAAGCTGGCTGCGTCATCCCGAGCATCGAGCACGACTTTGTCATCGCCGATGGAGGAGGTGGCATCACTGGTTGCTTCGATGATATTTACCAGCGAGCCAGCGACCGCGTCCGTGGTGCCGATAAAGCTGCTCGCAGAAGCGGTACCAGCAAAGCTGAACAGGGCGGCTGCGACAACAAGAGCAAGACGTTGCATGGTTGTATCCTTGAAAAGGTTCTGACAGATTGCTCCGGATAGCGAAGCGTTGATCGTTTCAGTATCGTCCACGGAGCCGTCAAAATCGACCCCGCAAGAGAAAGAAAGTCCCGGAAAACCGGGACTTCAGGCAGATCAGACAGCAGCAAGGGTAGCTTGCTGCACCAGCTCCAGCAGCGGCTGCGGGTAGACGCCCAGCATGAACACCAGCAAGGCAGTCAGCAACAGCATCATGCCGCCCGCATGCTGCCCCCAGTTCATCGGCGCATCGCGCCGGCGGATACCCGGCTCAACCAGGAACAGGGTAACCATAACCCGCAGGTAGTAATACAGGCCGATGGCGCTACCCAGAATCATCACGCCCAGCAGCCACCACAACTGCGACTCGACACCGGCAGCAATGACGTAGAACTTGCCAATAAAACCGGCTGTCAGCGGGATACCCGCCAGCGACAGCATCATGGTGGCCAGTACCGCCGTCAGGTAGGGGCGGCGCCAGAACAGACCGCGGTACTGGTAGAGTGCGTCGGCGTCGCGCCCCTTGAACGGCGTCGACATCAGCGTCACCACACCAAATGCACCCATGGTGGTCAGTACGTAGGTCACCAGGTAGACACCCACGGCTTCCATGGCGAGCCCCTTGCTGGCAATCAGGGCGATGACCAGATAGCCGAAGTGGGCGATGGAGGAATAACCCAGCAGACGCTTGAGGTTGCTCTGCATCAGGGCCAGCAGGTTGCCGAACAGGATGGAGCCGACGGCAATCACCGCCAGCAGGTCGTTCAGCCAGCCGCCGCTGGTAGCAGGGGATACCTGATACAACCGCAGCAATACCGCGAACACCGCCACTTTCGCAGCCGTGGCCAGAAACGCCGAAACTGGTGCTGGTGCGCCTTCATAGACGTCCGGCGTCCAGATGTGGAAGGGAACCAGCGACAGCTTGAACGCCAGACCGATCAGCATCATGCCGAAACCGAGCTGCAGGATCGGGGTGAAGGTCACCGCGCCCAGCGCGACAAACTCCAGGCTGCCGGACTCGGCATAGGCCAGCGCCATACCGAACAGCAGGAATGCCGAACCGGCAGCCGACAGCACCATGTATTTGATGCCGGCTTCCAGTGAGCGCTTGTTGAAGAAAGCGTAGGCGACCATGCCGTAGACCGGAACCGACAGCAGCTCAAGGCCGATAAACAGCGTGGCGAGGTGTGAGGCGCTGACCATCACCAGTCCGCCGGCAGCTGCCAGCAGCATCAGCAGATACATCTCCTCTCGGTTGCCGGGAAAGCCCTCGCCGGTGTTGGTCTTGCCCAGGTAGGCGTGGGCGAGGGTGGCGCAGGCCAGCGTGGCGACCAGAATCAGGCCCATATACAGCAGCGCGAAGCGATCCACCTGCATCAGGCTGGTCACCTCCAGTGGCGCTACGTTCAGCGCCGGAATCAGCGGCAGTAGCGCCAGGTTCAGCCCCACCGCGGTGAGGATGAAGGTCAGGTCATGCCGGCGCCGCCAGGCAATGGCCAGCATGACCACGATCGCCGTGCCACAGACAACCAGCAGCGGCAGCAGGGCGGTAAAGTGGGACAGGGTAAATTGCATAGTGTCATTTTCCATCAGACTGCTACCGGACCGGAGCGAGGTTGGAGAGCGCATCGCTGAGCCAGTGCTGTACGCCGCTCATGCTTGCTGCAGAGGTATCCAGCACCGGTTGCGGGTACAGGCCGATCAGGATCAGCAGCGCCACCAGCGACAGCACCATCAGCACCTCGCGCGTGTCCAGACCACGCAGCGCTTCGCCGGAACGCGGGGTGCCGAAGTAGGCGCGGTGGATCATGATCAGCGAGTAGGCTGAAGCCAGCACCAGGCCGAAGGTCGCGATCACCACTACCCAGGGGTTGCTGGCAAAGCTGCCGAACAGGATCATGAACTCGCCAACGAAGTTGCCGGTACCCGGCATGCCCAGAGAGGCGATGGCGAAGAACATACTCAGCGCCGGCAGCCAGGGCAGCCGTGCCCAGAGCCCGCCCATCTCACGCATGTCGCGGGTGTGGATGCGCTCATACAGCTGGCCGCAGAGAATAAACAGCGCCGCAGCGGACAGGCCGTGGGCGACCATCTGCACCACCGCACCCTGCAGGGCCAGCTGGGTACTGGCGTAGATCCCGATCAGCACGAAGCCCATGTGCGAGATACTGGAGTAGGCCACCAGGCGCTTGATGTCGGTCTGGGCGAAGGCCAGGATGGCACCATAGAAGATGCCGATCAGGCCCAGCGTCATGGCGATGGGCGCGAATTCCAGCGAAGCGTTGGGGAACAGCGGCAGGGCAAAGCGCAGCATGCCGTAGGCGGCGGTCTTCAGCAGGATACCGGCCAGGTCCACGGAGCCAGCGGTTGGGGCCTGGGCGTGGGCATCGGGCAGCCAGGAGTGCAGGGGGACCACGGGGAACTTCACCGCAAAGGCGATAAAGAAGCCCAGCATCAGGACGTACTCGACGCCCGCCGGCATCTCCAGTCCCAGCAGCTGGTCATAGGTGAAGGTCAGTACGCCGGTCTGGTTGAAGTTGTACAGCACCAGTCCGAGGATGGCCACCAGCATGATCAGACCGCTGGCCTGGGTGAAGATGAAGAACTTGGTCGCCGCGGTGATCCGGGTTTTCTTGCCTTCGCCGCTGTGACCCCAGAGCGCGATGAGGAAGTACATCGGCACCAGCATCATTTCCCAGAAGAAAAAGAACAGGAACAGGTCCATGGCCAGAAACACGCCGGCCACACCACCCAGAATCCACATCAGGTTAAGGTGGAAGAAGCCGATGCGGTGCTGGATTTCGTTCCACGAGCAGAGCACCGACAGCACACCGAGAATACCGGTGAGGATCAGCATCAGCAGCGACAGGCCATCCAGCGCCAGGTGCAGGTTGATGCCGAAGCGCTCAATCCAGACGTGTTTGAATTCCAGAGTCCAGACCGGCACGCCATCGGTGACGGCCGCCAGTGAATAGTCTTTGCTGATCCAGAGCCAGAGGCTCAGAACCAGGACCAGACCCATGGTCAGCAGCGCCAGCCAGCGGGGCAGGGTGTTGCTGAAGCGTTCGGCTTGCCAGCACAACAGGCCGCCGATAAAGGGGATCAGGACCAGCCAGGGCAAAATCATGACGGGATCATTTCCTTGCGTAAATTCATATTCAGATCACCTGCAGCATCAGGATGCCGATTACCAGTACCGCACCTGCGGCAATGGTCGCGGCATACCAGCGGGTCTGGCCGTTCTGCGTGCTGCTGAGCAGCGCATTACCGGTCCGGGCCAACAGCGGCACCAGGCCGATAGTCCGATCCAGCGGGTCGCGGGCGAGAATCCGGGTCAGCCACAGGAAAGGCTGTACAAACACCTTGTCATACAGCCAGTCGAAGCCCCAGGCGGCGAACCACCAGGCGGTGAGAAAACGACCGGGCGCGCTGTTGCCAATCGCCTTGACCAGCTTGCGCTCGCCCAGATACAGCCAGACAGCCAGCAGAATGCCGGCCACGGCAATCAGACCGGAGACGACTTCCACTGCCATGCGGCCTTCACCACCGGCATGACCGATGCTTTGCGGCAACACACCGGCCAGCGGCGGCGTAATCCAGGCGCCGATAAAGGTGGACAGGATAATCAGCACAATCAACGGCAGGTTATGCGCCAGGCCTGTGCCCGCATGGGCTTCGGTCTGCTGCTTGCCATGGAATACAACCAGGATCAGCCGGAAGGTATAGATCGAGGTCAGGAAGGCTCCCAGCAGACCGGCATACAGCAGAGCATTGTTGCCGCTGGCGAAGGCCTCCCAGAGAATCTCGTCCTTGGAATAGAAACCGGCGGTCAGTAGCGGCAGGGCAGCCAGCGCGGCGCCACCGACGATAAAGCTGGCGTAGGCTACCGGCAGTTTCTTCCACAGACCGCCCATCCTGAAGATGTTCTGCTCATGATGGCAGGCATGAATCACCGAGCCTGAAGCGAGGAACAGCAGCGCCTTGAAGAAGGCGTGGGTCATCAGATGGAAGATGGCGGCTTCCCAGGCGCCCACGCCCAACGCCAGAAACATGTAACCAAGCTGGCTCATGGTCGAGTAGGCGAGGATGCGCTTGATATCGGTCTGTACCAGCGCGGCAAAGCCAGCCAGCACCAGGGTCGCGCCACCGATGATGCCGACCAGTTGCAGAATGTCCGGCGTCAGCAGGAACAGGCCGTGGGTACGGGCGATCAGGTAGACGCCGGCGGTAACCATGGTGGCAGCGTGGATCAGTGCCGACACCGGGGTCGGACCGGCCATGGCGTCGGCCAGCCAGGTCTGCAGCGGTAACTGGGCGGACTTACCGACAGCTCCACCGAGAAGTGACAGCGTCGCCAGGGTGAGCCAGAAATCGCCTTCGGCAAACATCTGCGGCGCCTGCACCAGCAATTGCTGGATATTCAGCGTACCCAGCTGCATGAACAGGATAAACAGACCGAAGGCCATCAGCACATCACCGACCCGGGTTACCAGGAAGGCCTTGAGTGCGGCGTTACCGTTCTTGCGCTCGGTGTAGTAGAAGCCGATCAGCAGATAACTGCACACACCCACACCTTCCCAGCCGAGGTAGAGAAACAGCAGGTCGTCGGCCAGCACCAGGCACAGCATGCTGGCGATGAACAGGTTGGTGTAGGCAAAAAAGCGTGAGTAGCCTTCCTCGCCGCGCATGTACCAGCTGGCGAACAGGTGGATCAGAAAGCCTACGCCGGTCACCACGCCGAGCATGGTCAGCGACAGGCCATCCAGATACAGCGTCAGGCTGGGCGTAAAGTTACCTACCGCGATCCATTGCAAGAGCAGCTGGATGTAAGCGCCGTCCTGGAGGGCACCGGCATTGAATTGCCAGATGATCCAGGCGGTCACCAGGGCCGAGAGACCGACTGAACCCACACCAATCACGGCCGAGGCATTCTCCGACCAGCGACCGCGTGAGAAGGCCAGCAACAGGAAGCCGATCAGCGGAAACAACAGAGTAAGAAATAGCATGTTCATCCGTGCATCTCACTGGCAGCGTCGATATCCAGGGTTCTGAAGCGGCGATACAGTTGCAGCAGGATGGCCAGGCCAATACTGGCTTCGGCCGCTGCAAGCGTAATCACCATGATGAACATCACCTGACCATCGGGCTGCTCCCAGCGGGCGCCAGCCACGACGAAGGCCAGCGCGGCAGCGTTCATCATGATCTCCAGACTCATCAGCACATACAGGATGTTGCGGCGGATCATCAGCCCGGCCAGACCGAGGCTGAACAGCACGGCGGCCAGTGCCAGACCATGCTCCATGGGAATGCCTGTCATGCGATCTCCTTGGCTTCGTGGCGTCCGATATGGAAAGCGGTAACCATGGCGCCGACCAGCATCATCGCCGCCAGTTCAACGGCCAGGATGTAGGGGCCGAACAGGGCAAAGCCGACGGCCTTGGCATCCACCGTGGCACCGTTGATGGTGCCGGAGGAAGGCGCCATGAACAGTACGTACAGCAGCTGAGCCAGCAACAGGCCGGACAGCAATGCCGGCCCTATCCAGCCACGCGGGCTCAGCCACTGGCGTTCCTGGTTTTCGCTGCCGCTGCCCAGGTTGAGCATCATCACCACGAACACAAAGAGCACCATGATGGCGCCGGCGTAGACAATGATTTCCAGTACCCCGGCAAAGGGTGCGCCGAGGGAGAAGAAACACATGGATACCGCCAGCAGCGAGGTAACCAGATAAAGCAGTGCGTGCACTGCGCGGGTATTGGTAATCACCATCAGGGTTGCAGCTACGGCTACCCCGGCGGAGAAATAAAAGGCAAATTCCATCAGCTGTTCCTCGCAGGGATCATGGCAACAACCCCTTGATGTTGACCGGTTCGGCCTCGTTCTGCGCGGCACCCTTGGGCTTGCCGGCGATCGACAGGCCGGAGACGCGGTAGAAGTTGTAGTCCGGGTTCTTGCCAGTGCCGGAGATCATCAGGTCTTCCTTCTCGTAGACCAGATCCTGGCGCTTGTACTCGGCCAGTTCGAAATCCGGGGTCAACTGGATGGCCGTGGTCGGGCAGGCTTCCTCACACAGGCCGCAGAAGATGCAACGCGAGAAGTTGATGCGGAAGAACTCCGGATACCATCGACCATCCTCGGTCTCGGCTTTTTGCAGGGAAATACAGCCCACGGGACAGGCTGCGGCGCACAGGTTGCAGGCCACACAACGCTCTTCGCCATCCGGGTCGCGGGTCAGTACGATGCGGCCGCGATAACGCGGGGGCAGGTAAACCGGCTCCTCGGGATATTGCAGGGTGTCCCGCTTGCGGAACGCATGGCTGAAAACCATCACCAGACTGCGCAGCTGGGTATAGGTGCCATGGACGACATGAATAATGGATTTGATCATGGCTTACTCCTCAGGCCGCGGCCAGCACAAGCGCGCCGGTCACCAGCAGGTTGATCAGGGTTAATGGCAGGCACACCTTCCAGCCGAACGCCATCATCTGGTCATAGCGCGGACGCGGTAGCGATGCGCGCAACAGGATGAAGATCATGATGAAAAAGCCGGTCTTCAGCGCAAACCACAGGAACGGCAGTTGCGGCAACAGATCAAAGGGGCCATGCCAGCCACCGAAGAACAGCGTGGCCAGCAGCGCCGATACCAGCACGATGCCGATATATTCACCGACAAAGAACATGCCCCATTTCATCCCGGCGTATTCCACGTGGTAACCGTCGGCCAGTTCCTGTTCCGCTTCCGGCTGGTCGAAGGGGTGACGGTGGGTGACCGCTACGCCAGCGATGAAGAAGGTCAGAAAGCCGAAGATCTGCGGAATGATGAACCACAGGTTATCGGCCTGGTAGGCGACGATATCGCGCATGTTGAACGAGCCGGTCTGCGCCACGACGCCCATCAGCGACAGGCCCAGAAAGACTTCATAAGACAGTGTCTGTGCTGCAGCACGCAGGCCGCCGAGCAGGGCGAACTTATTGTTACTGGCCCAGCCGGCAAACAGCACCGCGTATACCGTCAGCCCCGCCATGGCGAAGAAGAACAGCAGACCGATATTCAGATCCGCCACGCCCCAGTTTGGCGTGATCGGCACCACGATAAAGGCTATCAGCAGCGAGCTCATCGCGACGACCGGCGCGAGAGTGAAGACCAGTTTGTCGGCAAACGGCGGCGTCCAGTCTTCCTTGAAGAACATCTTCAGCATGTCCGCCACAATCTGGAACATACCGAAGGGACCTACCCGGTTGGGCCCATAGCGGTCCTGCCACAGCGCGAGCAGGCGGCGTTCGACAAAACTCAGCAGGGCGCCGGCAATCACTACCGCCAGCAGAATGACGATAGCCTTGAGCACGGCGATGAGGATGGCGATCACCTCGGGAGTGAACCAGCTCATTGTGCTACCCCCTTGAGTCCGGTGACGATGCTGCCGGAACTCAGCGGCGGGATGCCGGGCAGCCCCGCCGGCAGACCGGCGACGCCCAGCGGCAGCTCGGAGATGATACGTAGCGGCAGCTGCAATTGCTGGTCGCTCAGCGTGATGCTGAGGAGCGTGCCATCAGTCACACCCAGGCGTTGGGCTTCTGCTTCGGCCAGTGCTACATAGGGCTGCGGCATGCGCTGCTGGAGCGGTTCGGCGCGACTGGTGTTCTCGTCGCTGCCGAACAGGTGATGCAGGGGGACTACCTGCCAGGTACCGGCCGCGGGTGCAAAGGCCGCTGGCGCTTGCGCCCAGTCCAGATCCATGCGTGGTCCATCGAGCAGGCGAACGCCCGGGTCGCCACTGCGCAGATGGCCGCCCACTTCATCCTGGAACTTATTCCAGGCCTGGGGCGAGTTCCAGCCCGGCGCCCAGGCAAAGGGAATCTGCTGACGGTCTTCCTTGTTGCCGGCATACCCTTCCATGGAGAAGGCGAAGGGGCTGTCCGGGTCCTGCGGCTGACGCGGCTCATGCACGCTGAGATTGGCCCGCATGGCCGTGCGGCCGCTGTAACGGTGCGGCGCACGGGCCAGCTTCTGGCCCTTGATGCGGAAGCTGGCATCCGGTGCCGCTTCGGTAATCGGCGCAAGACGCGGGTGTACCGCGGCGCAGGCTTCGGTGACCTGATCCAGCGTGGTCCAGTCTACCGGTTGGCCGAGGAAGGTATTGCGCAGGGCATGCAGCCAGCGCCAGCCTTCGCGGATCAGTACGTCGGGGTTGTAGTAACTCGGCTCGAACACCTGGAAGAAGCGCTGGGCGCGGCCCTCCTGGCTGACCAGAGTGCCATCGCCTTCGGCGAAGCTGGAGGCCGGTAGCAGGATATGCGCCTTGTCGGCAGTGGCGCTCTGCTGATGATCGATCACCACCACTACCTTGGCGGCGTTCAGCGCAGCATCCACCAGTTGGCTGTCGGCACGGCGGTAAAGATCGTTTTCCAGTACCACCAGAGCGTCATACTCGCCCGCGATAAGGGCGGTTAATGCGGCTTCGACAGACTTGTCCGCCTGCTCATCCGCCAGCAACAGGGCCATGCCCATGCTGTTGGCTTCCGGCACCACCATGCTGATGGAACCATTCTTTTCGCGGTTCTTCAGTGCCTGGGCAATGCTTGCGGCAGCCTCGATGATTGCCGGGTTACCCAGGGAAGCCCCGGACACCAGCAGGGGGCGCTCAGCGGCGAGCAAAGCCTCGGCAATGCGTTGCGCCAGTTCCTGCGCCTCGGCTTCCAGACCGGAAACGGCGGGTGCGCCGGAATCGATGGCATGGGCAACGGCAAAGCCCAGGCGTGCCAGATCGTCCGGGGCGGCCTGGACGGCTTCGGCGGCGATATCGTCAAGCCGGGTTGCTGTCACGCTGGCAATGAACACCGGATGCCTGGCGCCCTGGGCAATATTCTCCACCGCAGCCTGGTGCCAGCTCTGGATGCCGGCCGCACCGGCTATTTCGGTGGCCTTGCCCTTTGCCGTCTGGCGCAGCGCCAGAGCGATGCGTGCGGCGGTC
>Ga0265293_10005581_pt1 | contig 20875 bp, 12 predicted proteins | sample Munlanlewell138R_FD_192505 | JGI IMG/M metagenome (GOLD analysis project Ga0265293, IMG submission 192505) | Leachate microbial communities from a municipal landfill in Southern Ontario, Canada - Leachate well 138R | ecosystem: Engineered > Solid waste > Landfill > Unclassified | place: Canada... | reverse complement strand
ATAAGTATAAAAAAAGGTTCTTTGCTTTAAGGGGAATAAGAATGCCTGCCCAACACGCCTATCCCCCTTAAAATCAAGAACCTTTATCTTAGTTGTTAATTATCCCGATACTAAAAAAATCCCTTTAATAAAGGAATAACCATAAGAAATAGCCTCATCAATTTTCCTTGACAAGATAGCTAGTTCTTTGCTACTGTTGCGTAAGCTATAGTCTTACCCTGCCTAAAGACTAACGCAATCTAAAAAAGCATTGCTTTTCGTACTTGGTATTATCATTCATGAGTAGCGAAAGCGATGCTTTTTTTATTCTCCTAATTCTTCCGAATCAGAATTCAAATAAATTCCCCTGCGTCCTCCACAAAGTGGAAAGTAACAGGGTGTAGGCTTATGTTTTTAAAAGATCCGCTTACCAGCTTAGGCTAATGCCTTTTTTGATAAGTGTTTGCATCTGGTCTTTACCAAAAGAATTTAGATTCTTCTGATAATAATCAGCATAATTATTTCGATTTGAAGTTCTCTTTTTATTTTTGTCCGCAAAGATTGTCTTTATCAATTTCATACTTTAAAGCGAGTATAGCATAGCTCGTCAATAGTTACAACTCATAGGTTTTTTGATATATTTAGATATAGCCCTAGAGTTTTCATGTATAAAAAATATCCTATTAAATCAATAAAAAATGAATAATATCAAAATATGTGGATAACTTATTGACAACTTTTAGTATCTATATTATGTACTTTCACTGTTAGAAATTGGTGATAAAGATGAAAGGAAAAAGTCAGTTTTTTACTGGTTCTGCCAAAGCTTTGATTTGTCGGAAAGATCTATGAAGTAGGGGAAGGACACGGTTTTGATTTCACCTTTGGAATCTCTAACTTTTTGTCTCAGGATCTCAGATCTAACCTCAAAAAATGAGTTTAGATTTGTTGAAATCCTTGCTATATCTTTTATCCGTGATCTGAGCAACATCACCGCAAAAAGTATAATTAGGATCAAAAATCCCAGATACTCCAGATATTGAGGTAAAAAGACGATTATGATGCTTTTTCCAGAGAGCGAATCAGGTTCATTTATGACCCACCCATTTTCCCAATTATTCACCACAACATGAGATTTGAGCTCATCTCCTGCAAAGAAGGGAAAAATCTTGCTTAGAAGATTTAACCTATTTGAATCTATAGAGTATGCCTTCCACTGAGCGTGATAGCTTTGAGACAGAATGAGCGTTGCCTCTAAATTGTTTTCTGCCTTTATGTTTTCTATGACATAAAGACTTTCATTCGGGTGCTGAGAGTCAAAAGTAAGTGTATTTCTACCAGATTCAAATGGAGCATCGATGCTTATATTCTCTATAAATGAATATGGCAGAGGGTAGATCTTTATTCCTTTGAGATTGTTTGATGTTTTGTTATTCCCGATAGACACAGAGTCAAAATGAACAGAATAGCCTTTACCGAATTGGTCAGTCGGCGCGATAACATAGCTAAAGTTCTTTTTGTCCTTCTCAAGATAGGTGTCAAGGACTGCTACTTGCTGGTTGCTGTTTAGTATCCAAAAATGAAGCGGAAATCCCTCTATATTCTCGGCCGCAACATCCACGAGATATCCTATTTCATGACTTAAAGACGGAAGAAAGTATGATGTGCATAGAGAGTCGTTAAGGGATCGCAGGACGACGCCCTCATCAGACTTTTCGGATGATGTAGTGCCATTTCTGAACGTATTGCAGTCTTTTGAATTGCTGAAATTACGCACATCGAGCTCAAATCCCTTTTGAGAGTCGATGGTCTTTGGGATCTCGATAACAAAAGGCTTACCTGACAAAGAGCTATCAAGCTTTATTTGCTGGTCTTTCATTTGCGGAAGAGACGTCAAGAAATCGGGCTCTATTATCTGTATCTTGGTTTGTGAGTCGTTCTCGCTGGTCAGATATATAAAGTTTTTCTGCTCGAGTGAGAGAAGTGCATATTCTTTCTGAAAGTCATTTTGAAGTGTTATCTCATGACCATTTATATCCAGATGATAGTTTGAGTCGGCCTGTGGAATTATGAACAGCGGGTAGGCTGTAGTGTCATAATCCATGACAGGTTTTGAGTCTATAAAGACTTTTGGAGAAAGAATCCTTACGGAAATAATCGCTGTTCCTTCGCTGTCTTTTTCAAGGATGAACTCAGATGCGACAAATTGCTCCTCAAGCAATGTTGGAATAGAAAGGGTGGTTGCATCCAGATCCTGAGGAAGAGTGTTTTTAAGTGTGATGTAATTATCGTCTTGCTCGATTATAAATTCCAGATCTCCCTGACTTTTACCTGAGAAAACGCTTCTAAAAGGAAAGTACCTGGTATATGGACTTTTATCGGAATAAAAATCTGAGTCTTTAAAAACATCGTTGTTACCATGCACATATGAGTTGACCGAAGGAAGACTAGGGCCCGAGATTAAAAAGTTTTGAGGCTTATTTTTTAGATTTACCTTGTATATATCTATTTTTCCAAATGTTTTCTCTTTTGAGATTTGAGGAATTTGGGCGAAAAGATCTTCTGTCTCGCTATAAAAAAGCGCTCTTGATGACGCGGTTGAATAGATATTTCTATCGAGGATAAACCATGTAATCTGGTATTTCTCAGCAACCCTCAAAAAGTCTTCCGGATTTTTAGAGTAGAGCGCTTGAGAAAGCTCGAAGTAGTTGTTCTCAGACGACTTTGACCAAACGTCAAAAGCACGGTCTACCATGGGCTGATCTATCCCATACCATAAAAATCCTGATCCTCCATATCCCCATTCATAATAATTCCAGCCCCAGAATGTGTGCAGCGGAAGCGTCGCTATGCGTTCTGTCGGATCCTTTGCATCAAAAAACTCAAAAGTCTGCATGTATTCCTGAGGGAGCGTGATCTGCTCTTTTTCATAGAAGAGATTGCCTTTGAAAACTGGATACGATGTGATGGCGATAAGCGCAACGCCTAGTATGAGAGGAAGCAGCGAGAGTTTATGGATATATTTTCTGACGATAGTAGATATCGCATAAGTTCCCAACGCAAAAAACACCGAGTACATAAGCGAGACGAGTATCGAGAATTTCGTGAATGGGAAGCGAAACGCTTGGGAGAAAAGTGGAATTTCCCTAAAAAGTGTCACAAACCATGAGAATGGAGCAGTATTTGTAGCAAGCATGGTAAAGGCAAACAAGAAAAGCAGGGTAAATGCAAGATGGATAGGTTTTCTATTTTTGATAGCATAGAAAAGCCCGAAAAGTATCACTCCAAATATCAAAAATGAAGCTATCGTGACAACTGGCGTTTCAAAATATTGTCTCCATGGATTTAACATGAAGGTAAAATCACCATTCAGATTCGGGTCGACGCTATTGAACCAAAAACCTTTGAGCTGCATTACATCTGTTATGTCACCAAACTCCTTATTCTGGGCAAATATCGTATCGGTTGCCATCTGATTCATCTTCGCGTCCACATTTACGGCAGATTCGGTGAGCGTGAAATAGGCAAAAGGCAGCAGCCAGAATGAGTTGATGAGAAAGATAAGGACATATGCTTTGATACTTCTTGAAAGTGTCTCAACTTTAGTTTTGCTTGTGAGGATAAGGGTCGTGAGTATTATCCCGATTGCGATAAGAGAGGCTACAAATAGAGTAGGAATATATCCTGCAGGAGTTGCAAGAAGGAGTATCAGCGAAAATATGACCAAAGACCTTTTCGATTTCTCATGAACAAATAGCAGTACTCCATACAGGACCCAGGGGAGCGCTGCATAGTGGCTGGTGAATGCTTCAAAAGCTACGAAATAGGTCTGGATAGTTGCGATATTCAAAAGATAAAAGGCTCCCCCCAGAAACGATATGAATTCTTTGTGAGCAATATTTTTTGCGATATAAGACCTTATGAGCGTATATGTTCCAAGGCTACCTATGATAAGAGTTATTATCGTTGCGATATAGCGCACTGACTCCATAGGCGCGACAAGTGTTATAGGGAAAAGCAGTATTTGTCTAACAAGGTCTGATGCGTGACCCATTCCTCCCAGAAGGCCCAGGCTTTGGTACTCTTGCCAAACGGCAAATATAGAGCGCTTTATATTAAGTCCCAGATCAAACTCCGGATGAAGGTTGTCCCAGCCGGTAAGGATAGTCCCTGTCTTATGGTTCAAAATCCCGATAATTATAACCAGCACAATCAGGGAAATACCCCCCCAACGGTTCTTGGCTTTATCGAGCTGCGGCTTTGTAAAAGCGCCTTTTATTTTAGTTAAAAATCTCTTCATAGTATTTGCCTCCGATAGTACTCCAGCGCCTTTCTTTTTGGATATCTGATGAGAGAAGTGAGAGCTTTTTGCGAAGTCTTATATCCTTATTTATTCTTTTTATCTTCTTTGAAAAATCTCCATTGAAATCCTTGAAGCTTATTTCATCTTCACTAAGTTTGCGGATCCTGAGCCCGTTCTGGATATCCTTTGTGGAAAGGGCAGGCTTTAATCTAGGTGATATCAGAAATGGTTTTGAGAAAGAAAGCGCGAGCGACAACGGGCCACTTGCCGACATGAAAGTCTTATATGGAAACAGAATCACATCCGCCGCCTGATAGTAATAGGCGATATCTTTTTGAGGAACATATCCTGTTATCCTGATATTGTTTTCGCTGGCTTTTTGGGTAAGCGTGCGAAGATATTTGATGTAATATTTTTTATCGAGATGATTTGGATTTTCTCCTCCAGCAAGAATCAGTGAGACCTTGCGCCCACGGCTTTTGTTGTTGATCTCAGAGATAGCATTTACTATCCAGTCGCTACCTTTGTACCACGCGATATACCCGAAGCTCACCGCGACGAACTCGTCTTTGCGGATCCCGAGGCGTTTTCTGGCTGCAGATTTAGTCGGTATATTCGTAAAAGTCTCGACTCCATGCGAGATGACCTTTATTTTTTTAGGACTGCCGAACTTCGAAAGTTTTGTCTTAAGAGCGTCCTCGAAGACGATAATCTTGCTACTCAAAAGTAAGAGCGCAAAGTAAAAACCCCTGATGGCTATATTTATGAATGTCGTCTTCAAAGATTCTCCATTTATATTTATATGAGGTCCTATCTGAGTGATATTAGGTATTACCTGGTGACAAACGACTATGACGTTTTTACCGAAAAGCCGCAGTATCAAAAGAAATGCCGGAAGAGGAAGAAGATAAAGCAGGCTCCCAAACATCGCAAGCTCGAGTTCCACGAGAACGTGTTTGGTATCTTTGTGATGGGTCAGGATCGTCTTCAAAAGTACAGGGAAGATATTGAATGTGCCTCTTTTCCAGATTCTTTTTACCTTAACTCCGTTTTGTGTGTGGTTTTTGTCATTTTGAAGCTTTTCCGCAAGAACAATTATATCGGTTTTTTTACCAGCTATGTCCTTTATGGCATTGAGGGTATTTTTGGCATACGACGCCACTCCCACAGTTGCTTTTCCATGAGTAAGGTTTTTTTCAGGATAGCTTGAGATGACCAGTAATTTTTCCATATTATGAAATTCTCTGCGCAAGCTTTTGAGCGTAGGCAAGAGGATTTCGGAAATTATCCCTCATATATGGAAGTATTGAGTGAAAAGTTATAATTTTACCTATCTCAAGTATTGTATTTGGAATTGCGGTCATCATATTTACATGACTTCCTTTGTCATCAGACCAGATAACGGCCTTTTCTGTTATCGTCAGGTCTTTTTTAGAAGCGATATAAAGTATCTCGGCGTCATATCCCCAGCGGTTTATGACAGCATCCGGAAATATTGCCTTTACGGCTTTGAGATTAAAGAGCTTAAAGCCACATGTAAAATCAGTTATATTAAGCTGCAGAGCGATTTGTGTGAAACGGGTAAAGCCTTTACCCAGATTTTCACGAAGCCATGGTTGATGTACGATCACGGTAGATTTGCCGTTTTTTCGTGTTCCGATCGCGACATCTGAGCCGCTTTTTATTTGCGCAGTTAGTTTTTTGAGCTCACTAAATGGTGTCGACATGTCAGCATCGCACAAAAGTGCATAGTCTGAGTTAGAGCTGAGCATTCCTTTCTTTACAGCATATCCCTTTCCTTTATTTTGAGAGTATGAGACGAGTTTTATCGGCAGCTTTGAGCTCTTTTTGAAACTTGTGATTCTGTCTTTTGTCCTGTCCGAAGACCCGTCATTTACGAATATGATCTCGCTAAGTTTTATGCCATAGGGGAGAGCAAGCGTACTAATCGCCTTAAATGTCTTGTCCAGCCTCTTTTCTTCATTAAAGACCGGTATGATAATGCTTAGTATTTTCATATACCTTTCGCCCTTTTGGGCTCATCAGGTCCGACACACATCGGACGAGGCAAAAGGTATATAGGGATAGAGTCAAGTAGCTTCCTTCTGCCTCCTCGGGCACCAAGCTATTGGTGCTTTTGAAGTGAAGGGAGCCGTTTGCTCCTTCTTGATATTTGTTGGGAGGAGGATTGTTGTCGGACGAGTCCAACTTCTTTCCCCCTCCCCGGGACGTCAACCCTTGAATGGGTCGCAGTACGCAGACGCGCCGTTCGTCGTTTCCGACTGACCAGGCGGCAGCCCAGGGTCGCTCGAATGGGCGTTCGTGTGAATCGTCCATGCGGGATGACCCGTAATGGTAGCCGTGCCCTGAAGCGCGTACTTGTTTCCCTCGACCTTCCAAACGCCGCCACCAAGATCGGTAGCGGGGTCTTCGCTGCACTGGGGCTCCGAAGAGTCCACTGCTGCAGAAAAGTCGCTGTCATTCATGACGACGACACCGTTTTCACAGGTGAAGTTGCCGGGAGTGACAGGGAACTGCGGGCGCTGCTCCTGTCCGAATGCGTGCTCCTTGGCGGTGAGCTGACAACCGTTATAGACCGCGTCACCCTTCGCGTACGAAGGAAGATAGCGGACCGTGCCAGCTGTGACTCCGCTGTAGGATGCGTTGTCGTCTCCGACGAAGACGTGCGTGTCTCCGATGGTGAGGGTGCAGATCAGAACTTCCGGGCAGGTGATGCCGGTAGATCCGATTGCCGCCGTTCGCAACGTATAAGCGCAGGCGTCTTTTCCACCCACCCGCTGAACGTCGCTGTGTGTCAGGGCATTCATTTCGGTGGTGGAGATGCATTCTGCAGTGGCAGAGTTGTCCGAGCCATCATTGTCGCTGGTCTGATTGTTCCCGCTGGTGGCGGGAGTGTTCTGGCCGGTGGCAGGATTCTGAGCCGTCGAGGTCGAAGACCCTTCAGGCTGAGTTGACGCCGAGGCGGGACACGAGGTCTCGCCAGGGACGTTCCAGACCGAGAGCGGTCCGGAGCGTTCGATCTTGATCGGACCGTAGACTCCGCCGCGGGACTCGGGCTCATCGCAGGATGCGCCGGGGTAGTCCACGCGGTGGTTGGCGGGGATCGTGATCTCCGCCTGCGGGCCGGTGTACTTCCAGCCCGAGCCGTCGGAACCCGAAATCGGGTTCCAGAACTGGGCGTTGCCGCCGAACATGTCGGAGGCGATGGAGCCGGTGGTCGTGGCGGGCGCGTCGTCGTCATCGGTGACAGCATCGTAGACCAGGAAGGCCACGAGTGCTGCCAGAAGCAGAAGGATGAGCCCACCGAGCCAGAACGTGCGATCGTCATTCATGATCGTTCCCCTGCGGGCCGACGGTGTCGGTTCGCGACGGACCGGCGGCTGTGGCGGCGTCTGTGCCGGAGGCGTGTTCTCCCACTCCTTCAGGATCTTGTCGACATCTGCCGGAGCAGGGTCGGACATGATCTTGCTGAGTGCGAACCGCACATCACGGATGAGCGTGTCGAAGGTCTTGTCGTTGGGTCGCACTCCGTAGTGGGGCGCGATCTTCCGCAAGGTCTCCAGGTCGCTGGCATCGAAGCATTCAAGCTCGACCCAGACTTCGGAATTGAGCATGGTAGACTCCTTGTCTCCAGGCTGATCCGCAGGGTGGCGGCGCGGGGGAGGCTGGTTTCCCTGCCTCTGGCGCTCTCCCTGGCGGTTGCCAGAGCCGTTGTTCGTCGACCGGGCCTTCGGAAGGGTAAATCCAGACATGGCGTCAGGCTCCTCCGACTTGATCCGGCTTTCGATGCGGCGGTTGATGTTGCCAAGGAGAGAGTCTCCCTTGACATCACTCTTCACGCCGATGGCCGCGGCTACGCGCTGAAGCTGCGTGCGGGTGCGCGCAGGTTCGTTGACGTAAGCCTTCAACTGCTTCCAGTTCATGTTGTGGCCTCCTTTGGCCTGATTTTCGGCTTAGAAGAACATGAAGTTCCGAGTGGTTACGGGCTGTTGTCTTCACGTCTTTTGAGCTTCCCGCCGAGGCGGGATCTCAGTGTGTTTCGTCCCAAAGGAACGATTTACTTGTTGCCAATCATAACTCCTTGAGTTAGGATCCCGGCGGAGTGTTACCTTCGCCGACTGGAACTGCGGTTGTCGCTGTGCCTGAGGGCGCTTTCATACGCCTCCGCGGCGCCGGCGATTTCGCAGATGTCATCGATCACGTCTTCCCCCCTAGGGTTGTAGACGAGTCGCGGTGAGGTCGCCCTCACATTCTCATCGTCACTTACCACGGGGATCTTGTTGTTCACGAATTGTCTCCTCCAGCATGTCCATCAGGACAAATTTTGGTTTCCCAAGTGCCGGAAGGCACGTGTCGTATAGAAGCAAATACGACACGCACATTCCGACACCTGAGGCCAATTTAGCCACAAAAATAATATCTTTTTCCCTATATACCTTTGTCAAAGTGCTTAGTTGTACTAGGCAAGATCTTTGATGCAATATCAAAGCCTACTCAATACAAAAAATCTAGCCATTAAGACTAGAGAAAGTAGCTTCTTTTTAGATTGTGGGTTGGGAGACTGGTGGAAAAGTTTGTTGTGAGAACTTTAAAGCTGCTTCTTTCTCTAACCTCAAGACGAGGTTAACCTAACTTATTTTTTCGTCTCATAGCCGCTCCTAGCAAACCTGCTGGGATAAGACCAAGTAGTGGAAGCATTTCAGGTCCTGTGTTAGGAATATTTTTCACAGGAGTTTTGTCATACACTTGTGGTGTAGGTTTTGAAGTTACAACTTCTTTTTCTACACAGAATGATGCGTCGTCTTTTGCTTCATTTCCGTGATTGTCAGATCCTTTTACATTGTTTGTAAGACACATGACACCTTTGTCTGCTGGAAGATCAGTATTTACTGTAACTGAGATATCATGCTCTTGGGTCTGACCTGCTTTAAGATCATTTATAGTATAGGTAACAGTTCTACCATTTGCGTTCCCTGGGCCTGCTTTGAATGTAACGTTTTCTGGAAGAGTATCAGTTATATTTAGCGTTGCAATATCGTCCTTTCCAGTATTTGTTACTTTAATTCTGAAGGTAACAGTATCGCCTGCACGAAATCTAGTATCGTTGGTATTTATGTTGTCAACGAATTCTCCGTCCTTATTTGGTCTTTGTACTAATTTATCGATTGAGAATTTGAAGTCCTTTTCGCAAACTTCACCGCCGCCGTAGATAACTTGGCAATTAGATGTACCTGCCGCATGAGCAGCAGCTGTAATAAATCCTAGTGTTGTTATGGCAAGTGCTATAGAAACACCTGCGCGAATTGCTTTATTCATAACTTGCTGGGCATTGTATCATAGTAATTTAATCTTGTCAAGTCCTATAGGACATATTGCTTTCACTAAAATATATCAGGCGCGCGCTGAGTATAAGACTTATAGTTTTTTATGAATAACAGAAGTACTAGTTACTATAAGTCTTAGAAAGTTTGTGGATTGAGATCGGGGATTTGATAGTAATATCTCAATATTATAGTAGAGGATAAAACATGACAGAGGATTTGGTAACATAAATCAGCATATCTCTATTTATATATAAAATAGTATTGCTATACTTTAAATCATATTACTATACTTATTATAGTATTTAGGATGTAGGAGAGAGTTGGAATATAAAAAGAGCGCAGCTGGCTTTTGTAAGAAACTTCTTGACTTTTAATATTTGCCATGATTTAATAGCTTTAACTTCAGATTTGAATTATTCTTTTCCGGAAAAATCTAAAAAGAATCAATCTGACCTCAATTTTAACAAATTGTCCAATAAGTAATGCCTACCAAAGCAGTTTTGTCTAAGAAAAAAAGCGATATGCCTGAAAAGGTAGATAATGTAGTTGAGGAAAAAGAAGAGGCCTCAGACGTCAAATCCAGGCCAGACAAAGATTCATCAAATATGCAAAACGCAGACAACAATTCAAACGATTACTCACAAGACAATAATCAAAATGACTACCAGGGAAATCCTTCGCAAGGTCAGGGATATTCCTCCTATGGCAACCGTTCCGGCGGGAGGTCATTTCAAAGAGGATACCGCGACATGGATCAGCCTACAGAGGAAGTATCAGGAATACTTGATATAGCGCATGAAGGACACGGATTTTTGCGTCCCAAATTTAGGCCAAGTGAGCGTGACGTATACATCTCAGCCTCGCAGATCAGGCGTTTTTGGCTGCGCGCGGGAGATTTTGTTGAGGGCGAGGGTAGACCACCTAAGGACAATGAGAGATATTTCGGTCTTTTGAAGGTAACCAAGGCAAACGGAGAGGACGCTGACAAGATGGGTAAGAGAGTCTATTTTGAGGATCTGACCCCGATCTATCCAGATAAGCAGCTGGTCTTATCGACCGGAAAAGAGCCTCTATCAACGAGGATGATAGATATAGTTTCGCCTATCGGATTCGGCCAGAGAGGAATGATAGTATCTCCTCCAAAGGCGGGTAAGACGACTATCCTAAAGGATCTAGCCGCCGGAATAAGCAAGAATTTCCCCAAGGTTCACCTTATGGCTGTTCTCATTGGAGAGCGTCCTGAGGAGGTAACAGACATAAGCAGGTCGGTTCACGGTGAGGTCATAGCCTCAAATTTCGATGAGGCTCCTGAAGCTCAAACGAGGTCTGCAGAAATAGCCCTAAATAGAGCAAAAAGGCTAGTTGAGCAGGGAATGGATGTCGTAATCCTTCTCGACTCTATAACGCGTCTTGCACGTGCCTATAATCTTTCGATCGATCCGTCAGGAAGGACTCTTACAGGAGGATTTGACCCTGCAGCACTTTATCCGGCAAAGCGCTTTTTTGGAGCAGCCAGAAATTGTGAGGAAGGTGGGTCGCTTACTGTAATAGGTACAGCGCTGGTTGATACAGGTTCAAGAATGGATGACCTTATCTACGAGGAATTCAAGGGAACCGGTAACATGGAGCTTCATTTGGACCGAAGGCTTGCTGAGCGCCGCATTTTCCCTTCTATCAACGCTGAGCGTAGTGGCACACGTCATGAAGAGATGCTTCTTGGCGAGACCGATTACAAGAAGATAGTTACGATGAGACGCATGCTTGATATACTGGGTCCTGACGAGAGGACATCTATTCTTATAGAAAAGCTTAGCAAGACAAAAGATAACACGGAGTTCCTCGCCAACCTAGGAAAAGAATAATTTTTCTATACGTATATTTAGCGATAAATAGCCTCAGATATTATTTCACGATTTAAATCATGTAATGAGAGCTTTAGGACTATTTATAGTCTTAAGAGCTACAAACAGGCTTGATAGTTGATATACTATAATCTATACTTGAGAAATTCCTATGAAACTTAAGATCCGCAAGCGCAAGTTACGTGGTTTTAAATATAAGAAAATCCTGTCCTCTATAGCACAGAGCCTGCTTTTTTTGAGGAAAGAATTCTTTGCATACATTAATTTCATACAGATCTACATAAAGGGTAAAGCTTTTTATTTTTCCCAGAAGTTCGAAGGCAGTAAAAGTATCATCGTCCGCAATGTCCTCATAAAGCGTGGAAAGAGAAATAGATTTTTTCTCCATATTTCCGCTATGGCGATCCTTACTTTTGGCGTGCTTGTTTCGCCATTTATCCAGGATCCGTTTTCGACCGATGAGCAAAGTGTAGGAAGTGTCCTTTCTTTCTCTGAGGAGCGGAGCCTAAAGCCTCAAGAAGTTTTCGAGACGAAAGAAAGCATCAAGCCCAGGTCTGAGGTCGTAACGTATACAGTCCAAAAAGGAGATACGCTTTCGGGCGTCGCTGAGAGGTTCAATGTAAGTCCTGATACTATCCGTTGGGAAAACGGGATAAAAGGAGACAATATAAGTGTCGGTGATGAGATAAAGATATTGCCTGTGACAGGAATCGCGCATAAGGTCTCAAGAGACGATACTATATATAGTATAGCCAAGAAATATGATGCGAACGCTCAGGCTATTGTCGATTTTCCATTTAATGACTTTGCCGATCCTCAAACATTTTCTCTAGTCGTAGGACAGATAGTGATAGTTCCTGACGGAATTCAACCTGCGGCACAACCTACATATATAAGACGCCAGCCGTTTATAGCAACAGGTCCTGTGCAGGTCACAGGTGGAGGATTCACATGGCCTGTCAGAGGGACATTAAATCAGTATTACGCATGGTATCATCAGGGGATCGATATAGGAGCAAATGTGGGAGTGCCGGTTGTTGCAGCAACTAATGGTGTGGTCGCAGCAGCGTACCCAAGCGGATGGCATGGGGGATATGGAACACATGTTATCATCTCCGGTGCAAATGGATACACGACACTCTATGCTCATTTGAGCGGTCTAAACGTCTCGACAGGCCAGTCTGTCACCGCAGGAAGCACAGTCGTGGGGTGGATAGGTATGACGGGTAGAACGACCGGACCGCATCTGCACTTCGAGGTGAGAGGATCGGGTGGATTTGCAAATCCTTTAAGCTTTCTACAGTAATATATTCTACCCACTTTTAAAAAGTGATATAAAAGCTCGATACTTTCTAATTTTTTCTCTGTACTTTCCTGCCGGGGAAAGTACGAAAGCCTCTTTGTCTATGTCCGCCTCTAGCATTCAAATCTTGCCTGAAAGCTAAAAGTTTCAAACTTTCTATACGCTTTCAAGATTCAATTTTCATATTGTCATCGCCCAACGACAAAAGAAGGACTACTGCTAGATTTGAAGATAGCCTAGTATGGGACATGGCACAAACAAGCTTGATTGCGAATAATTAAACAGTAAGTAAAAGTTCTAGCCGGTCTCTATTACGGGGTCTGAGTTGGAGTGGTATCTGCCTCAGCACTTTCTTCATCTTCATCACCGGTTGGTGGTCCTGGGATAGTCTCACGTGGATCGCGCTCAGGGAATTGTGCTTCCTGATCTTGAAGCTCCAATTCTGTGTCCTCTGTAGGCTCCACATCTGCATCAGCTGCGACCTCTTCACCCTCATCACCGATCCTGGACTGTAGAGCCTGGATTTCCTGATCAATCAGATCTGCTGCCTGCTCGTCATTTGCCACGAGCTGTCTGACTATCTGGTATTGCTGTAATGCTGCAGCAAGCTGACCTTTCTCTTCAAGAGAGTGGCCTAGGTTGTAGTAAGCATTCGCATAGTCTTGCTTGAGACTTACCGCGACTTGGAATTGATTCTGTGCCAAATCGAATTCTCCTAATTGATAATATATTCCACCAAGCTCGATTCTCACTGCTGGATTGTTAGGTTCCAAGGCTACTGCTTGATTGTAGGACGCTATCGCAAATTGCTCAGCATCCTGTCCGACTCCGATAAGATTTCTATATACCTGACCTAGATTCCTCCAGTTAAGTGACGATTCAGGAGCGAAGATGACAGCCTGACGGGAAGAATTAATGGCCTGTTGAAGCTGCTGCAGTATCGCGTTTTGTACTTCCTCCGAAACAGTAGGAGCATCGGCTTGTGAGCTGACCAGATTTGTAGCCAGAGATAGATTTATCTGTGAGAATATTCTGTAAAAGTCTGCTCTGTAAGGATAGGTCTGGATAGCCTCGATCTGCAGGTCATAAGTCTCCTGTCCTGATGCCAAGGCCTCAGGTTGCAGGGACTTAGTAAATAACATATCCGATACGACATAATGATAAAGACCTTTTGCTCCAAACCCATCGCGTGACACTAGAAAGAACAGCGAGTAGACCATAAGGCCTATGCTTACGACAGTCAGGATTACCGGCAGAAGTATGCTGCTTTTTCGGGTAGTTGGTTGATCGAATTCCAAAAAGCTTCCGTTGGTGACTATTGAGACTACGATTTCCTCGACAGATTTTGAGTTAGCAGATAGTCTTAGATTTACTACATATAGTCCAAGCAGGATAAATAGAAGCGCGACGAGTGTGAATGAGAAAGGAATGATAAAGCTAAGAACTATTAGCGATGCGACCGAAAGAAAAAGTGGCCTTATGACCATGCGGCCATGAGACTTTACGAATTTTACGATTACAAAAAGATATGTGATAAATCCCAGTATCCCAGTTGTTGCGATAAGCTCCAGAACGTATGAAGATGAGAATGAGAAAGTAAGGTTCCACGCAGGCAGTGCATTGAAAGATGCTAGATGGAACTTGGTGAATACATTTGAGAACATACCGTATCCGCTTCCAAATAGAAATGATGGAAGAAGTCTGGTCTCATCCTGACTGACGCTAGCAAGGGCTATCTGAAATCCATGGTCAAAAGGTAGAAGAATAGGGGTGTCTCCAGATGATGCTATGTTATATATTATTACACCTATTGTTATAGATAGTAGTAGGAATGATGCTGCATAGAGTGCATTTGGCACTTTCCTTAACGCCTCAAGTCCACTTTTGCGGTAACGGGTAAGAAATGTAGCAACAGTCAGGATTATGAGTGGCGTCAGGAATCCTATCATCTGGATAGGGGATCCAAGAGTATTGAAGAACTCATTTCTGGTCTGTTCTATAGGTAGGAGATGCACCCCAAATGACGCAAGGGACGTAAGTACGGCTCCTATGGTAGTTCCTAGAAGTAGAGCAAAAAGTACGATCCTCAGGTTCTGTTTCTCACTTATGAGGTTAACTATCGCAAAAAACAGGATTGCCGCACCTACAGCTGCTATCGCTTGTGGTACAGAGCTTATAGATGAAGGAGATAGATATGCAGATATGACGATAACCAATGTAAAGGCAAAAACAGGAAGATTCAAAGGATTTTTGACGAAGGTAATTCTTTTCTCTACAAGACTTTTAAGACAGAAAAGTGCGAGCAGAACAAAAGCTCCAACGACTATCAGGATTTGTTTTGGGAAAGTAAAGTATTCTGTCGTAGACGTCAGGAAAAATACCGGGAGAAGTAGGGCGATTATAGCTACTACTACAGCTGAAATTGAACTGATGATGCCTGAATATCCTGTCTGGTTCTGAGTCATATAAACATGGTAGAGAAATGGGCAGTATAATGTCAAGGAGAAAAATTACTATTACTATTTCCCCATAATTATATATAGTATATGTAGCCAGAATCAGCTCTTTGAGTTTCTTCTTGACAAGGCTAAAAAAATAAGCCTATACTTGAATCAGGCAGGAAGTTACTATGACCAAACATCATGCCAAACACAGAAAGCATCACAGTGCCGACAATCAGGCAGGGTTCCTTTCATTCTCACCAAAAAAACTTATGGATAAGAAAAGCAGGATTTTAATTTTAGTTATAGCATTGGGAATAATTATTTTGTTCGCTCTTTCATTTGTTATGGTCATGAACAAGAATAAGGTAGATGAAGAACTTTCCAGCATTACTCCGACACCCCCAAAAAGGATTACGACTCCGTATCCAACAATTCCTCAGTCGATAAAGGACACTACTATTCTTGTGAATGCGAGGTCTATAAATCCTACGTCGGTTAAGATAACCGTAGGAGGTACGGTAGGGTTCTTCAATGAGGACACAGAGCCTGTCGAGATCAGAGGATATGATGCAGGAAGTAGTGTTCTAAATGTCGGAGTTATCCAGCCTTATGACGTACCTTTTGTAAAATTCGATAAAGAGGGAGTTTATAAATTCATAAATCCCCAAAACCCCGAGGAAGTCGGAGAAGTTACAGTAGTTGGTCAATAATCTTTTTTCACACCTTATTCTAGGTTAAACCCATCAATTATCTTGATATATTAGTTATTTTGTAATCAATATTTAAAAATAAGATTCTCAAATAAGTAGGAGAAAGGGGATTTTTCACGATTTGATGCTAAAAATACAACATCTTTGTGAAAACATGCTCTTGACAACTATAATATAAGTGCGCTACGCTTTTATCTAGGCTAATTTAACCTGCCCGAAGTATGCCTATTTATAAAGTTATTTTAAATAACCTTAGTATATATAAAGGAAAATCACTCCTAGGTAATTTCTTGCCTCAAATAGATTCAAAAAATAATATTTCCCATTCCGAAAAAGGATTCACACTCATAGAATATCTGGTTGTTATAACTATCCTTGGAACGCTTATAGGGGGGCTCTTACTGACCCTCGATCCATTCGGCCAGATAGAAAAAGGACTAGATGCTCAGCGTAGACAGGACATACAACAGGTTAAAAATGCACTGGAGGCGTATTATCAGGATTTTAATTGCTATCCTGATGAGCTCAATTTCGGTCAGGAGTTTAGCCGAAATGGCGAAATCTATATGCAGAAACTCCCTGAGGATCCGACATGTTCTGAGGCTGGAGGAAATTGCTATGAATATGTAGCAGATACTGCAGATAGTTGTTCGCAGTGGAATGTAGTATTTGCAAAGCTTTCGGCGGCATCAAACCAAGAAGGCGGGATATGTCCTCTCTCAAGCCTTTCGAGCACGTGTGTACCCGAAGGATATGACAGCAGTTGGGCTTGTGCTCTTTCTGGAGCAGTAAATTGTCCGCTTCTTGCTGCAAGCGGGATAGGCTACGATAGCGGGTCAGGAGGAGGAAATGGGCAGGCAACACCAACGCCAACTATTCCAGCTGGTCCGGTAGTGCTCTCGGAAAATTCGAGCTATAGGGTTCTTGGAGGACAGTCAAAAAAGAATCCTTATATGAGAAGGCTTGATATAGATCCATGGTGGGCAGAGCCTGATACAGCTCAAACCTTTGTCCTGACGGTCGAAGATGCGACGTCGGACGTAACCTCGGTAAAGATTCACTTATTTTCAGACAGCGGAGTTCAAATCTTAAGCCTAAACCTAGATTCTGGGACGCCTCGTGACGGTACTTGGGCCGGGACGATATCTGCAGATACCTACAATAATATATATGCGATAGCTATAGTCTCGGAAAATGAAAGCGAAAGCGATGCATGTACGGTCGTCACGAATGAAGACCGTGGCGGCGGAGCAGAAGCTGATGCAATTTGTGATGCAATAAATAGTTAATTATGAATAGTATAGTTAGAAAAACATTGATACTTTTGGCCCTAATAGCAGTTGGAATTTTCGTATACAGGATTGTAACCGGCCCGAACATGATGAAGGTTGATGAGGAGGAGGAATCAAAAGAGACTGTGACTCAGGACCCAGCCGTGGAGATAATTCCTGGAATAATTTCAGAGGTAGTATATACAAATGAAGGGTTTTCTCCACTAGAGCATACAGGTGAGGTAGATACGGCCATAATTTTCAAAAATAATAGTCAAGCCCCATTGGAGATAGAATTTATTGATAGACCAGAGCTGAATATGTATGAGATATTACCTGGTGAGGAGGGTGGATCACTTCCTTTGTCTCAGATAGAAGTCTATGAATTTAGAAATGCAAATAATCCAGAACATACTGGATCTATAGAAATTTTAGACGATAATTGATATGAAAAGATATATTGCTTTAGCTTTTATTACATTAATTAGCATCGGATTACTATTTGTGACGAGTGCAAATACCGCAGATGCGGCGACTCTTGATTCGGAGGGTTTTGAGACAAATTTTGGAGACTGGACAGCAGATAGTGGAAGCTGCACGTGGGGAAGAAATTCGGGAACCACAAGTTCTGGTAGTACAGGTCCGTCTGGCGCAAATAACGGAACATACTATATCTATGCCGAGACCTCTAGTAGCGCATGTACTTCTGACTACGCAGAGATAACGTATGGTCCATTCAATGCGTCAACCTACACCGATCTAGATTTGTCATTCTACTACCATATGTATGGATCCAGTACTGGAAACGTTACAGTCCAAATAGATACAGGAAGCGGATGGACTACAGTCGATACGATTACAGGTCAACAGCACACTTCGGAGGCTCAGGCATTTACGCAGAGAAACGTCAATCTAGCAAGCTATGTTGGGGCGAGTAGCACATCCATAAAGATAAGGTACACCGGAAGCAGTAGTTTCACGGGAGATACTGCGATCGATGATGTTGAGATAACCTACACCAGCGGTGGTGGTGGTGGAAGTAATTGGAATTGGGTTGGTAATGGGAATAGTTCGTATAACGGTACAGTTTCCGGATCAAGCATAGGTACTATTCCTTCTGGTTCCACGAACTGGGCATTTGCAGTATGGGCAGGAGAATCTAATTATCAGGATTTGAGTGGAGATGAAGGTAATTATTCGGTTTCTTTTAACGGTACGACTAGCTGTTCAGTGACTTCATCTCCTGGAGGAGTATCTTTTGAGACAGACTGTGTGATATTCCCGAATATATCCTCAAGTCAGACGAATTACCAGGTGTCAGGAATAACTGAGTGTAATATATCGTTTAACAACAGTACGAGAGCAGTAACTTTTACCGATAATTCTGGCAGTGAATCTTGTCATTATGCAGTATTTAGTAATGGAGAGTCGTCAGGGGGAAGCGGAGGGAGACCTTTCTATGATGCTCATCCATCCGGATACACAGCAACCTCTGGTAATTATACGATGGGGTATCGCTTCACACCCGATTCAAATGGACAAATCACACACCTTTGGTGTTTTGGAGGCGGTACTAGAACTGTTTACCTATTCGCAGATAATGGAACGCAGCTAGCGAGCACGAGTGTGAATTGTAGCGGAACATGGAATTCTGGAGCTATCACTCCAGTTAATGTTACAGCAGGGACGTATTATAAGGTTGCACACTATACTTCGGGCAGTACTTGGTACTACAAAGATGTTTCAAGTGTACCTTTCTCATCATCCGGAATAACCATAGCACACGGTATTTATGGATCTGGAAACACTAATCCTACGATAACAGGTGACCTTTCAGGTAGGAGGATTTCTGGACTTAGTGATGTAACTTTTGTGCCTAGTGGTGGCGGAGGATCAGGAGGATGGACGTGGGTAGGTAATGGTAATAGCTCATATAATGGTACAGTAAGTAATTCTACCATAGGCACTATTCCTGAGGGGGCTACAAATTGGGCCTTTGCTGCTTGGGCAGATGAGAGTGGTTACCAAAATATTTCTGGAGACCAAGGCAACTACACGGTATCATTTAACGGCACATCAAGCTGTACGAACAGCACTGCCCCAGGAAGCGGAAGTGTCGAGACCGATTGTGTAGTCTTCCCAAATATTACGTCTAGTCAGAGTTATTCACCTTCAGGAATAACCGAGTGCGATATTTTCTATAATAACAGTACGAGGGTTGTAACTTTTACAGATAACTCAACTGGGGAGTCCTGTCACTTTGCAGTATTTTACTATGGTTCAGCTGCGACGCCTACACCTACTAGTTCGCCTACACCTACTAGAACTCCTACGCCAACATTTACACCAACTCCTACTCCTGTTCCGTTTCCTTCTGTTACGACAAATGCAGCTTCGTCCGTAACCCAGACGACAGCAACCATCAATGCTACAGCAGATCCAAATGGGTACGCTTCGACTGGGTGGTTTAGGTACTACACAAGCAATCCTGGATCGTGTACAGATAGTGGTGGAACGCGCGTTCCATCGAGCTCTGGAACATCTTTGGGATCGGGAACCACAGGCGTTGCATATAATCGTTCATTGACAGATCTTAGCGCAGGGACCACCTATTACGTATGTGCATTCGCAAGCAACACAAATGGTACAGGTGTAGGCAATCCTGTTTCATTCTCGACCAATGCAGGTACTCCAACTTCGGTTACAAATAGCGGAGAGAGTAATTTAGGATCATTTTATGCGACATTGAATGCTAGCGCTAACCCTAATAACTTTGCTTCATACGGATACTTTAGGGTTTATGGCAGCAATCCTGGATCGTGTACAGATACCGGTGGAACTAGATATCCAACTACTGAGACTGGCGATGACTTGAGCCTAGGTTCATCAGGCGAGTCTCAATCTTATAGTCATCAGATAACTTTTGGATTAACCCCGGAGACCACCTACTATTATTGTGCTTTCTCAAGAAATAGTCACGGTACAGTTGCGTCTACCGTAGATGCCTTTACTACGATTGCGGGACCTATCAGCGCGTGTGACCCGCCAGCTTCAGGAAATCATACGATTATCTCATCATGTGCATATTCTGGAGATGTGGGTGGAGTTGACGCGATCGATCTTGAGAGACCAAATAGAAATTCTGGAGTAATGACTATCAACAGTGGAAAGCTTCTAACCACGAATCCAGATCAGCAGGTCGCTTGGGGTGGAATAAATATTGATGGAGCGATAAATATAGCTCCAGGGGCAGCTCTTAGGGCAGCTCCAGTATGGGTGACAGATGCCGATGGGGATGGATACATTTCATCAAACGAGCAATTTATAGGAACACAACCTGAGGGCGGAGCAAGAAGAAGTGCTGTTGCTGGCAATTATGCTTATTATTCTAAGATAGCAAATGCAGAAACTTTTGACTGCAACGATGATAACGAATACATATATGTAAATCGTTCAAATATGGTGACAGATGCAGACAATGACGGTTACAAGACATCTACTACTGCCGGAACACAGTGCGCAGGGGATTCCTCAACGATCAATGGTAGAACATATTATCGTGATGCATCTGGTGCGTATAAATTTCTTCCAGACGCACAAAAACTAAGCACAACTGCAGACTGTGATGATGCAACTGGAGCACCATGTCAGCCTACTA
>Ga0265293_10005580_pt1 | contig 20877 bp, 13 predicted proteins | sample Munlanlewell138R_FD_192505 | JGI IMG/M metagenome (GOLD analysis project Ga0265293, IMG submission 192505) | Leachate microbial communities from a municipal landfill in Southern Ontario, Canada - Leachate well 138R | ecosystem: Engineered > Solid waste > Landfill > Unclassified | place: Canada... | reverse complement strand
ATGCAAATGCTGTTGCAGAACGTGTAAATGGTATATTAAAGGATGAGTTTATGATTGAGAAATACGCCCTGGATAAAGAATTAATGGAACTTTATGTAAAAGACAGTATAAATAAATACAATAGAATAAGACCTCATTATTCCTGTTATATGCTTACACCAGAGGAAATGCATGAACAGAACCATATTAAAATACGCACCTATAAAAAGAAATCCACAAGTTTGAAGGTTAACCTTCAAACTTGTGGATAAAAATAACTAGTTTTGTAAAAACCTGTAACGGTTATTTAGGACTAGTCATATAGAAAAGGGAGTTTAAAATAGTTCTAATTGTTGATAAGGGGTTTGAACTTTAGTCTCTTTTTCCCCAACAAATAGTTCCATGTTACCAAATTGTTTATCGGTAACACACAAAATACCTACTTGACCGGAAGGTGGTAGCATGTTTTTTACTCGTTTTATATGAACATCTGCATTTTCTCTACTTGCACAATGTCTTAAGTAGATTGAAAATTGGAACATTGTAAACCCATCCTGAATAAGTCTTTTGCGGAATATATTGTAATTCTTTATATCCTTTTTTGTTTCAGTAGGTAAATCAAAAAAAACCATGACCCACATAACTCTATATTCGCTAAATCGCTTCATTAATTATTACATGAATGTGGGGTATTTTATTTTTCTTACTTTACCGGCAAAGCATTTATAAAGTGAAGAAGTAGTTTTTCCAACAGCATTCATTAATGGACTTCTCTGCCCATCCATAATAACATCAATAACTGGAATATTCAAGAGTTTGAATTTTGTTTCTTGTGTAAGCTCTTTTATATCATTTCCTTTAGCAACAATTTCGCAAACTAATTTATCAACAAATGGACGGTATGGTTCCATAATATCATCTGCAAGACAATAAGCATTATATTTATTACGGTGAAAAATACCAAGTGTTGGTAAGAGACCACTTGCTATTAAGGATCTTGCAACAACTGCTCTTAAAATCGCATAACCATAATTGAGCAAGTTATTCGGTGGGATACCTTCTCGATCTCTATAAAAACCCTCTATTTCATTGAATAAATTTGCCCAATAGTAGACAGCTGCTCGTGCTTCGTAATTGTCCGGATCTCCACTTTTTACTTCTGAAGCCCATATATACATATTATCAACAATTGAATTGTTTTTATTTGATAAAACATATGCCTGATTTCTTATTTTGGATTGAACTGTTTGCTGCCATAGCTGCTTCTTTAATGGTAGTGTGGCATTTATTTGATCACGAAAACGTTCAGTTTGTGTTTTGTTGCCTGATAAAGGCAACATAAGGCCAATTGGCATACGAGTATTATCACAAGTAACCAATGCAGAGTTATTTTCTAATAATGCCTCTATTACACCTTGTGTAATTGTTATACGACCATTATCAATTATCAAAACACCAATATCCTCAATTGGAATCGTTCTGATTGATTCTTTTTTAATCTCAGATGGAAGCTGATCATTTTTCTCTACTTCTGGTAATTTTATCACCAACTGTTTGTTCTTTAAACTCAGGTAAGCAGGATTACCGAAGTAAAGGGTTTTTTTTATCATAGATTTTTATATTAGTATTCACCAACTTGTACAATTCTTCCAATGTGATTTATTCTTACTTTTTCAATACCTTTTAGACCATTTGGAGTGCGTATCCTTTTAAAAGTAAAATCCAAATTATTTGTAACAGTTGTTTCTAAGTGATGTCTGAATGTATAATCTTTTGTACCAATTTTTTGTACTCTAAATAAGTTCCTGCTAATTAGTTCATAATTTTCAGGGTTTAATAGATCTACCTCTGTTGGATCAAAATCCTTTGAAGGAAAAACAAACATCTCATTTTGTTTCATGGTAAAGAGAAATTTCCACCCTAAGTGATTGTTGTAAGATTTATCTACTATTGGTAATTCTTGATTCTTCCGCTCAACTGCTTCATAGAATGAAATGACGGACTCTTGAAGTTCACCGTTTTTGTCTAAATAGATTGCCACATGATGATTGTTACCTGTTTGTACATAATCGGAACTAATTTTTTCTCCTATATCACTAATGATTTCTTTTCCAGTGTGATCTTTCTTGTAGTGGAGGGGAATTGCAGAATTTACTCCTATTATAGCAACATTTTTAATTGATACCCCCTTATCTTTATTCAACCATATAGGATTGTCTTCAAGGTTTGAAAAAGCATCTTTTGAACTACCATTAAACTCTTTTAATCTTTCCTCTAAGGCTCTTCTTACTCCAGCATCTACAACTTTGTCAATCTTCAAATCCGTAGATATAGGTTTGCGAATAGTAAATATTTCTTCAAAGCATTTCACTTCCTTTAGTGGTTCACCATTCAATAAGATTGGATTACTCTTTAAAACTTTAGTATCAAATGCAATATTAACGTTATTTGAATATTTTGAGAGATGTGAAAGAACTGCATCACGCTCTTTTTTGTCAATAATTAGATTTAGTTTTTCTATGCTAAATTTTTTATTGATTTTTATCGCTTTTTCCATTGGTCGGAGTGACCTGCCATAAATTGTCTCTTTATGTAACTGTCCTCTTGGAGTTGTTTGTAATGTTTTTTTATATCGTTCCTTACCTTGTAACTTGGTTTTATTAATATTATTTGTAGTGACTTTATTTTTAGCTTTGTATGAAACAAGTATAGATTCAATTTCTTTTTTTGCAACAGTTCTAAAGTTTGGAATAGGTTCCTTAAAGATTATATTTCCATTAATTCTTTCTGTTATTGTTTTTTCTATCGCAAAAATTATGTCATGTTTTTTGTGACTTGTGTCTCTACGTGCATTTAGATTATTGATATATTGTATATGATTGTGTGTTGTGAAAGCTACAGTTAATGCATCTACTGCGTGATGACGGTGATCATTTCGTTTGGTCCAATTATTAATAACTTCCACTTTTTTTATTTTTTCAGAGCCAACGTCAAAGCGTTCTTCAAGTTCAGTTAAGCCTAATGCTCTGTATTTATCAAGATTTAATTCCTTCATTATGTTTATCAATCCCCAGTCTTCTCTTAATCTGTCAGTAATGCTACCTGTTGTAGGAATAACTGTTTTGAATACCTCCAGAAGTATCTCTCGTGCCTTTTTGGAAATATATTGTGTGTTTCTTAAATCACGATCAATAAAACCATCGGGAATTTCAGAATAAGTCATAAGTAGCTTATTCTTTTTAGCTCTTGAAATTGATTTACTCTTATACCAATCACTAACCTTATTTTCGTAATCTGTTTTGTTTAAAAAATAGTCCTGACAAATAAAGTCATATGCAGTCCTATTGCTTTTTAGTTGATTCTCTTCATGATATGCTAGTGTCTTATTAGAAAAAGAATCATCGAATAAAAGGGCTTGTGGTATTATATGTTCAATTTCGATATCTTTAGAGAATAGTTTCTCTTTAGGAATATATTTATCAGTGAATATTGTTTTATATCCTCTAACACTTAATTCGTCCCACAATCTATACCTGACTATATCATTTTTTGTTGGATTCGGAATTCCAAAGTCTTTTATTAAAAGGTTTTTTATGTTTTCATTGCGTCTGGTTGCATCCGCAATTTCTCTATTCATTTTATCACGTTCACTAGCTGTTTTTTTTAATTCTCGTGCAAGCTCAATTCTTACCTCATCTGGTTTTCCATATTCATCAATAATCTGATTAACCAGATTTATCATTTGGTTTAGTATTTTCTCTACAACTGGATTTCTAAGGGTATTCTTAGGTAATAACTCAAGTTTATCTTTTAGAGTCTTTCTATTAAGATCATCTGCTGTTTCACTTTTAGAATGATTGTATCCTGCTAATTCGCAAGCGCCTACTTCACTAATATTCGTAGCTTTTCCTGCAAATGGATGTCCTGCCTGCAGAAAAGGTGTAATTTTACGCATTGCCTTTGTGGATAAACTACCATAATCTTGTTCTAAGGTAATGCTTGAGAGCATTTTTGCATATTCGGGTTTGAACCCATATTTCTTGTGAAGAATTTTACGAAGTTTAGTGTCATTATTACCATATATTAAACGGTCTTCTTCACTTGCTTTATCCGAATCTTCAGCAGAATATAGAAGATGCCAAAGTAAAAAATATGGTTGTTTGTCAAAATCATTAGAATTTGAGTCAAATTTCAATATTTCTTTGTTAACACCTATCACAGTGAAAATATATTCTAATTCTTCATAAATTTCTTTTGCAGATTTTTTATCCCAGTCAAAACCATAACCTTCTGCCTCAGCTATTTTCTGATATATGCTCAGTAGTGCTTTGTTAGTGGTATTACCTTCAATTTTTTCAAAATTGCATCTCCAGTCTGATATTTTATTTATAAATATATGTTTAGATATAATTTTTAGGATGTCTGTAGGTGTTAATGGACCTTTAAGATTCAGTTCTTCAAAAATTTCTTCACGAATATAATCGTCGAGATTTCTTACCTCAATTATTTGATTCTCTTTTTCGTTTATATAGTTGAGGTTATTTATGTTTTGCCAGATTTTAAATTCTTGAAATATGGGTGATGATTTAGGTGCAACTCTTTGTCCTATAGTTCTGTATTTTGTTTTACCCGTTGAATTATCAACATACTGTTCTTGTTTGCTTTCGAACTGACAAAAACTTACATTACCTTTTTGAGATTTAAGTTTACGCTGGTAAAAAATAACAACATCTCTTATTTCTTCTTTTAGTTCTTTGGTTAAAATATGTGGATAGTGTTTAGCTTGAGTTTCCCATATTTGCTCAAATTCATCTAAATAATCTTGCCTATAAAAGACTTTATTCTTAAGTGATGTGTGTGGGTTTTTTAATATCTGATTATAAAGGTACTCTCCAACAGTTATTTTATTTAAATATAGTATTTTACTTCTATCAGAAATAGCTCCCAAATAACCACTCGATTTATTTATTTCATTGTTTATTTCTTGTAAAACAACTGATAGTTTTTCAAGTTCTATTTTTTCTGATAATGCTTGTTGTCTCCACTTGTATCTTTCTAATCTTTGTTCATCTTTTTTACCAGATTGTTTCAACCCCTCTAATTTCCAGGGAGATTCCAAGATTTTATAGGTCTGCGATTTATTTTTATCTTCTATAGCATGGTATAAGTCATTTGTTAATAATGTGGGATAGAACATTGATTGTTTGTCCCAGATCTTTTTTAACTCGTTACGTAAATCAGATCTATAAAAATCAGGAATAATTTTATTTCCATTTATTAGGCTCTCATATACGTATTGCCCAGGTGTAATATTTTTCTCATAAAGTATTTTTGCCACTGTCATTCCATCAATTGCTATACCCTCATCACTACTTTTTGATTTTCTACTGCTTTTATAGCCTCTTTTTTTATTAATAGCCAATAGGATTTTAGCAAAATCTACTAGATCAACTTTATCTTGTGCCGATTTAGCTCTTAGCATTAATGTTTGATGGGTGGTATTCTTTCCTATCTCTGTTAATGGTGTATCCTGATTAATTATTTTATTGCTAATCAATATCTCAATTAAGTTTTCACGTCTTAATTTGTAACGTTGTAAGTTTCGACGAGCTCCTCTTTTCAATGTCCTTTCAGTATTGGTCGATATGGGCTTGCCTTTCTCAAAGTTCGTTTGTTCATCTACTGTTAAAGGAATTACCCTTACTCCCAACTTGATTATTTTTGAAGATTCGTGATTTGTTTCAGCTTCTTCTACTAATGCCCAGCCAATTGAATTAGTTCCAAGGTCAAGGCCTAAGATTGTCTTGCTCATTTTTGATCGTGTTTTACATTTTAAGTATGGTGATGACCAAAGATCATAAAAATAAATTAACTAAAAAATAGTTTTTATGTCAAATTATATATATATTTGTAATTGAAAGCAATTCACAATAAGGATTATTCCGTTGTGAAAACATTTAAAGCGGCCCGCTGGGTCGCTTTCTTATTTTAATTTTCAAAAAGTCATCCGCAAATCTCAATAAATCCTCCTCTCATTCAATGCCCTCTGGTATGCTCTCGCGTTTCTGGCGTGCTCGGCATGTGTAACAGCAAAGTTATGACGGCCCGAGAGATCATCTTTTGCGCACATGAAAAGGTAGTTGTGACTTACGGGGTTGAGTACTGCATCTATTCCCTGTATAGAGGGTATCCTGATTGGACCGGGGGGCAGTCCGTCGTTCTTGTAGGTGTTGTATGGCGATTCAACTTCGAGGTGCTTGAAGAGGATCCTGCGAAGGGTGGGATCGCCAACGGCAAACTTTACGGTGGGGTCGGCCTCCAGGCGCATGCCTCGTTTTATGCGGTTGAGGTATAGTCCGGCAACTATTGGATATTCATCTGCATAGGTTGCCTCTTCTTCAACTATGGATGCAAGGGTTGATACCTCCAGAGGGGTGAGGCCTATCTCTTCGGCTCTCTTTTTGCGGTTGCTGTTCCAGAATGCATCGTACTCTTTTTTCATCCTGTCGGTTAGTCCTTTTACACTCGTGTCCCAATACACCTGGTAGGTGTTGGGGATAAACATGGCTCCAAAGGTTTGACTGTTGAATCCATATCCTGCTGCTATATCGGGGTTGGTTAGTGCTTCCAAAAGCGAGAGGCTGTCGGTCATAAGCTGGCTAGAAAGTCGCCCTGCCAGGCTTTCCATATTGCGGATATTGTTGAAGGTGAGGTTTACCGGCTCCTGCACTCCTGAGCGGAGCAGACGTATTGCATCGAGCATGGTGGTGCCGGGTTTGATGGCGTAGCGACCGGTTTTTATGTTGTTGATGTATTTCATCCTGTCGGCAAGCAGATTGAAGATTCTTTCGTTGGGTATGCCTGCTTTTTCCTGCAGCTGGTCTATCACTTTATCATAGCTCTTCTCTTCATCTATATATATGTATACCGTTTCGGGATGATCGAACGGTTTGAAGATTGCATTGTAGGCGTATATACCGGCTGAAATAATGATTAGCAGTAAGATGCCAGCAGTTAATAGGATGATTTTTGTTCTTTTCTTCATAATTTACCGACCTAAAACGACAAAAGTATAAATATTAGGTTTGAAATTGATTGTTTTCTTTGAAAAGTTGAAAACATTCATGTATATTTGCATCCGATTTCAGCAAAATTACAAAAAGGAAGTGTGGGTGAGTGGCTGAAACCAACAGTTTGCTAAACTGTCGTACGGGTAACTGTACCGGGGGTTCGAATCCCCCCGCTTCCGCTGAAAGGCTTAGCCAAAAACAGCCAAAAGTAAGACAAACCCCGCAAGTTTAATGACTTGTGGGGTTTTTTATTTTTCAATTTCATCTTCGCTTAATTGATAAGGATGAATTAGATCATCGTTCCCTTTATTTTACAGAATTTAAGAGTACTACAAAGATGCCAGAACATTCGTAAATGAAAATAACAGCTTGATGTTTAAGTGTATGATAAAATTGGTTTTTTGCTGTTGGGTTGGGTGATTACAAAAAAATGTTATGCGAATGTTTTAAATTTATAAACGAATGTTGTATATTAGCTTGCGTAAATAAGATGTTGGAAGCAATTTTACCAAACAGAATGTTGAACATAAAAAATATATTTCGATGAAGCTATAATTAACTGTCCAAATATATAAACTCAAACTTCTCGAAAAGGACATTGACACGATTTGGTATTCAGCGTATAAAAAAGTAACTTCGGATTTAAATCCAGAAAACACCGTTTTGGCTTTTGATAACTCATTAAGTTTATCGAAAAAAATATTTGACCAACTAAATATTGAACCCAAACAGAAAGAAATCCTACACAAAATAAGATAAAAAACTTTGGCCAAGCCTTGAAAAGTTGTACACAATACATCAATTCCTATAAATTAAACACAAAACAATATGAGTGCTAAGAAAATTTTGATTTGGGCTTTTAGGATAATCTTATTAACTATACTTTACTTTCCTATTTGGATCTTAGGTACATTAGCAATTGGAGACGTGATGCCGACTACTGCTTCAGAACCTGGTTTAGTGAGTGACGCAAACGGTATGCTTATTATAGGCTTAATAAATACAATTTTGATAATCGGGATTATTGTTTCTTCACGATGGTACGGATGGCGACTTGCGTTACTATTAGCTTTGGCATATTATGGGTCATTTACTTTTATAACACAAGTTGAAACGTGGTATTTTCTTACCGATTTAACGGTATCACCCAATTTACTTCCACGCTTATTTTTAATGGGATTATCAATACCACTCATTTATATTCCTCTTGCCATTCTGATTTGCAATAAATGGAATAAAAGAGATGTTATCGTTGGAGATAAAAAAATGCTAATGCCTTTTAAGCAATTACTCTTAAAATTAGGTATTCTTGCTGTTACTTATCTGGTAATATATTGGTTGGCCGGTTACTTTATAGCATGGCAAAATCCTGAACTCAGAGCATTTTACGGTAGCTCCGGAGAGATAGCACCTTTCTTTGAACATACCTTTGATACATTCATCGATTCACCAAGCTTAATTTTACTGCAATTAGCCCGAGGAATATTATTTGCTGTAATAGCAATTCCAATAATTCGTGGTTCAAGAGTAAAGCCTTGGCTGACTGGATTGTTGGTCGCATTTCTTTTAGCATTACCACACTTAGGTCATATTATGCCTAATCCATTGATGCCTATAGCTAGTGTAAGGTTCAGCCATATGGTTGAAACATCGACGTCTACCTTCATTTTTGGATTGATCATTGTATGGCTACTTCATCGTAGACATTATAATGTGAAAGATCTGTTTTCTAAAAAACAAACAGGTCTACCCAATGTGGAAAGGTAGGAAGTTTAAAATTCATAATTATAAATGTTGTATATTTGCATACGTAAATAAGATGTTGTATTGCATATGAAGCCTTTCTTTTAGGGGTATAGGTGGTGTTAATGATCGATAGATAAAAACAATCAAAAATATGTTGTATAACATATAAAATGTACTATCTTTGTGTTGATTTAAATGGCAAGCGAGTTATTTAGAATCATCATTAGGTTATCAACTACATATTGAATGGCTTCTTAAATAGACGGTTGCCGATTAATCATAACTTTAATTTTAAAAGAAAGGAAAAATTATGACAATCAGAAACCTAAGCAAAGAAGAGATTTTGGATCAGATAAAGTATCTGGAACAAAACATTTCTAACGGATCTGTTTCTTATCGTACTAACAGATTAAACAGAATCCGTACGTTGAAAGCAAGTTTGCGCATGGCAAGCTGAACAACTTCCAAATAAACAAACAAAGAGCAGAAAGCAGGAAATCCTGCAAGTATGCTGATGCAGTGGGGAAGTTGATTAACACTGATTCTGAAGCTAAGTGATAAATGATCACTGATGCTTTATTTTTTTTAGAACTAAATCGTAATAACAATATATATATTTTTCCATTAAAGCCACCTCGATAGGTGGCTTTTTCTATTTGTAGCCTATTTCATCTTTATAATGACTTTTTTTCACCATTGAGCAGTTGGTAATATGATTTTTATCTATCTTTGTCCAAATTATTAATCAAAATAACAATTTTATGGATTTATTGTCTGCCCGATTAAATGCTTTATCGCCTTCTGAAACATTCGCAATGGCACAAAAAAGCAATGAACTGAAAGCTCAGGGAATTGATGTTATTAATATGAGTGTGGGGGAACCCGACTTTTATACTCCGGACCATATAAAACAGGCTGCCAAACAGGCAATAGATGATAACTTTTCTTTCTACTCTCCTGTGGCTGGTTTCCAGGATCTGAAGGTTGCTATTTGTGAGAAACTGATGAGGGAGAATGAGCTGGATTATAAGCCTGCACAGATTGTTGTATCGAGCGGTGCTAAGCAGTCGATATGCAACGTTATACTCTCTATCATTGGTAAGGATGATGAGGTGATTATCCCTGCTCCTTACTGGGTGAGCTACCCGGAAATGGTGAAGCTGGCTGAGGGTAAACCGGTGTTTGTATATGCTGGAATTGATCAGGATTTTAAGATTACTGCACAGCAGCTGGAGGAGGCTATTACTCCTAAGACTAAAGCGCTGATTCTTTGCTCGCCATCTAACCCTACCGGAAGTGTTTATACTGCTGAGGAGCTGAAGGAGATGGCTGAGGTGCTGGCAAAATATCCAAATGTTATAGTTATCTCTGATGAGATTTATGAGCATATCAACTATATTGGTAAGCATGAGTCGATCGCGCAGTTTGATAAGATACGTGACCGTGTGGTTATCGTGAACGGGGTGTCTAAAGGATATGCGATGACTGGATGGCGTATTGGATGGATTGCTGCGACACAGTGGATTGCATCGGCTTGCAGTATGCTGCAGGGACAATATACTTCGGGCCCTTCTTCAATTGCACAGAAGGCGGCTGTGGCTGCCTATACCGGTAGTCAGGAGTGCGTTGCAGAGATGGGGGCTGCTTTTGAAAGGCGGAGGAACCTGATAGTGGGACTGCTTAAAGAGATTCCGGGGCTGAATGTGAATAATCCTATGGGTGCGTTTTATATCTTCCCGGAGTGTAAGAGCCTTATCGGCAGGTCTTATAATGGTAAGGTTATGGAGAGCGCTACCGACATTGCTATGTTCCTGCTGGAGGAGGCGCACGTGGCTTGTGTTGGGGGTGATGCTTTCGGTGCTCCGGGGTGTATACGTATATCATATGCTACTTCTGATGAGAATATAAAGAATGCTGTGGCAAGGATTAAAACTGCTCTTGAGAAGTTGTCCTGACACATTATTTTAAATCAAAATAAAACCCGGCTTGGTTAACGAGCCGGGTTTTCTATTTTTATTATTACCTTTGCAAATTATTTTTCAAAGGCTATAATTAATTGATGATGAGTAAAAAATTTCCTGAACATAGTCACTTGAATCTTTCAGATGTGAACAGAGAGATGCTGAAAGAGTGGGATGAAAAAGATATTTTCAAACGAAGTTTAGAGATTCGCAAGGGGCATCCTGACTTTGTTTTTTATGAGGGGCCGCCTTCTGCTAATGGTATGCCCGGTATTCACCATGTTATTGCACGTTCAATTAAAGATATATTTTGCCGCTATAAAACGATGAAGGGTTTCCTGGTAAACAGGAAGGCCGGATGGGATACGCACGGTTTGCCCGTGGAGCTGGGGGTTGAGAAATCTCTGGGTATCACGAAAGAGGATATTGGTACTAAAATATCGGTTGAGGAGTATAATGCTGCTTGCCGCACCGAGGTGATGAAATACACCAGGGAGTGGGAGGATCTTACTCGTCAGATGGGTTACTGGGTGGATATGAGTGATCCTTATATCACTTATGATAATCGATATATAGAGACGTTGTGGTATCTGCTTAAGGAGCTTTATAATAAGGATTATCTTTATAAAGGATATTCTATTCAGCCTTACTCTCCGGCTGCAGGAACGGGATTGAGTACTCATGAGCTTAACCAGCCCGGCTGCTACAGGGATGTGAAGGATACAACCTGTACGGCTCAGTTTAAGATTGTTGATCCGCTGCCTGAATGGAAGGAGTTTGGTGAGGCGTTTTTCCTGGCGTGGACAACCACTCCATGGACGTTGCCTTCTAATGTGCTGCTTGCTGTGGGTAAGAATATCGAGTATGTGGCGGTGCAGACATATAACCAGTACACCGATAAGCCTATTACTGTGGTGCTTGCAAAGAGCCTGCTGAATACTTACTTCCCTGAGAAGAACAGTAAGTTGTCGCTTGAGGATTATAAGCCGGGTGATAAGGATATTCCTTTCCATGTTGTTGATAAGGTATGGAAGGGTGAGGAGCTTGCAGGCTTTGAATATGAGCAGCTGATGCCATGGGTGAAGGCAAACGGTAATGCATTTAGGGTGGTGACGGGGGATTTCGTGACTACTGAGGATGGTACCGGTATTGTGCATATTGCTCCTACTTTTGGTGCTGATGACATGAAGGTGGGCAAGGAGAACGGTGTGGATGGTATTTTACTTAAGGACAGGGATGGGGCGATGCGTCCGATGGTTGACCTGACTGGTAAATATTTCCGTATTGAGGAGCTTGATCCGCAGTTTGTAGAAAACAGTATGAATGCAGATCTGTATGGTGAGTTTGCCGGCAGATATGTTAAGAATGAGTATGATGATACTCTTACTGAGAAGGATGCTACACTTGATGTAGATCTTTCTGTGATGCTGAAGATGCAGAATCGTGCTTTCCGTATAGAGAAGCATGTGCATAACTATCCGCATTGCTGGAGAACGGATAAGCCTGTTCTCTATTATCCGCTGGATAGCTGGTTTGTTCGCACAACAGCATGCAGGGATAAGATGATTGAACTGAATAACACAATCAATTGGAAGCCGCAGTCGACCGGTACCGGACGCTTTGGTAAGTGGTTGGAGAATCTGCAGGACTGGAACCTGAGCAGGAGTCGCTACTGGGGCACTCCGCTTCCTATATGGCGCTCTGAGGATGGTAGGGAAGAGAAGTGTATCGGTTCGGTGAAGGAGCTGTATCAGGAGATGCAGAAGTCAATTGATGCCGGTGTGATGAGTGAGCTGCCTTGGAAAGGGGTTAGCTTGAGCGATTATAAAGATCTTGATTACGAAAAGATAGACCTGCACCGTCCTTATGTTGATAATATAGTGCTTGTTTCTGATAGCGGAAAACCGATGTATCGTGAATCGGATCTTATTGATGTTTGGTTTGATAGTGGTGCGATGCCATTTGCACAGGTGTTTTATCCTCATATAGCTGAAGAGGAGTTTCAGAAGGTGTTCCCTGCTGATTTTATTGCTGAGGGGGTGGACCAGACTCGTGGATGGTTCTATACTCTGCATGCGCTTGCGTCGATGGTGAAGGGTAGTGTGGCGTTTAAGAATGTTGTGTCGAATGGTCTTGTGCTTGACAAGAATGGCAATAAGATGTCGAAACGTCTCGGTAATGCTGTGGATCCGTTCACTACAATTGAGAAGTATGGCTCTGACCCTCTGCGCTGGTATATGATTACTAACGCTGCGCCTTGGGAGAACCTGAGGTTTGATGTTGAGGGGGTTGAAGAGGCTCGCAGAAAATTCTTCGGTACGCTCTACAATACTTACTCTTTCTTTGTGCTTTATGCTAATGTTGATGATTTCAGAAATCAGTATCCACAGATACCGGTTGAGAATCGTCCTGAAATAGATCGCTGGATTATCTCTCTTCTTAACTCTTTGGTGAAGGAGGTTGATCAGGGTTATGAGAATTATGAGCCAACCAAGGCTGGTCGCGCTATCAATGATTTTGTTAACGATAACTTGAGTAACTGGTATGTAAGACTTAACCGTAAACGTTTCTGGGGTGGTGAGATGACCGACGATAAGTTGTCGGCTTATCAGACTCTCTACCAGTGTCTGGTTACGGTTTCCAAGCTTATGGCTCCGATTGCTCCGTTTTATGCTGACAGGCTTTATCTGGACCTGACTTCGGTTGCAGGTGAGAAGGGGGCCGACTCAGTGCATCTGACCGATTTCCCGGTTGTTGAGGAGGGTCTGATAGATGAGCAGCTGGAAGATCAGATGTATCTGGCGCAGACTGTTTCGTCGATTGTGCTCGCTCTTCGTCGTAAGGTAAATATAAGGGTGCGTCAGCCTCTTACAAAGATAATGATACCTGTTGCTGATGAAAATCAGAAGAGTAATCTGCAGGCGGTTGAACAGTTGATACTTAACGAGGTAAATGTTAAGGAGCTTGCTTATGTTGACTCAGCAAGTGAGATATTGGTGAAGAGGGCTAAGCCTGACTTTAAGAAGCTGGGACCGAGATATGGAAAGATTATGAAGCAGCTGGCTGTTAAGATTCAGGAGTTTGACAGTAAAGATATTCAGGAGCTTGAGAAGAACGGATCGTACGCCTTTATGATAGATAGTCAGGAGGTGATAGTTGGTCTGGACGACGTGGAGATAATCTCTGAGGATATCCCGGGATGGCTTGTGGAGAATGAGGGCCGACTGACGGTTGCTCTTGATATCACTATTACGGATGAACTTCGTAAGGAGGGTATAGCTCGTGAGCTTGTAAACAGGATACAGAATCTGAGAAAAGCGAAGGATTTTGAAATAACCGACAGGATTGTAGTGAAGATTATGTCGCACCCTGCAATCGATGAGGCAGTGGCTGATAATTCGGAATACATAAGAAATCAGGTGCTTGCAGATGAGATATTGATTGTAAATGAAAAATTGGAAGATGAAATAGATATTGATGATGTTTCATTGACAATCAGTATTCATAAAAACAGTTGAGAATAATTTGTTTTTATGTATATTTGCGTATGCGTATACATGAAAAATTATAGTTAGTAAAAGAGAACACTCTCAAAAAAAATTATTATGAGTAAAAAGACGAGATATTCAGCTGAAGAGTTGGAGGAATTCAGAGCTATTATTGTAGAAAAACTGGAAGTAGCCAAACAGGAGTATGAAAATTACAGGGCAGCGGTTACAAATGCTGATGGTAATGATACTGTGGACACTTCTCCAACTTATAAAGTGCTAGAAGAGGGTGCATCTACTCTCTCTAAGGAAGAGGCAGGCAGACTGGCTCAACGGCAGATGAAGTTTATTCAGAATCTTCAGGCTGCACTGGTACGTATTGAAAACGGTACATACGGTATATGCCGCGAAACAGGTGAACTTATCCCGAAAGAACGCCTTCGCGCTGTTCCTCATGCTACACTCAGTATTGAAGCAAAATCAAAGAAAAGGAGGTAAAATCAATCATATGAAGATCTTGATTTATGGATAGTCGTAGAGATAAGACATTGGTAGCTATCTTAGTAGTTTTTATGGTTATTCTCGTCGACCAGCTCACGAAGATTTTGGTTAAGACAAATATGAGTCTTTACGACACCATTAACATTACTGATTGGTTTCAAATCTATTTTGTAGAAAATAATGGGATGGCGTTTGGTATTGAGGCAGGAGGGAAACTGTTTCTTTCGCTTTTCCGTATAATTGCTGTTGTATTTATTATTATCTACATTAAAAAATTAATTAAAGAGGGTTTTAAAAAAGGTTTTATCGCTTGTGTGGCATTGATTCTTGCCGGTGCTTCCGGTAATATAATTGACAGTGTTTTTTATGGTGTAATTTTCGAAGCCAGCTATGCCGGCCACACAGCCTCTTTTGTTCCATGGGGTGAGGGCTATTCAACCCTGCTTCACGGTAAAGTTGTGGATATGTTATATTTTCCACTTTTTAGCGGAACATTTCCCAACTGGATACCGTTTATAGGGGGTGAGGACTTTCTCTTCTTCAGATTTATATTTAACATCGCAGATTCTGCAATTACTGTAGGTGTCATTCTGCTATTATTGTTTTACAGAAAAACTTTATCATATTCACTTCTTTCTAAATCTGAGCGTGAAAAATATGATAAGGAACAAAAAGAAAAAGAAATTACCAGTGAGACCTGAAACTGTTTCTAACCTTTTAGTGCTCGTGATATTGAGCCTGTTGATATCTTCTTGTCAGAACAGACCCAAGGAGGTGTTAAACAGAAAGAAAATGGAACAGCTTATGTATGATGTTTATATTGCCGAAGCGATAATGGATAATGATTATCAGGATTTCAGCGAACCGGAAAAGAAAGAGGCATATATAAACAAGGTTTTTGCTCAGCATAACGTAACACAGGCTCAGTGGGACACCTCCTTGTCGTGGTACTCCGATAAAATTGACCTTTATCTCAGAATGAACGACTCTGTTAAGGCTCGGCTGAAAAGGGCACAGATAGAGATCGACTCGAGAAATGCAAAACTTAGTTTAGAGAAGGCTGAACCTGATATCCAAATTTATTCAGCCTCTTATATTCCACGTACTTACACATTTAAAACACCAGGTACTGATAGTAAAGGGTTCCGTTTTCAACTCGATTCAGCAGCTATCTCAAAAGATATTCCAAGCAACTTCTTCTCGTTCAACCTGAATGCGATTGGAATACCTCAGTCGGGCAACAACAATCTGACTTCTGCGCTGATTCTGGAGTATAATGATACTACCATCTATAGATACCAGAAAATTAAAGAGAACAGGAACTATGGTACTCCTATTTCCAAATATATTGATAACGATACTCTTAAACAAATTTATGGCTTTGTGCGTTTTGAGAGTTCAAACGGAATTACTCCGAATATTCAGTTGTATGACATATATTTGGGAGGGCAATAATTTAAATTAATATAAACACATTTTTTAACAAATAAATAATCATAACTAAAACACCAAATGGAAAAGAAAAGAGTTTACACCTTTGGAAATGGCGCTGCTGAAGGAAGAGCAGATATGAAAAATCTGCTTGGAGGTAAAGGAGCTAACCTTGCTGAAATGAATCTGATAGGAGTACCGGTGCCTCCCGGTTTTACTATAACCACCGAAGTTTGTACCGAATATAATGAATTAGGACGTGACTACGTGATAAATGTACTGAAAGGGGAAGTAGAAGACGCGATAATTCAGATTGAAAAGCTGACCGGCACAAAGTTCGGAGATAAGGATAATCCTCTTCTTGTATCGGTAAGATCGGGCGCTCGTGTTTCGATGCCTGGTATGATGGATACAGTATTGAACCTGGGTCTGAATGATGACGCAGTGGAAGGGATTGCTAAAAAATCGGGAAATGAGCGTTTTGCTTGGGACTCATACCGCAGATTTGTACAGATGTATGGTGATGTGGTACTGGGTATGAAGCCTCATAGCAAAGAAGATATTGATCCTTTTGAAGAGATAATGGAGGAGATGAAAGCTTCAAAAGGTATTGAGCTGGATACTGAGTTTACAACTGACGACCTGAAACAGCTGGTTAAACTGTTTAAGGCTGCTGTTAAGGAGAAAACAGGTAAGGAGTTTCCTGTTAGTCCATGGGATCAGCTTTGGGGATCGGTTTGTGCTGTATTCGACAGCTGGATGAATGAGCGTGCTATTCTATACCGTAAGATGAATAACTTCCCGGAAGAGTGGGGTACAGCTGTAAATGTTCAGGCGATGGTTTACGGTAATATGGGTAAAACATCAGGAACAGGTGTTGCATTTACCCGTGATGCTGCTACTGGTGAGAATATATTTAATGGTGAGTACCTGATTGATGCTCAGGGTGAGGATGTTGTATCGGGTGTGCGTACTCCGCAGCAGATCACAACTGAAGGTTCTCGCCGTTGGGCAAAACTGCAGGGTATCTCTGAAGAGGAGCGTAGTGCAAAATATCCTTCACTGGAAGAGGTTATGCCTGAGTGTGCTGCAGAACTGATTGCTGTACAGCAGAAGCTTGAGGACTACTTTAAAGATATGCAGGACCTTGAGTTTACAATTCAGGATGGTAAGTTATGGTTGTTGCAGACCAGAAGTGGTAAGAGAACAGGTGCAGCTATGATTAAGATTGCTATAGATATGCTGCATGAGGGTTATATTGATGAGAAGACTGTTTTAAAACGTTGCGATCCTGAAAAGCTGGATGAGCTGCTGCACCCTGTATTTGATAAGAATGCTCTTGCAAAAGCGAAGCCTATAACACACGGACTTCCTGCTTCTCCGGGAGCTGCTGCCGGTCAGGTGGTTTTCCATGCTGATGAGGCTGAAGAGTGGAGTAAAGAGGGTAAACAGGTTATTCTTTGTCGTATAGAGACATCTCCTGAGGATCTGAGGGGTATGAATTCTGCTCAGGGTATCCTGACCTCAAGAGGTGGTATGACATCACACGCAGCTGTGGTTGCACGTGGTATGGGTAAATGCTGTGTTTCTGCAGCAAATAACCTTATAATAGATTATAAAACTCGCTCTCTTTCTATTAATGGAAAGGAAATTAAAGAGGGTGACTGGCTCTCACTTGATGGGTCAACCGGTTATGTTTATGAAGGTAAAATAGCTACTCAGGATGCTGATCTTGACGAGAACTTTGATGAGCTGATGAGTATTGCTGAGAAGTATGCCCGAATGGATGTGAGAACAAATGCTGATACTCCTAAGGATGCAGCGGTTGCACGTAAATTTGGAGCTAAGGGTATTGGTCTGTGCCGTACAGAGCATATGTTCTTCGAAGAGGATAAGATTGTTCCTATGCGTGAGATGATCCTCTCTAAAGATGAAGAGGGACGCCGCAAAGCTTTGGAGAAACTGCTGCCTCTTCAGAAGAAAGATTTCCTGGGTATCTTCAGAGCTATGGATGGACTGCCGGTGACTGTCAGACTGCTTGATCCGCCTTTGCATGAGTTTGTTCCTCACGATGAAAAGGGACAGATGGAGATGGCTAAGGTGATGGGTATCTCATATAAAGATATTCACGACAGGGTTGAAGGTCTTATGGAAGCAAACCCAATGCTTGGTCTTCGCGGATGCCGTCTTGGTAACCTCTATCCTGAGATCACTGAGATGCAGACCCGTGCTATCATTGAGGCTGCTATTGAACTGAAGAAAGAGGGTATTACAGCTATTCCTGAGATTATGGTGCCTCTAACAGGTATTGTTCATGAGTTTAAAGCTCAGAAGGATATTATTGAATCTACTATTCATGAGGTGTTTGCTGAGAATAATGAATCGGTTGAATATAAGATTGGTACAATGATTGAGATACCAAGAGCTGCTATTACTGCACATAAGATTGCGGCAGAGGCCGACTTCTTCTCATTTGGTACTAACGACTTGACTCAGCTGACATTCGGTTATAGCCGTGATGACGTTGCCAAATTCCTTCCAATGTATCTTGATAAGGGTATATTGAAACAGGATCCGTTTGCTGTATTGGATCAGAATGGTGTTGGACAACTTGTTCGCATGGCTGTACAAAGAGGACGTGAGGTGAAAACTACGCTTAAGTGTGGTATTTGTGGTGAGCATGGCGGTGAGCCTTCATCAGTGAAATTCTGTCACACTGTAGGTCTGAACTATGTTTCTTGCTCTCCGTTCCGTGTTCCTATTGCTCGTCTGGCTGCAGCTCAGGCAGCTATAGAGGGATAGTTGGACTGACTCTTTATATGAAAATTCGCAGAGGCGCCATAATTGGCGTCTCTGCATGCTTATAACTACTTTTAACCATCGAGTTGTTTGGCTGTTAAACGTATTATACCTACTTTTACATATATAATTCTTAATCAGTTTTATGAGACTTGCATGATGATCATTGCTCCGTTTAGAATGATTTTTGTGAGTATCAAATGTTACTTTTAAGAGACAGTAATTTTAATCATATGAAATCTAAAATAAAAGTATTGTTTTTTCTGGCTGTATTACTTGCATCACAGACTGTTATTTCGCAGAATAATATAATAGACGAAATAGTGTGGGTTGTGGGTGATGAAGCGATTCTCAAATCTGAAGTTGAGGAATACCGTAAAGAGATGCTGATGCAAAACCAGCGTATCGAAGGTGATCCTTATTGCTTTATACCGGAACAGTTGGCTATTCAGAAACTTTTTCTGGATCAGGCGAAACTTGACAGTATTGAGGTTCAGGAATCTAATATTTCCCGTGAACTGGAGTATTATGTGAATAACTATATCAACTCGATTGGTTCTGTGGAGAGGCTGGAGGAGTACTTTGGAAAGCGTCTGTCTGCAATTCGTGAAGATTTAAGAGAACAGATACGTGAGCAGCAGATAATTCAGAGTGTACAGCAGAAGCATTTTGGCAATATTCAGCTGTCACCATCCGAAATTCGTCAATACTACAACAACCTGTCTCAGGATAGTCTCCCATTTATACCAACAACAGTGGAAGTTCAGATTATTACTGCTGAGCCTAAAATTCCTCTGGAGGAGATAGATAAGGTTAAAGCCCGACTCAGAGAATATACCGATCAGGTGAATAGTGGAGAAAGAGAGTTTTCAACTCTGGCACTGCTGCACTCTGAAGATCCTTCGGCAATTCAGGGGGGTGAACTTGGTTTTATGTCAAGATCGGGATTTGTGCCTGAGTTTGCAAATGTTGCTTTTGCACTTAATGATCCGAAGAAGGTTTCGAATGTTGTAGAGACTGAATATGGATTTCATATAATCCAGCTTATTGAAAGAAGGGGAGAGATGGCCAATTTCAGGCATATACTGCTTAAGCCTAAGGTTCCTAAAGAATCGCTCGATACTGCTGTTGTTCGACTCGACTCGATAAGGGCCGGGATAATGGATAAGAGGCTGACTTTTGATGAGGCTGCAACATACCTTTCAGCAGATAAGGATACGCGCAATAATAAGGGTATCATGGTGAACAATACTCAGGGAAGTCCTAATGCCGGAACTCCTCGCTTTGCGCTGAATGAACTGAATCAGGATATTGCAAAGATTGCTGGTGAGATGAAAGAGGGTGAGATCTCGCAGCCGTTTCTGATGCTTAATGACAAGGGCAGGCAGGTGGCTGCAATGATTAAGATTACAAACCGTAATGAGGGGCACCGCGCTAATATCAACAACGATTATCAGATTATAAAACAGATGGCGGAAAATGCCCGCAAGCAGAAGCTTGTTGATGAGTGGCTTCAGAAAAAGATTGAGAAAACTTATGTGCGTATTGATCCGGAATGGAGGAAATGCGAATTCAGATATTCAGGCTGGTTAAGGTAAAAAAGTTTTTTTCAGTTGCAATGAAAAAACAATCCTATAAATATTTAAAGCAAAGCACACTTTTACTTAGTGTGCTGTTTGTTTTTATATTTTCTGTGCATGCGCAGCAACCTGACTCCATAACAGCACCGAGGCAGGTGAAACCGGCTGTTGCCGGAGATAGCAATGCTGTGGATGAGGGTGCAGAAAGAATTATTGAGTTGAGACAGGCCGACCTGTGGAGCAAGAGGGCCGGTTTTGATGCTGAGATTCTTACGGGAAATGTTATCTTCTTTCATGAGGGAGCATATATGTATTGTGACAG
>Ga0265293_10005579_pt1 | contig 20878 bp, 21 predicted proteins | sample Munlanlewell138R_FD_192505 | JGI IMG/M metagenome (GOLD analysis project Ga0265293, IMG submission 192505) | Leachate microbial communities from a municipal landfill in Southern Ontario, Canada - Leachate well 138R | ecosystem: Engineered > Solid waste > Landfill > Unclassified | place: Canada... | reverse complement strand
AGAACTTCTTAATGGCACCACTCTTAACTGCATCTACAACCTTATCGGCCAATGCGAAAACTTGTGCGTGTGCAAATCCGCCAACAATCTCACCCTTCTCAATCTCTGTAGGAGGGGCGCACCTTTTGGCGTGCTCTATAATTTGGCTGAAATCTTTAGCTTTTCCCTCCTCTCTATCCGGAATATGGATAAAGCCGGGGTATCCCGAAGAGCCGGTAGTATATATTCTATCGTTGTAGGTAGAGCTGCTGCGGGGGGGAACAATACAGTTGGTAGTAAATAGAACAGGGCCGTTGAATGTCTCAAACTCCTCGTTCTGTTTCCACCACGAGCTTCCGTAGTTGCCTACAAAGTGGCTATATTTCTTAAATGCGGGGTAGTAGTTGGCAGGTAACATTTCGGAGTGGGTATAAACATCTACACCTGTACCTTCGGTCTGTTTTAGAAGCTCCTCCATATCTTTCAAATCGTGTCCCGAAATAAGAATTGCAGGATTCTCTCTAACACCAATATTTACCTTAGTAATTTCGGGATTCCCATAAGTAGAGGTATTTGCCTTATCCAAAAGAGCCATAACTTTTACTCCAAACTCACCGGTTTTCAAAACCAAAGCTGTAAGTTCATCTGCTCCAAGGGAATCATTGGTAAGATCAACCAATGTCTGCTGTATAAATGCATAGATCTCATCCTCTTCAAAACCCAAATTGGCAGCATGCTCCGCATAGGCAGCCATCCCCTTCAAACCATAAGTGGTAAGCTCTCTTAGTGAACGGATATCTTCATTCTCTTGCGACAAAACACCAACTGTTGCAGCTTTTGCATCCATCTCCGCTTCGTCGTTGGAGCTCCAGAAAGCACCATCAAAGGTTATAGAGTCTACAGAACCTCCTTTAGATTGGTAAACACTCCTTAAAGAGTCTCTCAAAACAATTGCCCTCTTAACATAGGTGATAAATCTTGCCCGGTCGAAATTGGCATTGGTTATTGTCATAAATAGCGACTCCACAATAAATAGATTGGCCTCTGTAGGTTCATAGCCCATCTCTCTTAGAGGTACCGCATAGTGTGAGATTCCCTTACAAAGATAGATAAGGAGATCTTGCATTTTTGCAACCTCGGGAGATTTCCCACAAACACCTCTAACTGTGCAACCAACATTTTTAGAGGCCTCTTGGCATTGATAACAAAACATACTCTTCATAAAAAACTATTATTGATTAATATTTGTTTTAACATCATAAAAATAGCTTAAATGAACTAAATAAGTGTAACATTTGTTACAGTTGTACCAATTTTATGAAAATAGAAGAGAATATTCAAGTGGCACTCACCCACTGTCCAATCTGCAGCGCCATCCCCCACGAGCATCTTTTAAACTCTCTCAAAAATGTTGAGTTTCAAAAAAAGAGCTTTAAAAAGGGGGAGATAATTGCACATCAGGGCGACAATTTTGAACATCTTCACATTCTAACCAAAGGTACGATACGCACTAAAATGGCAAGTGAAGAGGGAGAAGAGATTGAGATCGAAATTATAAATGCTCCAAAGCCATTTGCATCTGCATTCCTCTTTGCCCAAAAGAACAGCTTCCCGGTAGAGGTAGAGAGCATTGCAGAGAGTGAAATTATTATGATACCCAAAGATGTTATTTTGAAACTCTTTCAGGAAAATCTCAATTTTCTTCAACAATTTTTAACTTTCAATGCCAATAAAGCGAAGTTTCTATCACAGAAACTAAATATTTTAACAATAAAAAGTATTAAAGGGAAGATCTCATTCTACATTTTAGAGGAACTTGCGGCGGTACAGAAAAAGGAGCCACATCAAAACTCCTTTCAGATGAGAAGAAATCAAACTCAGCTTGCCGCCTATTTTGGTGTATCGCGTCCCGCTTTAGCCCGCTCTTTTAGCCAACTAAAAAATGAAGGTATTATAGCTGCCAAGGCAAATAGAGTTACCGTTTTAAATATCGACAAGCTTCGCAGCATATTGGCAGCGCTCTAATTAACCACACTCATCCAATAGATTGTATAGATGTAACCATAATTTTTCTCTATTTGCAAAATAGTAAAATTAAGGGTAAATTTGAATTAATCGGTTACTAATCGATTAATAATCCGTTATTTAAACAAATTTATAAAAATCACATTATGGAAGAACAAAACTATTCTATGCCTCGTATAGGCGATCCTGCACCACAATTTAAAGCTACTACTACCCAAGGAGATATCAATTTTCCAGGCGACTACAACGGTAAATGGGTTATTCTATTTAGCCATCCTGCCGACTTTACACCTGTCTGCACCTCTGAATTTATGACCTTTGCCTCTATGGCAGAGGAGTTCCAAGCTCTAAACTGCGATTTGGTAGGTCTTTCGGTAGATGGACTATACAGCCATATTGCTTGGCTTCGCACTATTAAAGAGAAGATTACCTATAAAGGGATGAGCAATGTAGAGGTTAAGTTTCCTCTTATTGAGGATATCACAATGGAAGTTGCAAACAAATATGGGATGATACAGCCCGGCCAAAGCAACACCAAAGCTGTAAGAGCTGTTTTCTTTATTGATCCAAAAGGAGTTATAAGAACAATTGTCTATTACCCGTTAGAGATTGGTAGAAACTTCGATGAACTTAAGAGAGTACTCATTGCACTACAAACTGCCGACAACTTTAAAGTTGCTCTGCCTGCCGACTGGCGTCCCGGCGACGATGTAATTGTACCTACAGCCGGCTCCTGCGGAGTAGCTGAAAGTAGAATGTCGGGAGGAGAGAAAGATGTAACCTGCCACGACTGGTTCTTCTGCACCAAACCACTTCCCAAGGCCGATGTAGAGGCTAAATTGGGCAAATAGAGAGAAGTTCCCGGCCTATTTAAATAGAGAGAGCTTGGGAGATAATGTTGAACAAAAAAGGAGGATCTTTTAGGATCCTCCTCTTTTTTATATCTCATACAACTACTGTTAGTCGTTGTATTCGGCCAAGATATCCTTCACCTGATGGGGTTCTACCCTACCGTACACCTTCTCTCCAATCAGCACCACGGGGGCCAAACCACACGCTCCAACACAACGGAGAGAGTCTAAAGAGAATTTGCCATCTTTTGTCACTCCTCCCGGTTTAATCTCCAAAAGGGTTTTAAACTCATCTAAAACCTTCTCTGCACCTCTAACATAACAGGCTGTCCCCATACAGATAGAGATGGCGTGCTTTCCCTTAGGAGTCATAGTAAAGAAAGAGTAGAAAGAGACAACTCCATATACCCTAGCTGCAGAGATATTCAAATTCTTTGCTATCTCGCATTGTACCGGCTCCGGAAGAAACCCAAACTCACCCTGCGCTTTATGCAGTACATTAATCAACTCGCTAGGATCGTTTTTGAAAGAGTTACAAATATTTTTTATACTCTCTCTATGTTCAGACTGTATTTTAAATGTACTCATAACTATTTTGAATTTTCTTTAGTGAAATAATGGGTATGGAGCAGCTGGTGAGCCTTCTCACTCATAGGATGGCCTAAGAACTCCTCATACAATTTAATAATATATGGGTTCTCGTGAGATTTACGGATACTCTTTCCTGCATCCTCTCTGTAGATAGCATCAAAACGGGCCTTAATTACAGAGGAATTTCCATGGTGCAGCGGTTGGCCGGCACCTCCAATACAACCTCCGGGGCAAGCCATAATTTCAATAGCGTGGAAGTTGTACATTCCCGAGCGGATACCATCCAACAACTTACGGGCATTACCCAACTGATGTGCAATTCCAATATTTATAGGAATTCCACCAAAGTCTATAGTTGCCGTACGAATCCCCTCCAAACCGCGAAGTTCGGTAAAGTCTATTCTCTCCAACTTCTTTTTGGTGTGAAGTTCGTATGCTGTTCTAACAGCTGCCTCTATCACACCACCGGTCACTCCAAAGATCACTCCCGCTCCGGTCGATTCGCCCAAAGGTTGGTCGAAATCCTCTTCGGGCAACATATCGAAATTGATATTTGCCGCTTTAATCAAGCGGGCCAACTCCCTTGTAGAGATCGAATAATCTACATCGGGGTTGCCGTCTACTTTAAACTCATCTCTTTGACACTCATATTTCTTTGCGAGGCAAGGCATTATAGAAACAACTACCAAATCTTCACGATCTACTTTCATCAAGTCGGCATAGTAAGTTTTAGCTATAGAGCCAAACATCTGCTGGGGCGATCTGGCGGTAGAGGGAACATCCAACATATCGCAATAGTAGTACTCAAAGAAGTTTACCCATGCGGGGCAGCAAGAGGTCAAAATTGGGAGTTTCACCTCTTTATCTCCCTCTAAAAATCGTGTGAGTCGGTCAAGAAGTTCTGTACCCTCCTCCATAATGGTAAGGTCTGCAGCAAAGTCTGTATCAAACACCTTATCGAACCCTAAAGTTCTAAGGGCAGAAACCATCTTACCGGTAACCAAAGTTCCGGCAGGTAGGCCAAACTCTTCGCCCAAAGCGGCTCTTACAGCAGGTGCAGTCTGCACTAAAACAGTCTTTTTGGGATCTGCCAATGCACGGATAACCTTATGGGTATCGTCGAAAGGAGTTAAAGCACCTGTAGGACATACTGCAACACATTGTCCACAGAATGTACAGGGAGAGTCAATTAAATCTTGTTCGAAAGCGGGCGCTACAACAGACATAAAGCCTCTATTTACAGCGCTTAGAGCGCCAACTGTCTGAACATCGTTACAGATAGTTTCACATCTGCGGCACAAGATACACTTGTCCATATCTCTATTGAGAGCGGGAGAGGCATCTTTACGATAGGTAGACATTTCGGCATCGGCCACCGATGGAATCTCCCTTATACCCAATTTTTGGGCAATCTCTTGAAGATCGCACTGCCCCGAAGAGGAGCAGGTGATACATGCCGAAGGGTGATCCGACAAGATAAGCTCCATAACTGTTTTTCTGGCGTTGAGTACCCTTAAAGTATGGGTTTTAATCACCATATCGGGAGTACACTCGGTAGAGCAGGAGGGGGCTAAATTTCTCCTCCCCTCTATCTCAACAACACATATACGACAACCGCCCGGGCGGCTCTCAATATTTAAATGCTCCAAATTTAGGTAGCAGAGAGCGGGAATATCTATTCCAGCACTTTTTGCTGCATTATAGACAGTAGTGCCTTTGACTACCTCTATCTCAATGTTATCTATAGTTATTTTAAATTTTTCCATAGAGGATTTTATTGAACATGAATAGCTGAGAATTTACACTTTTCGAAACATGCACCACATCTTATACAGAGGTCGGGATCTATCACATGGGGTTGCCGTTTCTCGCCTGTTATTGCATTGGTAGGACAAACCCTAACACATGCGGTACAACCTGTACATTTGTCGGCAATGATAGTATAGAGCCTAAGAGCCTTACAACTTCCTGCCACACAAATTCTCTCTGTCACATGAGCCTCATACTCATCTCTAAAATGCTCAAGAGTAGAGAGTACAGGGTTAGGAGAGGTTTGTCCCAAACCACAAAGAGAGGTATCCTTAATCACTCTACTTAAGTTTTCGAGATAATCGAGATCTTCCATAACCCCTTTTCCTGCACAAATTTTATCTAAAATTTCGTGCATCCGCTTATTTCCTACTCTACAGGGGGTACACTTTCCGCACGACTCTTCTACCGTAAATTCCAAATAGAACTTGGCTACAGAGACCATACAGTCATCTTCGTCCATCACAATCATCCCTCCCGAACCCATCATAGAGCCTGCAGCAAGAAGAGTATCATAATCTATTGGTGTATCAAGATGCTTCTCTGTTAGACATCCACCCGAAGGTCCTCCGGTTTGAACAGCCTTAAATTTCTTACCATCCTTAATACCTCCACCTATTTCAAATATCACCTCTCTTAGAGTGATACCCATAGGCACCTCAATAAGCCCCACATTATTGATCTTTCCGGCAAGGGCAAAGACTTTTGTACCTTTAGATTTTTCCGTTCCAATAGATGAGAACCACTTGGCACCCTTTAGAAATATTACAGGAACATTTGCAAAAGTTTCAACATTATTTACACATGTAGGTTTTCCCCTATATCCCTTTTCGGCCGGGAATGGAGGTTTTACTGTAGGCTCTCCCCTATTCCCCTCCATAGAGTGGATAAGGGCAGTCTCTTCGCCACATACAAAAGCTCCTGCACCAAACTTCAATTCAATATCGAAGGTGAATTGCGAACCAAAAATATTTTCGCCCAAAAGGCCCATCTCCCTCGCCTGCTCAATAGCTATCTCCAATCTCTTAATTGCAAGAGGGTACTCTGCTCTAATATAGATAAGTCCCTTAGTGGCACCAATACAATAGCCACATATTGCCATCGCCTCAAGAACGGAGTGCGGGTCACCCTCCAAAATAGAGCGGTCCATAAAGGCACCCGGGTCACCCTCATCGGCATTACAGACAACATATTTTTGATCTGCTGCATTTTTAGCGGTAAACTCCCACTTCAATCCGGTTGGAAATCCTCCACCGCCCCTACCTCTCAAACCTGAAGCCTTTAGGAGTTCAATAGCCTCTTGGGGGCTCATATCCTCAATAATAGAGGCCAAAGCTGCATAACCATCCCTTGCTATATACTCTTCAATAACTTCTGGATTGATAAAACCACAGTTACGCAGGGCAATTCTCAACTGCTTTTGATAGAAGCCCATATGTTTTGAATCCTCTACATGCTCTTGGGTTTTAGGGTCTTCATAGAGAAGTCTGGTAACCTTTCTCCCTTTCAAGATATGCTCCTTTACAATCTCCTCACAATCGCTGGGCTTAACCTGTGTGTAGAATGTGTTGTCGGGGATAATTTTAACTATCGGACCTTTTTCGCAAAAGCCAAAGCAGCCGGTTGTAACAACTTGTGCATCCTTTTCTAAATTTTGCTTTTTCAGCTCATTTTTGAGATTGAGAACAATCTCTTGGCTTTGTGAAGCTCTACAGCCGGTTCCTTCACAAACCAACAAGTGCATTTTGTACTCTGCCATAAATACTAATTTTTCTCGTTAATTGTTTGATAGTTTGTGGGAATAATACCATCGATAAGTTCCCCTTTTAAGATGTACTTATCAACTATTTCAGCAGCCACAGTACTATCTACATTTCCGAAGACAACAGGATCTTTGCCTGGAATCTTCACTTCAATGGTTGGTTCGGCATAACAGTATCCCATACATCCCCCTTGAGTCACCAATGCGGGAATCTTATCCCTTTCGATAATCTCAATCAGAGTATTCATTACCTCTCTTGCACCGGCAGCTATACCACAGGTAGCCATAGCTACTCTAACTTGTACAAGAGATTCGGGCGAATTGCTCTTCTCACGGATGTTCATACCGTGCTCAAGATTTTGTTTCATCTTGCGCAAATCGTCGATAGATTTGATTTTACTCATACTTATATAATTAATGTTTAGTTGGCACTTATTGGCAATTAGTTACAGTTTTTCGGAGACTCAACTACACTTTTTTGCAGACTCGATTACACTTTCGCCCCAAAAATAGCTTAATTCTCATTAAACAAAAAATTTATTTACAAACTATAACTTTTTAGTAATAAAGAGATTGGTTTCAACTGGAAATAATTAACAGTTAGAAATATTTTAGTTACAGATTGTAATATTTTTCGACTAAAATAGGTGCCAATTTGGTCATTCCACTTACAAATTTCTCCTCTATCTGAATCACATCCACCCCACCTACCTCTACCGGGTTGGGATTTATCGAGTAGATAGGTACCCCCCTTCCAACCACTCTTACTAATCCGGCTGCCGGATATACTGCCAATGATGTTCCGGCCACCAAAAAGAGGTCGGCATCCATAATAATTTTTGCAGCCTCTTCATATAGAGGAACAGACTCCCCAAAGAATACAATATGTGGCCTGAGCTGCCCCCCCTTTGGGCATAGATCGCCGGGCAAAATATCCCCCTCGATCGTTCTTATATAGCTCTCATCTTTTATACTTCTACACTTGGTAAGCTCTCCATGTATGTGAAGTACGCTACTACTCCCCGCCCTCTCATGTAGATTGTCTACATTTTGAGTTACCACTGTAACTTTAAAATATCTCTCCAAATTGGCCAAAGCGATATGGCCGCTATTTGGGGAGACACCCATAAGCTCTCTTCTTCTTATATTGTAGAAGTGCAACAGCTCTTCAAGGTTATTCTCCAATGCATCTACACTACATACATCCTCTATCCTATAGTTGTCCCACAGCCCATTGGCATCCCTAAAAGTAGAAATTCCACTATCTGCACTAACTCCTGCCCCTGTAAAGGCTACCAAATGTTTTCTCTTCATAATCGATTCTCTCTTTTTAACTCCTCAATATTTTCGGAAATCATCTCGCTTAAAAGCTTAATAACTTGAGGAAGATAGAGTGGAGTCCCCTCTAACGCCTCTTTCACCTCTTCGCTATCAAAAAGATAACCCCTATCATTATATATATATTCCATTAAAAAAGCAATATCGGGGTAGGATGAAAGAGTTAATACAAATGAGTTTGCCAAATCTCCCAACGGAGCCCTATCTATGTGGTTCAATTCAAACCGGGCTGTCACTTTGGTTCCCAACCCCAACTGCGACTCCACATCTAAAGAGCCGCCGCTCTGCTCCGCCGAGTGGCGAAAAAGTGGAATACCCATCCCTACCCGTCGAGTGGTTCGGGAAGTAAAAAAGGGATCTCCCAATCCCTCAACCTCCTTAGGAGTCATCCCTCTGCCATTATCCTCAATCACTATCTCCAATAGATTCTTCACTTCACTCTCTTCCACCTTCAATTTGATAACAGTGGCACCGGCCGAAATGGAGTTCTGTAAAATATCTATAATATGGAGTGAAAGATCATTCATAATAGTCCCAACAATTTAGAATTTATAACTTAAAGAGCGCCGCAATCGTTCGCTACCTCCCATTTTAATAGCATTACGAAATGTCTCAAAAGACCAATTTTCAATATCCAAAAGGGTGTAACAGCGGCCAATATCCTCTATATAGTGGGCATCTGAAGAGCAGAGAAGAGCTCTACCGTGGAGTTGTCGATTTTGTTCCAAAAATTGGTCAAATTGACATTTGTAAGAGAGTTCGAAAGCATCAAAAGCGAGATCGGGGGGGATATACCCCAATTGACTCAATAGCGAATTGCTGCCCCTATCTATATGGGCAGCAATTGCCACTCCACCAATAGAGTGGATAAACTCTATAATCTCATCAACTCCACTCTCTAAAGCATTTATCAGCAGCCACTCCTCTTGGTGGAGCACCTCCTCCTGCTCATTCACCACCAACTGGTAGCCAAAGAATTCCTCTCTATTTTTAACCTTCATAAGTCGCCTCTCAATAAAATTTTGCAAAAGGGTGAGAGAGCTTCTCTCTTCCACAATAGCAACAACATGCACCTCCTCCTTAGAGCAGAGTTCGGCACCACACAGCACCCTAACTCCCTCTCTCTCTCCAACCTCCTGAATAATTGAAGATTGCAAAGTAGAGTTATGGTCGGTAATAGCTATCAGATCCAACTCCTCTTGGATAGCCTTTTCTACAATTGCCTTTGGAGTCATCTCAATATCTCCACATGGAGAGAGGGTAGTGTGTATATGAAGGTCGCTCCTCACCTACTTTAGAAGATTGTAGAGCTCTCCAGATAAATCAAAACTGTTGAGCGCACTGCCTAAAATAGGGATCTCTTCCGCTTCGGCCAATGCCATTGTCTCCTTATCGGGAGTAAAATTTTTAACCAATAAAATCGCCCCAAGATCTTTAAGAGAGGCAACTCCAATTATATTCTTATGGGTCTGTAGAGTTATCCACAATTGAGACTCTTTGGCAAAGCCCATCACATCCGAAAGCAGATCGGAGCAGTAGGCCCACGGAATCTCTCTATCCAAAAGCGATTCGCCTACAAAAACTTTTAACTCCAGCTTTTCTACAATCTCTCTAAGTAACATATTATAATATAGTTAATGATTATTAAATCTCTCTTTCCCCCAAATCTCCTCCATAATCTCTATCGCCTCCTTCAAAGTGAGTTCCCCTCTCTTCTCTAAAATAGTTCTTAAGAAAATACAGGCATCAACCCTCGCTTCGCCCTTCACCACATCTTCTGCCAAAGCTTCACAGGTGGGAGCACCACAAGCGCCACAATCTATCCCCGGAAAGAGCTCCCGCAACTTTCTGGCACTCTCCATCTTTTTAAGGGCAACATTAAGGTCAGGATCATACTTGACCATAGAGCGGGGCTCAATATTCTCTATATCTATAAAGGGGGAGCAGTAGTGTTTATAGTCGGGTGTCAAATGGTGTTTAAGGGGCATCTTGGCAGAGTAGTTTCTCAAACTTTGAGCAGTTAAAAAACGATTCCTAAAAGAGAGTATTCCTCCGGCACACGATTCGTCACAAACTCTAATCTCAATAAAATCAACCCCCTTTATCTCTTCATTCTCCAATTTTTCTAAAAAATCTATTACATTTTCCATACCATCTATAGAGAGGGTATTCCCCTCTATATGTTTAGATTCGCCCCCTGTAATAGAGAAGAGCACCCCATCGGAAGAGATAGCTCCATTGATTCTTATCCGTTTGGTAATTGGGATATTTTGCTTATATGCCAAATAGACCTTATTGTAGAAAAAGTCCATATTTATAACCCCTGTAATGGGCGATTTATACCCACCTACAGGCGATTTGATGGCTGCTATCTTCCCTACACAGGGGGTGAGATAGAAAATTCCATAGTCGGTAATCCCCATTCTCTCAAATCTCTTTTGGTAGAAGAGTGCTGTAATCTCTATAGGAGGGAGCAGCTTCATTATATTCTCTAAGAGCGAAGGGAACTTCACCTGAATCAATCTAATTACAGCGGGGCAAAAGGAGGAGATTACCGGCTTGGTAGTAGCATTTTTAACATATAGGTTGCTATCTTCCAAAAGAGTATCTACACTCTGCTCAACAGCACACACCTCTGTAAAACCAAGCTCTCCAATAATATCATAAATAACCTTACGGGGGAGCTCATCCTCGAACTGGGCAAAAAAGAGGGAGGGAACCAAAAGAACTCTATGGGTATAGTTAAAGATAGTTTTAAAATCGTCGTCCTTGACACCTATAGCGCGGGTTGGGCAGACCCTGTAGCACTCCCCACAATCGATACACCACTCTCTCTGTATATGTGCCTTACCCCCCTTTACCCTTAAAGCTTGCGTGGGGCAAACCTTAATACAGTGTGAACAGCCAATACACACCTCCTGTAAAATTTGGAGAGCTCCCCTATATTTGCCTTCATGCTCCATCTCACGCTTTAAAAATAGATATTACGAAAATTTAACCTCAATAGAGAGGGTGGTACCCTTCCCCGGCACACTCTCAATAGTAAAATTGGTTGCATTTTCGCTTATATTGGGTAACCCCATTCCCGCTCCAAAACCCATCTCTCTTACAGTAGAAGAGGCAGTTGAATAGCCTCTAGTCATGGCAAGGCCAATATCTGGAATACCAGGCCCCTCATCTTCCAACACCATCTTAATCCCATCGGCAGCAATCTCAACCCTTATCACCCCCCTATAGGCATGAGCTACAATATTTACTTCAGCCTCATAGAGAGCAACCACTACCCGTTTAATAACAGCCGGAGATACCCCCAACTGCTTCAAATTCTTCTTCACCTCAGAGGAGGCTACCCCCGCCATAGTAAAATCGCCTCCATTAACTTTATATTCGCTAACCATATCAATAGAGTGCCTTTAAACCGTTACTATAAAGGAGTCCGGCAGATCGAAAAAGAGAGAATTTTGTTCTCAAAATCAAAATATTGTTCTCCTCTGCCAATCTTAACATCTCCTCTGTCGCCTTTTTGCCTCTACAGAGCAAAATATATGGAGCGTCGGCCATTTCGGCAGTCCGTAACAGCTGTATATTGGTCAATCCTGTAATTAACAAAAAATTGACAGATTTTATTGTAAGAACATCACTCATCAAATCAGATGCAAAACCATACTCGACCCGTTCTTTCAACCGTTCGGTGCAACAGAGAGGCTCACCCTTGACAATCGAACAAATCTCACTCAATAGCATATTATATTTTTTTTATGTAACAACGGCGACGCATATAGTGCTCGACCCCTCCATATCTCTCCCACACCTTGGTAGAGGAGTTATTCTCCTCTTGCGGGTTTGTGATACCCCACTCTACCCCATCCTCTTTAAAATATTTGGCTAAAGTTGAATGGTAAATAGAGGAGATTCCACTATTTCTCCATTTGGGAGAGGAGCCCAAAAGCATCAAATCTACAGTTTTATAGTTTTTCATCTCGTGTAGAATATAGAAAAGGCCAAAGGGAAAGAGCCTCCCCCCCGCCTTACGAAAAGAGTTTGAAAGATTTGGAAAAGTGACCCCAAAAGCGGCAATTTCGTCGTCGGAATCTACCACTATAGAGGTTAGACGCTCCTTCAATTTTGGGATATACTCCTCTTTTATCTCCTCTATCTCCTTAGAGTTTAAAGGGACAAAATTGTCAATCTTGCTAAAGCTGTCGTTATAACTCTCAAAAAAACTGTCGATATATCTTTTAGAACTCTTCAACTCCTTTAATGGTAGAACTCTAAGATTGTGTTTCTCCAATAGCAGTTGGTTTATCTTATAGAGTTTTTCGGGAACACCCCTATCGGCTCTAATCTTTAGCTGCACCCAATCCAACTGCTTTTGAAATTGAAGCCTCTCCATAATCTGCGGATAGTAGTGGTAGTTGTATAGGCAGTTTATAGGGGGGCGATTCTCAAAACCGTCTACCATCATCCCCTGTCTGTTCCAAGTATTGAAGCCTAACGGGCCGTGAATCTCCTCCATCCCCAACTCTCTTCCCCACTCCACCACCTTCTCTATAAGTGCCTCTGCAACTACCCCCTCATCTATAAAGTCGAACCAACCAAAACGGACTCTCTTCTCATTGTGGTAACTGTTTGAGTTGTGATTGATTATCCCGGCAATTCTACCAATTATCTCCCCACTGTAGGAGTAGGCAAGCCACATTCTTAGTTGAGAATGGTCTAAAGAGGCGCTCTTGGTTAAAATTTTAAATTCGTTAGAGTCGAGTACCGGTACATACTCTCTACTCTCTCTATATAGCTTATGTGGAAATTTAATAAAGCTCTTAATATCTCTTTTACTAAAGATCTCTACTACCTTGAATTGCATCATTTACAGTTATCTTCTCTACAAATATAATTAAATTTCAGAAAGAAGCTCCTCAATAACAACTTGTGTGAGGCAGCAGCCAAAGAGGGTAGGGAGATAAGAGATAGTACCTGTCATAGATTTTTTATTCTGCTCCTCAACAGCCACAATTGCCCTATTTTGCGGCAGCTCCTCCGAAAAGACAACCTTAAATCCACCTTTTATCCCCTCTTTTCGTAACCGTTTTCTAATAACCCCCGCCAATGGGCAGTTGAACGATTTAGAGATATCGGCAATTCTAACCTTTGTTGTATCGAACTTTGCCCCTGCACCCATTGAACTTACTAATGGAATAGAGTTGGCCAAAGCGAACTTAATTAGCGAAACTTTGGGAGATACAGTATCTATTGCATCTACAATAAAATCTATATGCTCTTTTGAGAGTAGCTTCTCTAAATTATCCCCATCTAAAAAGTGCTCTATTCTAACAACCTCTATTTTAGGGTTTATCTCTTTTAAACGCCTCTCCATAACTAACGCTTTACTTTTAAAAAGGGTACTCTCAAGGGCAAGCAGCTGTCTATTTTTATTGGTGGGAAGCACAATATCTGGATCTACAATTACCATTGAACCAACTCCCGCTCTCGCCAACATTTCGGCTGCACTCCCTCCAACACCCCCCAGACCCACCACAGCTACAGAGCTGTTTTCCAATCTATTTATCCCCTCTTTACCAATAAGCAGTTCACTTCGAGCTCTCCAATCTTCCCCTTTTGCCTCCTGCCACAAACTCTCCATTTGGGGCAAATCCAAATCTATCAATCTACCCCCTCTCTCTTTTGCTCCCCTCTCTATATAATTTATCCTTCCTATAAATTTTCTGTTGCTCTTCTCCAAAGCTGTATCGGGATCTATACCATAGAGTCTTGCAACATTAATTAAAGAGAAGAGCAGATCGCCAAACTCCTCCTCTCTCCCCCCTCTCTCCTTTGAAGAGGCTTCTCTACCACTCTCCAAAAGCTCCCTCTCAAACTCCCCAATCTCCTCCTTCACCTTATCCCACACATCGTTCGGATCTTCCCAATCAAACCCAACAGCAGCAGCCTTCTCTTGAAGTCTAAAGGCCTTTATAAGTGTTGGAAGAGCAGATGGCACCCCGGCAAAAAGCGAACGGTTTCCCCCCTTCTCTATCTGTTTCAGCTCTTCCCACCTCTTCACCACCCCTTCCGACTCTTCAATTTTCTCTCCGGCAAAGATATGTGGGTGACGAAAAACCAATTTATTGGAGAGTTGGGTCACCACACTCTCAAAGTTAAACTCTCCCCTCTCCTCTCCCATTATAGAGTAGAGTATAATATGAAGAAGAAGGTCGCCCAACTCTTTAGCCATCTCTTGACCACTCCCATCCAAAATAGCCTCACTCAATTCATAACTCTCCTCGATAGTGAGTGGTCGAATCGATTGGGGAGTCTGCTCACTATCCCAAGGGCACTCCTTTCTTAGCTTTTCAACAATATTTAAAAGTTCTCCAAATTTCTTTTGTAGCTCTACTCTATCCATAGTTATTCAATTTTTTTCTGCTAAAGAGGTTGCAAGTTAATTTTTATCATCCATTTTTGCATATCTATTTTAATTGGGAATAGAATTTGCAAGACAGAGCAGATTAATCAAGAGTTTAAAAAAGGCTGTTATGAGTAGAGAGTTAAAGTTTGTAACTGCCCAAGAGGCAGTAAAAATTGTAAAATCGGGAGACCATATTCACCTAAGTAGTGTTGCAAGTGCTCCTAAGGTGCTGATTGACGCTTTAGTAGCACGGGGAGAAGCAGGCGAACTCAAAGATGTAAGGATACACCACCTTCATACAGAGGGTGCCGCCCCCTATACCGATCCCAAATATGAGGGAATCTTCTTCCATCAAGCTTTCTTTGTTGGGAGCAATGTTCGAGCAAGTGTGCAGGCGGGCTACTCAGACTACATACCCATCTTTTTGGGCGAGACGCAAAAGCTCTATAGAAGTGGCACCCTCCCCTGCGATGTAGCAATGGTCCAAGTCTCTCCTATAGATAAACATGGCTTTGTATCGCTTGGCACATCGGTAGATGCCACCCTTGCTGCTATTGAGCGCTCACGACACACCATAGCGGTTGTCAATAAAAATGTACCCCGCGCATTTGGCGATGCAATGATTCCTGCCACAATGATAGATTACTTTGTAGAGGATCACCGCCCCTTAGAGCCCGCCCACTTCCCCGAACCCAATGAAGTAGAGTGTGCCATTGGTAAAAATTGTGCCAACCTAATTGAAGATGGAGCAACCCTGCAGATGGGGATTGGTGCAATACCCAACGCAGTTCTCTCACAACTTGGGGGGCATAAAAATTTAGGTATCCACACCGAAATGTTTGCCGACGGGGTTCTACCCTTAGTAGAGAGTGGAGTTATCAACGGCTTGGACAAAGCAATAGATAGAGGGAAGTTGGTTGCCACCTTCCTAATGGGATCTCAAAAGGTTTACGACTTTATAGACGATAACCCTGCAGTACTTATGCAAGATGTGGGTTACACCAACGATCCCTTTATAATTTCAAAAAACCCAAAGGTTACTGCAATAAATTCTGCTATTCAGGTAGATTTGACCGGTCAAGTTTGTGCAGACTCTATAGGAACCAAGTTCTATTCTGGAGTGGGTGGGCAGGTAGATTTTATCTATGGAGCCTCGCTCTCACAAGGGGGAAAGGCTATCATAGCAATGCCCTCTGTTACAAATAAAGGATTAAGTAAAGTTGTCCCAACCCTCAACCTTGGAGCCGGAGTAGTCACCACCAGAAACCATATACATTGGTTTGTTACAGAGTATGGTGCTGTAAATCTCTATGGAAAGTCGTTACAAGAGAGAGCCCGATTAATGACATCGGTGGCCCATCCCGATCATAGAGAGGCATTGGAAAAAGCAGCATTTGAGAGGTTTGGCCCCCACTACCGGTCAATTACTCTTTAAGAATTTCAATATAGAAAGAGAGAGGTTGTCGCCTTCCGAAGCTTTGGGTAGCTGTTCCATAACCCCATTTAGAGCTAAAGAAGGCGACACCTTTACCTCCAAAATTCATATTGGCAAGCGCTTCGGCAAAGCCTTCAACCACCGCCGATTCGCTCTCCTGCTCTTCAACCTCGTCATCCTCAATTGAGAGTTCCATAGGGGTATAACTTTTAGAGGGGTCATATATCTTATATTTTCTGGCACTATCTTCTATATTGGTGTCAAAAACAAAACCATCTAAGAGGCGTCCAACATAGTTGCAGGAGATTTTCCTTTCGGCACCTTTAACCGCTTCGCCACTTCCCGCATCCAGCTCTTTAAAGTAGAACCCCTCCTTGAGAGAATCTATACCGTTATAATATTTTGCGCTATAGCGCTCCAGCGTATCTTTCTCATACTCCCAATAGTCAGAGACAACCTTTTCAATAATAATATCGTATATAGCAGTTGTCACCTGCTGTCTATCGCTATTTGGGAAATCTAAATTAGAACTCCAAGAGGGAATAATAACTCTAATATCTGCCCCCTCTCTCTTCCCCACAAGAGCCTCCTCCATCCCTTTAGTTTGTGTAAAGTTTCCAACTTCAAAGAGAGTTGGTCCATAGTAGCTTGCTGCACTATATCCACCGGCAAATTTTGCAATCTCCTCTATATTGGTCTGCTCATACTCCCCTTTAAAATTGATCTTTGCATACTTTACAAAAGCGTGGCTCACTCTTTTCACCTCCTCTCCGCTTCCTCTTTTTCTCTCCATCACATATGCTCCAGAGGGGGTAGAGTTAAGGGTGTCATTATAAACAACAGATAGATATGCTCCCAAACTCCTTCTTTCGGAATCGTCGGGGTCTACCTTAGGCTCAACTGCACAAGAGTTGGCCAACAGTAGTAGAGAAAGGGAGAGAGTAGAGAGAGCTACTCCTCTTTTGAAGGTAGAGAAAATGGCTCTTTTATCTAAAAATAACATCATCGACTTATAAAAATAAAGAATCAAAAGTAACAATTAATTCTTAATAACCCGCAAAAGAGAGAGCTCATAAAGGAGTGTAGAGTTTTTGGGAATAATAGAGGTTTGCACCTCCCCAAATCCATACTTGGCAGTAAAGATAATCAAAGAGCGGCTCCCTTCGCCCATTCCCACCACCCCTCTATCGAGCCCATCAATAAGCTTCCTCTTCCCAACTACACTCTTTAGAGGAGTATAGTAATCCTCATTTAAATCAAGCTCTCTCTCTACTGCAACTTCATATATATTGGTATCGAAAATTGCTCCTATCCCCGCCGAAAAGAGATGAGCTACAAAATTGAGATATACCGAATCGCCCTCCTCAACCACATTGGTACTACTCCCCCTCTCCAACTCCACCCTCCAAACACCCAACCTATAGGTAACATCCTCGGGGTTGTAGTTCTGTACAAATCGCTCTATCTCTCCATCTTTTTGCCCCATCATTGTTTCATACTCCTGCTTGGCACAGCCGCCAATCAAAAGGAGCATTAAAAGGGCAACCCCCATTATAAAAACTCTACTCATCTCTACATATTTTATAACTCTCTTTTAGAGAGTCCAATAGAAAGCGGTCAATATCGCCAAAGGGAATATATAGTGTTCCTCCAGCAGCCATTTTATGCCCCCCTCCATTAAAGTGTCTAATGGCCAAATCATTTACCGAATAGCCCTCTTTTGAACGAAGAGAGACCCGTATTGAATTGTGAAGTTGGGTAAATAGAATAGCAATATCTACCTCCTCTATCCTAAGCGGGAGGTTTACAAAACCTTCGGAGTCGCCCTTTCTATAGTTAAACTTTAACTGATCCTCCAAAGAGAGAGTCAGATAACCCAAACGGTAATTTTCTAAAAGGGTAAACCTATTGAGCAGCAAATGCCCCATCAGTCTCATCCTCTCCTGAGAGAAAGAGGCGAAGATTCTCTTCTGAAAGAGCTCTTTATCTACCCCAAGTGAAAGGAGGTGAGAAGCCATCAAAAGAGTATCGGAAGTTACTGAGTTGTTGAAATTATTGGTATCTGTCATCATTCCTATATAGAGACTATTGGCTAAGGAGAGCCCTATCTCTACCCCCATCTCCCTTAAAAGCCAATAGAGCAATTCACAGGTAGATGAAACTTCGCTACTGTGTATCAATAGGTCAAACTCCTCTCTCTTTGGCTCTATATGGTGATCTATCAACACTTTATAGGCAGAAGAGGCGGCAATTGTCGGCTCCATATCGCCACTCCTTGAAAGTTGGTTAAAATCTACCATCACAATAAGGGTTGCATTATCAATTAATTGAGTGGCTCTCTCTCTACTACTCTCAAAAAAAAGAACCTCCTCGTTGCTATCCATAAATGAGAGAAAAGAGGGATATCGGTCGGGGATAATAACTTGCGGCTCCATAGAGCAGCTTCTCAACCAATGTGCAACAGCCGTTGCTGCACCTACAGCGTCGCCATCGGGGTTGAGATGTGTTACCACAACCGCCTTCTCTCCCGGAAGTAGCCTCTCTTTTAATTTCGCAATAGATTTGGGTTCAAAGTATCTGCTCATATATTAGATCATTTCTACAAAAATAAACAAATTTATTGCCTGAGATAAATATTTGTCTTACATTTGTCAACACTATTATAGGATTAATATTAACACTTATACATCTATGAATAAGTTTTTATCTCTTACCGTAAAGGTTATTTTGGTAATTGCTATTCCCGTACTTCTCTATTTTATCTACAACAGCTTACAACAACCCGTTGTATTTGAAAAAAACAGAAGCGCAAGAGAGCAGGTCTGTATTGAAAGGCTAAAGGCAATCCGTACACTTCAAGAGCACTACAAATCCAAGTACAATAAGTTTACTGGCGACATAGACTCTCTTATAGATTTTTACCACAATGGCACAATCACCATTATTAAGCAGATTGGATCGTTTGACGACTCGGTAGCCGTTGCCGAAAAGCGGGTATTTCGAGACAGTATCAAAATTGCAGTAAAAGATACCTTATTAAAAGGCTTTATTATAGATTCTATACGCTATATCCCCTTTAGTGGCGGTAAAGAGATTTCAATGGAGGCAATAGTGGCCAAAGTTTCGGGAGTAGATGTACCTCTTTTTGAAGCCTCTGCCCCCTACGACTACCTCCTTCTTGGATTAGATAGACAGCTTGTAATCAACCTGAACCACGATAGAACTTCGGTAGGAAGATATCCCGGTCTTAGAGTTGGAAGTATAGAGTCGCCTAACAACAATGCAGGAAATTGGGAATAATGTTTAATGCCTATTATTGTCAATAATCAGTTTCGGCGAGAGAAGAGCGCTCAATATAGATTATCCATTCAAGCCGACTTGAATGGATTTTCTTTTTCTATAGTAGCACCCTTTGAGAATCGATTGCGATATCTCTACCACTCTCTTGTGGAACATCAAGCGAGCTCTGAAGAGCTCGCTGCAGAAAGTTTTAAAAAATTTTTAGAAGAGGATTCCCCTCTTAGAGACAGATACATGGGTGTAGAGATACTCTGTAACCACCCAAAATATACAGCTATACCAACTCTGCTCTACACCCCCGATAGGGCACTTAGCGTCCTTAGCAAGGTACACTCTATAGATGAGTTAGATGAGATACACTCCGTAGAGCTTCCCCACTGGCAGATGACCCTTATCTACACTCTTAATGGAACAGTTATGAATTTAATGAAGCAGTACCATCCTCAATTTCATTCATACCACTCCATTGAGACCTATCTAAAGTATCTTCCCTATTTTAAAGAGCACAATAAAATATTTTTCCAATATTTCAACGGGTTCTCAACAATAATTGTAGTTGAAAAAACCACCCTAAAATTTTTAAACTCCTTCCCCACCCTACACTTCACTACTGCCCTATACCATCTCCTTTCCGTTGTAAACGAGGTGCAATTTAACCCCAATCACACCACTCTATACATAAGCGGCTCTTTAAAAGAGATGGAAATTTTTGATCTCTCCAACTATTTTTCTCAGATAAAATTCTTTAGAAATCCTGAGCTTCCTCTACCGGATGAACACTCCGAATTGAGATACTCCACCCTACTATTCGATAGAAAACGGTAGAGTACCCTCGCCAACTACACCCACAATGAGAATAACCGGAGGAGTTTACAGAGGCTCAATAATTAGAGCTCCCAAAAGCCTAAAAGTACGGGCCACCACCGATTTCACCAAAGAGGCACTCTTTAACATCTTAACCAACAGTTACAACTTCCAAGAGTTAGAGGTACTCGATCTCTTTGCCGGTATAGGCTCAATAACATATGAATTTGCTTCAAGAGGCACTAAAAAAATAGTTTCGGTAGAGTTGAATCAACTGCACTACAACTTTATAAAAAGAGAGCTCCGTCGTTTTAAATTCAATATGGTTGAGCTTATAAGAAGAGATGCTTTAGAGTACATTGCCAACTGCAGCAGTCGGTTTCATATAATCTTTGCAGACCCTCCATACAACGCCCCTTTTATTGAGCAGCTCCCTGCCCTTATCTTAGATAGGGGTCTATTGCAAGAGGAGGGGCTCTTTATTTTAGAGCACTCCTCACGCCATAACTTCTCTTCACACCCACAAATAGTAAAAGAGAGGAGGTATGGCGACTCCTATCTCTCATTTTTTATCAATA